>ENA-UOOH01000891-UOOH01000891.1-fermentation-metagenome-genome-assembly--contig:-NODE-891-length-31515-cov-16.880197_pt1 | contig 31515 bp, 24 predicted proteins | sample MGYA00245778_ERZ724025 | MGnify/ENA primary metagenome ERZ724025 (study PRJEB28704, sample SAMN03018313) | fermentation metagenome | biome: anthropogenic terrestrial biome; feature: soil; material...
CATTCCATCAATAACGATGATCGCGATCACCACGAGGAGTTCAATGAGGGTGAAATTGCGGACGGTTTTTGTTTTTTGGGTTTTCGGTTGTTTGTTCATTTTATGATACCTTGTTTTGTGTTGCGCGCACAAATGCGGCGTGTTACGACGGGATCTGGCTCAGGCGCCTCCGAACGGCGCCTTTACAGTTGCGCGACAGCTCCCGGTTTGCACGGGATTCACCGTCTTGAATAATTCGATCAGTTCAGCGCTTCAGGGCTTCCTGCAGACGGCTGGCGTAAAGCCGGGCGAAGGCGTCGTATTCGCCCAGCCCTTTCAGCACCGGGACGCAGGTGACGCCGTTCTTCTCCAGAACGCTTTTCCAGGAGTCTTCTTCCTCGCCCGCGAGGTCGTTCTTGGCATGGTCGCCGGCGACCACCAGCAGGGGGATCAGATAGGCTTTGCGGGCGCCGTTCTTTTTCACCTGTTCCAGCACGGTTTCAAAAGCCGGGCTGCCCTCGACCGTGCCCACGAAAACATTCGGGTCGCGCGCCCGCAGGGCTTTGCCCATTGCGGCGTACAGGGCATCGGTGGTTTCTTTTTCGTTGTTGTGCCCCATCAGGACCACGGCGTCGCCCTTTTGGCGGTCGGCGGGAATGATGGAGAGCACCGCGTCGCAGAACGCGCCAAGCTCTCCGGCGTCATTCACCATCGGCTTGCTGACTTCGATTTTGCGGAACGCATTTTTCCCTTTCTGGAATTCGTTCACGAGATCGAGGATTTTCTTATTGTATTCAAGACCCGGCACCACATGCAGGGAAAATACCGTGACGTCTTCCACGCCGTCCTGTTTCATCTTCGCCAGCGCTTCCGGCACGGACAGGATCGCCGTTCCGCGTTTTTTCAGGATTGCGCGAACCTTGTTCGAGGTATAGGCGCGGTACACCGGAATCCCTTTGTTCTGTTTCTGCACGGTCTGCTCGATGTGGTCGTAAGACCGGGCGGCGTCCTCGTGGGTCGTGCCGAAAGCGGTCAGGAGGATGGCCTGCTTTTCCGCCGCGCCGAGGCTGACGGCCGCGGCGGCGGCCACGGCCAGAATCCATTGAAATTTCATGTCTGGTTGTTCCTTTTGTCTGTTGGTTGTTGAATTGAATTTAATGTATTCATGCGTTTCTTCTGCGTTTGCCGATCACGATCGCCGCGAACAGCAGCAGCAGGACCGCCGAAGCCACGATCACCGCCTCCAGGTTCGACCGGAGGACGTCCTCCGGCGCGGGAGGCGTCATCTCCTCTTTTTTCATTTTCATTCCCTGGACTTCCGGCTTTTTCTCCGGGGCGGACAGCACTTTGCCGAGCGCGCTCCCGTACTGTTTCTTCGAGTCGTCGCCGAGCAACGACGAAACCATTTCATGGAGCTTGCCGTTGCCGCAGACGAACCCGCTGCAGCCGGGGCGGTGATCCCGGACCAGCCCGGCATGGAACTCGGCAAGCTGTATCCGCGTCGCTTCACCGGCGTCCCAATACCCTTTGCGGATGGTTTCCAGCATGACGGCGGTCATTTCCTGAAGCGCGTAGGGATTCTTCTCCGCGAAAAACTCTTTCACGCCGAGGTTCAGCGAATCGTCCACGTAAACGCTCTTGAGTTCCTCCCACACGTAGTCCTCCAGCAGATCGGGCTTCATCACTTCCCAGCCGTACATGTTGCGGGCGGTTTCTGCAAATTTCCCGGCGGCGGTGGGGCCCTCCGCCATCATTTCGCGGATATATTTCGGGTTCAGGATGGTGGAACGGACCTCGATCATGGCGGCTTCGCGGGCGTCTTTCATCACGGCCTTGCCGGGCTGGCGCAGGTCGAGAAAATAAGCGTCGGGGTCGCGCCCGGTGACGTGGCGCACCGTCAAGTTGATCCCGCCCATGAACTCGTACACATGGTCCAGCGACAGCGGGCCGGAGGTGTTCGACGAACGCGGATGCACCACCGTGTCGGTGTTTTGCAGCGCCCCTTCGAATACGCCCGGCAGGTATTCGCACCAGGATTCCTCGGTGTAAACCGTCCCCATGTTGTTCAGGTAGCGGGCGGCGATCTCCTTTTCGCCGTTCCATTTGTCGCCGGACTCGACCAGGGCGGTGATGCCGGTGCCGTAGTTGCCGTTCGCCCCGCCGAAAATCCGGGCCGAAGCGAACTTGCGCGCCTGCAATGGCGAAAGCCCTTTTTCGATCATCACCTTTTCGGCGGCGATATTGCCGTCTTTAATATAGTTGTCGTACTCGCCGCCGTCGCCCGCGGCACCTGCCAGCCGGACCGCCTTGTCGATCAGGTAAAGGCGCGAGGCGGCCGCGTCGCGGAACTGCCCCGAGGTCTGCACCACCACGTCGATGCGCGGACGCTTCAGCGTCTCCATCGGGATCAGCCGCACGTCCGCCACGATGCCGCGCGAATTCCAGACCGGCTCCACCCCCAGCAGGTAAAAAATCTGCCCGACGGCGGTGCCGTAAGTCCGGATGAATTCGCCGCCCCACAGCGTGAACGCCACTTTGCGCGGATAGCGGTTTTCTTTTTTCATGGTGATGTCGATCAGGGACTGCGCCATCTGCCTGCCGGTTTCCCAGGCTTCGCGGGTGGGCGCGGCCTGGTCGTCGATGGGATACAGGTTGCGCCCGGTCGGAATGCTGCGGGGATTGACGATCGGGTCGCCGCCGGGCGACGGCATGGTGAACCCGCCATTCAGGGAATTCAGGAATGCCTCCAGTTCGCGTCCGGCGGACGCCTGCAGGTCGTCGCGGTAAGTCCTGACGCTTTCGAGGCGCCCCATCAGATTTTTGACCGCTCCGGCAAACGCCGCTTCCGCGGCGGGCTTTTCCGTCCCGGCCTCGGCTTTCCGCATGCGCCGCATGCGCCCCATGCCTTTCCGTCCGGAAGCGGCTTCCGGGGCGGGAGAGGCGCCGGTCCATCCTGCTTTTTTCAAGTCTTCGGGATCGACCAGCGAAGCCGGTTCGGCGGTTCCGTTCAACAGCGCGTTGATGGCGCGTTCGGCCTTGCTCAGATAGGTCGACTGGAAAAAATGCGGATCGTCGAGCCGGTGCGCCGCGATTTTGCCGTTGAGCACATCGAGCTCGGCATAGGCGCGGGCGATCGGGTCGTTGGCCATCTGGCGCGCGGTTTCGGCGGCGTCCTCGTCGCTGTAGGGACGGCCGAGGACGTGGCGGCCGCGGCTGACTTTCGCCGACGACACCTCGTGCAGATAGTGGTGAAGCCGTTCAAACGCTTCGTCGTCCAGAACGGCGTCTTTGCCGAGGCCGAGGTCTTCGTGCAGATTCTGTTTCGCCACCAGTTCCTGAACGGTTTTCCGGTAAGCGGCCCGCAGGGCGTCGTCCTCCACCTGTTCCATTTCGACCATCTTGCGGTGAAGCTCGTCGAGCTCGCCGTAAAGGTCGCCCGCCATGAACGGCGCCGTCAGGTGCGACACCATCACCGCGTAAGACCGGCGCTTCGCCAGCACCGCTTCGCCGATGTTGTTGATCGAATAAATATAGCTGTGGGGGATCGAACCGGTCAGGATATCCGGCCAGTCGTAATCGCTGAGCGCGTTCTGTTTCCACGGCGTGAACTCCACGCTGCCGTGAGTGCCGAAATGCACCAGCGCATCGGCGTCGAACCCGAAACGCGCCCACAGGTAAACGGCGGCGTAGGAATGCGGCGGCGACTGTTTCGTGCCGTGGACGATCCGGTCGGTGTCGTCGCCCGCGCCCGCCATCGGCAGCGGCATCACCGCCACATTGCCGAATTGCAGACGGCTGATCGCCAGCGTCCGCCGCCCGCCGCGGTCTGTGGTCAGGTATTCGCCGGGGGGCGGGCCGTGCTGTTTCTGCATGTCGGCATAGAGGTCCGCCGGGATGGCGGCGCGTGCCCAACGGTCGTATTCCTCCGCCGTCACCAGCTCGGGATTGCCGTTTTCGATGAATTCCTCGATAGCGCCCTTGGCATACGGCCCCAGCACTTTGCCGAACTTCTGCACCAGGTCGAGGAACTGCCCGGCGTTTTCGGGGAGCCCCTCCACCCGGTATCCGGCGTCGCGCATTTTCGTCAGGACGTTGAACAGCGATTCGCCGACTTCCAGCCCCTCCGCGCTGAGCGCGTTTTCGCCGGGGCCCTTGTAGTAAATAATGACAACCTTTTTCTCCGAATTGTCCTTGCGCCTGAGGTTGACGTATTTCCGCGCCAGGTGCGTCCATTTCTCCAGCCGCTCCGGCAGTACTTTGAACACCTGATAACCGTGTTTGCCGGCGAACTGGGCGGCCAGCGTGTACGGCACGATCCGCCCGTCCACCTCCGGCCAGACGATCGTCCAGGCCAGCAGCCCGGACACGGCGCCGCGCTGGTCCTTCAGCCATTCCTCATACGGCTGGTAGGCGAACACCGGACAGAACACCGGCACGTTCATTTCGCGGAAAAATTCCGTGTTGCGCCCGGTCCCGGCGGCGGCGACGATCAGGTCCGGGCGGATTTCGCGGATGAAATCGTTCTGCTTCTCATTTGCGCTGAGCGGAAACACATTGAACCCGCGCGCCTCCAGCCCCCGGATGATGTCCTTCACGTGTTCGCGGTTCGACGACACCGGACTGCCGCCGGAAAGGTACAGGCAAACCCTTGGCGCGTTTTCCTTGTAGAAATTGCCGCTCCGGTAGTAATCGAGGTACTTCCCGACCGTGTCGAAAACCGCGTCGTCCGGCAGGTGATACAGGCATTCGCCGGGGCTTGGCACGACCGGCTTCGCCGCATCGGTGAAAAAGCGCTTGCCGTCCACTTCCCGCCGCAGGTAATGCAGCAGCCTGCGGTTGTTTTCCCGGCCGCCGTGACGGTAATATTCGCGGATCTGCTCCGCCTGTTCCGGGGAAACCGAAGTCAGCTCCACTTCCCGGGTGGTCGGACTGCAGACATAGACCGGAATCTTGCGCCGGACCGCATCGAGGATCAACTGTTTTTCCTCCGGGTCCAGCCGCAGCCCCATGCCCTGAATCATCAGCACGTCGTAGCGGTTCAGGTTGGTCCCGGCGTCCTTGCCCCACGGCACGCGCTCGATGCGGATGAAGCGTTCGCCGTCCGCGGCCTCGGCAAACGCCGCCAGCGACTGGTCTTTGAACTGGATGAAGCCGATTTTCGTCGGCGCCGCGGTCATCCGGTATCCCAGGAGAAGCGCCACGCCCAATCCCGCGCCCAGCAACAAGGCCGCGGCGATGATTTTCCATTTTTTATTTTTCATGCTTTTATTCTTCATGAGCCGCCGCCTCCGGTACATAAATCACTTCGCCGCTGTCCAGCTCGTAAGCGATGCCGACACGGCGGCCCTGCCCGCCGCCGGAACTTTCCGACGCTTTGTAACGGGTCACTTTGTTGTTTTTCTTGACGATGATTTCCATGTCTTTCCTGCCCGCGTTTTTGACAAACGTGGCGTCCTCGGAAGTCAGGAATTCGGTCATCTTCATCCGCAACGCAAACGCCACCATCAGCGCCACCGCGAACACCATCGCCACGTCGAACAGATTCGCCAGGCTCGCCAGCGGGTTCAAGTCGTCCGCCTCGGCTCTCCGTCTGTTCAGATAACGGTTATTCCGCATGGATGCCCTCCGCGTTCTCGCGCTTCAGGTCCAGCGCGTGCTGGAGCATGGTCACTTCCTCCTGAAACCAGTTGTTCTTCACCTCGTAGGTGATCAACCCCACCGCCGCCACGAAAATCCCCACCACCGTGGTCGTAAACGCCAGATGCAGATTATACGCCATCGAACTGATGTCGCCGTTGGCCAGCCCGACCAGCGCGGGTCCCATCGGGATCAGCGTCAGCATCAAGCCGACCAGCGGGCCGATCCGGATCAGGAATTTCGAACGGCCGAGGTCCCAGTTCTGACGCTGGACCACGTCGGCGATCTTTTTCTCACAGCGGATCGGGTTCCAGCCGAGCGCGTCCATACGGTACAGTTCCAGCAGGAATTCGCTTTTGCGGTAGTGATCGTAATCGACGTTTTCCCCGGCGTCGATCCGCGCCATGACCGCCCGGCAGTCTTTCCGGCTCCTCAACACCCGCACGTACAGCGAAAAAAAGCTCCCCAGCAGGCACAACGAATACACAAACATCGAAATCAACACCAGCACCCCCGGAATCAGCAGACTGTCCGAGATCAGCGCCAGAATTTTAACCATTAAATTCATTTTTACGGCTCCATTTTTTATTGAGAGAACGGCGATGGAGCCACATGCTGACCCCCATCGCCAGAATGACGACCGCCCCCATGACCGGAATCGCCGCCAGCCCGCCGCTGTAATCCGCGGCCCGGTAAGCGGCGGCGGGAGAATTTCCGCCCGCCATCTGCGGCAGGAACATCGCGCCGAACGCCGTCAACAGGTAGATGCCCGCGAACAGCTCCTCGCGCTGTTCGCGCTCCGGGTACAGCCGCGCCAGCAGTTCCGACAGCGCCCCCAGGACGGCGAACAGCCCCAGCGCATACGCCGCCCCCAGTGAATGCAGACTCCAGCCGTGGCCGACGTTGAACAGGTAAATCATCCCCGCCGCCGCGCCGGCCGGGAACAGCACCGGCGGCAGAAACGCGAAATACGTCAGCACCGGCGCCCGGCGGCCGTCCGAACGGCGGCGCTGGAATCCGGTCAGCAGCATCAGCGCGGCCAGCGACTGCGCCAGCGCCACGGTACAGGCCGTCTCCAGCGACCGCGGCTCGTTCAGCAAATGGACGAACGCCTTGAAATTCCAGCCCGCCGCCTGCGGATAAAATCCATACGCGGCGGCAGCGGCGCCGGCCAGCAGGGCGTACCTCGCCACACGCGGGAAAACCGACAGCAGCGACACCGTCTGCAACAGCACCAGGGCGAAAATTACGGCAATGAAAAACCACATGGCTCCACCCGCCGGCAGTCCATCAGCATAACGCCGGATGGAACGGAAACGACGGCAGGAGGGAGTGTTCGGGAGAGAGGAAAAACGCTTTTTTCATGATGTTACCTTTGTGTTACGCGCACAGCGACGGCTTGTTTCAGCTCAAAGTAATGGGATCTGACTCATGCATGAATTTGCATTTACAGTTGCGCGACAGCTTCCGGCTTGCACGGAATTCACCATTCTCGCTTTGAGATTTCAATATTTATATAAAATACTTCCTTATCGGGAAAAAGCAACCGGATTACTCGCGGACTTACCCCATTTTTTCGGAACTCGATTCGCAATATATTTTAAATAAATTACTTAATCATGAAAATAAGTGAGAATTTTTTTAAAATATGCTGAAGTTTTCCTATAAAATCAAAATATAACGCGATGTGCAAGTTTTTTCAGGGTTGGATTTTGAATACCGCCGAAGGTTGACCGTGATAGCCGGATGGTTGCCCCCAGAGAAATTTGCCGCTTATTTTTCCTATTCTCACATGAGCAAAGAGCGCTCCAGCGCCGCCGCCCTCGAATTCGCATAACCCGGAATCATTCCCGTCTCATTCAACCTTCCAGACGAATGATTCCCACGGTTCCACATTTTTAACCGTCAGTACCCCGTTGTTCAGCGACGCGGCTTCCGGACGGGTGGTCCCCCATACCGTCAGCGTGCCTCCCGCAATGATGCTTCACTTAAAATTTTCGAAGTGTCTCAAGGGCTTCAGCCGCTTTGCGTCTTGCCCGACGGATTTGTTCGGGATCTATCGTATAGTCCCCTGTACTCTTGATGATGTCATCGGAAATTTTCAGCAATGCCTTGGCCTGATTTACCTGTGTCAGATCGCCTTTTCCCTGTTGTTCCAATTCTCGAATCCGATCCCGCAACAAGGTGTAATACCATAAATCCTCAATTCCGTCACGGAAATTTTCTACCCGGATTGTCGGCAAAAATGTATAATCGTGTCCCGGCACAAATAAATTCCCTTCCTCGTTATCCTGCTGACAGGTGTTCGGATTCCAGTTGGTACGGGGGCCGGAACTATTTATAACTTCGGCTTTCTCTTTCCAACAGCAAATTGACCAATAGAGAAAACCTTCCGGTTGGTATTTCCAGCTCATTATCCCCATGAAAAGGCGTGGTACCAAGGCGGGAACTTCAAGCATGAAAGTCGGTTCCGGCGGGCGCGGAAAATTGCAGATGTACCACCAGACCCGGATATTCCGCTTCCGTAATGCCGCAATCAGCTCGGATTCACGACCATAGCGAGTTGCGATAGGAACCCATATATCGATGTTTTCGAGCCCGGGCATGTCCGCAGAGTGAATATCGGCAGTAGTCATAATCGGTAGTTCCGGATAGTTCGCTTTGATGAATCCGAACACGTTGGCGGTTACAGCATCGATATTGCCTTCGTCAAATCCGTAAATGAATGCTTTATCAAGAATCCCGTATTCCCTGGCCACGGGCAACCAGAAATCGAGATATTTTCGGGTATCTTCGAGCAGTCGGAGAACTCCGGGATCATCGGGATCGTTTTTGTTGGCTGTAAAACTCGGATGCGGAGTCGTGTTCAGAATGCAGAACGATTTCAACACGCCGCGCTCATTCAGGCGCTTCCATTTGGAAAAGACCGTATCCGTCGAACGGTCATAGTTGGAATAGGGGCCATAATAGATACGGTCGTAGGTCAATTTATAGTCTGCGATATAGTCCACGAATTGGTTCATGACTTTTTCATAAAGCTCTGGTGTATCTAGTTTGAAAATCTTTTTGATATCCCCATCTGCGGAGTTATAAGCGGACGGCAGCGGAGAGCCTTTCGGCAATCTGAAATCATACACCTTAATTTCCAGCGGAAAACGGTATGGCTGTAAATCTCGTCCGGTCACGGTGACAGTGGCACGATAAAGACCGGGGGCGGCATCGGCGGATGTTTTCAGTCGAATCCAGAACGGAACAGTTTCATTGGCCTCAATATTGGCCTGTTGCTGGTAGTCGATGATGAAATCAGGATAAAAGCCGGTATGTTCCGCCGGATAGGTCATGCGCTTGGCGTTCGCATGTCCCACTACAGCGCAATGAGCTTGTATCCGGGAACTGCCCGGCCCTTCGAATTCCGAAACCTCCACTCGAACGTCTCTCAACGGTTTATCGCTGAAAACAACGGTCTGGAAACTTTCGTATTCATTGGCGGCCATTTCCAGAGATACCTTGACGGCCGGTTCCATGGCAAATCCGGTTCCGGTCAAGAATACCGAGGTCATGGAATCCGCAATACCTACACTGTAATCATAGTTCTTCATGGCTTCGCGGACATTGCGGACCGTACTGACACGAAGTATTCGGGCTGACAGTTCCCGGGCACCGACAACCTGTTCCAGGAAATCGTGGATATCGCCGTTCCGGGCGCTTTCGCCTTTGACCAGGTTGTAAAGTTTTTCCAGTTCACTCCTTGTCGATTCAACACGATTGCGCTCCGCGTCGGTCAGCTTCAAACGCAAAAGTGCATCCAGTTTTCGAAGAACGGGCGAATAGATGGCTTCGGGTCGAAATTCGAACTGATATTTATTAATGCGAAATGTAAATCCTTCCGGCGGCATGGTTCGTCCAAGGCTTAAGGATGCAATTTGCGATAAATCCGCTTTCATGTCGTGAATCATGACATCGGCAATCAGTTTACCTCCGGGGGCATGGCTGAAAGCCGTCCAGATTTTTTCCTGCTTGCTGTCAATCAGGGTTAATCCAAGACCGGTCGGAATCCCATCAACCGGTTCGAGTTCGATAGAGAGATGGGTTTTAGTGCTCATATCTCCATCACTCAATGCGCCGTCGATGCCACCGACAATAGTTACACCCGGCCATTTATCCATATCTTCTTCGTATTTCCGGAAGCTTATTGTTACTTCGTTGTTTTCGGCGACCATTCGGGTAGCGTCGTAAACAATGACCGCCTTCCGGTTTTTGAGCAATTCCCTCCGCAAGTCATAGACGGCCGGGACAATACTGTCCGGATCGGTTTTGCCTCTTTTGCCGTCAAGAACCAGAGAGATATATTCAAGGCCGAAGCCCCAGGCTGGTTTACTGAAGGCAAATTGGATGAGCCCGATCTGAGTTGGATCAATCTTTTCTGCAATTTTATCCACCGGTATCAGCAGTCGGTTCAGCGAATTGCAACGAACACGGCAATGAGTACTGAATATTTTGTTGGCCCGGTCACGGACAATGATGTTCATGGTCGGTGTAATCGACGGCGAAAGATTGCGTACATTCAAGATCAGAAACTTGCTTTGACTCCAGTCTGTACGGGATATTTCGCCGGGGGAAATATTGAAATACGGCCAAATCGAGTTGCCGTCTTTGAATTTGAGATATTGTACAAGCAATCCGTCGGAGCTTTTTTCCGCTGTATACCCCCAGGTGTTCGGAGCGGTTTCCGGAAATGCCGTATTACCCTCGCGGAAGCGGTAGATGGCTTCGCCTCCGATTCCGTTCATAAATAGGATGCCGCACAGAAAAAGTATCAGTCGTATTTTCATTTTTTATCCTTTCTTACAGAGCTTTTACAAAATATGGATTACCGTTTACGAAAACGTTGGTTACGCCGAGTTCCTGCTTCAAGGTGCCGCCTCCCCATTGTTCGACCCGGCCGTCGCCAAAAGCCACGGAGCTTCTTTCGTTGTGGCGCAAATCGATCCGGGCATATCCTTCTCCTTGAGTGACCATCTTCATCGTCCATCCCAACATGGCGGATTCATTGGTCATACTGTCATACAGAAGCCCGAAATTACCGGGAATCCTGCCCAGCCGCATGAACCCCCCAGACCAGGTATCCCACCCTGCCGGTATAATCATTTCATTGCTCTTGAGATTGTTGCTCCAGCCGCTGTTGATCGGGGTTCCGTACACCTGACGAACCAACTGAAACGCATTGCCTATCATTTCGTTGACCGGCTTGGAAGGACAGCGCATAATATCTTTTTTCCTCGCCGGCAAATAAGCCGGATGCCCATTGGTCCATTGTAGATCCAAGGCACTGGAGTCCTGATCATAATTGCTTAGATAGCATATCCATGATTCTTCACGTAGTTTACCGGTAGGACCTTGTTGCCTGGAATTCGTCGATAACGCGATAAAACCGTCATAATCCTGTGCATACAGCGTCATACCCGAAACACATTGTTTCATATTGTTGATGCAGCCGGTAGATTTTACCCGTTCGCGGGCCTTGCTCAGCGCCGGCAGCAGCATCGCCGCCAGGATCGCGATAATTGCGATCACGACAAGGAGTTCAATAAGTGTGAAATTCTTAATTGATGTCATTTTTTTTCGATACATGTTTCACCTCTGTTGGTTTTGATTTTTAATCGGGTTGACGCCCGGATATCCAGTTCATCTGCGAGGACCTCCACAATATGTTTGACGCCGCTTGGGGCAACAGCCTCGCTGATTGTCAGTTTGACCGTTTCCAGGGTCAGTCTTTCCAGCGGATGGGTGATGGAGGTCAGGATGGGCCTGGCGCCGTGGATAAGCATCCCCTGTTTCTCAAAATTGTCGTACGACGAAATCGCGTAATCCCGCCCCGGTTCAAGCCCTTTGCCGCTCAGGTAGTCGATAATGCCCCTGGAAATGTAGTCGCTGGTCGACATGATTGCCGAAAACCGCGGCCGGTTGGTCAGATAATACTCTGCGATCGTGTACGCGCTCTCCACCGTGTGCCAGTATTCAGTCCGGTAGCCCTTGCAGAACTGGTGCTCGAAATTCCGGCGCGGTATCCCCAGGTTGTCGGCCGCCTCCAGGATCGCGTCGGTCCGTCCCGGTTCGTTGCCCGCGATCAGAAATGACCGGTGCCCCATCTCGCGGAGGTGCGCCAACAGTTTCCTGAATCCCGGTTCGAAGTTAAATATGACCTGATGGAAATCGCTTCGGCTGACTTTATCGTCCATAATCATGACTACCGGGATATTGAATTTTTTCAGCAGTTCCGAATTTTCCCGGCTGGCATGGCCTTTTAAGATGATGACCGCATCGAAATCATACAGCCGGATTCCCGCCAGTTGCTCCGGTGGAAATGGCAGTTGATGAAAATAAAAAGAACAGTCGTGCCCCGCCCTCTGAAAATACTGCTGGAACATCGTATTCTGATTGCCGAATGCCACCTGCCCGTACAGGTCACTGCGGTCCATGCCGGTATTGCGCATGAATAATCCGATCCGCAGCCGCCGCTCCGCCTCCACTGCCCGCGCGGTAAAAGTCCCGCTCCCCTGTACCCGGTACAAAATCCGCCGCTCCACCAGCCGGTCGATCGCCCGGTTGACCGTGGCCGGCGAAACATTGTAGCGCAGCGACAGCCTGCTGGCGGGGGCGATCATGGTATTGGGCGGCAGTTTCTGTTCGGCCAGATACTGTTCCAATTCGGAAACGATCTCTTTTTCCGTATATTTTTTCTTGTAAAAAGTCTTTTTTTCGGTCATAATCAATTACCTTGCAGTCCATGTAATTAATTATAATGACCGGGGATCGTTTTTGCAACAGCTTAAGAGTCCGGCGAATAACAATATCTGCAAAATTCTCTCATTTACGCTGAAAATTCTTTCATTTAATATTCATATTTCAGCGATGGCGGATCCGACGGCTTCGATCATCTCTTTGGCCGTGTGTGTGGAAATATCGACTTTGGCGGCAGTCGCAATCAAGTCCTCATCTGTAATATCCCGGCCTTTGCCATTGACCATGGTGATTTGCTCGCCATTGATTCCGGCGGATGGTGTGAGATCGTAGGCGGGGGCCAGACGCCGCAGGTAGATGACGACGTGAAGCCGTGACGATTCGGCGGATCGTTGGCGTGGAAATTTTGTCTTTTTTCGTGATTTTGCCGCTTGACAACGGTTTGGCGGATGGTATTTTGATCATTAACACACCTCCGGATTCGTCGGAAGCGGTTCACATAACCCGGAAGATAAGGCGGTCAAAATGTCCTTCCAAAAATTTGCCGCTTATTTTTCCGCCCGCATCCGTTGCTCCGCCGCATCCGTCGCCCTATCCGCCGCCGCTCCACCAAAATATCGCCGGCCCGGACAGGAACAGCAGGAACACCGGAACGGAAATGAGGCACAGGCGGGCGGCGTTCCATAAATCCTTTATTGTAAGAGTGGCGCGTCCGTCTCCCCAGTACGGATACGGCTCGGTGCCGTCGCGGTAGGCGGTGGGGCCGCCGAGCCGGATGCCGAGCGCACCGGCAAACGCCGCCATGCCCCAGCAGGAATTCGGGCTGGGATGGTGATGCCGGTGTTTCCACGCGGTCCCCAGCGTCCGCCGGAAATGTCCGGACGCGACAGCCACCGCCAATGCCGTGAGCCGCGCCGGAATCCAGTGCATGAAATCATCGGTCCGGGCGGCAATCCTGCCGAATTTCAGATACCGTTCGTCCCGGTAACCCCAGCAGGCGTCCAGCGTGTTGACGGTGCGGAGCAATACGGCTCCGGCGGCCGCGCCGGGCGCGCCGAACAGCACACCGCCGAGCATGGCCCAGAATATCGCGCTGTTGACGGCGTCGATCAGGTTTTCGCTGATGCTCTCGAGAGCGCCCCGGATCATGCCGTTTTCATCCAGCACGGAGGTATCGCGGCTGACCACCATGCCGAGCGCGCGCCGGGCGGCGGGCAGGTCGCCCGCGTCCAACGGACGCGCCACCGCCAGCGTATGCTCCACCAGACTCCGCAGGGCGATACAGCCGTACAGGATGACCCCCGCCCCGATGTACCCGGTCAGAAGCCCGATTCCCCATGCCGCCGCCGTACAGCCGCCGACCAGCAGGAACCAGCCGAGCCCCCCGGCGAAAACCGTGTTGCCGAAATATTCGCGGCACTGTTTTTCCGTCCGCTCCGCCAGGCGGCCGAACATCGCCACCGGGTGCCATTTCGAATGCGGATCGCCCAGCAGCAGATCCAGCCCGAACGCAATCAGGAACGTTAACCAGAGCATGACAGTTTTTCCTTGAATTTACGCACGAATTCCGGGTTGTTCCCCCAGTGCAGATGGACATAACTGCCGTACGCGTTTCCTTCGCGGAACCCCCGGTCGCCGGACGGTGTAACCGTGTCCCAGAGCGCCCCGGCTTCGCGGTTCACCCGCGCCTCCGAATAATGAAATTCATGCCCGCGGGCGCGGCCGAACGGCCCGGTCACTTCGCGATAGCCCAGCGAACGCAGTCTGCCGTGCATGTCGGCGCTTCCCGGCACCAGCCCGGCCATCCGCCGCCCCCCAAGGCTTTCCATCAAATAGAGATAGCCGCCGCATTCGGCATAGATCAGGCCGCCGAAATCCCGGATCGACCGCCGCATGGAGTCATTCTGCTCGAGCTGCTCCGCAAACATTTCGGGGAAGCCGCCGCCCAGATAAACGCCGTTGACCGCCGCCGGAAGCTCCCGGTCGCGCAACGGCGAAAATTCAACCAGTTCGATACCCGCTTCGCGCAGGGCTTCCAGATTTTCCTCGTAGTAAAAACCGAACGCCTCGTCGCGCGCCACCGCCAGCCGCAAGGAAGGTTCAAGCGCGGGTGGCGCCGTCCATGACGGCCGGGCGGAACGGGCCCGCATCAACAGAAGGTCGAGGTCGATATGCGCTTCCACCGCGTCCGCCAGCGAATCGAACCAGCCGTCCGGGCGGGCGTTTTCCTGAAACGGCACCAGTCCGAGGTGGCGCGCCGGAAGTGTCCATTGCTCGCCGCGCGGCAGATAACCGAGAAATTGCTCGCCAAGGGCGCGGCGCAGAATATCCGCATGGCGCTCCGAGCCGACGTTATTGGCGATCACCCCGGCGGTTTTCAGTTCTTTGCACCAGTTGGCGTACCCGCTTGCCAGGGCGGCGATACTGCCCGCCATGCCCTTCGCGTTCACCACCAGCACCACCGGCAGTTCAAGGGCCAGCGCGACCTCCGCCGTGCTCCCCTGCAAGCCGTCGAGGCCGTCGAACAGCCCCATCACCCCCTCGATCACCGACACGTCCGCCCCGGCGGCAAACCGCCCGTAGCTCCGGCGCACGCCGTCCAGCCCGGTCATCCAGCCGTCGAGATTGGCGGAAATCCGGCGCGCGGCGTAGCGGTGAAAACCGGGATCGATATAGTCCGGCCCGCACTTGAACGGCTGTACCGCCAGCCCGCGCCGATGCAAAGCGCGGAGCAATCCCAGCGTCACCGTGGTTTTGCCGCAGTCCGAATTGGTCCCGCCAACCGTAAATGCCGAATAATCATTCATCGCAGCTTATCCCCATCCCCACTGCCACGGTCACGCCGTCGTGTTTGATTTTCTCCACCGTCAGCACCGGGTTGCCGGAGGCGAGGATCGCCGCCGCCTCCGCCACCGAGTGAACGCCGAATTCCTGAATGGCGCGCGGCGACGGATTCGGTGCGTCCGCCCGGTTCAGTTCCTCCACGGAATATCCGCGCAGGGAGAGACCTCGCGAAGCCGCGAATTCGACCAGCCCCGGTTCCGCCAGCTTTTTGTCGATGGTCACGATTTGATCAAATGTTCCGTAGCCGCTCAATTTCACGGCTTCGGCAATACTCCGCGCCGTGGCGCCCCGGCGGCACCCCACCCCCAGCACCAGCGGACGGCGTACCAGGTGCAGGACGCCGGAACCGTCGTAAACCGCCCCGCACGGCGTTTCCACCCGGCTGTTGCGGCGGAACTGTCCGGCGGCGGCGTAATAGTTGTCGTAAATTTCAGGGGGAATGGCGATGTCCATCGCTTCGCCGTCCAGAATGCGGGCGCTGATTTCGGTCAGGAGCTCCGGGTTCGCGATGCGCCAGCCCCGGATCGCGGCCAGTTCGTCAAAAGCCAGGATGCCGCGCCCGTCGCTGGCGGTGGTGATGACCGGTTTGCCGCCGGTGATCCGCGCCGTCTGCACCGCCAGGCGGTTCGCCCCGCCGAGGTGCCCGCTCAACAGGCTGACCGCGTAATTGCCCTGTTCGTCGCAGACCACGACGGCGGGATCGCTGCTCTTGTGTCCGCACAGCCCGGCAATGGCGCGGACCACAATGCCGGAAGCCATGATCATGATCAGCCCGTCGTATTCGCGCCACGCCGCCATCACGGCGTCATGAAGCCCCCCCTGCGGATAGGCGACGACGCGGGAGGCGGGGGCCAGGAGCTTGAGTTTTTCGGGCAGGACGATGACGGCGGAGGCCAGCCCGGCGGCGATTTCGGCGGCCTTGTGCGCGCCGTTTTCCGTAAGGGCGAAAACCGCGCAGCAGCCGTTGAAATGGTCCTCCGCCCGGTAGCCGTGGGCGAAGTTCTCGCCGTACAACAGCGATGTTTCGCCGCTCCGGGCAAGGACTTCGCCGATGACGATGATCGATTGACGCTTGATGTCCGCCGCGCGGACTTTGGCGGCAATGTCGGCAATGGTGCCGCGGACGATTTTTTCGTTGGCCCAGCCCGCGCGGTAAACCACCGCCGCCGGGGTCGCCGGAGAACGCCCCGCCCGCAACAGTTTCTCCGTCAGTTTGTCCATGTCGCCCACGCTCAGGAACAGCGCCAGCGTGGTGCCGTGGGCGGCGAGTTTCTCCAGGTCTTCGGCTTCGGGAACGGGCGTGCGCCCGGCGTCGCGGGTCAGGATGGCGGTCTGGGTAATGCCCGGCATGGTGAATTCCGTCTGCAACGCGGCGGCGGCGGCGAATACGCTGCTCACCCCCGGAACCACTTCAAACGGAATGCCGAGGCGGTCGAGTTCGCGGTACTGCTCCGCCACCGCGCCGTACATGGCGGGGTCGCCGGTATGCAGGCGGACGACGGTACGCCCCTGCCGGTACGCCGCCGTCATCACGCCGAGGACCTGTTCGAGGGTCATCCCGGCGCTGTTGAAACGTTCCGCCCGCGGCGCCCACTCGAGGAGCTGTTCGTTGACCAGCGAACCGGCGTAAATGATGACATCGGCGCGTTCCAGCGCCGCCCTGCCCCGGCAGGTGATCAGGTCGGGGGCTCCGGGGCCCGCCCCCACAAAAATGATGGTTCCGTTTGTCATGGTTTCTCGAATACTGCTATGGTTATCGGGTTTTCGGCTTTCCACATCTGATGTTCGCCGAGCGCGGCGGCGCGGCTGACGTTGACGGTCAGCAGTTCGCTCCGGCATTCGTTCAGGACGCTGCCCAGCCGCGCCGCGGTCGAAACCAGAATCCCGGTGGCGACCAGCCGCCCCCCCGGTTTCAGGCACTCGAACGCCCGCAGCAGATACGCGATCCCGCCGCCCAGAAAAATACTGTCCGGTGCCGGCAAATCCTCCATCCGGTCGCCGATATCGCCGTGGCAGATCACGAAATTCTCCAGTTTTTCCGCCTCGAGGTTGGCTTGGATATCGGCGATCCGTTCCGCGTTTTTTTCCACCGCGTAAACGGTCAGGCCGGAGCACAGCCCGGCGGCCTCCAGCCCCACCGAACCGCTGCCGGAACCGAGGTCCCACAGCACGCCGGGGCGCAGTTTCAGCTTGCTCAGGACGATGGCGCGTATTTCCGGATGCGTGATCAGATTGGCTTGATGGCGGTACGTCGAATCCGCCAGCCCCAGCGGCAATTCCGGCACCGCGCCCGGCTCCGGCAGCAGGACCAGCATCGACAGCGGACCGGCGGGGATTGCCGCCATTTCGCGCAACGTGCCGGTATGGATTTCGGCGGACGGCAAACCGAGGTCCGCGCCGATCGCCGCCGGGCGCTCCGCCGCCGCCGGGAAATGCTCCAGCAGCCGGGCGGCCAGCGTTCCGGCAGGCGCGGACGGATCGCCGTAGACCACCGCCAGCTCCGAACGCAGAATCCGCCGCCACGGCAGGACGCCGCCCTTGCCGTGAACGCTGAACAGCGACGCCTTTTCCCACGGCTGCTTCAGTTCGCAGAAAAAGAGCTGAAACGCGGTCAGCCCCGGATGAATCCGCAAATGCTTCGGGTCCACAATCCCGCACAGCGTACCGCCGATGCCATAATAAAGCGGGTCGCCGGTCGCCAGCACCACCACTTTTTCGTGACGGGCGCGTTCGGCGAGCTCCAGCGCGAGCGCCTGGGCATTGCGCCCGATTTCGATTTTTTCGGCGGCGCAGTCCGCTGGCAAGAGTTCCAGCAGGCGCTTCCCGGCAGCGATGACTTGGGCGTCTTCCCAGACCCGACGATGCTCGATGCCCGCGACTTCCAGTATCCAGTTGCTCATATCAATCGTTCTCCCTGCGCGTTGTAAAGGATGATTTCGACGCCGCCGTGCCAGCGCCCCAACTGTCCGGCCGCCAACGCTTCCAGCCGTTTCAATATATCACGGTATCGGTCATCCGGCAAGCCCGCCGCCAGTTCTCCCATGCTTTTAAAATCCCCGGTGCCGGGCAGGAGTTCCTCCAGATTCATTTCCACTTTGTGCGCGTGGGTGTTTTCGTACCCGCAGGCGTATTTGAAAAGTTTCCCCGGCATGCACGCCACCAGCACCCGTTCCACCCCCGCTTTCCGCGCCGCCAGCAGCGACGCTTTGATGAAATCGCCGATCCGCACCACCGGGATTCCAGGCCAGTCACGCTCGGCGGCCTCGGCGGTCCGGTTGCCGGTGGAGAGCACCACTTCCCTGCCGCCGGACGCCGCGATCGAACGCAACTGCAACGCCACCGACGCCGCGTAAGCCGCATTCGAATACGGCCTCACGATCCCCGAATTCCCCAAAATCGAAATGCCGCCGACAATGCCGAGCTTCGGGTTCAGCGTCTGCTCCGCCAGTTTTTCGCCGTCCGGCACGGTGATCACCAGCAGCCAGACGCCTTTTAAATCGCTCAAATTCTGTTTCAGAATCCGGCGCGGGCCGGGGTTCACCGCCCATTTGCCGGGGGGCACCGCCAGCCCCGGACGGGTCGCCAGGCCGACGCCCTGCCCGCCGCGAACGATCAGCGTGCCGCCGTCGCCGCAGGGCTCGACATAATCCTCCGGGCGGGCCTCGGACAGTTCCGCAGGGCGCAGGGCGACTTGAATTTCGGCACCGTGGGTCACGTCGGGGTCGTCGCCCGCGTCTTTCAGCACCGACGCCGAACCGGCGGCAAGGCGGTGAACCGGGATCAGTAATTTTTCGTGTTTCGGCAGTTCGACTTCGACGGTCCGGCACTGGCGCAGGACCGCCAGCGCGGCGGCCGCGACCGCCGTGCCGGTGGTGAATCCGCAACGCAGTTCCCGACCCTGTTCCATGATCACTCCTCCATGACCGAGTGGACCGCCGCCACCGCCAGCGGACTGCCGCCCCTGCGGCCGTTCAGCCGGATGAACGGCAGCCCGGTGCCGTCGAGCATCATCTTGGACTCCACCACATTGACGAAACCCACCGGCATGGCGATGACCACCGCCGGGCGCAGTTTCATCCGCAGGATTCCGGCCAGCGCCAGGGGGGCGTTGCCGCAGAGGAAGATGCCGTTTTCGATCTGGTCCCGGTAAAGGCGGACCGCCGCCAGCGCGCGGGTGATATTTTCCTGCGCGGCGAGCGCGGCGACTTCAGGCGAAGCGATTTCGCAGAGAATGCTTTCGCGGCGATAGCCCGGATGGAACTTCTGGAGCTTCGGCACGGAAAGCCCCGCCTTGATCATATTCGAATCGCTGTAAATCGCGGTGCCGCGCGACAGCGCGGACCGCAGTTCGCCGATGGGGTCGCCGCCGAATTCCAGCACCTCGCAGATCGAAAAATCGGCGGTCGTGTGAATCAGGCGCCGCGCCACGCGCCATTCCGCGCCGGTGAACCGGGCGCGCTGTTCCGGGGAAACCTCGGCTTCGATCCGGCGGAAACTCTCGGCTTCGATTTCGGAGCCGGGCAGGTCCCAGATGATCTGGTGTTCGTTCATTTCAGTCCCATCCATCGGTAAATTTGTTTCATGTCGATGCGGCTGCGCACGTGGTCGGCCAGCGCATTCAGCGAATCTTCGATCCCGTAGCGGGCGGTCACGCCGCCAAGCGGCTCCCGGCCCAGCGAAACGCGAATCCGGTCCAGCACGGCGCGCCGGTAACGGTCGTCGTCAAACACGCCGTGCAGATAACTGGTGTAAATCCGTCCGCGCTCGTAGCCGACGGTCCGGCCCTCCAGGTCGGGCTGTTCCGCCACCTCCGCGCCGCGGCATTCGGTGAGCCCGTAATGGATTTCGTAGCCGGAACTCAAGCGGTCGCGCAGAGCGTTGCGGCGGACGATTTTCTCGCGCCCCATCGTCGTGACCAACGGCAGGAAGCCGAAGCACCCGATATCGTCGCAGGGGGATTCGACGTGGTCGGGATCGAGCAGTCTTTCGCCCGCCAGCTGCAACCCGCCGCAAACGCCGAGATACCACGCGCCGCGACCCACCGCGTCGGCGATTTTGTCATACAGCCCGGTCCGACGCAGGGCCAGCAAATCATCCGCCACTCCTTTCGAGCCGGGCATGACCACGATATCCGGCGTGCCGAAATCTTCCGCCCGCGCGACTTTGCGCACGGTGACGTCCGGTTCCTGTTCGAACGGCACGAAGTCCGTGAAATTCGCCACATGGCCGAGCTGGATCACCGCCATGTCGAGCGTCCAGTCGTGCTTCGGCGCGGGCCGGACAAAAGAGAAATTCACCGAATCCTCCTCCGGCAGCGCCAGGTCCCTGCGGAAATCGATCACCCCGATCACCGGCTTGCCGGTAAACTGGCGCACCGATTCGTGCGCGGAATCCAATAACGTCGGGTCGCCCCGGAACTTGTTGACGACAAAGCCCTTCAACAGCGCCCTCTCCCACGGGTCGAGCGTAGCGTAGGTCCCGATGAACGACGCATACACGCCGCCGCGGTCGATATCCCCCGCCAGCAGCACCGGCGCCTCCGCATACTGCGCCATGCGCATATTGACGATATCGCCGTGTTTCAGGTTGATTTCGCCGGGGCTGCCCGCCCCCTCCAGCACAATCGCCGGATAATCGGCGCTCAGGGAATCGTAGGCGCGGCGGACATCCTGCCACAGTTCGGGCTTTTTCGCATAATATTCGCGCACGCGCATGTTACCGATCGGACGGCCGCGCACGATCACCTGACTGCCGAGGTCGCTGTTCGGTTTCAGCAGGATCGGGTTCATCCGGGTTTCGGGGTCCAGTCGGCAGGCCTCCGCCTGAACCGCCTGGGCGCGCCCCATTTCGCCGCCGTCGGCGGCGACAAACGAATTCAGCGCCATATTCTGCGCCTTGAACGGCGCCGCCTGAATCCCGTCCTGCAGCAGAATCCGGCAGAACGCCGCCGTCAGGACGCTTTTGCCGGCATTGGAACAGGTCCCCTGAATCATCAGCGCGGGGGTCCTGCGGCGGCGCAGGATGTTCGGAGCGCCGGACAGCGCCCGGAGCAGCCTTGCATTGTCCTCCGCGCTCCGCACCGCCACCCGGAAGTAATGACCGTTCAGCCCCCGGTAGTTGTCGCAGCGGCGAATGGCGATCCGATGGTGTTTCAACAGCCGATCGCGCAGGGCGGGATCGGCGCTCCGCACCAGCAGATAGTTGGCTTCGGACGGAAACACCGTCAGCCCGGCGCCTTGCAGCCCGGCGGCGAGTTCCCCGCGAAGCCGGCGGACTTCGGCGCGGCTTTGTTCGTCGAACCGCCCGTCCATGCCGAAAATGTATTCGGCCGCCGCCCGCGCGGGCGTCCCGACCGACCACGGCGGCAGATTCCGCCGCAACTGTTCGATGGCGGAGGGAGCCGCCGCCGCGTAACCGAGCCGCAGTCCTGCGATCGCGTAAAATTTGGTCATGGAACGCACCACCGCCGCGTTTTCCGGCAGCGGACGGTCCAGCAGCGTCACGCCGGAAAAATCCGCAAACGCTTCGTCGATAACAAAATCCTGTCCTGAATGGGTCAAGATAAAATCGCGCAGTTCCAGGCATTCCCCGGTCGGATTGCTCGGATTGCCCAGAATCACCAGATCGCCGGAGCGCAGAAAGGTGGAAAAATCATTCAAATTCAGACGCAAATCTTCCCCCAGCGGGAAAAAAGCGATGTCCAGCCCGGCGCAACGGCAGGCGTTTTCGTATTCCAGATAGCAGGGCGAAACCAGTACCGCGCGCCTGCCGCCGCCCCACGCCCGGGGAATCAGGTGCAGGAGCTCGCCGGAACCGTTGCCGAATAAAATCTGTCCGGGCGGAAGATTCCACCGGGCCCCGGCCAGACGGCACAGCTCCCCGGCATAAGGCTCCGGGTACTCCGGCAGTTCGTCGAACGCCCGCGAATAAGCGGCGAACAGGCCGTCCGGCATCCCCATCGGATTAAGATTGACACTGAAGTCGAGGAGTTCGCCGGGGCTGCACCCGGCCTCCGCCGCCAGCGCCCGCGTGTTTCCGCCATGCTCGATCATACATTCACCATTTGTGTTGCGCGCACAAACCCGGAACCGCTCATCCCGAATTGTATTTCAATCGCCGGAGGATCTGACTTACCGCCGCCGGGGCGGATCACAGTTGCGCGACAGTTTCCGGGTTTCACGGAATTCACGTCCGGTGATTGCGTGCCGTTTACTATAACCGTTTTCCGGAAAAAAGCCAATGCCGCTTCCAGGTTTTTCGCCCCTTCCCGGCAAACTCAAGAACCGTTCAGGTAGCGGAAGTAGTTGCGCAGGCGGGTCCGCTCCCAGCCGGTTGAAGCGTAAAAAAGCTGCGCGTCGTGGCTGGTCTCGTCGCACAGGAGCTGCATCCGGCGGATGCCGCGCGCGGCGGCCCATTCCGCCGCCCGGTCCGGCAGGCGCGCTCCGAGCCCGCACCGCCGGTAATCCCGATGCACCACCAGGTCCTCGATCAACAGCGAATATCCGCCCTCGGCGGTGGAGACCAGGGTCTGCGCGCCGCACAGGAGCGACAGCCCCCGGTACTGTTTTTCGTAATCCGGTTCGAAATCGACTTCGGCGGCCGGCAGTTCGCCCAGCAGTCCGCAGATGGCGGGCAAATCGCCGGGAACCGCTTCCCGCAATATGATGTTCATGTGTGCTCCTGTCCGGTCTGATCGTTTCCGGTAATATACCACCGGGCGCCGCCTTGTTTTAGCGGCGGACGGGGAATGCCGCACGGCCCCCGCCCGCCCCGGAATACGCCGTGAACCGATGGCAAAAATAAATTCAGCGTCCGGATTTCACCCGTGCGCTTTTTGATGCATTTTTATTGAAATCGGCTCGAATATTTCCAATACTCTGCTATCTTAATTGAAACAGCAAACCCACTTATTCCGGAGGACATCAAATGTTTGTTTTTTCATTTAATACCCTTGCCAGCGCAGGCGTATATTACGCCTTTGAGAACAGCGACTTATGCGGCAAGTCCATTGTAGTCCTGATGCTCGTGAGCTCCATCGTCACCTGGTCGATCATCCTGGAGAAATGGCTCTCCTCCAAGCGCCTCGGCAGCAGCTCCACGGCCTTCGTCCGCAGCTTCACCCAGAAGCGCACCTTCCTGATGTCCATTGAGGAGGCGAAAAACAACGTCGGCCCCACCGCCAGGATCTACGGCGCCGCCCTTGCCCGGGTGGTCGAGTTCCACGGCATCAACGAGGGCCAGTTGAGCCGCATGGCCCGTTCCGGGCAGAAACCGGACAAGCCGCTGAACGAACCCCAGCTCGCCGTGATCCGCGCCGCCGTGGACAAGGAAATGTCCGACCAGATCCGAATCCTCGAAACCCGGATGGGCGTCCTCGGCACCTGCGTCAGCGCGCCGCCGTTCTTCGGGCTGTTCGGTACGGTGTGGGGGGTGATGCTGGCATTCTGTTCGCTGGCGGAAAAAGGCCGCGCCGAAATCAGCGCCCTCGCCCCCGGGGTGGCGGGCGCCCTGCTGACCACCGTCGCCGGGCTGGTCGTCGCGATCCCCGCGCTGATCGGTTACAACCTGCTGACCGCCATCATCAGCACCCAGATCACCGAACTTGAAGACTTCTCCGAACAGATGATGGCGCAATTGAAAGTCGAACAGACCGAATACGAAACCGCCGCCGCACCCGCTTCCACTCCCCGCCCGGCCGCCGCCGCCACGCCCTATACGCCTCCGGTCCAGACCCGTCAAGTTCAACCGCAGGGTTATGCACAGGCGCCCGTCTACCAGCAGCCGCAAGTTCAACCGCAGCAGCCGCCGCCAAGCTATGCCCAGACGCCGGTTTACCAGCAGCCGCAATACCGTCAACAGCCCCAGACGGTATTCATGCCGAACCCGGCTCCGCAGGCAAACGATTCGTCGTCGGTACAGCCCGACCTGCTTAACTCCTGACCGGGAGAACTGAAAATGGCCAGAAGACCCCGAAACAAACAGGCGGCCCTGAACCAGATCAACGTCACGCCGCTGCTGGACTTGACCTTCATGCTGCTGATCGTGTTCATGATCACGACGCCGCTGCTGGAATACGCCATCGACGTCACGCCGCCCTCCATGAACGCCGACGTGAAGCCCGACGAAAACACCGTCAGCGTCGCCCTGAACAAGCGCGGCGAGATCACCTACGACAAACGGATCGTCAGTCCCGACGAACTGCTGGGCAACCTCCAGAAGCTCCGCACAAATACGCCGAACGCCGTCATCCTGATCAGCGCCGACGGCACCCGCTCTTACAACGATGTGATCGACCTGATGAATACCATCCGAAAAGCGGGATTCAGCAACGTATCCCTGATAACCACGGCGGAAGCCCTTCAATAATAGAATCATGATCGAACAAACCCAGGATACAATCGGATACCTCTCCCAAACCGAAGGAATGGTGACGAACCGGACACGGTTCAAAATCCTCCAGGCGGTGTCGGCTATCCATATCCTGGCGGTCACCATGCCGTTCGTCTGGCAGCTCGTCTGGAGCATGGTCAAGCCCCCCCCGCCGAAAATCATGAACGTCCGGATGATCACCCAGCTCCCCGATACGTATTCGGCGCATTCTTCCTCAGCCCCCGGCGGCTATGCTCCGCCGGCAGGAGGAGGAGGCGCGCCCGCGCCGCCCTCCGTCATTCCGTCGCAGCCCACGGTGACGCCGCGGCAGCCCAACATCCGTCCGGTTCCCCTTGCGCCTCCTCAGGTTACGCCCACACAGCCACGTGTGACGCCGTCGCCGCCGCCGGTGCGGGTGGCGGCGCGGGGTCCCGCGCCCAAAAAAACGCAAACCGTCCGCCCTCCTCAAGTGGTGAACCGGAACCAGGAGCGGAATCAACCGAAAAACCAGACCCGGAACCAGGCCGGCAATCAACCGGATAAGGATTTCAAACCCATATCCCAGCAAGACTGGCAGGGCATGAACCAGCCTCCCCCAACCGCCAACACCTCCACCGGCGCCGGGACCAGCGGCACCGGCACAGGTTCCGGAAGCCCCGGCGCAGGCAGCGGTACCGGTACGGGTCGAAGCACGGGGCCGATCGGGCCTCCCGGAGACGGCCTGCCCGGCGACAAATTCGCGCTGGATTTCAGCCAGTATGTGGCCCATTATCTGAAAGAAAACTGGGATACGCCGAGCCGGATTCAGCTTGGCGGGCGTGAACCGGAAGTTACAGTCCGGCTCCGTTTTGCGCCGTCCGGGCAGATCGTGTCCTGGGAAATGGTCAAGCCCAGCGGCATTGCCATCATGGATACATCCGTGGAAAAATTGATGCGCTTCGTCAAACGAATCCCGCAGCCGCCGCCGAAAAACGTCACCGAGCTGACGCTGATCCTCGCCATCTCCGACTGACCCGGTCCCGCGGCGGTACGGCATGGATGCGTTGCATCCCGGTCTTTATTTAGGAACAAATATTCGGTTCAGTGATTGCATAATTCCTGTTTTTGTGCCATATTACGGAAACATTTCGGAAAAATGCTTGTCTTAAACCAATAATGTCTGAATTTAATGATCGAATCAGGAAGAAATAGGAACCGTTCATGAAGAAAAATATTTTTATGCGTCATTTCGCCATGTATTTCCTGGCGTTATCGGCGGCGTTGTATTGCTGGCCGCTGTTCAGCCAGGGAATCAAGACCGAATTGAGCGAGAACGACAAGTTTTCGCTGGTCACCCGCCTGACCGCCCGCATCATCGGCCGCAACCACTACCGCCAGCATCCGCTGAACGATGAGATTTCGTCGCAGATTTTCAATGACTACTTCAAGACGCTCGATCCCAATAAGACATTCTTTTCCCAGAAAGACCTTGACGAATTCGAGCCCTACCGCTACCTGCTGGACGATATGATTGAAAAAGGGAATTTCGAATTTCCGTTCAAGGTTTATGACCGCTTCATCCAGCGGATGACCGAGTACCAGGCGTATTGCATTGAACAGCTTGAACGCGGATTCGACTTCACCCGGAACGAAGAATACGTGACCGACCGCCGCGAACTCCCCCGCCCGAAAGACGAAAAAGAACTCCGCGAAGCCTGGCGCATGAAGCTGAAAAATGAACTCCTCACGTTCCGGTTGATGACCCGCGCCCAGCAGGAGCTCGACGCCGCCAACAAGGAGAAAAACAAGGACGCCATCGCCATCCAGACCAAATCCCCCGAGGAAAAAATCCAATCCCGCCTCAAAACCATTTACAATGAAATCAGCCGCAAGGAAAAATTCGACATTCTCGGCGATTATCTCTCCTGCGTAACGAAGACCTACGGGCCCCACTCCGGCTATTTCTCTCCTCGCGAAGAAGAAGAATTCAACATCGGCATGAGCCTGTCGCTGGAAGGAATCGGCGCCACGCTGTCCAGCGAGGACGGTTACACCAAAGTCGTGCAGCTGGTCCCGACCGGCCCCGCCGCCAAGGACGGGCGCCTGCAGCCCGAAGATAAGATCATCGCGGTGGCCCAGGAGGGCGAAACGCCGGTCGACGTGATCGATATGCCGCTGAACAGCGTCGTCAAAATGATCCGCGGCCGCGAAAACAGCAAGGTAATCCTGACCGTACTCAACAAACAGGGCGGCGGAGTGCCCGTCAATATCGAGCTGGTCCGTCGCAAAGTGGAACTGAAAGAACGGGAAGCCGCCGGGCGGGTCGAAACGGTGAAACTGCCGGACGGCAAGGAAATCAAGGTCGGCTTCATTACGCTGCCTCGTTTTTACATCGACTTCAAGGGCGCGTTCGAGGGACAGGCGGACTACAAGAGTTCCACCACCGACGTGCGCCGGATTCTCGAGCGTTTCAAAGGGGAAGGCGTTGACGGCGTGGTGATGGACATGCGTTTCAACGGCGGCGGAAGCCTCCGCGAAGCCATCACCCTGACCGGCCTGCTGATTAAAGACGGCCCGATTGTTCAGGTCCGTTCGTCGAACCGCAAGGTCGTGATCAACGAGGACCCGGACGCGGAAATCGTTTACGACGGCCCGCTGGTGGTCCTGACCAGCAAAATGACTTCCTCCGCGGCGGAGATTTTCGCCGGGGCGATCAAGGACTACAAACGCGGAATCCTGATCGGCGATTCCCGGACCTACGGCAAAGGCACGGTGCTGGAAGTATTCGAACTGCGCAACCTGCTGAAGTTCATCAACCAGGAATTCAACGCCGGATCGCTGACGTTTGAGAACGCCGTTTTTTACCGGATCAACGGTTCCTCCACCCAGCAGCTCGGCGTGGTGCCGGACATCGTCCTGCCCTCCATGACCGAGCATATGGATATCGGCGAGAGCTTCAACGACAACCATCTGCCGTGGGATTCCATCGATGCGGTAAAACACGACGTTTATGACAACAACCTGGATCAACACCTCGTCACGCTGAAAGAAAAATCCGAAAAACGGATCGCCAAATCGACGGACTTCAAAAAACTCCTCGAAAGCATCGAGCTGTTCAAACGTTACAAAAACCGCAAGTCCTTTTCCCTGAACGAAGAAAAGCGATGGGCCGAATACAAGAAAGAACAGCAGGCGGCGGAAGCCCAGGAAAAAATCTACCTGGAAGCCTCTGAACAAAGCGAAAAAAATTCCGCCAAGTTCGATCCGGTGGCCGATGAAGCGGTCCGGGTCCTCTACGACTACAGGGGGCTAGGCAAAGCCGGTTGATTGAAACCGGCTGTCCGCGGAATTCTTTCGCCAGGAAGCAAAACGCTAGCCCGCAGGGGGCGAAATGCCCGATACCAACGGCTTACAGGAGCCGCCAGGCCGTCCGGAAAAGTACTCCCGCGCCGCGAATGGACGCTCTTAACTGCGTCGTCGGACAAATCCGAAAGTCTTCGTATACTTTGCCCGGATGCACCGACCAGAGCACTTCCGCGTCCGCTGCCCATTCCAGCCTGACTCGTGCTTCGCGACGACACAGCATGATGCAGTCGCAGGCGATTTCCGCCGTCACGCCCGGATGCAGATTGAAAATGAATTCGAGGTTGCGCTCGTCCGGCAGCGTCACTTCGTCCCGGATTTCAATCTCCCCGTCACCGACCGCCGTCAGGCGGCGGCGCCAGATACCGTTGTCCCATTGCGGAGCGGATGAAGTCAACTGCGATTCGACGGCGCCGTCCCGCCAGCTGCCGAAAACGACTTCGGGCCGAACCGGCCAGGCATAGCGCCCCTGCAATACACTCTCCCCCTGCCCGTTGATCAACAATGTGGAGTGCGCCTCCGGCTGTTTGAACCATTCGGCGAAGTCCGGGTCGTCGTAGTTGCAGCAGCCGCTGTCCACGCAGAACGGCTGCCCGCCGAACCATAGGGTCACGGCATTTTTGCCGCCGTGGTAGTGCGAATAGGTTCCGATCGCGGGGGAGGAATCCAGAACGGCAAGGTATTTTTCGCCGCGCGCGAACGCGATCCGGGCATCCGGCAGGATAAACGGATTCTGCGCGTCCATGTGGAACGACGGGCCGAAACTTTCCAGAAAGATATCCATGTTCAACGAATAGCCGTCGTCGATCACCAGCGATTTGCCGTCCGGCCGGCAGAACTGGCGGCAGACTCCGAACGCGCGGCGCAGACTCTCAAACGCTTCGGGGTTCGGGTGAAAACCGTAGGCCGCGGCCAGTGCCGCGGCGTCGCGCCCGATCCAGGTTTCAAACACATGATAGGAGGGGCTGATGTCGATGCAGGTCCCGTCCGGCAGGTAATCGCGGCTCATGTGAAAATCGCAGACCCGTTCCCCCTCCCGCGCCCAGCCGGCAGCGAAATCCTCGCCGTCGAAATAGGCCGCGCAATAGAGCAGAGCGAGCCCGCGGAGCGCCTGGTGATTTCCCAGTTCCAGTTTGCAATGATATTTTTCGTCCAGATAAAGCGTTTCGCCATGCGCGTAGATGAATGCATCGAACTCGCGCCAATCGTCGGCCGAAATGACCGGGGAATTGCGCAGGAAACGCATGGCGTTGATCGTATTCACCACCCGGGAAGCGGGCTGGAAATCGAACCACTGGTACTCCGTCCGCCCGTCAACGCCCGCCCCCTGTTGGTTGTAATCGCGTTCCCGGCTCTCCTGAACCCGCCGGGTCAGGCCGCCGACCGCGTCTTTGCCCTGCGGCGGCGGATAAGTCCGGTGAAAATACAAAATAACATCCCGGACCAGCGCCGCAATGGCGTCATCCTGCCGGAGCGCCGCAGTTCTCGCCAGCGGCGGCAGGAAATAGAGGCGGTTGATCCACGACGTTTTTTCGATGGTGCTCCAGCGTTCAAATTTCAGGAAGTCAAGCGCCGGGAGCGAACCGAATTCCGCCAGCACGCCGCGCCTCAGGATAGCGTCCGTGATTTCGGCGTCGTCGAAAGAGCCGAGGTGTTCGAAGGTAACGAAACACCCGCCGCCGTCAAACGGATAAAGTTCGAAAAAATTCCTGGCCAGCAACAGGGATTCGTCCAGAGGCGTTTTAAACGTTTCAATCCGGGTATTCATAGGTCACTCCTGATTTTTCAAAACGATTTTCAACTTCAATTATCATACCATCCTCCCGCCGCCTTTGCAAGCCTGAAGAATCGATAAGACCGGAAAATACCCGTCGGAGAATGCGGTATCCGGTTGCAATTTCGCATGTGCGATGCTTAATTATACGATACGGAAACCTGTCAACGGAACGAAACCGGGTCGGAATAGCATCATGTGGATTGTTTATGGACTGGCATCCGCCTTTTTTGCCGGCATCATGTCGGTTCTGGCAAAGATCGGCATTAAAAACACCGATTCCACGCTGGCGACCGCCCTCCGGACCGTCGTCGCCGCCCTCTTTGCGTGGCTGACGGTCTTTATCGTCGGCTCCCAAACCACGCTCGGCGGCATCAGCGCGAAGAGCCTGGTTTTCCTGATCCTGTCGGGGCTGGCGACCGGGGCCTCCTGGCTCTGCTATTTCAGGGCGCTGCAACTGGGGGACGTCAACAAGGTGGTTCCGGTGGACAAATCCAGCACCGTGCTGACCATGATGCTGTCGTTCATCATTCTCGGCGAGAAACTGACGGTGCTGAAACTCATCGCCATGGCCCTGATCGGCACCGGCGTCTGCCTGATGGTCGAACGACGAAAAAACACCTCCGCCGTCCCGCAGGGTCGTCAATGGCTGGGCTACGCCGTCCTCTCCGCGATCTTTGCCGCGCTTACGGCGATTCTGGGAAAAATCGGCATCGAAGACGTCGAATCCAACCTCGGTACCGCCATCCGGACGCTGGTCGTGCTGGCAATGGCGTGGCTGATGGTTTTTCTGCAGGGCAAACAGCGCGGCATCCGCCATATCGACCGGAAAAGTTATACGTTCATCATCCTGTCCGGCGCCGCCACCGGGCTCTCCTGGCTCTGCTTCTACCGCGCCTTGCAGGACGGGCCGGCCAGCGTGCTGGTGCCGATCGACAAACTGAGCATACTGGTCACGGTCGCGTTCGGTTATTTCGTCCTGCATGAGAAACTCAGCCGGAGATCGCTCGCGGGGCTCCTGATGATCGTCGTCGGGACGCTGGCCGCGTTTGACTTCCTGTAGCCCGGTCAATAAATGCTTGGCGTATAATTGCTGATCTTGAATTTATCATAGAGCTCGCCGCGCGAAACAGGCTCCACGTGCCCGTCCAGGCAAGCCACGTTGCAGCGGCCGTCGTGAATCCCCATCGGCTTCTGGTTCTGGGTGTCCCGGGAGTCCCAGATGTACCACGGAAACGCCGGGGCCGCCCCCGTATTGGCGGCGTCCATCACATAGGCGAACGTGGACGGGCTCGAATACTCGGGGCTGCTGATTTTGAATGCAATCGTGGGTATATAGATCCCGGTCCCGGATTTATCATTGGTATACTGCGGCAGCCCGTACGTATAGATGCTGCCGACAAAGCCCCCCTGAAAAATAACCCGCGCGGCCGTCGGATAGTCCTTGATCGCCGAACAAGCCAGAAACCGGGCCGAAAACATCCCTCCGGTAGCGAAATATTGCCCGGTGACATATCCATTGGCCCGCAACAGGGTGGACCACGCCAGATACGACTGGTTGGTGGACGTCGGATAGTACGACTTCCCGCCCTGAGTGGCCGGATACCAGGAGCCGTTGTCGCTGCCGTAGAACTGGAGGACCTGTATGGTCTGTTTCTGGTTGCTGATGCACGCGGCGGCCATCGCTTTTGACCGGGCTTTGTTCAGGGCGGGCAGCAGCATGGCGGCCAGGATCGCGATGATCGTAATTGCATTGAGCTCAAAAAGTTCGGAAAATTTTGCTTAATTTTGCTTATGAACCAATTCGCCTGTTTTTTGTCCATATACGA
>ENA-UOOH01000893-UOOH01000893.1-fermentation-metagenome-genome-assembly--contig:-NODE-893-length-31490-cov-48.104660_pt1 | contig 31490 bp, 46 predicted proteins | sample MGYA00245778_ERZ724025 | MGnify/ENA primary metagenome ERZ724025 (study PRJEB28704, sample SAMN03018313) | fermentation metagenome | biome: anthropogenic terrestrial biome; feature: soil; material...
AAATTATTTATTAAGTCATTTAAATCAGCAAATTGTTGTATATTATCTGCCATTTGCGAAGCAAGTTGATTATTATTTAATTTAAATATTCTCTTATCAATTAAATCTAAATTTGTAATTGCGGTTGCTCCTGCTCCTACTTTTATATCATAAAGTAACATTCCTCCATCTGGTGTAGTTGGAGCTGTAGGATATATTTGTGCTGTACTATTTGTAGCAGTACCACTTACTATAGAAACAGTACCAGTAGTAGTTGCAACTGTTGGAGTATTCCCACCCCCTGCAACTTTTTCAATAAGAGTAATTATATTTGTAGATGAATTAGCAGTATATAAACCACTAATTGTACTATTAGCATTTAAAGCACTTACTAAATTAGTTGCTGTGGCTGTAGTATCTCCACCAACATCAAATTGATTACTTGTAGCATTAGATGCCACCGCAGTAAAGGTTACTCCGTTTATTGTAACTGTATCTGCTGGTGTACTTGTAGTAGCAGTGCCAGCAGTAATTACTCCTGTGCCAGTAGTTGTCATAGTTCCTGGTGTATCGCCATTGCCTGCTGTCCTTTCTGCAATTGTAACTATATTTGAATTTGCTGTAGCTGTAAAATTATCATTAATTGTAGAATTAGTATTTAAAGTGCTTGCTAAATTTGTAGCGCTTATCATATAATCTGCACCGACGTTAAACTGTGCACCTGTAGCCCCACTTGCTACCGCAGTAAAGGTTACTCCATCAAAAACCACCGTATCTCCAGAAGCAAAATTTGTACTTATAGTATAAGTATTACTTCCTGCTACTGCCACCTTTGCATTAGTATTTATCGTATAGTTCCTAGTGCCTGCTACTGCCGCAGTTCCTAACCCACTTGCTAAATAACTTGGTACACCACTAGCATTTATATAAACTATATCAGTTCTAGGTTTTAATGCGTCTGAAGCTGTAATTGGAATAGTTGTACTTGATGTTAAATTGACTCTTTTACTGCTTACTGGCATATGAGCACGGCCACTATTAACTAAAACGCTCATATTAGGTGTTGATTGTACTGTAACTCCTAGTCCAGATATAACTCCATATCCTGTAGATTCTGGGACACTCTCTATTTTGTCTTGTATGTCTTGTGTTAATGAACGTTCTGCAACACTTCCATTTTGTAAGTTTGAACCATCTGCCATAATAGGAACATGATTTACAAATTTCCATATGTTATAAGTAATTTTTTCACCTGTAAGTAATGACCACCCCACTAATGAAACTTGTGTACCGTTTAAAGTATAGTTGTCTCCTAATTCCATCCTATCATTGCCTTTATAGAATAATTCTACATGGTCAGTATCAGGATTATATGGGCTTGATATTTGGAAACTTGTCGTATTATCCGCTGTAGCTGTAAAACTTCCAACTTCAAAGTTTACAGTGTTTTTAATTAATCCAATAGTAGTATCTATGCTATCATTTATTTCTTTTTGATTATTTCCAGATATAATTGCAAAAGTTGTTGACGTTGATGCAACCGCATAATCAAAAGTTGTGCTTGAAACTGTTGCCGTAACGTCCTGAGCATTTCCTACTGCGGCATTAATTTGATAATTCCATGCGAAAGCTCCCTTACTACTTGGGGCTATCCAATCTCCTTCTGTTCCTGCTGTAGCATATCCGTATAATATTTCGCCCTCGTCTGGGTCATTAGCAAATAGTCCTAACTCACAAATATACTTTCCTTCTGTTATATTATTGTTATTTATTGTACCTGAAATTACAGCTACTTTAAGTACTGTATTGGGAGTTATGGAACTTATAGAAACATCAAAAGCATATTGTTTTAAAGCTGTAAAAGTTGTTGGGTCGTCTCCGGTGGCTAATTGTCCAGAACCTATTTTCATTTTTGTAAAATTAAGTGGTTTTCCTGCTTGAACTTTGTTGTAAAGTGCTTCACCTTTTGTTGTTATTACCATATTATTAAAAACTGCCATTTATTTTTCCTCCCTTATGAGATTACGTTTGTAATATCTTGGCATACGATCATAGAAGAATAAGTTTTTTGACTGATTGGATATTTAGGATTTTCCATTGAAACTACGCTAGTAATGTTTTGACATACAACCATAGAAGAATAAACTTTGAAGTCTACTGGTGATTTCCCAATGAAATTTAAACGAACCCCTGACGGCTTGGGAACTATATACCCATTAGCTATCAAGAGTTCTCTTAATTCATCTAATACACCGTAAATTACTGCGGTCATACTCATATCTTGATTATCAATTAAATCTAGTCTTAAGTCTGAAAACATACCCTGCCAAATAGTTTGTATCTCTGGTTCTGTTCCTAACCAATTGTTTTTACCTATCTTAGCTTTTTGAATAAGTCTATAGGTATCATCATTAAGTAAAGGTGATATATCTGGTGTAGGTTGAAAATTTAATGTTCTACTAACTCCAATTAACTCGCCTAAAACATCTTGCTGTTTTCCTACTGCCTTATCTAAGTCAAAAGCATCATCCATCACAGATAAGCAATTATAAATACCATCTGTTTTAGTTAAAGTTGATGTTAGCCATTGTATAAATTTTGGCTTGTCTCTATGTTCACTTGTTACTCTATCTAAATACTTTTCTATAGCCATTTAGTCACCTTCTAAACTGGATTTACAGTTATGCTATCTATCTTGCCACGTGCTACTTCATAGAATAAAATGCTTATAGTATCATCCGAGGATTGAGGCTCACCATGTCTTGCCGCAGTTAAAGAGACAATAGAAAAAGCCGGATTTTTTAAATCCGACATTGAAGATAAAGCAGCTCCCCAAATTGAAGACAAAGGTAAATTAGTTCCTATTTGAAGACTATTTAAGTATTCAGCTACATTTGTTTTTATATCTGCTGTGTTCTCCGTTGTATAAGCATTTAAAGCCTTAATGTTTATAGTTACGTCTATGTCTACATAAGTAGGCCTATAAAATCTTCTTATAACTGGTTCATTAAAAGCATCCCACATTAAATTACCGCTTGAATCAGTTATTTGTATCTCTGTAGTTCCATTTGTGTAACATCCTGGGGTCTTCTTTAAATAAATTGTATTTGCTATGGTTTGACTATTTCCTCCTTCAACTACTGCCGTAATACTGTGAGGTGGCAATCCTCTTGCATCAACTTGGTTTGTATCATTCTCATATACTTGGTATCTTGTAACTCTTTCTATTTGAGCTATAGCACCTTTTATTCCATCTAATTCAGTTAATGAAGGTAAAGCTACACTAGTTTGCTGTCTTGCCCTTAATTCTGCGTCTGTTTCAACATATGACCCTAGTTCTGCCATGTCTGTATTTGTTACGCCAGTCCAGCCATACTGAGGATTATATATCTGTATAATGTCCCCGGGGTCTGCTTGAATTGGTCCGGGGATTGAACAAGTTAATAATAGATTTTCTGCTACTCCAGAATCGGGGATTATAATAGAAACGGGTAAATTCCATTGTATATTTCCTTTATCTAAAACTACTCCATTTGTAATTATAGAACCTGCGTATCCTGTTACATTTGCATGGCAAGTACTGTATTCTGCTTTTTTTCTTTTTATTCCATTTACTTTTACTATTCCATCAAGTCCTCCACCTATTGCAGTTCCGGGGCCACGATTGTTATAGACTTTCTGTGCTAATAGATAAGCATCATATATTTTTTCTGCATTTACAGCTATCCATTGATAGTCCTGTGTGTCTTCTCCCAGATACAAGTCCTGTCCAAATATGTTTTTACATTCTTGTATAAGCTGGTCTCTTATGTCTAAATAAGTAGGAATGTTTAATCCAGTTGAATTGACAAAGGGCTCAAAGTACATATTTTAGTCCTCCTTTCCTAGAAAGTCTTTGCTACTACTATATTTCCAAAAGGTGTTTGTACATTGCATTGGAAAGAATAGCTCCTAGCTTCTCTATTAAACTCACTTGTATAATCACTTATACTTGTTACATTCTCTGTATCTGTAATTCTTTTTTTTATAAGAGAATCGACTAAATCTATATGTTCCATTGTTCCTGTATTTCCTATAATTTGTTGGAATATTGGCAGTCCATTTTCCAAATCTTCCCACCACTCATTTTGAAATAACATTAAATTTGTCTTTATGGCTTGTGCCACGGCATATACGCCATAAGTTATATTCTGTTGGCCACGTCCGAAAGAATAATCTCCATTAACATCAAGCATGCGGTAGCGCATCGAATCACTTCCTTTTGAGCAATAAAAAAGAGACGCTTTCGCATCTCTTAAATTTCAAACTATTTGTTTTTGCTGTTTAATCATATTTTTAACTAATTCTACGGTTATCATATTAAGTTCTTCAGTGCTTAACTCATTAGCGTTAAATATTGGTCTATCTACTGTCCTTGAAGCAAATACTAAACTTCCGTTTTTATTCCACTCAGGTATATTACATTGCTTTCTCACATCACTCCTTCCGAACAGCCTAAAAAATTTATAAGCTCCATGAAGGTGTTTTCATAATAGAGTGGTTGTGTCTCTTTTTCTGAGCCTTTATCATTTACTAAGTTTTTGCCATATTTTAATCCTTTTTCAGTTAAAGTCCAATACTTCTTAGTTCCTTTTGTTGATTTTCTTTCGTTTTCTTCTAAAAATCCATGTTCAAGCATTAATTTGTTGAATTTAATAGTGCTCATAGATATGTCAAATTTTCTTAGAAGGCTTGTAGCAGATGTGCCAGCTTTTTCATCTACATATACAGGAAAATATGCTGTGCTTAATCCTTGAGATTCATTAAAATTTCTTAATATCTTTACTGTAGATGCCTTGCTAGGTTTTAATAAATCTACTACAAGTTTAAGTCCTTGTTGCTCTAATTTTAACTTTTCAAGCTTATAATCAAAACTTATTACGTTATCTGTTTCATATTTTCCCGTCTTTCTTATACTAGGAAGTACTTCTCCAGTTACCCATCTTCTAAAAGGTCTTGCGTTTTTAGCATGGCTTTCTAAACATAAATCATAAAAGTTTTGTTCACTTATCCATGTATTTTCAAAATCAGTATTAAAATTAATTTCTTCAAAGTTGTCACCAAGTGACAACCCTTTAATATCAATGCTTTTACATATATTTGTAATTTTATCTTTTCTTAAATACAACTTATTCTTAGCTTGCCTAGTATATCCCAAATGAAAGCAACTGTCATATAGATTAAACATTAACTTATCATTTAGCCTAGCAATTCTTATTTGACCTAGTCCTTCTTTTTTAAATGTTTTTTGTAAAATTGCCATTTCATTATTCATACTGTATCTCCTTTAATTTTATTATTTTAAATTTGTTTTAAAATAACTCAAAATAGTATATAATAATGAATGTAGGGTACTATTTTGAGTTAACCCATTGCTAAGCTGTCAAACTTATAGCAATGGGTTATTAATTTTCCACTTCTTCATTGAAAAATAGTTTCCTCGCATCCTCTCCAAGAATTTTAGCAATTTTTTTCATCTGGTCAAAAGTAACATTTGAATAATTTCCTCTTTCTATTTGTGTCATTTTATTTGGAGAAATTTTTACCTGTTTTCTTAATTGCTCTTGAGTTAAGCCTTTTTTTATTCTCGCTATTTTGACTTCCATATTCTCACCTCCTATAGATAAAAATTTATCTTACAAGTTTATTATAGGATAAATTTTTATCTATGTCAATATAATTTTTATATTTCTAATAGATATTTTTTATCTATAGTGGTATATTATTATCGAGGTGATTTAATTGGAATACTCTGTGCTCTCACAAAATATAAAAAAATATAGGAACATGGCTAAACTAACCCAAAAAGAACTTGGCGAAAAAATTTATAAATCTGAAATATTAATAAGAAAATATGAAAGTGGTAAGGTCAATATACCTGTATCTACTTTACTTGACATATGCAATGTATTAAAAGTTTCTGCTTCTACTCTTTTAAGTTCTGATATTAAACAATATATATCTGAAAATATGAAAAACTTAATAGATGAAAATATGATTACAGAAAATGGTGACATGCCAATGCTTTTCCAACGATACGAAAATAATATTGATTCCATAAAAAATACAGTTCGTTCATTACAAGATAATGCTATTTCTTGGCGTGACGCTGTTTTTAAAATAGAAGAAAAGCCTAATTATTTATTAAACGCTATATTAAATTATTTAGAAAATACTGAACAATATTATTCACCATTAAATGTAAGCACTGAAATTCCGCAAGACCCTGAATTAAAATATTTCACAGATAAGCAAATTCGCGATATCATAAATAAGATATCAGAACTTGTTAAATATGAAATTTATAAAATAGAAAATAATATTAAATAAAAAAGAGCTACAATTAAGTGGCTCTTTTTACATATTTTTAACCTTTCTAATGAAGCATATATTACTATCTTAACGTTAATTTATTGGTTTAATTGTATCTGTATCGGCATCATGTATATAAATTTTGCCTGTGCCTATTTCGGCATAATAAAAATCTATAGTAGAAATATGGTCATAAAGATTATCATAAACGTGTATAATATAACAATTCATATTATCTTTATCTTCAATTCCATCACATTCAACTACTGTATTATCATCTTTTTCAGTAACATGGTCTGCAACAGTTTCAAGGGCTTTTTGTTTATCGTTAGTATTTAGTCCTATTTGCATATCGTCAAGTGGAGTTATTTCTTTAGTATTTATGTCAAGTTTATAAGTATCTCCTGTTTCTGTGTCTACTAAAAAATCATATTGATAGAAACCGCATAAATCTAGTCCATTTCTTCTCTCATGTAATGAAACAACATAATAGCTACTTCCATCATATTTATATTTCTCGTATCCAATTTTTAAATTTAAGTTCTCACTAAGTTTTACCTTAGATTTTATAATATTTAAAGCATTTGTTCCGCCCACTATATCATTTAAAAAATCATCTTTTATTGTATATTGATCTCCTAGTGCATATATATTTGTTGTTTTATTTTCGCTTAATAAGCTTTCTATATATGGCTTTTCACTAATATTATCTGCTAAAATTATCGGGTTTCCGTTTAAAGCTGCAAAAACTGAACCGCCTAAACCACTTACCGAATTATCATTTATAGCTAAAAAAATATTGCTAAAATCTAAACTACTTTTAAAAGTATTTATAATATTTAAATTTCTGGAATAAACATCAAATCCAGTTGCTATTCTTTGTACATTAGGTAATTTAGAAACTACATTATTGCTTATTAAATCTGCATTTCCTATTACATAACTTTTAGGAATAACATTTTCTGCTACAAATTTCTTTTGTACAGAATCTAAAACGTCTTTTCGAGATAATATTATAGGCATTTGCAGTTTCCCGGCTATAGGTATCATTGAAAGAGCATCTATATAATCGTCTCCTGCAACAATAGTAACGCCATTTTGAGTTCCTATTCTCTTTGCTATCGCTATGGAAGTTTGATATCTATCTGCTCCACAAATTCTTTCACAACTTATACCAGATGTTTGAAATATAAATTCAAAGTTTGCTGATAAAACCGCTGTTCCACCAACTAAAAATACTTTTTTAACTCCTAATTTAGTTATTTGAGACATTTGATATCCATTCAAAATGTCAGAATCGCTGAATATAACAGGTGCACTATATTTTCTAGCTAATATAGAAGCACTTATCATATCTGGCGAATCATTTTCATTTACTATAACAGCGTAATCGGATTTTTGCCAGCCTTTATCTACTGCCCTAGTACCTATAGTTGAAACACTATTACCATCTAGTCTAGTAACTTGCAATCCATCTGCTTTTACTCCATATGTAAATAGCAAAGTAAAACATAAAGTAAAAATCAAACCTATAATTTTCTTTTTCATATATATTCCCCCTCTATATGATAATACTATAAAAGAAGGAAAAATAAAATAATAATAGAATTATCTTTTAGAAGGAGGTGCTATATATGTTTAAAAGTAAAGAAGAACTTAAGTCCTTAATGTATGATATATTAAATACACTCAACAATGATTCTAACGTTGATAACTTAGTATCAAAATTTAAAAGCAAAGATAAAGATTTTAATACTGCATTAGAAGAATGTATTAATAGAAATCTGATATTAGGAATAACTAGACGGTGCAATCAAAATAGCGTTATGCTAAGTGCAGATAACCCTAGGCTATCTTACGAGGGATTAAAGTTCATAGAAGATTTTAAAAAATAATATTATTTTTGGATAATCGTATGGAAAGCAACCGTATCTTTTAATTTTTCCAGTAGATTATCCAAAGCTTTTATTGGCACTTGGTTTTTAACTAAAACATCCACAAGCTCTTTTACAATTTTACCTTCATCTAGCACTTTGAAATCCATTTATTTTCACTCTCCTTATTATTTAGGGGTTACATCTACCCCGTTCATTTTTATACTTTTAGAAATTATATTTATTTCATCCTTCTTTAAAGATATTTTTGTATTGCCATCTAAAGTTCGCCATTCTGAAGCATCTAAAGAATAATTAGATACTCTATTAGGCTGACTGTATATTCCTAAAATGCAAAAAGCATCTGATAAATCATGATATCTTTTCTCTAATTGAGGTTGTACCCCACCATTGCTCCACCATGCGTCTATACATCTATCGCTAAAAACGATTAAACATTCATCACCTTGTTTTGGGGGAATCGTTAATACAAAATTTCCTGCTCTTGGTAAAACTATAGGCACATCTAATAATAAAGGCAAATTAACTGTTTCTCTTGTTTGATCTGCTTTTATTATATTTTCTTTTATTGCCGGTTGTACAGTTACGGTTTGTTCTGTAGAATTAAATGATTGAATAATACCAGGCATGGCTACCCTAAGTTGTGTCATAGTGCCTTTCCTAAACTTCCTGTAAAAATCATCTTGTCTATTTAAAAGTTGTGATATATCTACTTTTGATTGATTGTTCATATTATCACCTCTAAATTGCAGTTATAGGTATTACGCCACCCGCCTGTGTCACAGTCGAAAAATCCGTATACCACTCGTCACCCCTCGTGTCTCCTGATATGGTAATTTTTAGAACTCTATAAATTCCATCCTTATCCAGTGAACGATATACAGGTGTTTGTGTAGTATCTGAACCTGTAGTGCTTGTTCCACTAGCACTAGGCGGATTGCCATTATCAGCATCCATTAATTCCTTAGGTCTGCCCCAAGAAGTCATATAAGGTGATGTTATATTATTATCATGCCGTATTTGTTCTGGTATAGGTCTATTTGCTGTATGTGCTGCATAGTTTCCACCATTACCATCGTATATTTCAACATGTTCTGACCCTCCAGAACCTTGAAATAATAAATCTCCTGGTTTTCCTTCATTTTTTAATCTGCTCATATCGCTTGAAATAAGTCCTCCATTTGCACATTTGGAATATTGATTTCCGCTAGGTGCTGGCATTGTTATTCCTGCTGCTGCATAACAAGTTTCTGCAAATATAGAGCAATCATACATTTCTTGTCCTTGTGAATTTGTTCCTCTACCTCCTAGAACGTAAATAGCTTTACCCTCTTGATGTTTTTGAACTATTTCTTTTGCTTTATCTATAATCTTTTGCCTAGTTGAATTTGTACTGCTACCTCCCATGGTTGGTACTGTACTATTTCCTGTTATGCTTATTTTCTGTGCTCTTATTAAACTATTGTCTATATGAATAAGTGAATTTACCTTTATCTGTGGGTTCAATAAACATTGTCCATTTACTCCATAATCACTTTGCTCTGGAGTACCTATTAAACCACTAGAGGGGCTTAAATCAAATATTTCATTTTTAGGCATTTCACTTAACTTTATAAGATTTGCTTTTCCATCTTCTGTGTAATATTTACAACCATTACTTTCCGCAATTTGGTTTAAATAATCACTTGATTTTCCAAAGAAAACTTTTCCTCTTGTGAGTTTAGGAGAATTATTTAAAGACTCTGATATACTTCCTAAACTAACAGGATATTGAGCTTTATTTACAATATGATTTACTATACTTCTAGCTGTTTGCCCTCGTAATAGTGAATAATTAGCTATATCAAAGTTTACAGCTCTATCACTGTCTAGTGCTATTATTGTTAATCTATATGTAGCAGAGTCTTCTTTATCTCTTATAGTTTGTAATATATCTCCATCAAATATTGTCCCATATTGACTACCTTCGTATCCTGCTTCGACTGTAACTCTTGTACCATATAATTCAATGTTATTTTCTGTTTGAGCATTTAAATTGTATATTATTATCTCTGAAGTGTTAGGCTCCATAAGTATAGTCTTTACAATTGAAAACGTGCATCTAAGTTGAGATACATCGAAGCCATTTCCTTTATCATCACTTACAGTTATTCTATACCGCCTACCATATAGTATTTGCCCTTGTTTTTGACTATTTGCAACCACTTCATAATTGGTAGATGGTATTGAAACAGATTGTTGGGAATCTGCACTTGGTGTACCTGCGGTTCCTGTAAATTGATTATAATATTTTTGTGCATATTCTTGTCTTACACTTAAACGTGGTACTCCTGGTCTTTCAAAGCAAAAACACATTGCTGCAGTTAAATCATTTATACTTCCATTGCCAGACATAAAATTATCATGTGTTAAGTATCCACTTCTATCCGTCCACTGAAAAGATGCTCCGGTGCTTCCGGTATCTCCAGTTAATTCAGCCCATAAAAAATTAAACTGATGTGTTAAATCAGTTCCATACGATTCAAGCTGGCTGCGTCTTTCACCTGTCCATTGGATTAGTCCAAATCCTCCACCACCGCCGGATTCAATTTCACTAGGGTCAAAACTGCTTTCAGCATATATATTTCCCATGACAGCTGCGGTGCTTTTCTCAGGAAGATTTTTTCCTCTTAGAAATTTCCAAGTATCTTCTTCTATGCTCATTTAGTATCACCCCTAATCATTGTTGGTCCATACAAGTTTAAAGGTATCTCCAAGGTTATTTATGTCTGGTTTATCTGCTAATAAACTATCGTCCGTCTTAACAATGTAAGCTTTCCCTATATGTAAATACTCATATTGTTCTAAGATGTTTATTCCGGTTATTAAAGGAATGGATGATACTATGGGATTTTTATTAACATCTGATAAGTCCATAACCCAATAATTAGCTTCTTCATTAAATCTAAGAAAAAAATAAAATGTTTTGTTTTCCCCGTTGACTGGTATTGTACTCGAAAAAGTATCATTAGGGTCTGTTGTTAAAGGAATTATTACTGTTGCCATATTATCACCTCATCTATTTAAAAAAGCCTGATAAAATACTTGAATCCGCCTGTTGTGCTTTTTGGTCTCCATTATTTGTAGTTGTGCTTGCTTGTGGTCTTGCTGAAATTTTAACTGTTTCTACTGCTACAACTAATATTTCTTTCATAGTTACGGTAGCTTTTAACCCAAGTGCCGTAGTGTTATCATCACTTGTAGTTATAGTTTCTACTAACATATTTGTATAATTCCCAAGCCTTGTTACAAGTCGGCAAGGTGTTCTTTGCTCTTGTAATTGTCTTAGGAATAAATAAGCAGTTATTGACCTTGTATTACCGTCTTTAGCGTCAAATCCTTGTCCAGTAACATTAGTCATTACATCCGACATTCCAACATCGAATGTGACCTCTTTTGGTTCCATATAAGCGTGATCTGAAATGCTTGCTCCTGTCTGTACCGGGGATTCTGTTATAGTTAAATTAGTATCATGTTCTGTTTTAAATACAGCATCAAACCTATATACTCCTTCATCCGCTCTACTTGGGTTTATATCTATATAAGTAGTAGCTTTTATTTCTGCCATTAGTCAACCACACCTCCTAAATTACGACTAGCAATTCCTAGTTTGCTTGTAACTGCTGTGGCTGTAGCATTAGCATTGCTACCATAAATATTGAATGTGTTACTTTGACTATTGTTATGGGTTGCATTGGTTGTACTATTCTTTGTGTTATAATTTTGTGGCATTAAATATGAGAACATATTAGATGCTCCTTTTTTACTGTTGTTTTCAAATCCTGCAACTTTACTTTTTGCACTAGGTAACGCTTTATCTATTGCACCCACAAGCTTTCCTATAGGGGAATTCTTAACATTATCTTCAAATTTCTTGAATTTCTTTTCTATATTATCTATAAATTGTCCAATACTTCCCCAAAAACTATCCCATCCATTTTTAAGTTCTTTAAAAGGTTCTGTAACTGCATCTTTAATAGCTTTAAGTTTGGCTTTTAAATCATTAATTGCTTTAGCACCTTTAGTGAATTCACCAAAGAAACCGCCTATAACTGATTTCCCGCCTTTTAGGTAGGTAAACAAATCATCTAATGCTAAGAGAATTAAAAATATAACTCCTAATGGCCCGGTCATTAAAGCAACCCCTATCAATCCAATTAATTTTAAAATGTCTTGCAATGGTTTAGGGAGTTTACCTAACTCTTCTGCAATAAATTGAATTATTTCTACAATAGGTTTTATCAATGTGTATACAGTTTTTATTAAAGTTATTGCTAATCTAAGAATCGTACCTAAAACAGTTCCAATTACTTTTGCTGCTTCTGGAATATTTTTCAGTATCCAGTTTGTAAAGGCTTGTAAATCTTGATGTATACCTGCTATTGGTCCGGCTGCATATTTAGCAATATAATATCCAATCCATTGGAAAGCTAGACTTCCAGCTTGTTTTAATCTTTGAAATTCAAAAGTTACACTTCTAACACGTTTTAAACTTTCTTCTGCATCATCTGGAAGTTTTAATTGTGCTGTATCTTTTCTTAATTGATTAAACTGCTGTAATAATTCTGGGCTTAACCATAAATCCTGCATAGATACTTTCATGGTTTTTAGTGCCATGGAAACCTCTCTAGCGTTTTCTGTAGTAGTCCATAATTGCATTGCTAATTTTTGAAATCCTAAGTCTTGTTTTGCTAAACCAGTAATTGTTTTCCAAGCTCCCACTGCAGCTACCGCAAAAGCAGCGAATCCACCTGCTACAAGTCCTAATGCTATTTTAGAACCTTTGGAAAAATCTTCTACAGCTTTTCCACCAGTATTTTTTAAAACTTGCAATGCTGTTGTTGCATTGTTAGTTTTTCTAACCATATTATCCATGCCTTTAGTTGGTAAATTAGTAGGCAATTCTATAGGCTGCTCTTTTGGAATAGGCTTAGTAGTATTAGGTATTTCCTTTGGCTTTTTGACTTTAGGCATTTTAGGAACTTTTACAGGTATGCTAGGAATTTTTATTTTTTCTAAACTTAGTAAAAGCCTATCTATGCCAATATTTAATTCTCTTACAAGTTCTATAAGCTGGATTAAAGGTGTTTTAGCTTCTGCAGTTCTCTTTGAGAAATTTTCCATAGCATTTGAAGCATTTTTTATTCCTTTTGAATCTACCTTATTTTTATTTAGTTGTTTAAATGATTTACCTGTATCATTACCCTTTTTATTTAAATCTTCTACTACACTAGAAGCATTTTTTACGCTATCTGAATCTACATTTAATTTAATATTTTGTGCAAGATTATTTATAGAACTATTAAGTTCTTTTATTAAAGTAATAAGTTGTATAATAGGTGTTTGAGCTTCTATAGATTTTTTAGATAAATTATTCATTCCACTAGAAGCATTTTTAGCTTGCTTTTGAGCATCTTTTAGCTTATCTGAATTTACGCTTCTAAAGCCTTTCGATACTCTTCCTATTGCTTTATAAAGTAATTCTGCAAAACTTACTATTTGTAAAAGGGGGAGTTTTGCTTCTGGTACAATTTTAGAAACTATTCCTAAATTATCTTTTATAGAAGAATTGAATAATTTAAAAAAACTTTGTATAGACGACATATTATCCATATTTGAGTCTGCAAAGTTTTTAACCATTCCTTCTACGCCCTGTATAGATTGCTTAGCGTTATTTAAAGAATCTTCATTAATTCTGAAACCGAGTGATATTAAATATTCTTTAATTACATTCATATCCATATTTTCTAAATTCCCCCTTTCTGTTCTCTTTCTATTGCTTCTGCAGCACGTGCTTGATTTTCTGATTTTACAGCTAAAATTTCATGAGCATCTAAAAGATCGTTTAAGTTATAAGTTCCATCATAAACCTCATGTTGTTTCCACATGCCAGCTATTACCGGAGCATATACAAAAGTATTTACGTTAGCGAATTCTGCAGGGAAGTAGCTAACCCCTCTAGGTTCAAAGCTGAGAGGTTTTCGCCGAAAAAACCACTAACATTAAATATTAATGACTGTATAGTCAAATTTAGTATTAGTGGCATATCATAATCTAATATTCCAAATGTTCCAAACTCATTAAGAACAGGTGGTGAAGGTTGAGGATTATTTGGGTATATTTCATTTACTACCATTAAGCAATTCTTTTGAATATAATCAAAATCCTCTTTAGGAAGTTTAGTTATTTCAGTTAGTATTTCAGCTATGTTATTTACACTTATATCTTCTTTATTAACATCTTTACTTTCATCTTGATTAGTACCTTTTAATGTGTTTTTAGCTTCTTCAATATCTATGTTCTTAAATATAGGTGCTAATATTCCTACTAATTTAAAAAGCATATAGGAACCAGTTAAGGCATCAAATTTATTAAGCCTAAATTTTCTGGTTCCTATTGTAATATCCTTATAATCTATTCTCTTATTTATTTGTTCCATAAGTGTTCTCCTATTCCTGAGTTATTTTAGCTGCCAAAAAGTTCCATGTAATTAGTTGACCTTGAGATTGGTAAGGCCTATCTGGGAGTTTTTGTGGTGAAACTCCAATACATGTTGTTGAGTCTGTTAAAGCGTTTGATTTTATTATAATAGTCATAGCAGCCCAGTCTGAAGTATTGCTGGATTGATTTATATAGTTATACCAGTTGTCTAATAGCCATTTGTGTAGCTGGCTTGTTTGTTGAATTTGTAAAGCTATAGTTCCATTTTCGCCTAAAATTTTAGAAACCATAATAGAACCGTCTGCTGCTGCTTCTTGAACTGTCTTAGTCTGTGTCATAACAATTGATATACTTCCAAGCCCTGCGCCATCCGAACTCTTAACTCCTACGCCGGGGCATGAAAATGTAGCTACTACATCTTGAAAACTATAAGTAGTAACACTAGCAGTCATTCCTATCCCTCCTATCTATTTATATACAAACCAATTTTAAGATATTGAATAGCACCAGATAATTTAGCAAGCACATAAACTGGAGGTGCTTTTCTAGCTTCTCTATCTGCCTGTGTTTGGTCTGTTATAGAATCAAATAATATCTTATAGCCTGTGGTTAGAACATCACCCGTTTTAACACTTAATACCGATTGGCTGTTCCATACACCGGGTGCTATAAATCCTATTTTTACTGCATTTTCTAGTGGTGCTGTTAAAACATTTTGTAGCATTTCCATTCCAGCATCGGTTTGTGGTATTTTACTTTCTGTTGTAAACGCATTTATGACAGCTACTTGTAAATCATTTGAAAGCATATCTAAATTTAATACTTCGTCAAAAAATGTGCCATCATGCATAGTACCATTCTCAAACAAGTTATAGACACTGCCACGATTTACATATACATTTCCGTTGTAAAATTTTATTTTAGTTAATTCTGTACTGGTTATATCTGCAGCTGCAACTCCAACTTCTGCTTTTGCATCTAATGTATAAGCACTATTAGCTGTTTGTGTATTAGCTCCCATTGCATATCCCATTATTGCTGCTGCTGCTTCTTTATATGTTGATGTACCGTCAATATCTGTTGCACCATTTGCAGCACCTATTTTTAATCCTGCTGATATATCGTTGGTATCTCCTGCTGTTATTCTTATTTGACTGCCTTCTCCAGCATTAGCACTAGTAATAACATAATGATCTACTGAATAAATTACAGTTACACTGGAATATCTTGTGTCTGAAATTGCTTGAATTTGTTTTTGCATTTCTGCTGCTGTAGTATCTCCACTTGTACAATTAGCTAAAGTCAAAACTATTTCATGTGAAGTTGTGTCTCCATCTACAGCTATTTTAAATTTATTCGCTGTTCCACTATGAATATCTGTTGCCGCACTTGCCCCGCCTACTTCATATCCTACTGTTTTTGTGCTGTCAGTAGAAAATTGTCCTAAAGTTCTGTGGACTTTATTTTTAGACAATAAATCCATAATATTTCCACTTGTGCCACTTGCTACATCATCATCATGTGTTGTATAAAAATAAACACACGCTGGGCTTGCTGCTTCTATATAAGCACTAACTGCCTGTATATCTGCCTTAGCAGCTCCGCAAACCGTACAAGCATACCATTCGGCATTAGTATTTCTACATGCTGTAACCGCTGCAACTGCTGTTTCTGGTGTTTCTCCAGTATTAACCCATCTTCCTACTGCTATATGTCCAGGTTGAGGAGTTTGAGAAAAATATAATTGTGCTGCTAAATATTCTGGTTCATTCCCTGTCCATCCGTCTGCTGTCATATCCCCTAACTTTGAATAAGTTTTAACCCTGTCACTTGCTGAAATAATAGTTGATTGTCCAACTATAAGTCCTAAGTTAAAGTTAGTCCTAACTTGTGCAACCGGACCAACATTTACAGAAACGTCAACTATATCGCTTAAAGGTAAAGTCGTCATATATTTAACCTCCTTCTTTTTCCAATAAAAAAAGAGAGACTTAATCTCTCTATCTGCTTGTTATTAATCTTATATCTGTACCTAAAATGTAAGGTAACTGGCTTCTTCTAACTACTAATTCATTATAAGAAGCTGAGAAGTCTGTTCTTTCCCACCATTGGCCATTAAACAGTTCTGGTAATCTTACAGGCATTGTTACATCTGTAATTAAAAAAAGATTACTTTTCCTAAAATCTTCTAAGTAATCTTTGCTTAAAACTTTATATCTTATTAAATCCGCATTGTCATATGAATTTGGGCCATATAATGTCCAGTCTACTTTGTGTACTCTAGTATATCCTACTTCTTTTAATGCATAGTCAGAAGCATTTGTATTATATAAAATGTCTTGTGGCCTTGCAATTTTATCATCCTGTGGTGTTATCCTTAAAAATACAATGTCTTCATCTACACTCCATCCTGGTTGACCATCACTATTCCAAACTAATCTAACTTTCCCCTGGTTTTCTGGCAAGGTAGGATCCAAATTTAGCATTTTACATGTCTCATTAAAAAAAATGTCTTCTATTTGGTGAAGCGTTAAAACAGTATCTTCCACATGTCTCCCTCCTAATAGAATTTATTAATAACCATATTTCCATATATACCCCTTACATGTTTTCCTCTTACCTCTACAACAAGCTGCAATGTGTGAACCATCGCAATTATTTATTTTAGCTGCTTCTATTTCAGAAGAATAATCTTTTATAAATGTATTTTCTAAAGAATACTGATTTACTTTTTTACTAGATTTTTTAGATATTCTTTCAGGTCTGGTTCCATAACTTGCATTATATTTATTAGTGCACCATTCAAGATTATTAACTGAATTGTTTTCTTTATTTTCATCTTTGTGATTTACTTGTGGCAAATTCAAAGGATTAGGTATAAAAGCTTTAGCAACTAATCTATGGACTGAATATCCTTTGCTTTGAAGATGTACATTTAAATATCCTTTGCGCGTCTTTATAGGTGCTAGGATTTTTTCTTTAGTGATATATTTGCCACTTCGATTTCGCACCCATCTAGGTAATGATTTAACCCTTCCTAGATTACTAATTTGGTATATTCCTTCATACCCTTTAATATCTTTCCAAATTTCTTGCACAAAATCACCCCTTAACTATATTATACCATCAATTGATGGTAGTTGCAATTATATGATGTAAAATGCTATAATATTTCCGAGGTGATATTATGAATAAATATGGATTAAAAAATAGAACTAGAATATCTAATGCAATAGACACGGAACTTTATAATAAATTAATGGAATTATCTAAAGAAACTATGATTCCAATATCAAAATTATTGGATAAAGCAATAAAATTAGTCTTGCATGAATATGGTAAAAAATAGTGTATTCTATTTACTTATCATCCTTATTCCAATTGCATGATAAAATCCAAATTCATTCCAAGGAAACACGTTAAACACCCTATATCTTTCACCATTCCACTCGACTTCATCTGAAGTTCCTTGAAAGTTTTCACTCGATGAATGTGTTACATAGATAGGTGATAATGATAATATTGTTTTTTCACTCGATGAATGTGTTACATAGATAGGTGATAATGATAATATTGTTAATTCCCCGCCTGTTCTATCTCCTTCAGGAACCTGTGTAATATCTTTAGCTGTGGCAGGGGTAATAATTCCTTGTGTGGGTACTGAATCTTCAGTTTGAACCCATCTGCCACCTTGCCATGAACCAGATTTTCTCCATACTGTAAATGGTTTGGGTTGTGCTATTCGTGGGTCTGTTATTACTCTACTTAAATTAATCATTTGAATCATCCCTTAAAACCCATGTTATAGAACGTCTTAGTGCTCCTGTATCTATCAGGGGCTTATCACTGCCTTTTTTCTTTATAGTTAAAGGACTATTAGCAGCCCATTTATTACTTGGGTCCGTAAACCATTCTCTACAGATATTTTGTCCTAACATCCCTACTTTGCCTAATTCAGTGGTTATATTTCCACCTTCTAATACAGATTGAAAAGCTTGCTTCATTTGTTCTGCTATCTTATCCTTAGAATTTTCTATTGCTGGGGCTAAAACTGGTCTAGGCGGTACTTTAAATAAAGGCGAACCATGTTCTTGCACGTAAAATTCATATGCTCTCGAATAAGGCTTGCCAGAATTAATATCATGTTGCATTTCTTTAATCATAGTGTTGTCTCTAACACCGTTGGTATGGATGTATAAAAGCTGTGCATTGGTAATATGTTCTTTTTGATTTGAGCTACGAGCCGCATCATCTTCCTGTGGTACTCCTATGCAAACCATTTTATTTTTTAATTCTTTTAAAGAATTCTTTAAATCTTCTGTAATATCTTTGGTAACTTGGACATCTATTAATTTATCAAACATATAATCACCTTCTTAATAAACGTAGTTTAATATTATATTAACGGTGTATAGCTCCATTTGTATCCATGTGATTTAAATAATCTCCCATTGCAACAGCTGGAGATATTAGAATACCCAAATCCTGTAATTTTCTCCATTTCTTTAAGTGATGAATAGTAATGAATAAACCTATCGTCTAAACTATATTGATAAACTGGCTTATATTTGGAATTGGCTATTTTTACATTTACATTACCATAATTACTATTATACTTATAAGTGCACCACTCAAGATTATTAGTTAAATTATTTGAACGATTTTCATCCTTATGATTTATAATCGGATAATTGTTAGGATTAGGTATAAATGCTTCTGCTACTAATCTATGCGTTCTGTAATATTTAACTTTATTATTTTTATATAATGCTGTTTGAAAATACCCATCTTTGTCTAATCGTAATTTCAAAACGCCTCCCTTAGTCCCGTATCTGGTGTTGCTTTTAATTCTTCCTAAGTTAGATACTTGATATAGCCCTTCATATCCTTTAATATCTTTCCAAATTTCTTGCATAGAACCATCCTTAAAACATATTTGATATTTAGTAAATATAGGAATTACCCATTCCAATAAGTTTTGCCATACTTGCTAATTGAGTACCGTAAATAGTGCTTTTCCAATTCGCCCATCCGTCTAAGTCTTGGGCTATGATATTGTAATCTGTACTAGCCGAAACTCCTCCGGCACTTATTGATGTATCAAGTCCTCTTGTCTGCCCTGCTTGTAATATTGTTGCCGCTGTACTTCCGGGGTCTGCTATACTTTGAGCATATAAAGTGCAAAAATGAGCAATAAACCATCCCATAGCTATCTCCCACGCTTCAAACCACTTATCCTGCTTAATACAAGTTGTGGCTAAATTTATATACATCTGGATAACTACTTCTGGCACAGTTTGTTTTCCATTTGTGTCTTTATTAAATTGAGGATACATAGTATAAAAATCACTTAATATATAAGGAGGGTTGCTTCCAAGGCTTAAATTGGAAGCATCTCCTATTAATGTAGACATAAAAAATCACCTACTTTTTATTACTAGTAGATGATTTTTTATCTTTTCCATCTTCTTTTGGCTGTTCAGTTTTATTGTCTTTTTCTTCTTTTGGCTGTCCAACTTTAGTCTGGTATTCTTTGGGCTGTTCAACTTTAGGTGAATTAATTATTTTTGCTGGTGTTACTTTTGTAGTTGATTCTATTATTAAGCCAGCTTGGAGTCCTGCTTTATAGGTAGGTGTTTCTGTTACCCAATCCGGTAGCTGTGCAAATTCATCTAATTTTGTAAAGAATTTTTCATCTTCTCTTTTAAATTCAAATACTTGCTTTGAAAATACTGTAATCATATTAAACCTTCTTCCCTATTTTGGTTGTTATTGCCTTTTCAAAAGGCCATCCATAACTATTTATTCTAGCATAAAGTGTACTTTGCTTTATGCCTGTAATCTCTGACCATTCTTTTAATATATGGGTTTCTCCTTTATAAGTAAATCTTCTAGTGCAACGTCGATTAAGAACTTGTTCTCTCATAGTAGCCCATCTGCAATTAGATGGTTCATAATTTCCATTAGAATCTATTCTGTCTATAGTTAAGCCTTTCTTATAAGTACTATGCATATCTTCATAGAAATTATTGTAATCAAGCCATCTTTCACATATCTTTATTCCTCTGCCACCGTAATATCTATAATATGTTGATTTAGAATTGTTGCATCTTTCAATCATACTATTCCATGAGCCATATTCTGGAGTATGTGTTTTGCCATGGCTTCTGTTCCTATTTGCAGTCATTTCACTGTTATAGCATCCACAACTTACAGTTGTGCCATTAATTAACATTGATGTTTGTACTTTACAAATATTTCCACAATCGCATTTGCATAACCATTTTGCTCTAGTTGTTTTTGAGGATTTTATAAACTTAATTGCTACAAGTCTTCCAAACCTTTTCCCTGTTAGTTCTTTCTTTTTAGAAGCTAAAACACATCCGCAACTAGTTGTTGAGCCGGATTTAAGGTTATAATTCAATGCCACCGTCTCATTTCCACAATCGCATTTACACAACCACTTTCTTTTTCCTACATATTTTTGAGCTACAAGTTTCCCAAATCTTCTTCCTGTCAAATCTTCTCTTTTCATTATTGCGCACCTTCTTAGTATAATATCTATATAAATATTATACTCCATCTAAGCATGATACGCAATAATAACCTTTAATTTTATATGCCGTCCTTATAGCGACAGCACTGATAGTAGAGAAATTTGACCTGTCCTACGAGTGCAGCGTATGCCGTCAAATAAGACAACTGTGTAACATCTGGATTAGTCATTATTCTGCTTAATGGAACTGGTAAATCAAAGTTAACTCTATCTTCATCATTAACATATGCAAACATTCTATCTTTTCCACCTGTTCCGGCACCTATACACCATCTTGAAGGCATTATAGATAAATCTCTACCTTGATTTCTTGCTAAATTATTTTGTAACAAGAATTCTAAGATTGACATATTACCAGCAGCAGAAACTTTAGTGCTAACAATATAAGTGTACTGTTCTGGTGGTATCAATATATGATTAGCCATACCAGATAAATCATATTCAGATGTTACCCAAGTATCATTTATAACTTGGTTTACATCGTTAAGTATTTCATCTGGTGTTTTATCCTTCCATGTAGTTTTAGTGCTGGCACCTGCATCAACTAATGAAGCTGCTACATTAGGATTATTTAAAAGCCCATATACATTTTCATCTGGTAATCCAGTATAAACTATATAGTCTATAGACTTGTTATAATTAAGTCTAATACCTTTGTCCAGCATTTCGTCTAGGCTTCTACCTATATTCTGTAATTTAGCTTGATCTACAAAAGGTACTTTAAGAATATTACTCCATTCATAAACTTTAAAAATATCTTTTGTTACATTTGCTTGAATTACTGGTATGTTATTAGTTTGCCCTCTTATTACTCCTCTAGCATTTCCACCAGCACCAGCATAATCAACAAACGTATTAGATGAATATTCTACCCATCCACCGCCTGTCTTTGCAACTATATCTCTCATCCATGTTACACTAACTAGTGGTTCTAAAAGTCTTGGATCCCTTTTTTCTAATTCACCTTCTAGGAAAGCAAGTCCTGAGCCTGCGATAGCATCCTTTGTAGGCATCCTCCCTATTCCTGCTGAACCTACAGAGAAAGTTTGATTATTAAATTGTGCTACATTATCCATGTTTTATCCTCCTTCTTCCTATTAAGGTCTATTCCTTGTAAGAATTGAAATTTCTGCTACTTTATTCGTGTCTAAATCCCCTGTGGTAAATTTGCAATTAGTAAGTTCTATTGTATTTGTGCTGTCTGCTGCTGCTTCAAATCCCCCAACAACTCCAGCTGGAATAGCTTCATTTGCTACTATTCTCAAATAAACTTTGCCGCCTGCAGTTGGAGTTCCTACATTGCATAAAACTGCAACTGAACCTCTTGAAATTACATCACAAGGGTCTCCATCTGAATAGCTTCCTGTAGTTGGATAGTAATCTGTGGATTGTTTTACTTCTCTAATTGCTATTCCTGCAAAATCTGCTGGTACATTACTAGCACCAAATTTACTATAAGTGTTGTCTGTATTTAAAATAACTGGATCGCCAAAAGCTACGCTATCACCTGATACTGGTCTATTAGTAATTATTGCATCAACTTGTCTTGATATTGTTCCTGGATATCCTAAATTTAATATCTTTCCTATTGAACTACCTGGCATAATTATTTACCTTCTTTCTTATAATGTGGATTATATTGTTCAGCTATCTTTTTGCCTAACTCATCAAATTCTTTTTGTTTCTGTGTTGCATCTTTGCTTTGATGTTGTTGTGCTATTTTCTGCTGCCCTTTAATAATAGAAGAATAATTATTACTCTTTTTAATTGGAAGACCTTTAAGAGTTTTTACGCTGTTCATAAGAGCGTCACTCATTAATTTTCTATTTTCTTTGCCTTGAATTTTTGCTACTGCTGGCTTTAATTGTTTTAAAAGAGCTATAGCATCATCATGACTGCCTAAAGGGTTCTTAGGCCTTTCCTCTGGCTTTGAGATAGGTGCTTCGTCTGTAATGTCTTCTGGTGCAATTGTTACTTCTTCTTCGTCCGGAATATCTTCATCCTCTTCTACATGTTCCTCTGGAGTTTCTATTTCTTTGATAACTTCATCTATTGCGTCTTCTGGGTTCATTTGTTTATGCACCATCTTATCTGATTTAACAAGCTCTTCTATAACAGATGTAAGTCTATCTATCTTAGCCTCAAGCCCTGTTGCTGGAAGTTCTTCGTCTTTTCCTTCTGGTTCATACATCTTAGAGATAGCATCTGTAAGCCTATCAAGCTTTTCCCCTACTTTCTGAGTTACTCCTGGTTCTTCGTCCTTGGATTTCTTGTCTTTTTCCTCTTTAGACTCTTCTTTCTTTTCTATTTCTTCATCTTTAGATTTTTTGTCCTCTTCCTTTGCTGCCCCTTTTTCTTCTGCCATAGCATCTACAGCGTCCATTATTTCCTCTGGGTCTGCATCTGTTGCAAAATGCTTTAATCCTATGGAAGCTAAAATGTCAGTTACTCTTGAATGTTTCTTAGTTGGTAATTTTATTTTACTTGGCATATTTTTTTCTCCCTTCTTTATTTCAGAATCTTTAATTGCTACACGGTCTCCTGCTCTGCCTGCTTGTACGACAGCTACATGATTACCGCATATATCTTTCTGTGAATATGTACCGTCTCCGTTATCTACGTAAGTACAGTCATATCCGCAAGAAACTTCTCTTTTTTGGTTTTCTTGAATTTGTCTTATTAAATCTGCATCATAAACTATTAAATCTGCTAATAATAAGTCCGGTTCTGTTTCTGAACGTCTTATATTCTGGGTTGAACCTTTCATGTAAATTTTTGCGTTGCCTGGTGTAACCCAATCTGGTGGATGTTCATTAGTAACTGGTTTACCATTAAATGAAGCTATTGCCGCAGAGTTGAAGACTTCCTCTGGGCTTCTATAAACATCTACCATCTCGTCAGGATTTCCCTCTGCTCCTACCTCACGTCTTAAATATTGATACCATCCAGTACGGGCAATTGGAACATTTTTACATATATAGAATCCGTCTGGTGTTTGAGTAATATTAGGTGAAATAGGGCTTCCAAAATAAGCTCTCAATTTCTCACCACCTTTCAATTTGAGCAAAAAAATAAAGCGACCCACCATCTTAGAATTAATCTAAAATAATGGGTCGCAAAGAACCGCTAATCTTCAATATTATGTTTTATGATTTTATTACCATCAATCTTTATTACATTATATTTATGACATCGAGGACATTTTTTTCTTATAGTACAAGTCCCCTCTGCTTCTACTAATGCCTTATTGCATTCCTTACATCTTATTGCCTGCATATATTGTCTCCTTATTTAGTATTTTCTTTCTTGCCATTATAAATAGTTTGATTTAATATAATAGGCGGTTGTTTGATATCTTCGAGTGTACCCACCAGAGTCTTTATTTCTTCTGGTGTATCTGCTTCATAAGCAACAGTTACATCACCAGCTGTATAAGAATATTTCATGTATTCATCTCCTTCCATGCAAAATAAAAAAGCCCTTTAAGGCTTACCATTGTAAAATAAATCTTATAGCCCAAGAGCCTTCTTCTATATATTTAATGTAATATCCTTTCTGCCTATAAATTTCTTGTACTCTTTCGGCTATTATTTCATTAGGAAAGCATATGTCCTTTGTAAAACACATATATGCCATGGATGCCTCTTGTTCCCCTTTAGCAATGTCTATATAATGCTTTATATTATTGACTATCTGATTTATGGTATCTTCCATTAAATCTTCTGCCAATGGCGTTATTATATAACTCATTTTTTCTCCTTTTACCATACATTTGTATTATCTACTATTGAATTCATCCCTGACATAGCACCATCTTTACTCTTACTCTTTCCTGCTTTACTGTAGGCTATCGCGGCGGCTTGGTTAGGTTTATGCCCTGCTCTTATCAATTCTCCTATATTACTACTTATTGTTTTCTCTGAACTTCCTGGCTTAAGCGGCATATTACTCACCTCCCTATATTTGTTTTATATATAATATATCTCCACTATTTATTATAATGTCACCTATTTCTACTAAGTCCTTAGTACCTATCATCTTATATATTTCATGCAAATTCATATTAGATATAGTCAATAATTCCTTACCATTTCTTAGTGTAACATGAAATTTCCTTTTATCTTCAATATCCTCTTTACTTTCCACTTCTTCTTTATCCTCCAAAAAATCTAAAATTAAATCATGTGCCATTTGTTTATTACGAAAATCTAAATAATCTGTATGTAAAATAGCAACTAATTTAAAACCATAGCAAGCTAATACAAATTCAATAGTATTTTCTTTAATAACATTTTTATAAGTCATAATTTCAAAAGGGCAAAAATGAATTATAGTTTTTAATATTCCTTTGCAAATTTCTTTACATTTCTCTTTGTCTTTTAGCACTTCATTAGTAAATAAAGAACGCCAATAACATCCTATTTCAATTTCTGTTTTTATAGACTCTTTCCCTTTTTCTAGTCTGAATTCTAAATTGCAGTCACTATCTATGCAATTATCATTTATACATAGACGGCCTAATTTTAGTTTTTCCATATATCTTCCATCCTCCTAAGCTACTTTATTTAGCTTATTCATTACAAAATCTAGTTTCTCATGCATCCTGCGCATTTCAAGTTCCATCTTTAAATTAAGTTTATATTGATGTTCTGCTAACATTCTGTCTTTTGATGCCTTTCTATTTTGTGACATCATAATTATAGGAGATTGAAATGCCGCCAAACATGATAAAATCAAATTTAGCTTTCCATAAGGCGCAGGGTCAAAATGATAAAAGTAATGTGCTGTATTTATAAATAGCCATGCTAATATTACAAGTGCGAATAATCCAATAAATCCCCAACTACCGCCTATGTCTGCGACTTTATCTGCAAGCCTATCTCCAAATGATAAATTTTCTTCAAACTCATCATTGATGTTTTTAGAAAGTATTTCTCTCTTCTGGACACTCTTTGCAATATTCTTTTCCATATCTGTAAGATTGCCTTTTTCTACTTTTAATACATCTGCTAAATGACACGTTCTATAATGATTTAAGCACTCTAAACATATACTTCCTTCTTCTAATATGTTAGGGTGCTCTTTCCGAATCACTTCTATTAAAGACTTATTAAGAGAGTTTATTGGTATACTTTTATCTAAAGATATTGTTCCATTGCATACTTCACATATTGTTACATCCAAATTATCACCCCCTTATACTGGATACCATTTATCTATATGCCAAACATAAGTATTCCCATTGTCCACATTTATATATCCCGAGCCCTCTGGAATATTTTCTGTTGGCATAGTGTCTCCGTTATTCCCGAGTACCTCCGCTGGTGGCCCTGTTATTTCTGCTAGCATCTTAATCACTCCTAATTTATCACATTATTTTTTCAAACTGTCTTTTTAGGCATTGGAATTTCTTCACTCTCAGGTATATCAAATTGAGTGAAGTGTTTGTTCCATTCTTTCATAAATTTTTCTTTACGTTTCTTCATTTGTTCTCTATGTTCTTTATATGCTTTATTTCGATTATGTAAAAATATAATTGTTAAGATTATAAATACAATACTAATAGCTGTAGCACTTATTAAGTATAGTTTTATGTATGGTAATAGATTTAATAAGTATTTAGACATTATTAATCACCTGCCTTGGTTATTGTTCTCTCGTCTTCTTCTTTAAAAGCATCCATAAACTTTATAGCCTGTTCAAGTGTAATTCCTGCTTTCCCTGAAGCTTGAATGATTATATTCTCTATTCTTTTAAAATCTTTATAGTTTTTATCTGCTTGTTTATCTACCTTTATAGGATTTGTATGCTCTGGTCTCATGTTTATAAGATTATCATTGTCAAATCTTCCATGCCCTACGGTTAAATCAGACATTTTCTTCATCCCCTTATAAATTTACACTGCAACATTTTTTATTTAATCTCTTTATAATATCTTCAAAAGGTTCTGCCTGTATTTCTTTCAATATTTCTTCTCTTTGCATTATTAGTTTTTCATCGTTTGTTGTGTAAAACTGTATCATCAAATCTTCTAGTGTAACTGCATTTCTTAAATCTTTTAATTGAATAGCTTCGAGAAATGTAGAAACAAAATAGTGGTTTTTTATTTTCAAAATAATGCTTTAGTGAGTCTACCATTGCTTTACTATTGCCATCTGCTTTAGTCTTTAAGCTCTTATATTCTTCTTCACTTAATACTACTTTCATATTCCCTCCTTATTCCATACCTAATGCTTGTATTTTTATTAATTGTACTAAGAACTTACCAGTTAAATCTTCTCTCTTTTCTTCATCTTCTTTTGTAGGGCTATCTTTTTCACTGACAACTATTAGTTCATTTAGTATATCAGCACTTTTTTTAAGAATGTCTCTCATTTTCTTTAATTTCTCTATATCCTTGTCCATACTTTCTCCTTTTAAATTTACATTTCCTAAGAATGTATTATTATCTCCTATGTTTATACTCATAATTACTCCTTACTAATAATTTTTTGCATAATAAAAAGCACCTTTTATAGTGCTTTCTTTAAAATTGGTTCATATGACCATTTATATCCTTTATGGGTTTTTGCTATCCCCTTGCAACATTCGGAAACATGTCGACTACTAAAACCACTTTTCCTGCATTCGTTAGCCGAATCCCATTTTTTTATTAAATTATTATTTCTATTATACTGATAAACAATCTTTGAAAGTTTCTTTTTTGTTCTTTCAATCGCGGTCCCATAATTCATGTTTTCTTTTGAGGTCATCCATTCTAAGTTATCCACACGATTATTCCATTTTTCAAATTCCTTTTTATGATTGACTTCTGGTTTATTTTCGGGATTAGGTATAAATGCTTCTGCCACTAATCTATGTACTTTATGAGTCTTTTTTATTTTTCCATTTCTTAAATCAATCATTTTATATCCACCTTTATCAATTCTATCAGTTAGAATTTTACCTTGGATAAGTCTATAACCATGACCATTTTTTACTTTCCTTGTTATACTTCTAATTCTTCCTAAATTAGAAACTTGATATAACCCTTTATACTCTTCAATGTCTTTCCAAATTTCTTGCATAACAATAAACCCTCCCTAGGTTTTGATTTTTCCCAAATATTTAGTTGTTAAATGAGGAAAACACTTGGGAAAATGTCTTTCAATAAGGGTAATTAGTCCTTATCTATCCTCTGATTATATTATATCATAAAATTCTTTTTTATTCATTACTTGAATCTTCCCGCCATAATAGACACGTCTTGGGAATTTAATAAAATCCATATTAACTACACTACTGCTGAAACATCTACAATTAAATATTCCACCCGGCGCATATTTGCCGTATGTTCTTTTCTCGTGGTTTAATTCTTCTGGAGAAGGTAAGTCATGCCAATTAACTAAAACCCCATCCATTAATCGATGTGCAGGTCGAACCCTCGCATCCTCCGATGACTCCCATATAAACCAAAATAATCCCAAGTCTTCTGACCTTGCCTGATTTAATGCAGATACAGCTTTCCCTGTTTCTGTTCTAGCAATAGTATTAGCTCTTACTTGTGCCTTATGGCCAAACAAATCTTTTATTTCATTTGTTAAATCCTCTGGTCTTCTACCTTTGAAAGTTTCCTCTGCTATATATTGTGTAACTTCTTTAGCTACATCCTGCGGTAAAGTCTTAATTAAAGTAGCATTTTGTTGTACTTGATTACTTACAGCACTGCCTATATTGCCTTGTAATTCTTTCTTCAATGCTTTATATATCTCACTGCCTTTTCCGTTCTCTGCTGCTGCTTCTCTCCATGTATGTCCTGCATCTGTAAATACATGAGTTACCATCTTCATAGCTTCGGCTTCTGCAAATCTTCCAAATTCAGGACTGTTAGAGAACTTTTTTATTTCTCTTAATATCTCTCTAGGACTTTTTAAACCATTTAAATTTCCTTGGAGTATCTTCATCGCCCGTTTTAATGTTCTCTGGTATTGCTTTTCGATTTTCCTCTTCGGCTTCCACAGGTCCTTGGCTGTTTTCGCTACCATAATTCTTTAAGTCCTCCAATTCTCCCTCACTTGTAAAATCATCCGCATTTTCAATATCATCATCTGAAATATTGCTGAACATTCCTGTACTATCACTCATTTGTCTTAATTCTTTAAGTGCTATTTTCTGGTTTATTAATCCTGATTGATATAAGTTGTTTATTGAGGTTGATTTCTTATCTACTAGGTCTGCTACTTCACTTTCGTTAGGCGTTCTAATAGGATTATATCTATAGTCTAAATCATCTGGTATAGCTCCAAATTCACTCATGCATAGTATAGGCAATAGTTTATCAAACACTGGTGTTAAATGAGTTTCCTGTTTTTCTTCTACAGTGTCATAATAATTTTGCATATCTCCTTCACCAGTTGCATCCATACCCGCAGGACTTCTTCCAAATAATCTTGTCACTGGTATTTCACAGGCTCCAGCTACATCTAGCATGAAGGATTGATATATATCATTTAATCCACTAAAGGAATACTGGAATGTCTGAAAATCATCTTCTTTATTTAATAAGAGCATACCCATATTACTTAATAACTGATTTTGAGATTGTATTGTATTGTAAACTCTTTTAGCTGCCTTATCATTTCCTACACTTAGCATTTCTCTAAGGTCTCCTACTTTAAGTACCTTTAAGTTAGCTAGAAACACTAATGTAGCTATGTTATAACTTGTATTATCTCTTTTCTTTAATTCTTCAAATACTAATTCAACCTCGGATTCACCCCAGTGCATTTCTGCGAGTTCTTCCCAGTATGGAAGTTTACGTCCTATAAATCTAACTATTCTCGTATGATCTACTCTTAATACCTGTCCATCTTCTGTTGTAATTTCATAATTTAGTGGTAATCCGAATTCGGGGTCGTTTATATCTGTTATTAGTTCTTGGCCTGGAGTTATTCCACTCCATCTATCGGTTATGAATAAGCCTTTAAAACTATCCGGCATTATATCATCATAATTTAAAGGTTCGTCTAATATATCCTCATGGCCATCTATTATTATTAATCCTCCTGCACCACCGTAAAGCCTGCCCCACTTTAAACCTTGTAATATTTTAGATTTAAGTTTCGTGATTCTCTCTAGCCTTTGTATTTGTCTTAGTTGGTCTGGTTCTAGTTCTGTAATTATATTAATCCAGTTCTTGCACATATCCTCTGGAATAGCATCTATTATCTTTCTTACTATCCAGTTAGACCTATATAAGCTATTCATTAAAGCATAATCTTTTGTCAGCCTTGTAATTGGGTATTCTGTAGCTTCTAATAAGTTTGAAGTATTATACCCTATTCTAGCCATAGCATTACTAAAAGCATCTTTTGTTAACCCTGCAGGAGGTTTTATATGTCTCTTATCTTGTTTATTTGTTTTATTTAATTTATCTTGAATTTTCTTTTTCTGTCTTTTTTTCAAATTAATGTCCTCCTTTCGGGCAAAATAAAAAAGAGCCTTTTAGCTCTACTTTATAAATTCATATTTAGTTACTATCTTATATAGCTTTACATCATTGAAACTTTTCTTCAATTTGTCATAAAATATGTTTGCTTCTTCAAGCTGTTTCTTATTGAAGCCTTTCCAGTAAAATATGCTTCTATATTTATCTTGCCAATTTACTTCATATTCATAATGAGAATGTATGTTATTTTGAGATGGAACATTTGCTTTTACTTGTAAATAATCATCTATATTACCTATACATCCAAATCTGATATAGCGATGTGTCGTAAATCCTATATGTAACAATTCATTGTAGTAATCCAAATTGTTTAAAATTATGTCTTCGTTAGGATTATGATACCTTGATGTTAAAATAGATAAATCTGCATCTATTAATTTAATTAAATTCTCATATTGATGTGAAAAATCCATAATGTTTTCATTAGTTAACTTGCTTTTATCAAAGTCATTTCTGAAAAAGTCTAATACCTGATTAAAATATTTGTATGCTTCTCTTACCTTTCCTTGTTTAATCAAGATATTAATCTCACTCATTTCTCCTGCAACGTCACGGTAAAAGCTTTTTTCTTCATTTCCTTTATACATAATTGTTCTCCTTTGGTGGTAAGACACAACCTATAAAATAAAAAGAGCCTTTTACAGCTCTATTCTGCATAACTATCATATATTTTTATTTCTATTAAATCTTTATGTGAACTACCACCACTTATAGAAGTGGATGGCTTCTTGGTCAATACTAC
>ENA-UOOH01000896-UOOH01000896.1-fermentation-metagenome-genome-assembly--contig:-NODE-896-length-31417-cov-6.397296_pt1 | contig 31417 bp, 22 predicted proteins | sample MGYA00245778_ERZ724025 | MGnify/ENA primary metagenome ERZ724025 (study PRJEB28704, sample SAMN03018313) | fermentation metagenome | biome: anthropogenic terrestrial biome; feature: soil; material...
GTCCTCGGTCAAGAGTCCCAAAATGATCTGGGCCCGGCGGTAATAAAAGGGTTCCGCCAGGTAAAGAGACTGGGTGCGGGCGGAATGGGCGAAGTCTGGCTGGTGCAGGAAGAAAAAACCGGCCGGCAATACGCCCTGAAAACCATGCTGCCGGAGGTGGCGGCGAATAAGCTGGCCAAAGATACCTTCCTGCGCGAAGCCATGCTCGGAGAAGCCCTTGATCATAAAAATATTATCAAAGTTTTTAAAACCGGTTGTGAAAGCGGCGTATTCTTTATTTTGATGGAATTGTGCCAAGGCGGCAGCGTAGATAAATACATGGAAAGGTGCGGGGGCAAATTGCCCTTAGACGTGGCGACCTTCATCATCCTGCAGGTGCTGGATGGGCTGGAGTATGCGCACCATGCGAACGTCAGTGTAAAATGCGGATGGCGGACCCGGGAATCCAGGGGCGTTGTTCACCGCGATTTTAAGCCTGCCAATATTTTTTTGACGGACAACAGCACTTATCCCGCAGCCAAAGTCGCCGATTTTGGCTTGGCCAAAGGCTTTGAGACGGCAGGGCTTTCCAAACATACCCGCACGGGCACGATTGCGGGGACACCGGTATTTCAACCGCGCCAGCAAATCGCGAATTTTAAATATGCCAAACCGGATGTGGACGTTTGGGCGACCGCCGCCAGTTATTATTATATGCTCACGGCCAATTTTACCAAAGACATAAAAGGCAAGGATATCTGGCTGGCCATGTATACGGAAAAAGCTGTTCCGATCCGGCAGCGGGATCCTCAGATACCCGAGAAACTTGCAGCCGTTATCGATCAGGCGTTGGTCGAAACTCCCGATATCGGCATCAAATCTGCCCGCGAGTTAAAGCAGCAGATCGTCGCGGCCTTGCCCGATGAAATAAAGAAAGTAGTTCGAGGCGTCATTTAATGAAACATAAAACACCGGAATTTTCCTGCCGTTTTCGTTGTGCCGGACAAAAAAGCATCGGCAGGCTCAGAAAAAGCAATCAGGATGAGATCATCCTCTGCCCCGACATGGGGATATTTGCCGTGTCCGACGGGATGGGCGGGTTGGAAGAGGGAGCAAGAGCTTCAGTCTATGTCCGGGAATCCATGCCGGTTATGATGCGTTTCCCCTTAAATGAAGTACAAGCTCCCGACGAGGCCGGAAAAGCTTTTGCGGAAACTATCCGCATGATAAGCGACGAACTCTTCAATACCGCCAATACGGAGTCGCATATCGGTTATGGCGCAACCTGCTGCGGGGTATGGCTTTATGAAGACAAGGCCATATTTGCCAACCTTGGTGACAGCCGCGGCTACCTGCTGCCTAAATATAAAAGAACGCTGAAGCAGATTACGGAGGACCATAATATTGCCGCACTTATGGTTAAAAACGGAGAACTTTCCAAAAGTGCTGCCCCCAACCACCCTTCTAGTTCACAGCTTACCCGGTTTGTCGGTATGAAAGCTCCTGCTCTGCCCGAATATTTTATTTGCACTGTTGCTCCCGGAGACAAAATCCTTTTATGCAGCGACGGGCTCTATGGCATGGTAAATGAAAAGGACATCGCACGCATAATGCGGAGCAGCCGAAGCCCCCAAACCGTCTGCGCCAGGCTCATCGATAAAGCCAATGCCAACGGCGGACGCGATAATATTTCGGCGGTAGCTATTCAAATTGTCAATTAACAATTTCGCAATTATCAAACCCGTTCGAAGCCTGAAAGGTATAATGATCACAGCAAATACGTTAATTAAGAGGGCTTTATGATGAAGGATGAAAAAACAATCATGGACGGCGAAGAAACTGCAGCGACGGTCTCAGACGACGCGACCGTAGAAGATGTGACCCTGGACGATGCGACCGTTTCGAATGAGGCCACAATGCCTGGTAGCGGGGAAACGGTGTCGGACGATACCATCCCGGGTGCGGCACTCTCGGATGATGATGCGGTGCAAATAACACAGTCTGCTGCAATCGCAAAAGGCCTGACGATCCTCGATACCTACCGGGTGGAATCGGAAGCCCTTAAAGGCGGCATGGGCAGCGTATGGCGCGTGCACCACATGGGCTGGAACACCGATCTAGCTATGAAACAACCCCAGGCGAAGGCCTTTCAAACCAGAAAGCAAAAGGATAGATTTATCAGAGAGTGCGATGCCTGGATAAATTTAGGCCTGCATCCCCACATTGTCTCCTGTTACTATGTTCGTGAAATAGGGAGCATACCAACTATTTTCTCCGAATGGATGGACGGCGGCAGCTTGGCCGATGTGATCCAGGATGGCAGCTTATACCGGGGAACCGGGCAGGAACAGCAGCAGCGCCTTCTGGACATTGCCATACAATTTGCCCGGGGGCTGCATTACGCCCACGAACAGAAACTCATCCACCAGGATGTCAAACCTGATAATCTTCTGCTTACTAAACACAGTGAAGTGAAGGTAGCTGATTTCGGTATTGCCAGAGCCCGGGCGGAACTGACGGTAGTAGAGGGATACATAACGCATCCAGACGGCCACGCCGGAACCATGCTTTCGGCCCGGGGCGGATATACTCAGGAGTATTGCTCCTGGGAGCAGAGGAATGGCAAAGAGCTCACCCGGCGCACCGACATCTATTCCTGGGCGGTATCAGTCATGGAGATGTATTTAGGGGAGCGATTATGGAAAGACGGAGTGATCGCGGGCACGGCTTGTGAAAGCTATTTTCCCGAGGCCAGGGTAACGATTCCCGAAGAGATGAAGACTTTGCTTAAAGCATGTCTGAATGCTGACCAAGCCGAGCGTCCCCATGATTTTGCGGCGATAGAAAAAGCATTATGTGAAATATATGAAAACGAGATTGGCAGCATCTATATACGCCCGGTGCCCAAGGCAGCCGCTGATACGGCGGACTCCCTGAACAACCGCGCCCTTTCTTTTCTTGACCTGGGCAAGCCGGAAGAAGCGGAAAACTGCTGGGAGAAAGCGTTCGAGGTTGATCCGAATCACGCCGGCGCCGTATATAACTATGGATTATATCTATGGCGAAACGGAAAAATCGACGACGAGGAAGCCATTCGCCGCCTTGACGGTGTTTTTCGGAACACGAAATCGCCAATTGCCACGCTTTGTCTCGCGTGGCTGCATCGGGAGAGAGGCGATTTCTCCATGACCCGGCAGTTGTTGCAACAGATGGCGGATAGTGATGATCCATTTATGGACCAGCACGTGTTACAAATGCTCTCGAAGATGAAGGAAGATTATGCTGAAGATAGAAGCTTCGCCGGTCACTCGGCTGTTTTCTCGCCGGATAATCGTTATATCCTTTCTGCCGGCGGCCGGGGTGAAGAAAATGATGTGATCCTGAGGGATGCGCAGACGGGCAGGCAAGTGGCCGGTTTCCAGGGACATACGGCGCCGGTAAACTGTATTGACTTAAGTCCGAACGGCTTGTTCGGGTTATCGGGAAGCCAGGATGGGACGGTTAGGCTCTGGAACTTAAAGACCGGGCAGTGCCTACGGGTGCTGAACGATCAAAGAAACTATATCCACAGTGTCTGCTTTATAGACGATGGCAATAAATTCTTGACCGGATCTAACCAATTGATTCTTTGGGATACGGAAACATTCGAGATGGTACGGTCATACTATGAAGATTTCCGCGGTATTTTCTCAATCCAAATCAGTGAGGACGGACAGCAGATCCTATCCAGCAGCGGGGGCGGCAAAGTCTATGTGCATAATTTAAAAGACGGCAAGATGGTACAGGAAATTCAGGCTGCCCCTTCATGCTGGGTAATTAAAGCGGCTTGTTACGCTCAAGACAACTTGCATGTCTTAACTGGAGCAGGCGATCAAAATGCCGTAAACAAAATGAATCTTTGGCATATCGCAAGCCCGGAGCCGCTGCATACCTATTGCGGACACAAGGGCAATATCGAGTCGGTGTGCACCAATTCCGACGGAAGCTATGCTCTATCAGGCAGTGTCGATCACACCGTAAAATTGTGGGATATAAAGAACCGCAGATGTCTGCGTACTTTCAGCGAACATATCAACACGGTCATTTTCGTCGCTTTTAGTACAGATGATCAATATGCGCTTTCCAGCAGTACCGACAATATGACCCGGCTTTGGCGGGTACCGTCTTTTGATGTTCGAGCCGACTGGCTTTTGTGCAGAATATCCACCACAAATGAAATCTTAAAAATCGAAAAACGGATTTCTGCCCTTCTTAACGAAGCGCACCGCCTTTTTCATGCCAAAGATATAGCCGGAGCGCTTCAAACAGTGAGAAGGATGGATGATATCCCGGGGGGAACTGCTGCGCCGGGGTATGCGGAATTGAATAATCAAATCAGGAAATATTGCCAGACCATAGGTTTGCGCTCCTGCCGCATGGCAGATATCCTGAATGGCCATAGCCAAAGCGTTAGAGCGGCAGCCATCAGCGCCGATGGTTTGCATGCGGTTTCCGCCAGTGATGACAGCAGCGTCAGAATATGGTCATTGCGAACAGCGGAATGCCTGCATGTCTGTACGGAGCATACCAAATGGGCCAGAGCGGTATGCATCAGCCCGGACGGACAATGGGCGCTTTCGGGAGGGTGTGACTCCAGACTGGTACTATGGGATATTGCTTCGGGGAAAAAGCTGAAGAATTTTGAGGGGCACAATGGTTTCGTAGAGGCTGCGGCCTTTGATCCGGCTTGCCGTTATGTCCTCTCGGGAGCCTCGGACAAGACGATTAAAGTTTGGGATATAAAAAGTGGAGAATGTCTGCGTACTTTGAACGGGCATGAGAAAGATATTACTGCTGTTTGCGTCAGTCCCAACGGAAAAACCCTGCTGTCGTGCAGCAAGGATGGAACAATCCGGCTGTGGGAACTTGAAAGAGGCATAGCCATTAAAAATTATACCGTCGGGAAGCCGGTTTGGACGGTTTGTTTCAGTCCGGACGGGCGCACCTTTCTCTCCGGCGGAAGCACGGGCGATACAACACTCCGATTATGGGATGTGCGTACCGGTGAATGTATCCACAGCTTTTCAGGCCATTCAGACATTTTTTCGGGAGATTATAATACTGTTAACACCGTAGGTTTTACACCGGACGGGCGCTTTGCCGTTTCCGCAAGCCGTGAACCAACCTTAAAACTGTGGGATGTCAGAAATGGGCAATGCATCAGAACAATGGAAGGACACGGCAAAGGGATTTACACCGCATCCTTCAGCCCTGCCGGGGGGTACCTGATCAGTGGCGCCGCCGATACAACCTGCCGCATCTGGCAATTGGACTGGGAGTATATGTTCCCCGGCTGGGCGGACTGGGACGAAGAAGCACGTCCTTATCTCGAAGCATTTTTAGCACTGCATCCGGATTACACGGATTCAGACTTTAATGATTTGATCAAAGATCTGCAAGACCACGGCTACGGCTGGCTGCGGCCGGAAGGCGTACAGGCCGAATTGGAGAAATTAAAGCCTAAAAAGAAAAAAGGGCTGTTCGGTTGGATGAAAAGATAAGGAGTGCATTGATGAAGGATGAAAAAACAATCCTGGACGGCGAAGAAGCCGCAGCGACAGTCTCAGACGACACGATCATCAATGATGACAATGCAACCGTAGACGATGATGATGCTTGGGATGACGCTGTAATGGTGGATGATAATGCCACGGTTGATGATGTAGTTGCGGACTATGATACAGAGCAAATAATAAGGACACCTGCCGCAATCGCAAAAGGCGTTACAATCCTCGATACCTACCGGGTGGAATCGGAAGCCTTAAAAGGTGGGATGGGCAACGTATGGCGCGTGCACCACATGGGCTGGAACACCGATCTAGCTATGAAACAACCCCAGGCGAAGGCCTTTCAAACCAGAAAGCAAAAGGATAGATTTATCAGAGAGTGCGATGCCTGGATAAATTTAGGCCTGCATCCCCACATTGTCTCCTGTTACTATGTTCGTGAAATAGGGAGCATACCAACTATTTTCTCCGAATGGATGGACGGCGGCAGCTTGGCCGATGTGATCCAGGATGGCAGCTTATACCGGGGAACCGGGCAGGAACAGCAGCAGCGCCTTCTGGACATTGCCATACAATTTGCCCGGGGGCTGCATTACGCCCACGAACAGAAACTCATCCACCAGGATGTCAAACCTGATAATCTTCTGCTTACTAAACACAGTGAAGTGAAGGTAGCTGATTTCGGTATTGCCAGAGCCCGGGCGGAACTGACGGTAGTAGAGGGATACATAACGCATCCAGACGGCCACGCCGGAACCATGCTTTCGGCCCGGGGCGGATATACTCAGGAGTATTGCTCCTGGGAGCAGAGGAATGGCAAAGAGCTCACCCGGCGCACCGACATCTATTCCTGGGCGGTATCAGTCATGGAGATGTATTTAGGGGAGCGATTATGGAAAGACGGAGTGATCGCGGGCGCGGCCTGTGAAAGCTATTTTCCCGAGGCCAGGGTAACGATTCCCGAAGAGATGAAGATTTTGCTTAAAGCCTGTCTGAATGCTAACGAAGCTGAGCGTCCCCATGATTTTGTGGTGATAGAAAAAGCATTATGTGCAATATATGAAAACGAGATCGGCAGCATTTATGCACGCCCGGTGCCCAAGGCAGCCGCTGATACAGCGGATTCCCTGAATAATCACGCCCTTTCTTTTCTTGACCTGGGCAAGCCGGAAGAAGCGGAAAAGTGCTGGGAGAAAGCATTGGTCCTTGATCCGGAAAATACACACGTTCATTACAATCAGATCGTCCATAGCTGGATGTCCGGCCGGATAAGTGACCGGGAAGCTATCGGTAAATGGGAGCAGATAACCAGGCCCAGGCCTACCTTCGGGAAGCGTTCTATGCTGGCTAACCTGCATCTTTTCCGGGGGGAAGGGTTGCAGGCACTGCGCATTTTAGAGAAAATCCGGCAGGGGGATGCAGATGGAAATGCAGGCCGGGATACGGCCTATGCGGTGAAAATAGCCGAACAAATGGCCGAAATGCAAAAAACGGGTTATCAGATTACTGCCCATGATAAAGAGGTAAAGGGGCTGGCGCTCAATAAGGCAGGGAACCTTCTGGCCTCTTTTGGTAAGGGGACGGAGGTAAAGGTCTGGAATCTTGCCGATGGAACCCTGCGAACGGTGTTTACCGGGCATACGGAACGGATCGAAAAGGTTTGCTTCCGGCCGGATAAAAACGAAATAATCAGCGTGGATTGGCTTTTCAATTGCCTGAGATGGGATGCCGGTACAGGAAAACTGCTGGAAACCATGACCTGGGATCCACGCCGGATCAATAATATTTTTATCAGTCCTTATGGCGATTTTATGGTTGTATTCCTTCGCTCCGGCGCGGTAAAAACCTATGATTTATCCCGGCAGGACTTTGTCTGCGACCTAGAGTCGATACACAGTGTGAAAGGTATTTGTTTTTGCCCGGATGGCGATCATGTTATCGTCTCCGACGAGGAACAGCGTATCGGCCTTTTTGATCTGCGCAGGGGAGAGTGCCTGCAAACTTATGATTTCAAAGCATCCGGACTGCTTCGTATCGGAATTTCAGGGGATATTGCGGCGGCCGTTTTTCATTGCGGGGCAACCGGCCAGGTTGAGGTCACGGGTATGGCCGTCAGTCCGGACAACCGTTTTTTGCTGACCTGCTTTCAGGATGCGTACCCGATATTATGGGACCTGCCCAGCGGACAAGGAGTCTTCGGCTTCGGAGAACATTTAAGTTCGATATTTGCGGCATTTCATCCGGATAGCCGGTATATTGTTTTCTGCGGTGCCTGGCCGGTACTGGCGGACAGGGAAACCGGATGTGCGATCCATACTTATTATGAAAAAGAAACTTATTGCAATACCGCAATTTTCAGCAACGATAGCCAAAAGCTGATAGCGGGGAAATCCGACGGCACGATCCAGGTTTATGATTTATGTTTTTTATCCATTCCCAATCGCTTGTATTGGGACCTGAGCCGCATCCAAACCGTACAGCAAACCTTGAATGCTGAGGAGCGGTTCAATGCCCTTCTGCTCGAAGCTGAACAAGATCTTTCTACCGGTAATATCCAGGACGCGTTGGAGAAGATCCCCGCGCTTCGCGCTGTCGAAGGTTATGCTGCCTCTCCCCGCTGGATGGATATTGCCTTCCGTGCCGGGCCGCAGTGCAAAAAAGCTGGCTTGGACCGTCTGATTTCTATTGGTCGGCTTGATCCGGTGCTCTCCCGTTATCCGGTCGCTACTGACGGCAAGGTTATTGCGGGGGGTATTGGGAAAGGCACGATCAGGGTATGGGATGCCCGCTCCCTAGAACCGTTGTATGAGGTTGACCAGCATTCGCGGGGTATCACTTCGTTATGCTTTGATGCTCGCGGTCGCATGGCCTCAGCCAGTTACGATCAAACCGTGAGATTGTGGCAGGCCCAAGGCGGAGCTTGCCTGCATACGTTTACCGGGCACGAGACCGATGTATACTGCGTTGCTATAACCAGGGACGGCAGATATATTGCCTCCGGTGCTGCTGCGGGCAAGGGAAAAAAGGAAAAGACCCTGCTGGTGTGGGACACACTTTCAGGCCAGCTTGCCCATGCTTTTGCCCGTTGTACGGAAACAGTGGAAACGTGCTGCATCATGCAGGAGAGCAAAAGTATATTGGCACTTGAAGATACAGGCTGCCTTGTGCGCTGGTATACAAACGGCAGACCCCCGGAACAGTTTTCCGACCGAGCCGGGACCTTTGCGCTGAGTCCGGATGAAAGGCTGCTGGCTATCTGCGGCCGGGACGGTTTAAATCACCTTTGGGATCTCCAGCGTCTGAAACGGCTGCATAGCTGGCCGACTCAAGCGTGGGGCAGTATGAGTGCCTGTTTCAGCCATGACGGCAAGTTGCTGTTTACGGGCGATGAGGATAAAGCGGTGCGGGTATGGGATACCGTAACCTATGAACAACACAGCACCTTTGCGATTGACAGCGGGTCTGATTACTATGGGCTGAAGCTGGTGTGCAGTCCGGACGATCGCTTTATGATCACGGTGGGTTATGAAGACACGCCGCAAATATGGTATTTGGATTGGATTTATCAATAAACGGAGGAAACAGGTATGGAATTAAGTACGGCCATGCGTTTCGTCATGGTGCGCGCCCAGGCGGAGGCGGTCTCAGCCAGGAACAGCACTATCATAATCGAGCACATTTTTCTGGGGCTGTTAAAACTCAGCGAGTTGACTGCCGATGAATTTGCTTCTGCTTCACGGCATAAGGAGCAGATAAACGCGGATATCGGCGCGGTTCGGACGCAGTTATCTGAACTGGAAATAGACTCTTCCCGGATGCGGTCCCGGCTCCGGCATCTGCTGCATACGAAGGTATTGCCTGGGGTAGATGCGGAACTGGAAAAAATGCTGGCAGCGGCAGGCAAGATGGCCGCGCTCCGCAGGGATGAGGATATCACAGCAGCGGTGGTATTGGCCGCGATCCTTGACCACCCGACTGCCCTTATGCTGGAAGTACACCCGTTTGGCAAAAAAGGGGCCGATAAAGCTGCAGACGGGCTGGAAACATCAGATGGCCAAAAGGCGGGCGATCAGGAAGAACAAACCTCCGAACTGGGAATCGGTTTCCTGCCCGTACTGACTTCCCGCATACGTCAGATGCGTGCCAGCCTTTTAAGCACGGTTCAAGGCCAGGATCATGTGGTCCATGCTTTTGCGGAAGGGATGTTTTCCGCGGAGGTGCTGGCGGCGTCGGATGAAAAGCGCAAACGCCCAAGAGCGATATTTGTTTTTGCGGGTCCTCCCGGGGTGGGGAAGACTTTTCTGGCCGAACAGGCCGCGGAAGCCCTGAAGATACCCTATAAGCGGTTTGATATGTCCAGCTTTTCCGATCATCAGTCCTATATGAACCTGATCGGCTTTGAAGGCAGTTATAAAGACGCAAAACCGGGTACGCTTACGGGATTTGTCCAGGAGAATCCGCACAGTATCCTGCTGTTTGACGAGATCGAAAAAGCCCATTTAAACACCATCCATTTGTTTCTGCAGATCCTTGATGCCGGTCGGCTGGCTGATCGATTTCTGGAAGAAGATATTGCTTTTAAAGACACCATCATCATTTTCACCTCCAATGCCGGGCGTTCGCTGTATGAGGGCGAAGCCAGGCAAAACGCTGCCGGTATTCCGCGCAAGACCATCATCAATGCCCTGGAGACGGAGAAAAATCCGCAGACCGGACAGCCCTTTTTCCCCGCCGCCATTACCTCCCGCATGTCTACCGGCTGGCCGCTCCTGTTCAATCATTTGCAGGCCAATGATCTGGAAGAAATCAGCGCGGGAGAACTGAAACGCTGCTGCGGCCTGTTTGACAAACAATACGGGATCACAGTCAGCGCGGACGACCTGCTGGCGACGATATTACTCTTTGCCGAGGGCGGTCAGGCGGACGCCAGAACCTTGCGCGCCCAGACGGAGCTTTTCTTCAAAAATGAAATATTCAAGCTCTGCCGTCTGTTTAACAGCGATACTTTTGCCGCGGTTCTGGAAAACCTGGACCGCATCCGCTTTGAAGTGGAAACTGATCATCTAGCGGCGGAGGTTCTTCCTATTTTTGAGAACAAGGAGAAATCGGAGATATTGATATACGGCGCTACCTGGCTGACGGACACCTGCCGGGAAAAGCTGCCTGATTTTATCATCCATCAGACCGCAGACCATGACGAAGCCATGAAAATCGCGGGCGAGCGGGATATCCGCCTGGTGCTGCTGGATCTCGGCACAACCGACGGATTAATCTCCTCCACCGGTTTCGGAACTGAGGTGGAAAACTTCAGACCTCACTTTGCTGAAGGGTTGGCAACGGTTAATGCCTTTGATTTTGCACCTATGGCGGCGGCAAGCATCCGTGCGGGCAGCGAACTCTTCCAGTCCATGCGGGAACGTTTGCCCGAACTGCCTGTTTATCTGCTGGAAACCGAGCTGTTTAGCATCGACAGTGAACTGGAGATGTCCTTTGTGCGCGCAGGGGCCAGAGGCAAGATCGCCGCACCCCGGGAGGATTTTACCATATTTGAGGATGAAATTGGCGTTATTTGCCGGCGGCTTTATATGCAGAGTGTGGCCGCGCGCCTGGCGGGAGAACGTATGGTGCTGTATTACGAAACCGCGCCGAAGTTTAGCGCCGATAAAAAGGAAATGGTGATCCGGGTGCGCGACCTGAAATTAAAACGCGCCCTGGCTGCAGACGATGCCGGAGAGGTGCTTACTGACGCCGAGAAGCCGGATATCCGCTTTGCGGATGTCATCGGCGCGGGTGAAGCTAAGGAAGAGCTGCAATTCTTTATTAATTATTTAAAAAACCCCAAGAAATTCTCGGCCCAAGGGTTAAAACCGCCCAAGGGCGTGCTGCTCTACGGCCCGCCGGGAACGGGAAAAACCCTGCTGGCCAAAGCCATGGCCGGGGAAAGCGGGGTAGCGTTTATTCCAGCCGTGGCCAGCGCCTTTGTCACTAAATATCAGGGCAGCGGCCCGGAAGCGGTGCGCGCCCTGTTCAAAAAAGCGCGGCGGTACGCACCGGCCATAATCTTTATTGATGAAATCGACGCGGTCGGGCGGGCGCGGGGAGGATCAAACAGCGGTCATGGCGAAGAGATGGCTCTTAACGCCCTGCTGACCGAAATGGACGGATTTTCCGTCGATCCCAGGCGTCCTGTCTTCGTGCTGGCCGCGACCAACTTTGAGGTGGAGGAAGGCCAGGGTGGTATGGGTACGATTGATGCAGCCTTGGCCCGCCGCTTCGACCGAAAAATTTTAGTCGATCTGCCCAACAAGGACGACAGGCGACAGTATATCCAAATGATGCTGAAAAAGAACCGGACCCATAAAGTTACGGAGCAGATGATCGAACGTCTGGCCGGGCGTTCCACCGGCATGAGTCTAGCCAATATGGAGTCGGTGCTGGAACTGGCCAACCGCATGGCGGTCAAGCAAAATAAACCCCTTGACGACGGGATCCTCGATGAAGCATATGAGCTTACCCGGCACGGGGCGCAGAAAAACTGGGGACATGAATACCTGGAGCGTGTTGCCCGTCATGAATCCGGGCACGCCTTTCTATGCTATCTGGGCGGCAATACACCTGCTTACCTGACCATTGTCGCCCGCGGCGGTCACGGCGGCTATATGGAACATTCGGACGAGGAAAGGGGACCGCTGCAGACCAAGTACGCACTGATCAACCGTATCCGCACCGCCTTAGGCGGACGTGCGGCGGAAATAGTCTATTACGGTGAAAAAGACGGCATTTCCACCGGCGCCTCGGGCGACCTGGAAACGGCAACCCGTGTGGCCCGCGCCATGATCTGCAATTACGGGATGGACGATGAATTCGGCATGGCGGTCATGAGTCCGGAGGAAGCAACCAGAGGCCCGCTTGCGGCCAAGGTTTCCCAGCGCGTCAGCGGGATCATCAAAGAAGAAATGACCAACACGGTCGAGCTTATCCAAAAAAACCGAGCCCGACTGGATCGCATGGTAAATGCGCTGCTGGAGAAGAACAAGCTCACCAAGGAAGAAATGGAAGAGCTGTTAAAGGAGTAATGCGGTTGCTGCAAGCTTTCTCAATGTACCAGCCGTTCCAGAGCATGCTTAAGGGCTTCTGCCAGGCGCTCTATATCCTCTCGGGTATTTAAGCCGGACAGACTGATGCGAATTGATCCGGCGGCTTCCTGGTCCGATAGACCGATGGCCTTTAGAACATGGCTGGTTTTGGTCTTTCGGGAGGTGCAAGCCGACCCGGTCGAAACATATATCTGGTCGGCTTCCAGTACACGGGCCAGCACCTCACCTCTTACACCTGCAAACGATAGATTAATAATATGGGGAGCAGCCTGTGCAAGAGCAGGTCCGTTGATCCGGCCGGGTACTGAATATTTGTTTAGCAGCGTTAATAAGTACTCTTTTAAGGAGCTCATTCTTTCAGAGATCTCGTTTTGTTCACCTATAGCTCTTTTTAAAGCCATACCAAATCCAACGATACCCGGAACATTCTCCGTCCCCGATCTAAAACCCAGCTCCTGTCCTCCACCATATATAATTGATCTCAGGTTAGTACCTTCTTTTACAAATAAAGCGCCTGCCCCCTTGGGTCCATGAATTTTGTGAGCACTCATGGATATTAAATCCACCCCCATTTGACGAGGGTAAACCTGAACTTTGCCAACTGCCTGCACACAATCGGAATGAAAAATGATATTCGGGTTTTTATTTTTGCATACCTTAACCAGATCTTTTATGGGCTGGACCGAACCAATCTCATTATTAACCAGCATTATACTTACCAATACCGTTCCCGGGTTAACTAAATCAGCTAAAACATCTGGCTCAATTATTCCCCAACGATTCACCGGGCAGTAGTCAACTTTAAATCCATTTTGGCCCAAGTATTTAACTACTTCCAAAACCGAGGGATGTTCAATGGAAGAACATATTATATGGTCTCCCCGTCTGCGACGGGATAAGGCTGCACTAACTAAAGCCCAATTATTGGATTCAGTACCGCCGGAGGTAAAAAAGATCTCCTTATTCTTTACTTCCAAGGCTTGACTAATATTCTTTCTGGCCTCGGTTATAAGACTTTCGGCTAATACACCTTTGCTATGTGATGATGAAGGATTGCCAAATTCATCAACCATAACGGAACGAATTCTATCAGCGATATCAGGCAGAACCGGTGTAGTCGCACTATTATCCAGGTAAACTTCCTTAGTATTTAAAGACATACTTAACTCCTATATAAAATTAATCAAGATATTCCAACTCAGAAGCCGCATCCAGATGGATTTTCTCAACTTCTTCCACTGCCTGCTCGATCAAGATCTCCCAATCGATTCCTGCTTCCGCTTGGATAACTTGCTTTAAAACTGGCCTGGTAGCAGGGTGCCGGGGGACAAAGAGGGAACAACAATCTTCAAACGGAAGAATCGATATATCGTATGTGTCGATCTGATGAGCTCTATCGATTATTTCACTTTTGTCCATGCCCACCAAAGGTTTTAGCTGTAATATAGAACAAGCCTGGCCAATTACACTCATGCTCTCTAAAGTCTGGCTGGCGACCTGACCGACGCTTTCACCGGTAATAACAGCTAAAGCGCCTTCCCGGGCAGCTATCTTTTCAGTAATACGCAGCATCATCCTGCGCATGATCGTAACGCGGAATTTTTCAGGGCAATGTTTCCAGATAGTCTCCTGAATAGAGGTGAAATTAACCACCAACAGCTCCATATCATTTTGATTATAAACAGCTATCTTTTCCGCTAAATCAACTACTTTTTTCTTACTGCGTTCCCCGGTATAGGGAAAACTGAAGAAATGAACCGCCGCTACTTTTATACCCCGTTTCATAGCCATCCATCCCGCCACCGGACTATCCAGTCCGCCTGAGAGCAGAAGCAGCCCTTTGCCGCTGCAACCTACCGGCATGCCGCCGGGGCCCGCAATAGTCTCGGCATAAACCAGACTATCATCTGACCTTATTTCAACGCTTACAGTTATATCAGGATTATGCAGATCTACTTTTAAATGGGGAAAAGTATCCAGCAGTTTCGATCCTAAGATTCTGCTTACCTCCGGCGAAGTAACAGGAAATTTCTTATCTGCCCGGCGGCAACTAACCCGTAGTGTTTTTGCGTTTATGGAATCATTAATTAACTGCTGGGCTGCGACCATAAATGATTCCATATCCGCGTCAACCTTAATCACCGGGCTCAGGGAAACTATTCCAAAGACCTTGGTTAAAAGGCTCATAATTTTTCTTTCATTGCCGTCAGTTTTAACCAAAATCCGGCCTGAAGTCGTATAGACATCAGCACCATTTTCACTTTTTAAGGCCAGGCGAATGTTCTTGATTAAAATCGATTCAAAAAACCCCCGGTTGGCACCCTTTAATCCGATTTCACCGTATCGTACCAATACCGCATCGTACATTTTTTCACCGCCAATAAATTATTGTTTCTCTACCAAATAATATATAATCAATCGATATACTAGGTTTTAAGATAACTGCACTTTTTTCAAAAGTCAACCGCTATTTAAGGCCGGAGCCTTATGGGAAGAAATTTTACTTGTATTTTAAAGCTATCGTCATATACTAAATTTAACTATTATATAGGATTGCCAGATAAAGAAAATTTAGCATATATCTCACCACAGATAATATTGTTTAATTATACTCTATAAAAACAATAGGTATAATAGAGTAGGTAAATATATACGAGTCTTCCCACAGTAAGATAAAAAAAGATAATATATAAATAACTAAAATTGAGAAAATGAGGTTTGGTATCATGGATGTAAATGAAAAGCTGGCTAAGTTGGAATCTTATCTTGAGTCTTTGGATAGTTTGGCGGTTGCTTTTTCCGGCGGGGTGGACAGCAGCTTCCTGTTAAAAATAGCTCATACCTTGTTAGGCGATAAGGTATTGGCTGTTATTATAAATTCTTCCACTTTCCCCCAACGGGAACTGGAGGATGCGCTCGAACTTGTCAACGATCTGGAAGTTAACTATCGTATAATAGAAGCGGAAAATATTAATATTGAGGGTTTTGCGGATAATCCGCGCAACCGCTGTTATCTTTGCAAACGTGATTTGTTCTCCCATGTCTGGCCGGTCGCCCGGGATAATAATATAAAGTGGGTGGCAGATGGTTCCAATTTCGATGATATAAATGACTATCGACCAGGTATGATGGCTATAAAAGAATTAGGAGTAATTAGTCCCTTATTGGAGGCCGGACTCAGGAAAGCCGATATTCGAGCCCTATCTAAACGTATGCAGCTTAAAAGCTGGGATAAACCTGCTGCCGCCTGCCTGGCTTCACGCTTTTCCTATGGCCAGAGAATAAGCCTGGAAAAACTTAAGATGGTGGAAGCGGGGGAAGACTTTTTATTAGAGCTTGGGTTTAAACAGGTGAGGGTAAGGGTCCATGAGAATTTGGCCCGCATCGAAGTAGATCCGGCTGAACGGCATAAATTTTATAACGATAAAATAATGGATCAGATTTCCGATAAATTTAAAGAATTAGGTTTTCCTTATTCAAGTCTCGATCTGGCCGGTTATCGAACCGGCAGTATGAATGAAAATATTGATTAACTGCCAGCCGTTATTTTTTAGGAATCGCCATGTGCTCAAAGATCGTTCGCCCATACTTAGAGTGATTAATTTACAATAAATTTCCTGACTTACTTAATATTTAATTGTTTTACAATTTATTTTACACTATAATTCCTATAGAATTAATATTTAATTAAAAAGGTGGCGTTTGTGTGCGAAGACCAATTCTTTACAAGAGCCATGATATTATCAAATACCGTCAGGGGATAGTTAAATCTGAAAATGATGACGTTGTTATTGAAAAACCAGTTACACTCTTCTTAAATCATATGGAACTGGCTACCATGATCTGTTCTCCTGGGGGATACGAGGAACTGGGCACTGGATTCCTGTTAAGTGAAGGACTGGTAAAAAAGCGTTCTGATATCACCAACATTTCTTGCCGTGAAGAAGAAGGATTGCTGTATATGGAAACCAGCTGTCCCACCCCTCAGACAGGTAATTTCTTGCGGCGCCATGTAGCCAGCTGCTGCGGAAAAAGCAGAGCTGGAATATATTTCATTAACGATGCCCGGGAATTAGAGCCGGTTCAATCCAAAACGCAGTATACGATAGAACAATTATTAAATATAATATATCTATTGGATCATAATTCTCAAACCTTCAAATATACCGGCGGAGTACATAGTGCCGCCTTAGCCGATCATTCCGGCTTATTAATAAGATTTGAAGACATTGGCCGGCACAATGCCGTTGACAAGGTTCTGGGCCAAGCGTTCCTGGATGAAATGATAACCGAAGATAAGTGCCTGGTATTAACCGGTCGAATTGCCTCCGAAATTCTCATTAAGGCGATTCGCAGTCATATACCTATATTATTGTCCCGCTCGGCGCCGACCGATTTAACTCTGAGTTTAGCAGAAGAATTTAATATTACGATTGCGGGCTTTGCTCGAGGACAAAACTTAAATATATATACTCATTCCGAAAGGATTTTAAGTTAGAAGAAATTTTGCCTGGAAATCTGGGAGAAGTTAAATAAAATATTATAAAAGGGGATTTGTCACAAGTTGAAATATATTGCTAGCTTAAATGATGACATCTATTTTAATCTTGCTGTGGAAGAATACGTATTCAATAATTTCAAGGACGATTCTTACCTTTTATTTTGGAAAAATGATAAGAGCCTTGTTTTAGGAAAGTATCAGAATGTCTTTGAAGAAATAAATATAAAAGCCGCCGAAAACCTGGATATAAAGGTTGCCCGAAGAAATTCCGGCGGGGGGACAGTATTTCATGACCAAGGCAATTTGAATTATTCTTTTATAAAAGACTATAACCCCAATTCCTTTGTTGACTACGATGTATTTTTGAATCCTGTTATTTCGGCCCTCGAATCATTAGGCATTAATGCAGCGAAAAAAAGAACCTCTGATATTGCCATAGACGGCAAAAAAATTTCCGGCAGTGCTCAGGCCATAGCCGGGGGAAGGATACTGCATCATGGTACCTTGCTTTTCGATACCGATCTATCAATGTTGCATGACCTGCTCAAAACAGCCGAAGGTGAATTTACCTCTAACGCAGTTAAGTCAACCAGAAGTCAGGTGACCAATATTAAAGAACATATCGCTAACCATGCCATGACTATAGATGAATTTCAGACATTACTGCTGAAGACTATGTTCCCGGAGGGGATTCAGGAGGTTGAATTTTCCGGGCAAGATTGGGCTGCCATTAGAAATCTGTCCCAAAGCAAATATTCCACCTGGGCATGGAATTATGGAAACTCCCCCAGATTTTCTTATGTTAAAGAAAGCACCCTTGGTGGTGCATCTGTTTCCCTGAGCCTGCAGGTTGAAAACGGGATTATTGTGCAATGTGAAGTCCTAAAAGGCCAGTTGCCGGTAAATAATATAGAAGATGCGGTAAGAGGGTTGCGCTATAGCTATACCGTAATTAACAATAGACTTAATGAACTACTATCTAAGTCAAATGCCGAAGAAATCGATGTTGCAAAATTAGCCTTGTGCTTTTTTTAGGAGGTAAATAGCGTGCAAAAAATGATTAAAATGCCCAAACTAAGCGATAAGATGGAAAAGGGAGTTCTCGTAGCCTGGACTAAAAAACCCGGGCAAACCGTTAAAAAAGGGGAAGTGATTTTTGAACTGGAAACTGATAAGGTTGTCAGTGAGATTGAAAGCATGGAAAATGGAACTTTAGAGCAGGTTCTTTTCCACGAGGGTGATGAAGTAAAAGTAGATGAGATCGTAGCAGTTATTGAATGTTCAGAGTAAGGTGGAAAGAATGGAACAAAAGCCAGACTGGCTAAAAGTCAGTTTTAATAAAGAAGCAGTGGATGAAGTTAGTAATCTGATGCTCAGCCTGAAATTAAATACGGTATGTAAAGAGGCTAACTGCCCTAATATGGGCGAATGTTATAAAAAGAAAACAGCTACCTTTATGATTTTAGGCAGTATTTGCACCAGACATTGCAGATTCTGTAATGTTTCCAAAGGTCATGTTGAAGCAGTTGATCCCAACGAGCCGCAGCATGTGGCCGAAGCGGTACAAAAACTGGGCTTGAGGCATGTTGTAATCACAAGTGTGACCAGGGATGACCTTCCAGACGGCGGGGCTGATCATTTTGCCCAAACCATTGAGGCGGTCAGAGCATTAAATCCCCAGGTAACGATTGAAGTGCTGATACCTGATCTAAAAGGGATCGACGCCAATCTGGACATCGTCATTAAGGCCAATCCCAATGTTATCAACCATAATATTGAAACGGTAAAATCCCTATACCGCAAGATACGGCCGGAAGCAAATTATGACCGTTCCCTGTATGTGCTTAAATACATTAAGGAGAAAGCACCTCATATCCTGACCAAGACCGGCATTATGGTTGGGCTGGGTGAAACCGGCGAGCAGGTTTATGAGGTTATGGATGATAGCTTAAAAGCCGGATGTGATATTTTCACCATAGGTCAATATCTGCGTCCATCCCAGCTGCATGCTGAAGTAAAGGAATACGTCCATCCGGATAAGTTTGCCGAGTATAAAAGAGTAGGAGAGGAGAAGGGCTTCAAATATATCGCCAGCGATCCTTTTGTTCGAAGTTCCTATAATGCGGACGAAGCGATAAAAGAGGCAAGGAAAAAATAGAATGATATATATTGAAAATACTTCGCTTAATCCCTATTTTAGTTTTGCCCTGGAGTATTATCTTATAACGGAAAAACAACTGCCGGAAGATGAAATATTTCTTTTCTGGCGAACCGAGCCTACGGTCATGATCGGGAAATATCAGAATGCTTTAGAGGAAATTAATGATAAATACGTAAATGAGCATCACATCAATGTGGTGAGAAGAATCACCGGCGGCGGAACTATTTATACGGATATGGGCGGATGGCAATTCAGCTTTATAACCAGGGGTGATGCTGAACAAATCGATTTTGCCAAATACATTGAACCGGTAATAAAAGCGTTAAATCAAATAGGGGTCAAAGCTGAATTTAACAGCCGGAATGACCTTACTATCGGAAATAAGAAGTTTTCCGGCAATGCCCAGTGCAAACACCATGGTTATACCTTGCATCATGGCTCATTGCTCTTTAATACCGATTTTGAACAGATGATCAGGTGCATAACTGCGGATGATTATAAAATCATTTCCAAAGGTATCAAATCGGTCCGGGAACGGGTTACTAACATTTCTGAACATTTGCTGGCACCTATGGACGGGCCGGAATTCAAGAAGCTCATGGTGGAAAGCATTATGAATGGTTCGACTCGGGAATATAAGCTTACTTCAGCGGATATCCAGAGAATAGAGGAAATTTCCCAAAACAAGTTTCAAAGCTGGCAGTGGAATTACGGTAAATCACCTAAGTTCAATATTACCAGGACGGGACGTTTTGACGGCGGTAAAATGGAGTTCAAGTTGGATGTGAACAATGGTATCATCGAAAGTTGCAGCATTTATGGGGACTTTTTCGGATCAATCGATACTTCCGTACTTTGCGATGCTCTGATTGGGATTGAATATAATCAAAAAAGTATAAAAGAGGCTTTGGAACAACTTAATCTGGAAAATAGTTTTTATGATATTAATTTCGAGGAATTGCTCGGTATCATTTGTTAAATGCGACGGTCAACGAACCCCTGTTAATTCGGCAGAATTGGCAGGGGTTTAGTTTTAACCGAATGGATACCGCCCCGAAGAGGAGCGGTATCCGCCAAAGACAGATGCTATCCCTACCGTAAACATCCACTATTCAAGTTTATTGTAAAAGAATTATAGGTCGTATTATTACAATAATGGCAGCCCTTAGTTTTACAATGGCAACACATTTCAGAATGATTGCAAATAAACGTTTCTGCCGTTGAGGTATTATTGGCTAGATTAGGATCCGGGGTGGTGGAAGTTACTCTAGCAGTGTTAAATATATTCCCTTTATTAAAACGCGTTACAGTTCCTCTGATTAAAATAGTCCTAGAAGCACCATTGGGCAATGTGCCTACGTTATAAGAACCGGTCCAGGAATTCCAGGTTGCTCCACCATCGGTAGAGAACTCCGAATTGATAATTTCCGCTGGAATAGCATCGGTCAAAACAACATTTTGTGCATCTGCTGGCCCGGCATTTAAGACTAAAATGGCATAATTTAATGTCTGTCCCGGCGCTACCGGATTAGGAATGGCTGATTTATTAACTGCCACATCGGCTGATATTACTTCCAGTGGAACATCATTACTTATTAAAGAAAAGAAATTGAGCAATCCGCATTCTACAGGGTTAAAAGCATATGCTGTAAATGCCCGGTTAATAAATATATTAGGAGAGGGAAGAAAATCAACTTGAGCGTCAAAAGTTATAGCATCTTCACTTCCGCCTGGAATATCCGGTATTATAAATCCATTATTAGGATCCAAAGTCGCATCTGGTACTCCATTAACTGTTACCGTTCCGGGCACAAAAGATAATCCAGTTGGTGGAGGGTCCAGGAAAGCTATAAACATTAAGGGGCTGGTACAGGTATTTCTTAATGTTACGGTATAAGTTACCACATCTCCAATATTGGCAGTAGGCGTACTAACTGTTTTTTCCGGAGTAAATTCTGGAATGTCAGCTTCTTCGATTGGCGGGAAAATGGAGGCTTAAACATGCTCTGGATTTATCAGTTGGTCCAATTATAAACATTACTCTATGTTACGAATATAATAAATTGGTGATGGGTATTGCTTACATTAAATAATGAAGAGTTTAATTTATTATGTTTGCTTAAACACCGGCTATTCACGCCCTTCGAAGTGATTGTTAACCATAGCGGAAGCTTCGAAAAGGCATCAATTGTGGTAGATGTTTTAATAGAACGGAATATGGTCGAAATTATATACGGTAGAGTTACTATGACAGCAGTGGGGAAAGAAGCAACCAAAAAAGAACAAATAAAACGAAAAGCTACTATTTTTATGATCTTGGAAGTGGCAGAATAAAATACCCTTCCTGGTATTAGTCAACCCGATAAATAGCAGGACGAGCTTACGAGGAAAAATATTTTTTAAAAGAATCGATTACTTTCTTTTTGAGAACCACCGCATTAGAAATGTCTTCATAAGCAAACCCATCCGCGGTTTCCAGAAATACACTAAGCACCGTTTCTACAATCAGACTATTGCTTATCTCCTGATCTTTGACTGATCGATTGTTCACAATTTTTTTTCTTAAGCTATTAATACCGTTGTGAGTTGCGTCAGTAATTTGGTAACCTCGATTTCTAGGTTTTCTCTCATCATCTGCTGCTTTTTCCTCCACCAGATGATTACTAAGATAATTGGTCAGCCGACCATCCAAAATTGCTTCTTTACTGAGTAAAAGCAGCTTTTCTTCCGCACCCTCATCATTAACGCTTACCACCATTACCAGCGAAGTCTCTTCCGGTGTAACAGAAAACAAACGCCACTCGACACCGTTTGACAAGGCCAGGTACTTAGCGGGTGAATGCTGGGCTGTTCTAAAAGTTTTGGTGAATGAATTCAGATTGGTTAAATCAGAATATAACGGCCGGATATCGACCAATAGCAGCAGTACATTTTGGGAGTATAAAGCATAATAGATTTCAGTTGCCTGTTCTAATCCTTTTACAGCGTAATCCATGACGGTCTCATTAAGATTAGCCAGGTCCCACCCCAATTCTTCTAAAATGGTCGATACAAAATACCGATCCGTTTTTCTTTCATCCAGGCCTCCCAGATTCATTTGCAGTTGGGATCTGATAGAATCCAAAGCTTCTTTCAAAACGCATACTCCTTTATTTTAAAATTACATATCTAGTTTATTATATAGATTATATCATAATATATAGTAAATATATCTAACATTAATTATTAATATCATACATATATACCAGATTATTTATATCGTGCAAATTATAATTATTTCAAAATATATATTTATTATATTACTCAATATCGCATTATTATTGTTAACGACAAAACTATGGTATTGTCGTTTAGCTGCTATAATGTTACTAATCATATTTTAATATATTTATATTCCAAATTATATTATATGTTTTTGTTACTAATATAGTTGTATAATTAGTTATATCATGTAAATGGTTTAATATATTTAGAAATATTTATTTAGTATTTTTATATTGTGTATTGTGATTTTAACTAAGAGTTTTATAAAATGACAAGAGGGTATTGCATGGAAAATCAATTAACGGTAACTAACAATAGTGATGCTCAGATTATTGGCATGTTTCTCGATACGAAAAGCCGTCGTTCCCGAACTACGGCTGATGTTTACAGTGGAGTCATCAACGAATTTTTTAAATATGTTGAATATAAGGCTTTTTCTGCGATCACATATGCTGATCTGGTGGATTATTCAAACTATCTGGCCCATCCTGACCCTTACCGGGATCCGGTGGTACTGGCTGTCTCCACTCAGAATCGCAAAATTGCTACGATTAAGAGCCTTTTTAAATATGCTTTTAAAATAGGTTACATACCGTTCAATCCGGCTGAACCTCTGGAAACGCAGAGAGTCGACCATAAGATTGCCCAAAGGATTCTGTCCGACGATGAGTTATTGGCTATTATCCTGGCCGCACAAAGGAAAAGCCTGGCTCATTTGCTTATGGTCTACTTTTTAGCCTGTACCGGTTGTCGTGAAAGTGAACTGGCCCAGCTGATGTGGCGCAATTTTTTTATTGGTCCTGGCGGCGAGATCTGCGTTAGCATCACCGGTAAAGGCAATAAAACCAGAGTCTTAAAAATAGTTCCCAGCTTATGGGATATTATTGTGGCATATAGAGAAGCGGAAGGACTTACCAGCAAAATTGATCCCCGGAACAAGTCGGCTTTTATTCCCAATCGATTTGGAAATAATTATTCACGACAGACTATCTGGAAGATGGTCAAAGAGTGTGTGGAAACATCCGGCATCAGCAAGAACGCTTCTCCCCACTGGCTCAGGCATACCTATGCCACCTCCGTGGCCCAGGATGAAACTGCCAACCTTTGGCGCTTGCAGCATGATATGGGGCACGCAGCTATTTCTACCACGCAAGGTTATGTACATATCGCCAGAGGTATGAAGGACACCAGCGTTGATCATGTTGGTTATTTGCACCAAATCGAAAAAAATATTTTCTCATCTCATGAATCTTAAAAACCCAACCTAATACAGGTAGTTGGGCGTTTTTTTGCTTAGAAAGGCTACCTTTTTGAATATCAAATACGTTATGCAATAAGGGGTTTGCAATCCATATTTTTTATAAGGCGTGCTGCCCGGAAATCTGTTAAACTATTTAGCGGCAACCAACACGAAAGAAGGGAAGTTAATGGGGACAGAGCTGAGTAAGAAATACGGACTCTATACTGCGATCGCTATGGTAGTGGGGATCGTAGTTGGCAGCGGCGTTTTCTTTAAGGCTGAAAAAATTCTAACCGCAACCGGCGGAGATTTGCCACTTGGAATTTTGGCATGGGTGATCGGTGGTCTAATTATGATTGCTTGTGCTTACACCTTTTCGGTAATGGCTACAAGATATGAGCATGTTAACGGAATTGTTGATTATGCTGAAGCAGCCATGGGTAAGAAGTATGGATACTATGTCGGATGGTTTATGGCTATGATTTATTATCCTACCATAACATCTGTTCTGGCATGGGTATCGGCCCGTTATACTGCGGTATTATTTGGTTGGGATATTACCGGCGGAGAATGTATGACCATTGCCGGGTTCTTTTTGGTGGCCGGCTATGCGCTAAACGCGTTATCCCCGGTTTTAGCAGGTAAATTCCAGGTTACAACTACCGTAATCAAACTTGTACCACTGCTGATAATGGCAGTAGCAGGTACTGTTGCAGGACTTAACAACGGTATGATAGTACAGAATTTTACTACGGTTGTTACCGAGGTAAACTCTGCCACTGCATTATTCACCGCCGTAGTTGCTGCCTCCTTTGCCTATGAAGGTTGGATTATTGCCACCAGTATCAATGCTGAGCTTAAAGACTCCAAAAGAAATCTTCCCATTGCCTTAGTCGCCGGCACCTTTACGGTAATGCTGGTTTATATTATGTATTACGTCGGCCTGGCCGGTGCCGTTACTAATCAAACACTAATGGCCGGAGGCGAAGCAGGCGCTAAACTTGCTTTTGAGACCATATTTTCAGGTATCGGAGGAACATTGCTCTTTGTCTTTGTTATAATTTCCTGTTTGGGGACGTTAAATGGCCTGATGCTGGGTTGTACCAGAGGGATTTATTCCATCGCTGCAAGAAATCAAGGACCTAACCCCAGGTTGTTCAAACAGGTTGACAATTTTACCAATATGCCTACCAATTCGGCTATCTTTGGCCTGTTGCTATGTGCTATCTGGCTGCTGTTCTTCTATGGCGCCAACCTTGGCCAACACTGGTTTGGTTTTTTCTGTTTTGATTCCTCAGAACTTCCTATTGTAACTATCTATGCATTATACATTCCCATTTTTATTATGGTAATGAAAAAAGAAAAAGACCTGCCGGCCTTCAAACGATATATTATGCCCTCACTGGCAATTATCGGCAGTGTTTTTATGATGATAGCCGCTTGCTTTGCGCATCGCATCGCAGTTGTGGCATATCTAATCGTTTTCGCGGTTATAATGGCGTTAGGCGCTCTCTACTCCAAAGGAAAATAAAGCCAACAAAGGGACGTTCTTTTTGTTGGCTTTATTAGCTTGTCCTGCCGGAGGCAGCGGGGATGGGTAGGTGAGCATGCCATCGATACCAGAGTGCACAGACCAGGATGGCCAGAAGAAATCTGCCCACTAAAAGCGGAAGCCAATTGGCCCCGATGGCGGCGAAAAGAAGCGTATCTTCGAACAGAGAATGGCAGATAACGAGAAACAGGTTAATGAGATAAATATCCTCCATGGTCAGCTTTCCCTCTCGCGCACTGTTGATAATAATCCCGGCACCGTAACTTATACCGAAAAACAAACCGGCCATCAAGGGAAGATTTCCCTCCGGGTCTAACCCGATAAAGCGCGTCAGCGGATTAACGAGGGAAGTTAAATGTTCCAGCAGATTGAGGTCCTTAAATATTTCAATTAAAAGCATGAGTGGAATAATGATTATCGCCATTCGCAAAACATTATTCAGTGATCCCCAACAGGCTTCTTGTAGAATAGCCACAACAGACACCATCTTTCCTCCTCTACATCAACCAATTAACCAGCAGCCCGCTTGTAACCGATAATACCAGCCGGACCAGCAACAATCCCTTTACCTTAACACCGGTCTTTTTATTTACGGCCAGTTCCATGGGCAGACTGTGTGCCATCAAAAGCATGGCAGCCATGATACTGATTTGTTTGGCAGTCAAGCCCAGCGGCAAAAGGGCCCCGATCGCAGCATAAATATTAAGGAAATATCCCATTACCAGTGGCAGGGCAGCTTCGCCGGGGAGTCCCACCAAATGCATTAGTCCGGCCATATGTCTGGAGATGAAGGGAAGAACCGGGGTATATTTTAAAAAAGTAACGGCAAAGAATACCGGTACTACGATCTTGCTTAAATCCCATGTGATAAGCAGGCCGTTTTTTAAACCGCGAATTATAGTATCTTTTGTTATCATCATTTGCTCCCAACCATTAGGGTGACACCGGCTTGATTTTATTTTAATAGCAGCTCCGTAATAGAAATCAGGTTTATTACACAACATATATTTATAGTCTAAAATACCTAGGCAAATTTTTGGCTAATTTTCAGGTTAAATTAAATTAACAGTGCTAAACTAATCTCGTCAGGAACGCCAATAACATAATCCTTGTTATAGCGGATTACTTCAGGCACAAAAAGGAGACTAGCTAATATGAAATTTACTAGAAAAAATGGAACGGAAAAATCAAAAAAAACTGCCGGTTCGGTCGCTCCCTATGTTGCCGGCTCAATTGCAGCTGTTATGGCAATTGCGTTATTAATTATCAATATTATATTGTTTAAAAATAATGTTAATCAATATGTGGCTCAGGGATACCCTGCTGCTGATGTTATCAAACAATTAATACCATCATTTTTGCTGCCCGGAATATTTGAACCCATCGCACTTTATGGGGGCATCGCCTTTGCTTTATTTTATATTGGATCACTTAATGTAAAATTGTCAAAATGTTTAACCCTGTTAACCCAAACGGAGTCCGGCAATCATGATGCGGCCGGGCCCAACCTTAATAAAGAAAATATAAAAGATTCAGCCCCTGCGCAAAACCAGCAACAAGACCTAATCCAGGAAAATACTGAAACTATAGACGATAGCAAATAAACCTAACCGTAATTGGCAAGTATTAGGCAAACAGAAAGAAGCCTTTCTGTTTGCCTACTTATCTGCCCAATATACGCTGTAAGATACGCTTGAAAAATGGTTTTTTGGTTGTTGCTGCCTGGCCCGATACGATAGCTGTTTTTGATGGGGCAGGAGAACTCGTTTCTGCCGAACGGGCAGGTACCGGTTTATTGATAGAGTTTAATGGTTTGGACTGCTCCACCGAAGGAGGTAGTTTATTAACTCCTTTTCCGGTTTTACGATCATGCCCGTAATTTTTATGAGGGCGTTTCTTTTGATTTCTTTTGAAATTCGATTCCGAAGGAGCGGCCGGAACCTCCTTCTGTGCATTAGCCTGTATCCATTTCTGGGCCTCAGCCCTATTTTCATTCAAATCGGCCTCTGCGGGTAATTCCACTTCAGGAATCATGGCTCCGATATGCTCTTCTATCTCGTAAAGGGTCATGATGTCTTCACCGGTAACGAACGATATAGCCCGCCCCCCGTTCCCGGCTCGGCCGGTGCGCCCAATTCTATGCACATAGCTGTCTTTCTCAAAAGGGACATCATAATTGATTACCAGTGACAAATTGTCGATGTGAATGCCGCGCGCGGCGACATCTGTGGCGGCCAGCAAATGAAACTCACCCTGCTTGAAGCGTTGTATGGTCCGCATACGTTTATTTTGGGGAATATCTCCGTGCAAAGCCTGACAGGCATAACCCTTCCGGGACAAAAATCGCTGAACTTTATCGACCGTCATGCGAGTATTGCAGAAAATCAAACAGCTTTCCGGCCGTTCAATCAGCAGCAGGCGGTTCAACTGTTTGCGTTTTTCGTTTTCATCCATGCGGTAATAAAATTGATCTATAGTATCTACAGTCTTAGTCTGTGATTGTATCTCAATCGTTACCGGATTCTTCATATACTCCCGGCAGATCTTACGTACTTCAGCAGGTATAGTGGCTGAGCAAAGCAGCGTTACTCTCTCCCGGGGAAGAGTTTTGATGATCCTCTCTACCTGATCGATAAAGCCCATGTCCAGCATCCGGTCGGCTTCATCAATAACCAAAAAACGGATATGCTTTGTTACCAGATTACCATGTTGAATGTGATCGTAGACCCGGCCAGGTGTTCCGGTAACAATGGAAATACCCCTATTAAGCTTATGAATTTCCGTTTCCATATTGTGCTGGCCGTATACAGCTGTTGTCCTATGCTGAAGATGTTTTGCCATCTGTTTAATGTCACTGTCAACCTGGACGGCCAGTTCCCGAGTTGGTGTTAGAATCAGACCCTGGGGGCCAGGCGCATGGGGATCATTTAATTGCAACATGGGAACACCAAAAACAGCAGTCTTGCCACTGCCCGTTTTTGACATAACGATCAGATCTTCTCGATTTAGAATATGAGGAATTGCCCTCTGCTGCACTTCTGTTGGCAACTCAAAGCCCATCTCTTCCAGCGCGCGTAAAATCGGTTGCGAAATGCCCAAATTTTTAAAGTTGTTTGTCATAATTATCTTTCTTTTCTTTCATTTATTGCTGCACCTATTAATAATACCATTTTTCCCGGCTTAGCGGCACATGCGGATCGTTTTTTTGGATGCAGTACTTTTTAATGACGTACGAACGGTGGCCATAGACACACCAGGAGACAAAAAGATTGGTCGGAACTGGTAGCCAAATAGTAATGGTTGTGAAATAGGATATTGGTCGTTCATATGGCTTATGCTAAAGACAATATATAAAAATAATTTAGACTTGAAGGAGAATTCAAATGCTTGTCGAAAATTGTATAGTTTGCGTACTTAGAAATAAACCGGAGGAGGAGAAACCATCATGAGTTCAGTAAATCTAATTAAACATCCTATGGCTGGAAATTGCCTGAAAATTCTAAGAAGCAAAGACACTAAAACGGAAGAGTTTCGCCGCGCCATGGACAAACTAGGTCTGCTTTTGGCTATGGAAGCAACCTGTGATCTGGAAACCGTCACAGATTCTGTAATCACACCACTAGAGGTAGAAGCACATTGTTCATTTGTCAATGACTGCAGAATTTTATTAATTCCTATATTAAGAGCAGGATTAGGATTTGTCGAAAGCTTTACCAGAATTTTATCCTCGGCCAAGGTTGCTCATATTGGAATTGCCCGTGATCACGATACACTTGAGGCCAAACCTTATCTTAATACCGTACCTGATGATCCGGACGAATTTGATCGGGTTTTAGTGCTCGATCCGATGCTGGCAACCGGCAACAGCAGCGTAAAGGCGCTTGAAATGGTAATTAATAAAGGATATTCTCCCGATAAAATTACATTTTGCTGCGCCTTATCCACCAAGGTAGGAATCGATCAGCTTCAACAAAAATATCCTGCCCTCAAAATTGTCACGGCGGCAATTGACCCGCAACTAAACGATAAAGCCTATATAGTACCTGGTCTGGGCGATGCGGGAGATCGTTTAAACCTGTTGTAAAAGGTTTAAGATATAAGGTTTTAGGAGGAATTTGTTTGTCCAAGAGGGAAATCGAGGTGGAATAATGGGACTGGCCACCATAGTGGCCATATTATTGAGCCTGTGTTTTACGTTACTGGAACGTCTGGGCTGTACCAACGAATAATTTCTATCCCCAATTGAATTCATTTATAAAATAGCCTTTCCTGCTCAAGTGAAAGGCTATTTTTTACAATAAAATAAATTCTAGTTTACGTCTTCGGAGTAAATAAACCTAAATGTAATTAATATAATAATAAAGTGGCATATTGTTATAAGGTAATAAAATTATCAACTTAAGAAATTTATTTTACTATATAATCTATTTAAAGGTTTCGATGAGAGGAGTTATTGAGCTATGAATAGTAAACGATGGTGGGCCCTGGCGGTATTTTTGGTTTTACTGGTAGTATGGGCGATTAGTTCCACCAAATTGGAAAGTGAGAAAGCACAAGGGAACTCCACCCTTCTGGGTTATATCAATGGAACAGATACTTTGGCCAATGCTACTGAAGTTTATCGTGAGGGAAGCGGCCAGGCCCTTGCCCTGCTAAAGCTCGAAGGAGTAATAATGGAAAACAGTACGGATAATCCGACTTTAAGCAGCGGCTATAATCATCAGGTATTTCTCAAACAATTGGAGAATGCTTTTTCCCGTCACGATATTAAAGGAATTGTTCTGCAGGTTAATTCCCCCGGCGGCGGAGTATACGAAAGTGACGAGATTTACAACCGTATTATGGAATTGAAGGCTAAATACAAAAAACCGCTGGTGGTATATATGAGCCAGGAAGCTGCTTCCGGTGGATATTATGTATCCATGGCCGCTGACAAGATATACGCCAATCGCAATACCTTGACCGGTTCCATCGGAGTTATCATAAGAACCTATAATTACCAGGAATTAGCTGATAAAATAGGTGTAAAAGATGTAACTTTTAAAAGCGGTGAGCAAAAAGACCTGTTGAATCCTATGCGTCCTGTAAATGAACAGGAAAAAGCCATTATGCAAAGTCTGGTAAATGAAAGTTACGGTTATTTTGTAGATATAGTCGCCAAGGGCAGGAATATGGATCGGAACCAGGTCTTGCAATTGGCTGACGGAAGAATTTATTCCGGAACTCAGGCCAAAAATTTAGGATTGGTGGATTATGTAGGCAATTTGGATCAGGCTATCCAAGGTGCCGCTGATCTGACTAATACCAATAATCCAAAAATCTTGCTTTTCAAGAATCCGGGACCTAATTTTTGGAGCTGGTTTAAATCCATGCGTGCACCCGCCTTCGATCTGCTGGGATTAAGGCAGCAAATGGAGCAGGAACTCGGTCCCATGCTTATGTATATTGCTAATTAACCGTCTCTAACCGGAGGACACAACCAGCAATGAAAATGCGTCATCCTGAGTGTTAACGGAGCATCTTTCCCTTGTTAATCGTCAATAGCGGCAAGATTCTTCACTATGTTCAGAATGACAACAACAGTATTTTCTATTAAACCTTTAGGAGGCTTATATCGTGACCATAAATGATGAAAATACCCCCCGGACCGAAACTAGTCCTGAGCCGGGTCATAAAAATGATGGTATTTACCGGGTGGCAGGCTTCTGGACTCGTTTGTTGGCCTTTACTGCCGACATATTGGTTATTGCCGCCTTGAACTCTATCATCTGGAACGCTTTATCAGCCCATGTGTCAAGCAACAGTTTCATTTATAAAGTTTCGCATGTTAATTCGCTGTTCCTGGGAATTATCGGTACAGCTTATTTTATAATCATGACCCGGTACTATCAACAAACCCTGGGTAAGATGATACTGGGTATTAAGGTAATCCAGCGCAGCGGCAAACCTTTGAGTTGGATTACCGTGGTTTTCCGCGAACTGGTAGCCCGAACCCTTTCACAGCTTATGGGGCTTAATCTCGGCTATATTGTCTGCTGGTTCAACAGTGAAAAACGCTGCGCCCACGACTATTTAAG
>ENA-UOOH01000897-UOOH01000897.1-fermentation-metagenome-genome-assembly--contig:-NODE-897-length-31403-cov-4.301008_pt1 | contig 31403 bp, 22 predicted proteins | sample MGYA00245778_ERZ724025 | MGnify/ENA primary metagenome ERZ724025 (study PRJEB28704, sample SAMN03018313) | fermentation metagenome | biome: anthropogenic terrestrial biome; feature: soil; material...
GTGCAGCACCCGCGGGTCCTCCATGCGGATGGCGGCCAGGTTGTTGATGTCGAAGAAGCGCCGGTAGTTGATCTCCTCGGCGGCGACCCTCCAGTACGCCAGGCGGTACGACTGGGAGCGCAGCAGCGCGTCGAGCAGGTCGAAGCTGTGCGGGTCGCCCGGCACGCCGTTGAAGAGGCGCACGTTCTCGCGGATGAAGGCCTCGAGCTGCGGCGAGGCTTCGCACAGCGCGACGAGGCGGCGTTTTATCGACTCCTTCTCGCGGTTGCGCTCCTCGATGCGCGCCTGGTCGGTCTCGTGAGAGGGGGGCAGGTTCCCGAGGGCGGTGATGATCGACAGCAGGTCCTCGAAGGCGACCTCGCCTTGCGGCAGCGCCCGCTGCAGCTCGTCGAGCCGATGGTTGAGGATTTGCGTGTATTGCCGCGGCGCCACGGGGAACCGGTGCTCGTAGTAGTCGATGTGGAAGCTGCCGTTCTCGAAGGTGAGGACCAGCTCGCCGCGCTCGAGCACCGCGCCGTACTGGTCGCCCAGGATGGGCAGGAGCACCTTGTTGCGCAGGTCTTCGCGGATGGGATCCCAGTCGATGTCGAAGAAGTAGGCATAGATGGACGACGGCCCGTTCTCGAGGACGTCCATCCAGACCGGGTTCTCCGGCCCGATGGCCATGTGGTTGGGGACGAAGTCGAGCAGGTGCCCCATGCCCCGCTCGCGCAGAGAGGCGGCGAGCGCACCGTGGTCTTCGGGCCGGCCGAGCTCGGGGTCGAGCTGGCCGTGGTCGACGACGTCGTAGCCGTGCTGACTGCCCCGCTGCGCCTTCAGGCACGGCGAGGTGTAGAGGTCGCTGACACCGAGGCTGTCGAGATAGGGCACGATGGCCTTGGCGGCCTGGAACCCGAAGGTGTGGTTGAGCTGGACGCGGTAGGTGGCGATGGGCAGGCGCGTATACGCGGCAAGCGCGGCGACCATCGCCAGGTAGAGCTCATCGACCAGCTTGGGCGGCTCGTTCTCCACGCTCGCCTCGTCGGACCAGGCGCCCACCCGGCGTCCCTGGCGCTCCCGTTCGATAGCCCCCGCCCGACGGCTTCTCCCCCACCCTGCTGACGCGAAGGGCCCTTGGCATCAAGGAGTGTGCAGGCTCGGCGCGAAATACGAGGAAACCGCCCGTTCACCGCGGGCGGAACAGGGCTCGGGCTTTCCATCAAAGCTCGCCAAAGCTCGGCATTCCGGCGGCTTCTAGGAAGCGGCTCGCGCAGATGGGCGAGCCCCAGGCTCCCTGCGAGCCTCGTCGAGCGATTCGAACCGGCCGCCGGTCATCCCGAGCGTAGAGGCGACCCGCGGGAGCCTCGGATTCTAGGGGCCTCTCGACTTCGCCCCCCTCGTTCCTCGGGAGGCTACGCTCGAGGTGAGCGGGGGGAAGGGCTTCAGATACAAGGGAGTCGCGGATTCGCCTCGCCAGTAGATTCGAGCACTTGCTGCTTCCGGCCCATTCGGTGGAGTGAGATCTGGCGCCCGCCATCCCCCGCTCGTGGCAGGTGGGACCTATCCGGACGGGGGCGCGGGGGCTTCCACGGGCGGCGCGGCGATCACCGAGCGCCCCCGCGGCGCCCGAAGGTGCAAGAGACGAAATGCATTGCGCCATTTTGTGGCAGAGGCCAGGCCATACCGCTTTGCATTGCGTCTTTTCGCGGCCCCAGCCAGGCAGAAGGCCGTTCGGGAGCGCGAAAGTGAACGAATCGCCTGCCGCGACCCTCTCCGGAAGGGCTTCTGGGGCCCGGAATTGTCCGCTTCAACGCAATCGATCGCGGTGGGGCCTGGCCTCCGCCAGGCGAGAACGCTCTGCATTGCGCCTGGGCTGGCCTGGGCCGCGCGGAGCGGGATCCAATGCGGTGCTTCTAGAGGTGGCCGGAGGAGGCGCAATGCATCCCGCCTGCGCCGAGGAGGATGCGCGCGCCACCGCGCGCGAGTCGGCCGGCACTCAAGGCGCGCGGGCCGCCCGCGGCTCACCGGCCCTGCCCGCTCGCGAGCGCCGCCTCGGTGGCCCGCAACAGCGGCGCGGCGCTCACCGGCGCCCCCGTCGCATGCTTCATCCACAAGTCCGGGGGCACCGCGCCATAGCTCGTCATCCGCTCTATCTCCGGTCCGATGGCGGGGCTCTTGCGCAGATGCTCCTCGATCTGGAACGCCACGAGGTGGCCCATCGGATAGTCGGGCAGATAGAGCGGGTAGGCGATGAGGTGCGAGTAGATGCCGAGCAGCACCGAGTCCTTCGCTCCGAGCACGGGCGCGTAGTAGCGGTTCCAGACGTCCTTGCTTATCGCCAGGACCGCCTCGCGGAACCCCTCCGGGGTCGCCTGCGGATGGTCGTAGAGCCAGTGCCAGGCGGCGACATCGACCAGGCCGACCCCGGCGATCTCCCAGGTCATCCAGAAGGTGTTGAGCACGCGCAGCCGCTCGGCCTCCTCGTCCGGCCTGCTCAGGCCGAGCAGCTCGAGATCGCGCGACTGGAAGACGAAGGCGATGGCCTCGGTGAAGGCGTTGTTGGGCACGCCGGCGAGCAGGGTGCGGTCGACGTCATAGAGCGAGAAGACCTGCTCGACGTTGTGGCCGAATTCGTGGATGGCGACGTTGTAGCCCTTGTAGTCCATCCCGTCCCGGGCGATGCGCGTGCGCAGGCGAGGCAGGTCGCCGCGGCGCCTCGCCTCCATCGCGTGGCCCGCCCCGCGCGCCGCGTCGACCGCGATGTGCTCGGAGAGAAAGCGCGCCTTCTCCTCGCTGAAGCCGAGCTCCTGGAGGATGCGGGGCATGTCGGCGTGGAAGGCCTTGGCGTCCGGGTATCGCCCGCGCGTGATGGCGTTGAGCTCGTCTTCCGAGTAGCGCCCGCGCGCCTGGAAGCCGTTGAACCAGAGGTCGTGCGGCTCGAGCGGGCGGCCGAGCCGCTTCTCGATCTCGGCCGCCACCCCGCGCGCGACGGGCGAGGAGACGACCTCGGTGAGCAGGCCGACGACGCGCTCCTCGGGCATCTCCCGGCCAAGCTCGAAGGCCCGCGAGAGCGCGGTGGGGGTGACCGGCGTGTACGGGTCGACCCGCCGTGCCGCGAGAAACTGCTCGATCCACTTGCGGTAGCGCACATCGGGCTCGGGATCGGAGTCGGGGTTCACGGCGCGGGCGGGCGCGTCCTCCTCTATCTGCGTCTCGGGCGCGGCGCTGACCCGGTTCGCGTGGGGCTCCCAGTCGACGCGCGGGTTGTCGACGACGATGGCCGGGATGGTCTGGGTGACGATGCGCTCCATCACCTTGGCGATGAGCCGCTGCTTCTCGAGCCCCCGGGGATCGGCGTAGTTCGCCTTCAGCTCGTCGCGCAGGTTCCAGTGGCTGATGAGCCGCATGCCCTTCGGGAACAGCCGCTCGCCCTTCTCGTCGAGCAGGTGATGCATCCAGATGTTGTACTCGGAGACGTAGAGATCGGCCTCGGCCGACACGCGCGAGATCTGCTGCAAGACCTCGCCGGGAACGCGGCGGGAGAAACGGCTGGCGAGCCGCACGCGGGCCCACTCGTCGCGGCTGTAGAGGTCGCCGTGGTCGAGCCGCTCCTGCAAGGTGGTGAGCGGGAGGTTGAGCAGCACGACGAAGCCGATCATCGAAGCGAAGAAATCCTCGTTCAGGTGCGCCGCCGGGTCGAAGGCCGCGAGCAGCGGATCGACCGGAAGCAGCGGCCCGATCTCGAGATCGGTCGGGGCGCGCAGCGCGCGGGAGATCTCGGTGTTGTGGCCCTCGAGCTGTTCGAGGACGGCCTCGAGCCGGGCGACCGTGAGCGCGAGCGTCGCCTCGTCGGCGATGAAGTGCTCCCGCGCGAAGGCCGAGAAATTGCCATCGGAGGGGCGCCATTGCGCGGCCACCTGCCGCAGGCCCCGCCGGATGCGCTCCTGCTGCGAGGCGCCGTGCTTTGCGAGCAGCTCGACCTCGAGTGCCGAGACTTCTTGATGGAGGTCCATGGAGTCGCTCCTGGAGGGCTGACGGGAGTCGGGCGAAGCAGGCCGGTTTGCGCCCCCTGAGCTGCAGGCGAGGGCGAGGGCGGCGGCAAGAGCCAAGGGGATGTCGACAGGGCGCATGGCCAGCCTCTGTAGCGCCCCGGGGCCGGCCGCGGCAAGCGCCGGTGAGAGCAAATCGGCGCGCCCCCGGGCTCTGGACTTCCTGCGAGTCTCTTCGAGCGATTTGGGCCAGGCCGCCGCCCACCGGTCATGCCGAGCGTAGAGGCGACCAGCGGGAGCCTCGGAGTCGAGGCACGCGCGGGTAAGGCCATCTCGGTGAGTTGCCGGAGATCCCAAATCGGCCGCGAAATCGAGGTTTGGCTGCAAACGCTTCGATCTCGCGTGGTTGCCAACTCCTGACCTGGACCTTGCACGAGCTCTGGGGCTCTGGACGGCTCCGACCGGACACACACACAGCCTGGCGAAGCTTCGCCTTGAGAGGCGTCGAAAAATCACCCTCGCCTCGGCTCGCCACCCGCTCACCCTGAGCGTCGCTACCGACGCGTTGAGCGGCGGGAGCGGAGTCGAAGGAGCCCTCGGCTTCCGCGCGGCCCCCTCGACTCCGAGGCTCCCGCTGGTCGCCTCTACGCTCGGGGTGACCGGGGGCGGGCTCGGGGGTGGCCGGTTATCGCTCGAAGGATTCTTCGACACCTCTTCAGAAGGATTTCTCGACGGAGCCTCAGTCCGCCGGCGTCGCGGCCGCAGTGGCCTCCGCCCTGCTCAGCGCTTCTGCCCCCACCGCAAGGCCGTCCGCGAGCCGCTCGACGAGGTCCGGATCAAACAGGGCCCGCCGCGCCTCGCCCCGGCCCTGAAGCACGCGGTCGGAGGCCTCGATGTACCCGAGGTATCCCTGCGAGAGCCCGACGACGACCGGCTCGGCGACGCCTGCCGGGGTGCCCATTCGGCCGAGAATCTGAGCTGCGGCGAAGCTCGTCGCCTCGCCTGGGACAAAGAGCCAGGAGAGCCCGCCCAAGCGCAGGACCGCGACCCGCGCGGTCCTCGGGAGCAGGGGGGCGAGGAGGTTCGACACCGGGCGACGGAGCGCGCTGGGCACTGACGAGGGGGCGAGCACTCGCGGCAGGTCGACTTGGAGCTCGGCGAAGCCCAGCGAGGGCTCGACGAGGGGCGGCCCTGAGACAGCGAGCGCGTCGCGAGCCGCCCGCGCGAGCGTGACCGCCACCTTCTCCGGCTGGCGTATCCGAGCGCTCACGTCGCCGACGGCGCCCTGAGTGAAGAGGGCGACCCCGCCCTCCTCCTCCAGCGCCGTCATGAGCCGGCTTGGGAAATCGCCGTCGAGACGCTCACCGTCGCGGGCGACCAGCGTCGCGTGCGCGGCAAAGGTGACGAGCCGGGCGACCGGCGCACCTCCGTCGAGGGCCTCCAGGCTCAGCACCCGCAGCCTGTCGTCGACGTCCGCGCCGGGTTCGGCGCGGTTGCGGGTCGACTCAGGAACGGCGACTGCTCCCGCGCGCGCCGACACCGCGCGCCTGAGGTCCGTGGCGAGCCGCAAGCACGTCTCGATCTTGGCGACAAGTCGAGAGGCGCGCTCCTCGTCGAAGGCACCGGTGGCGGCCACCGCGGGGAGGAGGCGCGGGTCGTAGCCGCCGAAGGAGCTGTGGACGTGCGTCGCAGCGAGGACCACTCCATCCAGCCCGAGGAGAGGAGCGCGCTCGCGCACGCGGTCCACCAGGCTCTCGGGCACTTCGAGCAGCTCGAGCGACACGAGCCCGACCCGAATCCGCCCGCTCTGGAAAACGACGGCTCGGGCAAAGAGAGGCGCCGCCAGGTCGCTCGCCTCGCGCCGAGGGGGCGGATAGCCGGCGACGACGACCGGCAGCTCCGGCGAGATGTCGACCTTCGCCGCTCCGGCGAGCAGGACGCCGCCCGCTCGCTCCGCCTTCAAGAGCCGTGGGGTGCTCGCCTGCGGGGTGGCCTGCCAGTCGACCCCGAGGGCCAGCAGAGGGCACAAGAGCGCAACGGCGAGGAGCGCTGATCGAGTGCGTTTGCGGGGCATCGGCGGCCGGGTTGCGCGAGGGTCGAGCGGGCTTGCCCGGACGCTTTCCTCGCGGGAGAGGGTGAGTGGCCTCTATAATCCTCACGACGAGTCTTCAACAATAGCCACACCGGACGGACCGACGAGCACCGGCGAGCCTCGCCTTGCGCGTCGACACGAGCAAGAAACGGCGTGTGGCTCTGAAAACGGCGCTGCTCGCCCAAGGTCGCGCATGCAGGTGGCTTCGTGGCGGGCGACCAGATTGACAGAGGGCCTTGACGAGCCGTCCGGCCTAGACCTGACCGACCGGCGCTTCGCGCACGTTGGGAGCTTCGCAGCATGACCGCACGAATCGGCGAAATCCTGGTACGGGCCAAACTGATCGATCAGCTTCAGCTCCGCTCGGCGCTGGCCGACCAGCAGCAGTGGGGCGGGCGCCTTGCGAAGATTGTCGTCGAGAAGCGCTTTGCCAAAGAGTCGGCGGTCATCGACGTGCTGTCCAAGGCGCTCGGTGTGCCGAGAGTCGAGCTGGACAAGGTCGAGAAGGATTCGGGCGCGCTGCTCAAGGTGGATCCCAACTACGCGAAGGAGAAGGCGGTCTTCCCCTGCGCGCTCAAGGACAACGGCAAGACGCTCTGGGTGGCCATGGCCGACCCGAGCGACATCCCTACCCTCGACGACTTGGTCATGAAGACCGGCGCGCGCGTCAGGCCTGTCATCGCGGGCGAGACCGAGATCATCACAGCGATCGAGCGCCACTACTTCGGCCGCGATCCCAGCATGACCCCGCAAGCTTTCGGGTCGATCGACGCCCTCGGCGCGGGCGACGAAGAGGGCAAGCTCGTCGACATGGCGGGCAATACGATCATCAAGAGCATCAAGGACCTCACGACCTCCGCGCCACTACCGGCCGCGCGGCCGCCGCCTTCGCCGGCGGCGGCTGTGTCGACGGCCAACAGCATTCTCGATGGGCTCCTCGGAGGAGGAGGCGCGCCGTCACTGACCCCGGCGGACAAAGAAAGAGTCCGCGTCATCCAGGACCAGCAGGAGAAGGGCGCCCGCATTCTGCGCGCGGTGCTCGAGCTGTGCCTCGAGAAGGGCTACTTCCGGGTCGAGGAATACCGCGCGAAGCTCCTAGGCTGAGGAGCGGCAAAAAAGTCCGCCCCGCTGCCGCCCCGTCTCTGGGAAGGTCGGGATCTCTGGAAGCCTCCGAGCGATAGTCGGTCAGCCCGAGCCCAGGCCGAGCCTGCGAGGCCGAAGTCGAGCCCCTCGACGGCGCCTCCCTCGTTCCCCAGGAGGCTGTCGCTCCTGACCAACGGCGCTGCCAGTTCCAGGTCACCGCCGGTCACCGGACCGGCAACGAGCTCGGGGGGAGATTCGCGACGACTCTTGGATCCGGTAGCCCGAGACGCCGGGCCGCCAGCACGAAGGCTGGCGCTCCGGCCCTCCTGGTGCCGGGCCGAGGTCAGGGAGGTTTCGCGACACCTCTCGAGCCCTCGTCGTCGCGCCCGCCTTGGCCCCGGTAGCCAGCCGAATCGGTGCGCCCCAGCGCGGGGTTCGCGGCGGCAACCGGGCGTTGGAGAGGTGCTCGCGGCGGGGGCCAGCCTTCGAGCGGACCCGCGCTGACCGCGAGCCACCTTCAACGAGGCCATCCCGCGCGCGGCAGTTGGCTAGACGTCGAGCTCGTCGCCTCTGACCGGCTGCAGCGAGGCCACCCCACGCTCGATGAGCGAAAAGGGCACGTGAGCAAACCGGCTCCATTCGGGCCCGAGCGCGCGTCTCAGATCCCAGACAAGAGTCCCCTGCGCCTTGATCTGGCTCAGCACCCAGTGCTCGGGGCCACTGAGCACGATGTCTTTCGGCGGGAGCGGATAGAGGCGCGCCGTGTAGGCGATGGCTGTCGGGTGCTGCTTCAGCCGGATGGCAAGCGCCGGATTGCTGATGACGAAGGTCTCGTAGAGGTTGAGCGCGGCTTCAAAGGCCTCGGGTTTGCCGACGTTGAAGGCGATGCCGACCGAAACCCCGTCCTCGTGAACCACCCTGCCCTTGAGCTTCAGGGGGGCTCCACCTTCGGGCCGAAGCAAAAGATCGAGGTCGGTTCCCGCCTCGGGCAACGAGGCGCCTTCGAAGCGCATGCCACCCGGCGACAGATCGACCGCGTGGCCAACATAGCTGTAGGAGAGGTCTTCGAGCTCGACCGCAAAGCGCACGGGGATGCGCGCGTTCGCACGCCGGTCGCGAATCTTCTCTTCGAGGGCCATCTGCTCACCCCGCTCCGTCTGGTGGGATTCCCGGGTGGTCTATTCCGAAGCCTTCGACTCGGCGCCGCTCGCGACCCGGGTCTCCGAGGAGAGAATCAGGTCGCCACGCTTGAGGTAACTGCCGTCGCCGAAGGCGGAGTAGAAGTCGTCGAGGACCGCCTCGAAGTCGGGGTATCGGGCCTCCCGGCGGTCCTGGGTCATCTTGTCAAAGAGACCGTCGAGCGCCTCGGGGGCCTTGTCGTTGACCGCCGAGGGCAGAGGTGAGCGGCGCCCGGGGAGCTGGCCGGTGAGCATCTCGTAGAAGAGGATCCCCACCGCATAGACGTCGGAGGACGGCCCCAAGTCCTTGGTCGAGCGGGCGAGCTGCTCGGGGCTCATGTAGCCCATCCCGCCGGTGCCGACGAAGACCTGCGGCATCCCCTTGGCGGTGTCCACCTCGATGACCCGCGAGAGCCCGAAGTCGGCGAGCTTCGCGTTGCCCATGGCGTCGAACAGGATGTTCTCAGGCTTGATGTTGCCGTGTGCCAAGCTGTGCGCGTGGGCGGCCCGCAAGCCGTAGGCGACCTGCAAGAAGATGCGGATCGCCTCTTCGGTAGGCAGCCCCTTGCCGCCGGAGGCCGCCAGTCGGTCGGCCAGGCTGCCACCGGGGCACAGCTCGACCACGAAGAAGGGACGCGCGACATCGCAGTTCTGGTCGAGGACCGGCACGAGCGACGGGTGGCGCACCAGCGCCTGGGCGCAGATCTCGCGTTTCAGGCGCTTGATCACCTCGCCTCGCTGCAAGAACGAGAAGTAGCCGAAGATGTCTTTCAGCTCCTTGATCGCCACGTCGAGGCCGAGCGCGGTGTGACGGCCCCGGTAGACGGTACCGAGGGGGCCCTGGCCGATAGCGTCGTATTTGACGTAGCGCAGGTCGATCTCCTGGCCCTTGGGCTCGGGCCGCGCCTCGTTCTTGAGCGCGGGCAGCGGCGAAGCCGCCGGGAAGGAAGGCGCCCCCTCGACCTCCCGGCCGAGCCGAGACCGCGGCGCCGAGCCGCTCGGACGAGGCTCGGAGGCTTGGGCCGCCGAAGCCGGGGCAACCTTGGTCGGCTCCTCGTGCACGGGGTCGGGAGGCGGCAAGGGCAACGCGGGCGGCGGGGTGTGCTCCTCGGCAATCATCGAGGAGTCGGCGAGGATTTCGGCCACCGGAGCGTCGATCTCGGCGAGGCGGCTCGCGAAGTACTCCTGGACCGCGTCGATGAAGCGCTCGCGCCTGTCGCCATCGACGATGCGCTCGCCGTCGGGAGTAAGCTGCAGGCAAGCTTCGCGATCCATCCCGATGAAGTGGTACTTGCGCAGAAAGAAGAAGTAGGTGTCGAACTCGAGCGACACCACCGGCTCGAAGGCGCTCTTGACGTCGGCGAGCTTGTTCGAGCGCCCCGAGCGCGCATTGTCGCGAAGGGTCGACAGAATGGTGAGGGCCTCACCGGCAATCTTCTCGCGGGTCATCGCTGCTCCGGCCATCTCCCCTCCACTGTGGAACTCGTCGGTCGCACCGCCACGCCTCCGAGGCGTGGCCGGGCGAAAGGCGCAGATTCTAACAAAGCGTCCATGGGCGGCAAGAAGGCCTTGCGGACAATCAGCCGGCGCCCGCGGGCGGGTTTCGCCGCTACCAGCGCGAGTGGTGGTCTTCGGTCACCCCGGGCAGGCCCTTCACCTCGACGCGCTCGCCGTCAGGCCCGAGCACCGTGCCCGTAAAGGTGCCAATCGGCTGCACATATCGGCTCGCGAAGAGCCGGTAGTCGAAGCTCTCGCGCCGCACGCCCTCCGGGTCAAATCGCAAGTCGACGCGGCCATCCTCGGTGCTCAGCCTCCAGGCCGACAGGGGCGCCTGCGGCGAGTGCTCGAACCGGGCCCGACCGAGCGGCGCGAGCCGCCCGGCTATCCACAAAGCGTTCTCGGTGACCGGACCGCTGTTGTGCCCTTCGACCAGGTTGATGCCGAACAGCCTGCCGTCGTCGAGCCGACCGCAGCCGCTCGCCCACCGCCAGCGGGTCTGGCGCAGGAGGTAACCGTGGGAGTAGTCGAGGCTCGCAAAGCCATCTTGCAGCCGGTAGGTGCTCGGCCCGACCCTGATTTCGCCGGCAGCGGGGACACACGAGGACTTCTGGGTCATCGTCACCCGGTCGCCAGCGACCGGGCAGATCGCCGTGAGGGGTTCGGGCGCGCCCTCGGGCCTCAGGACAAGCTCGGCGAGCACGTGGCCGGGCAGCGACACGACCAGGCGCCCGCCGAGGCGCGAGGCCTCGAGAAGAAAGCGAGTGCGCACGCCCCTGAGCGTTGCGCGGGTCTCGGCCGCGTTGTCGTCGAGGCCGACGACGGCCAGCTTGATCGTCCGGTCGACGAGCATGCGGCGCTCACGGCGGTCGAAAACATAGAAGAAGCCGCCGGCCGCGTAGCCGAGGTCGACCACCGACGCGGCGAGCACCAGCGACGGCGAGCCGACACAGGCATAGAACCACCTCTTCTCCGAAGCGAGCCGCGCGAGCCCGCTGCGGTGAAAGCGGCCGGCCAGGGGCCGAAGCGAGGTGTCGTAGACCCGGCCCGCGAAGGCGCCGAAGTGCGGTGCTCCTCGTTCGTCGACAAGCCTTCGCGGGGCCTCGGGCAGCGATTCCATCGTCTCCTCCGCAGCACCCGGACCAAGCGGCGTCCTTACGACTCGCTTCGCGCCGTCAGGCCAGGTTGGAAATAGTCCGCTCGGATCTGCAAGCCGCTCAAACCGCGCTCGTCCGGTCCGCTCTCCACAGCCTGCAGCCCCGACTGCCTCGTTGGCTTGCGGCGCGGCCCAACTCTGTCAAGGGGAATCGGGAGAGCGCAGGGTGAGGCGGGCCTTCAACTTCTCCGGGCCGCGCGCGCTTCGGGCTCGGGCACTCCAGCTCGTCGGAACAACTCTATCGCCCGGTCGTGCTGCCCGGCAGCGAGCGCCGCGTCGCCGGCAAGCTCCCATGAGCCCAGTTGCTCGTACAGCCGCAAGGCCTCCTCGGGCCGGCCTGCCTCTATCCAGCTCTGGGCCGCTGCCGGCAGGTCGCCTGCCCGCTCGCACCAGCGGGCGGCCTCGCCCAAATCGCCCGACTCACGCGAGCGCCTCGCGCTCGCCTGCGCAAAGCCGAGCGCCTGTTCATCGAGCCCGGCCTGCTGCAGCCACTGGAAGGCAAGATCGGGCCTTCTCTCGCGCGCGAGGTCGAACGCACGCTCGTGGAGGCCGAACTTTCTGAGCACTTCGCCGGCAGCGGGGAGATCGCCTCGAGCCAGACGAAGCTCGGCCTCGGCGGCGACGAGCCGCTCCATCCCTGCCAGATCGCCCGCCTTGCGCAAGCACTCGGCGGCCTTGAGCGTGCGGCCCGCGCGCTCGTAGGCCTGCGCCGCGTCGAGCCACTGTTCAGCCCGCTCGTAGAGCCTGCCTATCTCGACGAAGTCGCCGCGGCCCGCGAGCAGGTCGAGGTAGAGGTCGCCCTGCTTGTGGCGCAACAGGAGCTCCCGCGCCCCCTTCGGTCCGACGGCGGTCGCGAGCTCGCGGACGGCCTCCAGATTGCCGGCCAGCAAGGCGACGCGCAGCGCGGCCCGCAGATCGCCCGCGGCGCGCCACGGCTCGAGCGCCGAGGAGTAGTCCTGGTGCTGCTCAAAGAGCCTGGCGGCGTCGGCGTGCCGGCCCTCACGCGCGGCAAGCGCGGCCGCCTCCTGCCATTCGCCTGCCCTCTGCAGCATCTTCATCGCCGGCTCGGTGCGGCCTGAAGCGGCGATGAGCAACGCGGCGCGCCGCTCGTCGCTCACGGCCCGCCAGATCTCCCCGAGGGTGAAGAGGATCTCCTTGCGCCTGGCCTCCTTCTCCGCGTCCTCCTGCGGGGGTTGACGGCCGGCCCGCAGCAAGGCGGTGAAAAGGCGGGTTCGCGCATCGAAATCGAGCTCGTCGATGCTGCCGAGCCGCAGCGACTGGAGCCGCTCGAGGATCTTGGCAAACGGAGCCCTCTGGGCCTCGAAGTCGCCGGTCGTCAACGGGCGCTCGGCCTCCTTGAGCGCGCCGAGAATCGCCGCCTCGGCCCCCGCGCGTCCGGTCCGGGGTGGCTCGCCCCCTCGCCTGTCGCGGGCCCGCGGTGGCCCGCGCCTGCCAGAGCCTCGTCTCTCGACACCAGGGTCCCTCGCCCCAGAGCTGCCACTCTTCGAGTCTCGATTCATGTGGTCAAGGGTGCGCTGGCCGGCCGAATTCGTCAACGACCTTCGAGCCTTGGAGGCCGAAGAGGCCAGTCGACCGATGCGAGTTTGGAAGGCCGGACGTGATAATCGACCAGGCACGCATGGCGACTGACCGCAAGAGACCGACGCCGATGGCAGAACTGGAGGGTGGGAGCATGCGGGCGCGACACGACAAGGAGCGAGGTCAGGCCGCCGTCGAGACCGCCCTGACGCTCCCGATGATGCTCTTTGCGCTGCTGGGCATCTTGCAGCTCACCCTGGCCTACCACGCCCGCATCCTGACCGAATACGCCGCCTTCAAAGCTGCCCGCGCCGGGAGCGTCTATCGCGCCGACTGCCGAAGGATGCAGCAGGCGGCGCTGATGGCGCTTATCCCCTCGATGCCGACGGTCAAGGCAGCGCCGAGCGAACAGTTCGTGCGAGCGGCCACCGCAGTGACAACCTGGCGCTTCAACCAGAGCAGCAAGCTCACGCCATTGGTCTTCGTCGACTACCGCATCGAGAACATGCGCTGGCCCTTTGACGTGCAGCTCGATCCGAGCTCGGAGGCGCCGATGCGCCTTCGCATACGGCTCGCGTACTTCTTCGAGTACCGCATCCCCATGGTCAACTGGATCATGACCAGGTACTGGCTTGCCGTGAACACGGGGCGGCGCTGGGCTTCGACCGATCCCACGATGGCGATGCTGCAGGCCAAGCAACCGGTCGCCATGGCGAGCACCGATGAGCTGGTGACCAACGCCCAGGCGGCGATTGCGCGCAGCTACTTCACCACGCCCATTGTCGCCACCTGGTCGATGCGGATGATGAGCGACCCGATGCCCAGGGAGCGGGGCGAGGGACGCTGCCGGTAAGCCGGTAGGGAGGCCGCTGATGAATCGATGGTCGAGACTCGATAGACGGCTGGGGCGACGCAGGGGTCAAGCGCTGGCCATCGCGGCGCTCATCATGCTGCTTACCTTCGTGGCGGTGATGCTCACCTTCGCCATCGGCAATCGCACCCGAGAGAAGGTCAAGCTGCAATCCATCGCCGACGCGGGCGCCTACAGCCTCGCGGTGGCCGGGGCCCGCACGTTCAATTACGTGGCATGGTCCAACCGCGCCCACGTCGCGCACGACATCAGCATCCTGTCTATCCACTCGCACCAGAGCTACCTGAGCTGGTACGACAACATGCTGCAGGCGCAGGGGACCGCCCATTTCATCGCGGCCGGGGTCATGGGCGCCATGTGCCTTGCCTGCGCTTTCTCGGGCGTCTGCTGCATGTCGTGCAGCAACGCCGGCAAAGCAGCAAAGGTCGGCAGGTATTACCGCGATGAAGTCCACCGCGAATTCCATCGCGATTACTTCACGAATACGAGCTACCACGATCGGCTGCATTTGGGCGCCCAGGCGCACATGAAGTTGATCACAGGAATCGGACTCGCCCAAAGGCTGATGCTCGGCGATCTGACCTTCAAGGCAGGAATGCAGACCTTCGCCGACGACGCCGCAAGACTCATCGACAATCGGGTCGGCCCCGCCGGTGGGGCTGGAGTCGCCAGTGCTCGAAACATCAACGGGGCCATCGGCTGGCACCCGGCGAACGCCGAGGAGTGGCTGGAGATCAACTCCGCCTCGCGCTGGCCGCAATGGATCACTCAACGCGGGTACGTCATCGAGGGAGGTCACTGGTGGCTCAAGTACGCCAGGGCCGCGCAGATGGGCATCCCCTGCGCCGTGCTGCCCATTCCGCCGCACAACAGCGGCAACGCGAAGATCCTCGGGATCAGCCCTCAGGGCAGCGAAGCGCGCGCCCACAACACCATCAGGGACGCGGTCAACCGCAAGGAGCCGCACGGGCGGGATGCCTGGTCTGGTTTCAGGGACGGTGGAGGCCATGCCTTCGGCGCCTGGGACTCTGGCGGCGCTTCGGCTCTGTGGATCTGCGACTGCCCTGCCCCCGGCTACATGACGGCCAAGGGCGCCGCCTACTCGGACCCGAACGACCGGGGGCACCAGCACGGCTGGCACCTCGTCGATGGGAGGCCGGTGGGCGCACATTCCAGCCATGGACTCGGCGGCTGCGACAGCAACCGCGCCTGCGGGATCTACCAGGGTCACATGCGCTACAAGATGGCGACCGAGCGGTCGACCGGCGGACGTTCCGGTAATCCCTATCTCTGGCACCAGCCTCACACGGTCGCCTTCGTCACCAAGCAGGCCAATCGCAGGCGAGAGGTTTGGGACTTCGACTTCCGCGCGACCTTGCCCCTTCCAGTCGCCTTTACGACCACCGGCTCGCTAGGCGACAGCCCGCCGATGGCCGCAATCGCCGGCGGGCTTGTCTACTATCACAAGCCAAATGGCGGAGAGAGCGACGGCTGGAGGGAGCCCCCGAGTCTGTGGAATCCGTTCTGGCGCGCCAAGCTGCACCCGGTGACACCGAGCGATGCGCGCACCGCGTTCTTCGGGCACGAGTCGTTTGGCATCTACAGCGTTCTGGGCCACAAGGCCCTCAACTACTAGCCCGCCGGAGGACGCCATGCGCAAAGGCCTCAAGACCGAGGAAGGCGCGGCTGCCGCCGAGCTCGCTCTCGCCACGATGCTCATCGTGCCAATGGCCCTGTACTCGATGTACGTCGGCGAGGCCTTCGTGGCGGGGCTCAAGGCTCAAGAGGCGGAAATCGCCGCCACCTGGGAGATTACGGCTTTCCGGCTGCACAACTTCCGCTCGGGCAGCTACACCGGCCTCTACAGCAGCGCCGCAAACCGCTCCGCGGACCGGGTCCACAACGACCTGCTCGACTTCGATTCGTTCGACCGCAGCAACCGCAACGGGAGGGGCAACGCGGTCAGCGAGTACGAGTTTACCGAGCTTCGCTGTGGCATGCGCAGCGGCGGCTCAGCCGGCACCAACATGGGACCGGGCGGAGGCCTTGGGGGCAGCTTCTTGCACTCGGATGGCTGGGTCGGTTGCCAAGCGCGGGTCGAGTTTAGGAACCGCTTCCTTCCCCGCAACGCGCACAGCGAGTTCTTCCGGCGCTCGGAGCTGCTGCCCGATGAGGTCTCGACGCTCGAGCTCTGCGGTCTGGGCAACGATCCGCAAGGCTGCCGCGCGAGTCGCAACCGCGGAATGGTCCTGCTCACCGATGACTGGGGGCTCGAGAATTCGGGGTACAACCCTTTGGGCACCGACAGGAACAAAGAGTATTGGAACGTCGGCAACGACATCTACAGCGCCTACGGCGGCGCCTATGCCGGCACGATCGCCATCCTGGCCGGCTTCACGCCGCTCGTGTATGCGCTTGACCAAGCCAAGACCAGCACGTTTCGCATGACCTATCGGAAGACGATCGAGGAGCAGCAGGACGTCAAGACGGCAGCCGGCACGTTCCGAGCGCACGCCTCGCCGCATTGCGACGAGGACCGCCCGGCCATCGAGGAGTACACGCACCGCATCCGGAACATGAGCGAAGAGGTCTATTCCGAGCGAGTCACCGGCAACTATCTTGGCAAGTTTCAGGCGGACTGGAACCTGCAATGAGCTGCAGCCCGCGCCAATTGCTCAGCATCCGGGCGGCCGCCGTGCTCCTTTTCGGACTTGGCCTCGGCCTTCTTGCCGGTCGGCTGACAGGCGCCGAGGCGCTCGACTCCCGGGGCCTGGCCGACCCCGACGCGCTGGCGGCCACGCGTTACGAAGGTGGCAAGCCAGCGCTTCGCTTTGAGGACCGCCTCTGCGGCCCTGACCCGTTTTTCGAGGAGAGCGCCCTCTGCGTCGACGAGACCGAGGAGGATCTGGCTTTTCGCGAGCTCGAACGGATTCTGAGGCGCGAGTCGGGTCTTCTTGCCGGCCGGCTCGGCCAGGTGCGCACCGGGCAGGAGGCGCTGCGCGAGCGCTTCCCTGCGTTTCCACAGGCATACACGCCCATCGTCTCTATGGGCGAGCAGGTGGTTGCCAACGGCGTCCCGATGGACCTCGCGTTCTTCGAGACCCGGGCCGCTGCGCCGCAAGTCCTTGAGTACTACACCCAACACTTTGGCTCGCGCGGCTGGTCATGGAGCGGGCTCAAAGAGAACTACCAGATCATCCCCCACCCGGCGATTAGCGCCATCGACATCGAGGAGCGCGTGCAGATGACGGTCATGGTCCTCGAGAACCGCGACGAAGGCTACAGCACGGTCTTCCTTGGGCTTGCCGACATGCTGCCCGAAGCCCAGCGACCGCTCGAGGATGTCGGCGATCTTCCCGTATTCCCGGGCACTGCCCCCTTGGCCCTGCGCTCATTTGACGCCGAAGCTTCAACAAGCCTGACCGTCACCTTCACGGTGCCCGAAGCCCACGAGACTGTGGCGAGCTTCTACCGGGAGAGAATGCGCGAGCTTGGCTACTCGGAGGACGAGCCCGCGCCCGCCGTCACCGACAAGGTCGGCGGGACGCTCCAAACCCTTCGATTTGCGTCCGCTCATGGGCGCTGGACGCTTGCTCTTACGTCCTACGACGGCGAAACCGGGGTAACGGCCGTCAATTCGAGTCAGGAGGTGCAGCAATGAAGCGCCTAACCCTCGAGCCGTGCAGACGCCTCCTCGCAGCTCTGCTGCGCGACGAGGATGGACAGGCCATGGTCGAATACTCGGTGACGACCATTCTCCTGCTGGGCTTCCTCGCCGTCGGCGTCTCCTGGCCGCTGACACGCAACCTGTTCGATGGCCTTCAGGGATACATCGACCTTTATTTCTACGCGCTCAACCTCGCCCTCGGCTAGGAGACGGCCAAGGGGAGCTCGGCAGCAGTTGTCACCTCTGGAAAGAAGACCCGGCCGCCCCTCGCCGCGGCGCCGCCCGCGCCCCGCGTGGGGAGCAAAGCCGAAGGGCGCAGTCGACTTTGGCCCGCTGCCCGGGCCTGCGCTTGGGCCAACCGGGATTGCCTGCTCGATGATCAGGATGACATCCGCTCCCCTTCACGGAGGCCCCATGAAACGATGGCTCCTCGCCGCCTTGGCGGCACTGATATGCACGGCGGCGGCCCCAGGGCTAAAGCCCAAGGACTGCCCCTCCCTTTGCGAGCGCTCGGTAGTCGAGTGCAAGAAGATGTGTGAAGGCGATGTCGGGTGTGTCGAAGGCTGCCAGGAGAGCAGCAAGATGTGCCCCAAGATGTGCGCGGCGATGACCAAGTATCCCGACGATCCGGCCCGCTTGCAGACCGAGATGCAGAAGGTCATCGAAAATGAGGACGCAAAAAAAGCCAAGGACCCGGGCACCGAGCCCAGGGGCGGCAAGCACCGCCACTGAGGAAAGGCGACGGGGAGACTCGGGCCCCTCCGCTCCTTCCGCCCAACGGCCCATCCCCTGGCGCTGCGGAGGGCTTGACCTGGACCGTGGGGTCTGGAGCCCAAAACCCCGGCTCCCTCGTTGGTTCCAGAGCGGCCGAGTCAACCGCCAAGCCGCTGGACAGGACCGGACGCTGCTCTGGCCTTCACCGGGTTAGACCTCTGGTGCCTGAAGGCTTCGCAGAGACTCGCGCACCCCTGAGCTCGTTCCGCCTTGTCCAAGCAACTCGGGCGCAACCCGGTCATCCCCAGCGTAGAGGCGGGCAGCGGGCGCCTCGGAGCCGCGGGACTTGCGGATTCGCCTGCGAAACTTGATCGGGACGAAGACCTCCGGCGGCCCGCCCTTGAATTCGGCCACTTGCGGTTCCCGGCTTTTCGCGCGGAACGAACTCTGGCGCTCGCTCTTCGGCTTGGTCGGCTACTCCAGCGTGCCGGCAGGCATCTCCCGCCGGCACCGCGCTATCCCCTGCCCCGCGCGAGCGATGCCAGGGTTGCGCCGCCGGACCTGCTCGTAGAGCTCGATCGCCTGCTCGCAGCGGCCCTTCCGGTAATGGGCGTCGGCCCTGCGCAGCAGCGCCGACAGCTCATCGACCTGCTTTTTCAGCTCGACGACCTTTTGCCGAACCGGGCTGTCCACCGGAATTGTCTTGAGCATCTGCGCGGCGGTGGGCAGACGGCCCGCGAGGTATTCGTTGTTCGCCTGGGCGAACATCGCGGTCTCTGCCAGCAGCCGCACGGCAGCGGCGTCGTCGCCCCCGGGGAGCGGGCCCTGTTGCGCCGCCGGATCTGGATCGCCACTGGCAACCGCGCCCGGCTCCTCGCCGCCCGCCGCGGGCCCGGCCGCCGCGGGCGCGGTCGCTGGGACCTTCACGGCGGGAGTTTGGGCCGCGCCCGGTGTGGCGTTCGGCGAAGTGGGGGCTGAGGTGTCGACAGTCCCCGGTACCAAGGAGTGCTCTTGCCTGACTTCAGGTGGCGGCGGGGCCCTGCGCACCAGCGCGTACCAGGCCCCGCCCCCGGCGCCGACGAGCGCGATCACGACAAGCGCCGACACGAGTGCTCTTCGCGGCGCCTGTCCCGGCCGACTGTAGGGCGAGCTCTGGTAGGAGGTCTTTTCGAGCGCTCGACCCTTGAGCAAAGTCAACCCGTAGCCCTGCCCGCCAGAAGCCGCGGGCCCCGAGGCGGTCGCTGGCGCCAGCGCCAGAAGGGCCGTCGCGAAATCGCCCATGGTCACGAAGCGTTGCTCGCGCTGTTTGGCGACCGCCTTCTGCACGACCTGATCGAGCCCCACTGGCACCGTGAGCCCTGGCGCGAGCTCCGCGAAGTGGGGCATCGGCTCCATCACCTGTTTTCGCAGGGTCTCGGCAATCGAGCCGCCCGTAAACGGATGGATACCGGTGACCAGCTCGAAAAGAACCAGCCCGAGCGCGTAGATGTCGGTGCGATGATCGACATCGCGTCCCTCGGCTTGCTCAGGAGACATATAGCGCGGGGTCCCGCAGATGCTGCCGGCGGCCGTCAAGCGCGTCCCCTGCTCGTCCATCAGGCGCGCGATGCCGAAATCAAGCACCTTGGCATGGTAGCCGCGCAGCCCCTTCACCAACATGATGTTTTCGGGCTTCAAGTCGCGATGAATGATGCCCTTCGAATGCGCATACCCCAGCACTTCGCAAACCTGCAGCACTACGTCGAAGGCGTCCTTCATCGAGAACCGTTGCTGCTGCTCGAGCTCGCGCTTGAGATCTACGCCGTCGACATACTCCATCGACAAATAGAGGGTGCCGTCGCCGTCCTGACCGAAATCGTGTAGCTGGACGGCGTGCGGATGCGAGAGCTGGCCGTAGGACTTCGCCTCGTTGAGGAAGCGACGCACCACGTCCGAATTGCCCGATAAGCTGGGATTCAGAAACTTGATGGCGACACGCTGGCCCACGCCTACGTGCTCGGCCAAATAAACCGAGCCCATCCCGCCCTGGCCCAGCTTTCGGGCGATGCGGTAGCGGCCACCGACCACCCTGTCGAGCATCGGGTCGGCGGCGGGCTTGATGTCGACCCGCGCCGTGCTGCCGCACTGAGGGCAGATGCCCGTCCAGGTCGCAAGCTCAGCCCCACAGCTCTGGCACATCGCCGCCATTCAAGCTCCTTTGCCGACGAGTGGGGCCATGCCTGCACCCGCGTCCGCCACGGACTCTATCCTTGCGCCCCGATGAAAAAAATCCCTTCGCGACTGCCCATCCCGCCGGCGCCAAGAGCGAGGAGAGGCGGGGGGACAGCGCCGGGAGCGCCTGAGGCGAGCCACCTCAACGCGTCGTGGCAAGGACGAACCGATCATCCCAAGCGCGGCGGCGATCGAAGGGAGCCTCGGAGTCGAGCGACCCGCGGGGTCGCGTCCAGATCCCAGAACTCCTGACCCAGCTCACCCCTGGTGATTGAAACATCCGGTTTCCTTGTCGGCGGCACGGCTGCTCGAACCCCGGGCCAAACGCCGTACCAGCGAACGGAACGCCGCGACCACGGCTCATCGATTCTTGCGCCTTGCCTGCCCCCGCCGGTCGCAGGGAAGGTCAGGAGCTCTGGATTCTGATCTGGACGTGAAGAGGCCCGCCGCATCCCCAGAAGCAGCTTCCAGCCCAGCTTCTGGAGCGGAGCGAGCCGCGGTGCTCTGGCTATTGTTCGAAGCGTCGCTCGAAGAGAAAGCGCTCCAGCTCGGCTGCTGCGGACGCCGGGCCCAACTCGAGCGCGACCGCAAGGCCGAGAACCGCGGTCCTCGGGTCGTCTCGAAGCCCGGAGCGCAGCGCGCCGAGGGCCCCCGCCTTGTCGCCGGAAAGATAGCGGGCCAAGCCCCGGTGAAAGACGGCCTCGAGATTGGCCGGGTCTGAGGTAGCAGCGATAGCGAACTGCTTCTCGGCTTCGCCGAAACTCCCCTCGATGAGCAGCGCCATGCCCTCGAGGAAGGCGATGCGCGAAGCCTGCGTCTGCTGCTCGACCCCGCAATCAAGGGCAAGCTGATACAGGCCCGAAGCCTCTCGAAGCTCAGCGGGTGAGGCCCGCTCGCGCCGTGACAGCGAGAGATCGAAGACGCTATCGGCCTGCTTCATCGCGGCGCGCCCGAGCTTTGCGGCCATCTCGCCCATGTCCGGAGCAGCGTAGCCCGCTGAAAGCAGCTCTCGCAGGTGATCGGAGCCGCCGACCAGTGCACCCTTGTCGAGCGCCTCGAAAAAGGCCGCCTTCAGATTCACGTACCTCCTGCCGAGATCGCCGCCCTGCGGCTGCGCCGCCAGCCTGCGTTCGCACAGGCTCAGCTCGCTTTCGGCCTTCCCGCGATCCGGCGAGGCCGGCGCATTGCGCACATACGCCCGGTAAGCCTGGCAGGCGAGCTCGGTTTCCTCGAGCGCGGCCAAGGCCCGGGCGAGCGACAAGTAGGTCGGCAAAGCCGAGGGCGCAGCGCGCGCTGCCTTGAGAAAGCTGTCCCTCGCCTGCGCGTAGGCCTTCTCGTTGTAGAGACGCATTCCCTCTGCGACGAGAAGATCGGCATTTCCCACCCCCGCTCCGACGAGCGGCTCGGCCCGCGCTGCAAAGGGGGCCAGCACCCCGAGCAGCATCGCCAGCCTGGCAACGCGCCACGCACAAAGGGCGGCCCGCCGTCCCCGTGACAAGAAAGCCTGCCAAGGGCGGCTGAGCGGCGGCTCGCCGCTCGCCGCGAGAGCGGCTCGGGTCGCGCGGAGGTCTTCGACGGCACTAGAACGCATAGCCCACTCCGACGTGGAACCCCTGAAAACCCGAAGTCTCCGAGAGGGTCCAACTGTGGCGGAAGATGCCCTCGAGGTAGAGACCGGCCACGATTTGCGCTCGCAAGCCGATCTGCGCGGTTCCCTGGAGGTCGAGCAGGTAGAGATCGTCGAGCTCCCGCCCGTCACCCGACCGGACGTTGTTGAGGATCATCACTCGCGCCTCCAGGCCAAGCTGCCCCACGAGGCTAAAGCGCCACAGCGCCACGCGCAGGTGCGGCTGGAGGGCCCGAATGACGACCGCGGTCGCGTCCGCGCGCCCTTCGGCGGACGCAGCTCGCTCGAGCGTAAAGGCGAACGGCGTGGTGCTGTGGTAGTAGCCCGCCCCGAAGGCCATCAGCCCGAAGTAGCGCCCGTCGTGACCGTATTCGAAGGAGAGCCCGCTCAGGCTCGGCTCGTTCGTCAGCCGGCGCGCGAGCGGCCCGGTGTCGTCGAGAGGATTGCCCTGGGCGCCGAGCCGAGCGCTGTGCAGCCAGGCCTGCTCGTAGCTGACCTGGAAATAGGCGCCGCCCGAATAGACCTGTTCCTGGGCCCGGGTCAGCTCCCGGCGAAACGCGGTCCAGCCGGTCGGCTCGAGCCTCCTCTCGAGGGTGAGCGTCTGGCCGGGCTGGATTTCGATCTCCTCGGCGAGCGGCACGAAGCCCTCGAGATCGAGGACAATTCGGTGCTTGCCCGGCCGGAGCGTCTGCTCGACCTTGTCGGTGCCGAGCCGCTTGCCATCGACGCTGATGCCAGCGCCCTCGGGGCCGGCGGCGATGACCAGGCGCGCCGGGTTCTTCTCGAGCGTCTCGGAGACGACGAGCGCGCCGCGAACCGGGACGTCGAGCACCTTCTCGAGGGCAACGTGCGAGGCGAGCTCGAGCTTGACCTTCCGCTCGCCCGGCAGAATCTGACCGGAGTAGGGCGTCACTCCCACCTTCTCGCCGTCGATGAACAGCGTGGCGCCCTGAGGCACGCTCGCCACCTCTATCGTCGAAGCGAGAGGCACCACCTTGATCAGCGCGGCGATCAACGCGCGCTCGAGGCTGGCGCCGGTGCCTTCCGCATAGGCACGCTCGCCGGTCTGCGGCAGGTAGCTCGTGACCCGGCACCGATAGGCCAGCTCCTCGTGGCCGGCCCTGAGCATCACGATGCGCTCCAGGCCCAAGGAGGCGATGAAGGAGTCGACAGGGTCGGAACAGGCAGCCTCACCGATCAGGCAATCGAGGCTGGGACGTTTGCCCTGCAGCGCCGCGGCGAGCGCGCGCGTGCCGACGAGTTGGCCCTCTTCGCTCGCCATCAGCTTGCCGAGCGCCTCCTGGGTGCGTGACACGAGCAGCTCCTGGCCCGGATAGAGCGGCTGCACGAGCCAGACGGTGTTCGGCTGTGGCGTGGTGCCCGCCGAGGAAGCGAGCAACAGGCAGAGGATCGCGGAGGGAAGCATGGGTGCGGGCCCCGGCTAAGTGGTCGGCTTTCAAAACACAAAGTCGGAGGAATCGCAACGAGCCGCGCGCGCGGGACGAGCGGCGCAAGCGACGCGCGCAGCCAGACGATTTGCGCTTGGCGGGGCGTCGCGCGCAAACCGCGCGGGCAAGCGCTCGGGGATTCTCTCGCAATGGGCCGAGGAGGCGTTAGACCGCCCAGATGCGCTGCGGAGCGATTTCCAGGCGCTCGAGCCTCCGCCTCAGCAGCCGATCGCCCGGTCCGTCCGCGGTCCATTTCGGCACCACGAAATGCAGCTCGGCGCCATAGAGCTTGGCCGCCGACGACAGGAGCGTCCAACGGTGCTCCATGCGCGCGTCCTCGATCTCCTCGCCGGGCACCGCCTCGAGCAACATGGGCGTTCGAGCCCCGTTGCTCTGCCGGCAGGTCAGGTCGGGCCGATGGTCCTCGAGGGTTCCCGAGAGCATCACCGGCGCCATGTAACCGGGCAGCCGCGCCTTCAAGTCCGTGTAGCCGAGGACCTTGAAGTATTCGGCCATCAACCAGAGGAGCTGGCGCCGCTGCTCAGTCTCGGCGACCGCGTCGATTCCGAATTTGGTGGCTTCCGTGTCCACGCCTCTACGCTGCGGTCGCGAAGAGGCGCCAGCAAGAAAGAGGGCGGGGAGCGCACGCCGTCAGGCGCCGCGGACGAGGCCGGGGCCGCCCGCCTGTTCGAGCCCGGCATCTTCTCCGGTTGCCGCCTGCGCAGCCCAGAGCCCCGCGTAGAGGCCCCCGCGCTCCAACAGCGCCCGGTGCGAGCCTCGCTCGACGAGCCGGCCGCCCGAGAGCACGGCGATCTCGTCGGCGCGCTCCACGGTGCTCAGCCGGTGCGCGATGACCAGCGCGGTGCGCCCGCGCAGCAGGCTCTCGAGCCCCTGCTGCACGAGCTGTTCGCTGGCGCTGTCGAGGGCGCTCGTCGCCTCGTCGAGCACGATGATCGGCGCGTCGGCGACAAAAGCGCGGGCGAGCGCGAGGCGTTGGCGCTGACCACCCGACAGGCCCGAGCCTCGCTCGCCCACCTGCGCTCCAAGCCCTCCCATCTCGCTCACCAGGTCCCAGGCATGCGCTGCCTGAAGGGCGGCGATGACCTCGGGCTCGCCCGCCCGTTCGTTTCCACAGACCACGTTGTCGAAAACCGAGCCCGCGAACAGCACGGGCTCCTGGGGGACATAGGCGATAAGGCGCCTGAGGTCGGCGAGCCGGGCGGCGCGCAGATCGCGCCCGTCGATCTCCACCGCGCCTCGAGTCGGATCCCAGAAGCGCAGCAGCAGCAGAGCGGCCGTGCTCTTGCCTGCCCCGCTCTCGCCCACCAGCGCGAGGGTCTTTCCCTTGGGCACGACGAGATCGAGGTCTTCGATGACAGGCGGCCCCTCGGCGCCCGAGTACGAGAAGGAGACCCCGCGAAAGGCTATCTCGCGCTCGAGCTCGAGCGGCGCCGCCTCGGCCGGCTCACTTAGGCCAACCGGCGCGTCGAGCACCTCGAAGACCCTCCGCGCTCCGGCCATGCCCTGGATCACCTGCTGCCCGGTAATCGAGAGCGCCTTGATCGGCTGGTACATCAGCGTCAGCGCGGCCAGAAACGACAGCAGGGTTTCGCCCTGGAGCGCGCCTTCGGCTATCGCGGAGCCCGCGAAGAAAATGACCAGCGCGAGGCCCAGGATGCCGAACAGCTCGACGACGGGGCTGAACGCGGCGCGCAGCAGAAAGGACCGGTGCATCACGCCCAGGTAGCGCGCCTGCGCGCCGTCGAACCGGCGCAGCTCGGTGCCTTCGCGGCAGAAAGCCTGGACCACGCGGACATTGGCGACGCTCTCGCCCGCGTGGCTTGCGAGCGCGCCGAGCTGCTCTTGGGCCTGGTCGGAGACGCGCTTGAGGCGGCGGCCGAAGCGCGCGATGGGGATGAAGGTCAGCGGCACGGCGACCATCGCGGCCGCGAGCAGCCGCAGGTCGAGCCAGGCACAAACCGCGAGAAGCGCCAGGGCCTGGAGTGTGTCCTTGACGTAGCTCGAGAAAGCGACGGTGACCGCGAACTCGACCGACTGCACGTCTGCGCCGAAGCGCGAGAGCAGGTCGCCCGAGTGGCTGCCCGAGAGCCAGGCCTGCGGGAGCGTCAGAAAGCGCCGATAGAGCGCCCGGCGCATCTCGGCGACCACGCGCTGCCCGGTCGACTGCATGAGGAAGGACTGCAGCGCCTGCGTGCCCGCCCGGACGCACGCGGTGGCGATGAGCAAGGCGGGCAGCGCGACGAGGAGGCGCTCGGCAGGCAGCTCTTGAAGAGCGCCCAGGCCCGCCACCGGCGCCGCCTCGCCCGTCAGCAGCAGCTTGAGCAACGGCCCCAGCAGGAACGCGTAGAACGAGGTGGCGGCGGCAAACAGCAGGCTCGCGAGGACCGCGATGGCGACGCGGGCGCGATACGGGCGGACAAATCCGAGAAGTCGTTGGTAGACGTCCACGAGGACCCCTGCGCCCCCCGAGGCGCTGCCGGGAGCGCGTTGCCGACCGCGCGCAGGGCGCCCTACCGCGCCGTCGGCAACCCGGTGGACTTGGGCTTGGCCTCTATCGGGAAAGGCCCCCCCTCGATCGCCGTGACGACCCAAACGCCCTCGCGGTCTTCCCACGCGAGCGCCATCGCCTCGGTCTTCGTCGTCACCGACGGCAGCCGGTACCAGGAGACCTTGCTCAAGATGGTGGCGCTCTTCTCGCCAATCTGCGCCTCCTCGAGCTCGTAGTCGGTGATCTTGAGGGTCTCCTCGTCGTTGCGGTCGATCACCGCCTTGAGGAAGTCGAGCCGCAGCTCGGGCGCGAGGTATCGCGCCGTGCTCTTCAGGTCGCTCCAGCGCGCCAGCTTGTGGAAGGTCTCGGTCGCCTCGCGCAGCGCCGCCGCGTCGGCCTTCTTCTTCTGCGCATGCAGACAGCCGGGCAAGAGGGCGACGGCGCAGACCGCAGCCAACGTCCCGGCAAACGCTCGCCCGAGCGCCGAGCGGGCGGGCTTTTGTGCTCGTAGGAACATAGTTGGCGCGACGATAGGCACGCGCGCGCAACGTTTCAAGGCATGCGTCCATTTGCTAGCATTTGCCGCCTACCTGCCGAGCAATTGCACCGGGAGAGCGCATGGCGAAGTCCCTCGTCGAGAAGTACGAGCAGATTCTCGAGAACGACCCGGGAAGCCTGGTGTTCGTCGAGTTGGCCAAGGCCCTGCTCGAGCGGGGGGACGCGGCCCGCGCCGTCGAAACGTGCCGACGCGGGGTCGAGCACCACCCGGAGTCGGTCATCGGACACGTCTTGTGGGGAAAGGCGCTCATCACCTGCGGCCGGCCCGCCGAGGCGATGGAGCAGTTCGACAGGGCGATGGCCATCGAGCGCGACAACCCCCAGGCCTACAACCTCATCGGCGAAGTGCTGCTGCACAAGGGGCTGTTTCGGTCGGCGCTGCCCGTCCTGAAGAGAGCGGTCAGCCTCCAGCCGAACGATTTGCGCGTGCGGCAATGGTTCGAGCAGGCTCAGCGCGCGGTCGGCGGGCTCCCTGCCATGGCCACCGAGCCGCCAAGAGACGCGACCGAGGTGGATCTGCCCGCCCTGCCGAGCTCCCTGACGCCGACCGAAAGCGGCCTCCAACCGACGATCACCGAGCTGTCGGCCTACACGCCGGGTGAAACGGTGCCCGGCCTCACCGACGTCTTCCAGTCGCTCGGGGCCCGGGAGCAGGGGCAGCCCCCTGACGGCGGGCAGCCGGCCGAGGCCTCGCCCGCCGAGGCGGTACCGTCCGAGCCTTCGGTCGTCCTCTCGGACCGGCAGACTCCGCCCGAGCCGGGCACGCCTGCGGCCGATCTGCCCTTCGACGATGCGCGACGCTCGCCGGAGGCCCAGGCTCTCGCCACTCTGGAGTCGGGCGCAGACTCCGCGGACGTGCTCCCCGGTTTGACCGGAGTCTTTCAGTCGCTCGCGGCTCGCGAACAGAGCGAGGCAGGCGCCCCCGCGCCCGGCTCGGCTGCGCTCGAGGCCGAACCGAAGGTGCAAGTCGACCCTGCCTGGGGTCTTCCCGTCCCTGTGCCCCAGGAGCGCGCCGCTAGCCCTGAGGGGGAAGCTGCCGCACCCGCGGTCTCTGCGACCGAGGGGCACGAGCCGGCAACCGCGGCCGCGCCCGAAGAGCCCCCAACGCGCTCCTCGGCGGTCGAGCCTCGCGCCCGCGAGCTGACCCCTCACGAAGCCGTCGGCGCCGAGGCGGCAAAGAGAGCTCACGAGGAAGAGACGAGCGACGGGCCCGTCGCCGCCGAGGCGGCAGAGTCGACTCGCGGGGAAGGGACGAGCGACGAGCCCGTCGCCGCCGAGGCGACAGAGACAGCTCGCGGGGAAGAGACGAGCGACGAGCCCGCCGCTGCCGAGGCGACAGAGGCGACTCGCGGGGAAGAGACGAGCGACGAGCCCGTCGCCGCCGGGCCTTCCGCCTCTTCTCTTTTTCCTGAGCTCGAGGAGCCGCCACCTCCCGCGCCACGGCGCAACACCGATCGGGAAGTCACCGCCGTCATCCACCCGCCCGCCCAGGACGCACCGCCGGTCGAGCCGCAACCGTGCGGCGAGGCCGGCGAGCAAGCCTGCGGTGACCAGGAGCAGGCCGCGGTCGTTCCACCGCCGCTCGCGCCGCGGGTGGCCTCGGTGCCGAGCACCGAGAGCTCGCCCGAGACGGCGAGCCCGCCTCCGCTGCCCAAGGCCCGCCCGCTGCCGGGCACCGGGCTGCTCGCCGAACTGCCCGATCCGGTCGAGGAGGACGAAGTGCCCGCCGACCGGGTGCGCGGAGCGGCCTCCCCGTCGGTTTCGGTGGAGATCCCCAGCGTGGTCCTCGCCCCGAGCGCCGCTGAGGAGATTGCCCGCGAGTACGAGCGCGAGCTTCGCGAGAAGCTTTTGGCGACTCCCCCGCCGTCCTTCTGGAGCAGGGCCTGGCTGCGCGTGAGCGTCGCCGGAGCGCTGGTCGTGGCCATCGCCCTCGGCGTCGCCATCTACGCGGGCACCCGCAAGCAGAACCGCGGCAACGACCTCATCGAGCTGCGCTCACAGGCCTTTCGCTCGCTGGCGATGGGCACGCCTGTCGGGTATCGCGGCGCGATCGATCTGTCCCTGCGCGTGCTCGAGATCGCCCCGGGCGACAAGGACGCCTTCGCGGCGAGCGCCTACGCGAACGCGGCGCTGTTCCATCGCTTCGGTCAGGAGCCTGACCGCAAACGCGACGCGGAGGAGCACCTCGGACGCTTCGCCGGAACGCACCCCGGCTTTGCGCTGGCCATTCCGTACCTTCTTGCCCTCGAGCCCCAAGCTATCGAGGCCGCCGAGGCTGCAGTGCTCGCCGCCACTCCCGAGACCCTGCCCGAGGGCTTCGAGCGCGCCGAGCTGCTCGCGCTCGCCGGGCGCCTGCTGCTCGCGGCGGGCAAGCCCCAGCCGGCGATCGAGAAGCTAAGGGCGGCGATCGAGGCCGATCCGGCCCACGTCGGGACGCTGATGGCGCTTGGCGACTACTACTACAGCCGGTCCGAGTTCGAGCAGGCGCTGCGCTTCTACGAGCGCGTAAAGGGCGCCTCGCCCGGTCACCTGCCGGCCCTGCTCGGCACGGTCAACTCCGAGCTCGCCCGCGAAAGCGGCAGCATCCCGGCCCCCAGCCTGGACCAGGCGCGCGCCGCCTGGCTCTCAGCCCGCGAGGCGAAGGCCGATTGGCCTGCCACTTTGGAGGCCGACCTCGCGCTCGCCGAGGGCAGAGTGCTCGCCCTTCAGCACAAGCACACCGAGGCGGTCGCTCGGCTCGAGCAGGCCGCAGCACAGCATCCCTCTCGCGCTGCCGATCTGTGGGCCGCCCTCGGGGCGGTCCAAGCCCAAGCTGGCAAGTTCGACAAGGCGGAGGGCGCGTACAAGAGAGCGCTCGCCAAGCAGCCCGATAACCTGCTGCTCAAGGAAGCGTTCGCGCGTGCGCTGATCGCCCAGGGGCGCTACGGCGAAGCCCTCAAGGCCACTGCAGGGGCGAGCGGCGACGACCGCAGGATGCGCACCGTGCGCGGGCTGGCCCGTCTCGAGATGGGCCAGCCGGAAAGAGCCCGCGAGGAGCTCAAGGAGACGCAGCGCAACGGCACCTACCCCGTGGAGGTCGTCGTCTACCTCGCGCTGCTCGACATGGCGGAGGGCAAGCGCGAGACGGCCCGCGACGCGCTCGAGAACGCCACCAAGGTCTCGAGGGACCGGCCGGGGCTCGCGCACGCGGCGCTCGGGCGGCTCGATTTGGAAGAGGGCAAGGAGGCGCAGGCCGTCGCCCAGCTCAAATCGGCCGAGGCGGACCCGCGCGACTGGGAGGGCGCCTGCACCCTGGGCCGCCACCACCTGAAGGCCGACCGGTTCCAGGACGCGCTCGAGCACCTGACCATCGCGGTCGAGCGCAACCGCTGGCACCAGGAGGCGCGCGTCGCGCTCGGTGAGACCCTGCTCGCGCTCGGCCAGGCAGCTCCGGCCCAGGAGCACTTCGCGGCGGCGGTCGGGCTGGGCCCGAGCGGCGCGGGGCACCGCGGCTTGGCGCGGGCGAGCTTGCCCTGCGCCAGCCGGCAAGAGCCCAAGCACCCGGGCTTGGCGCGGGCGCTGCTGGCGCAGGGCAAGCTCGCCGAGGCGCGCCGCCACAGCACCCTCGCCAGCCGGCAAGAGCCCAAGCACCCGGGCAACACCCGGCTCTCCGCGCAGATAGCGCTCGCGTCCGGGGACGCCCAGGAGGCCCTGCGGGGACTCCAACGCGCCGTGCGCGCCGACCCGCGCGACCCGGACGGTTTCTGCGAGCTCGGCGAGCTGCTCGTGAAGGTCGGCGAGCTGCAGGAGGCGAAGAAGGCGTTCAGGGCCGCCGTAGCGCTCGACCGCACGAGCCTCCGGGCGCGACTCGGGCTCGTCAACGCGGCGCTTCCCAAGGAGGCCCGCTCGGTCAGGCGCGAGAGCGAGCAGCTCGTCTCGCGGACCGCGAACAGCGAGCCGCAGGTCAAGGCGAGAGCCTTGGCGCTCAACGCGCGGGTCCTGCTCGCCTTGGGCAATCAGCAGAAGGCGGCAGAACGAGCGCACGCCGCGGTGCAGGCCGACGACTCTTCGGCCGATGCGCACCTGAGCCTCGCGCTCGTCGCCAAGGCGGCCAAGGACAGCGACCTTGCGCTGGCCGAGCTGAAGCGAGTGGTCGGGCTCGACCCGACGATCGCCGAGGCCCACCTCGCGCTCGCCGATTCGCTGGCGACCGATCCCGCGCAGCTCGCGCGAGCGCTCGAGGAGATTGAGACCTACCTGCGCATCGCGCCCAAGGGTCCCGACGCAGCGGCGGCGAAGAAAGGCGCGGCCCATCTGAAGAAGAAGCTGGCCGGGAATTGACGCTTGCCAACCCGGCGCGGGTGGCGCATCCCCGCTTCGGCGCAGGCCGCAGCTTCTGCGTGCCACACCTGCGACCGGCCGCAGGGGCCTTCGATTCGCCGGGGAATCGATCCGTTGCCTCCGTGACGGCAAGCGTGGATTCTTCCCGCGAGCCGGACGGTTGATGGGTGCCCGGCGCGCTCTTGGCAGCACGGCTCCCTCTTCAACACGAACACATGTCCTCAGACAGCGACCCCCTCCAGAAACAGGTGTCAGGGTGCGAGCCGCGAGCATCGACGCGCGCGCTGATGGCCGTCGCCTACGAGCAGGCGTGGGCGCTGTGCGCGGCCTATCTTGCTGCCGGCCTGGCCGCCGAGCTTCTCAGACGCGGCGGGGTGAAGCTGGGCGCCTCGGCGCAGTCGTTCCTCGACTCGCTGCCGGTGTTCGTCATCCACACGCTCGGGCTGCTCGACCCCTACCTGCGCGCGGTGGTGCTCGGCGACCTCTCGCCGTTCTGGAACAGGGTCCTGCTCGGCTCGGTCACCGTGGCGCTCATCCTGCTGCAGGCGACCGTGATCGGGCTGGGCCTGACGGCGGCGCTGCGCCTCTTCCAGAAGGGCGCGCGCTGAGCTTGCCGCCGCGGCGGGCGGCGAGCACCACGCGGATCTCGCCGAAGAGGAAGTCGGGCGGAAGCGCCCGCTTGATCGCGTCGAGAAACGGCGGCGCCGCCGCCGCTGCCTCCAGGATCATCGCGGCGCGCGCGGGGGCGACCACCCGGTCGACGGCGACCGGCTTGCCCTCGTCGATCAAGTCGGCGAGGTGGCCGCGCACCGTCTCGGCGCTCAGCCCGCGCTCTGCCGCCACCTGCTCGACCGACAGTCCGTCCTGGAAGAGCGCGAACGAGGCCAGCCGGGTGTCGCGCGGCCTGACCACCGGGCCGCGGTGGCGCGAGGAGCGGCGCGCGCAGTTGTCGCAGCGGCCGCAGG
>ENA-UOOH01000899-UOOH01000899.1-fermentation-metagenome-genome-assembly--contig:-NODE-899-length-31355-cov-6.662013_pt1 | contig 31355 bp, 31 predicted proteins | sample MGYA00245778_ERZ724025 | MGnify/ENA primary metagenome ERZ724025 (study PRJEB28704, sample SAMN03018313) | fermentation metagenome | biome: anthropogenic terrestrial biome; feature: soil; material...
ACAATTTTTCTTTATCTTTTATACTTTTTTCATTTTCATCAATTTTCTTTTGATGAGGTTCTAAGATATTATCTTTTATGAGTTCAACTAATTCATCTTTGAGTGCTTGCTTTTCCGATTTTAAGCTATCAATTTCAGACTTTGCTTTTTCTAAAAGTTGTTCTTGTATATTAAAAGTTTCTTTTTCATAATCTCTTAACAACTTTAAATTATCTTCAATTGATTTTTTTAACTTTACAGAATAAACTTCGGAAAGCTCTTTTATTGAACTAATAAGTTTCTGTACGTTAGAATCGATCTGTATATAATCATTAGAACTTTTACGATTAACATCATTTAAAGACAACGTTTCTTTAACTAATTGCTCAACAGACTTTACAAAATCATTTGTATCTTCAATGCTCATTTTTTTTGTTTTAGCATATTGCTTTGCAATAGTATCAAGATCTTTATAATTTTTAATAAGGATACTATTTATCGGAGCATCATAATCAATGTTAAGCCCATAACTAGAAAGTTTTGAAACGTTTTGACTAATTGCTGAACGCCTAGCCTCATTAATATCGTGAAGAGCTTTTTGCTCTTGTTTTAATAACCCTATCCTTTCAGATAAAAGAGCGATTTTATTCTCTTCTGAAGCCATGTCGGTAAGGATATTGTTTCGTTCAAGTTGATAATTAATAATGCTGAGAGCATCTTCAAGTTCTTGAAACTGATTAATTTGAATTTCATAGACTTCTTTAGCTTTTGCAGACGATGAACTTGGCTTAAAAGTATCAAAAACTATATTTTGTAACGCAAGGATTTTAGCCGCATATTCTTTTGAATTCTTTTCGGCGTCATTATATTTTTCTTTGTCAAAGTTAAACATACTTGCTGCTTGTTCTTCTGTATACCCTAGTACAGATGTTTCATAGAATTCTAAATATGCTTTGCGTTGAGACTCTAAGCTATTGATAACAGCGTCAGACTTTTCTTTTTCAGCTTCCAAAGTCATTATCATATCTTGTTTCTTTAAGTCAAATAAAGTTCTTAATAAGTCTTGCTGAGAAATAAGCAGATTCCCTTCTTGATCCATATAGTCAAGAATTTTAGGATGTTGTTGAATTAGATCAAGCATTTGGTCTGCATTAAGTTCTTGCCCTTCAGCAACCTGATAATATAATCCAGCAAGCGATTTAAGTGAAGACTGTGTGTTATCAAGTGCTTTATTAGCCTCTTCGACTGCTTGAGCATAATCATAAAAACCACTTGTTGTATTACTGACATCATCATCTATCCCTTTTATTTTGCCAGAAAGTTCAGGATACATATCGTCTATTAAATTATAAATAGTTTTTTTATAATCGTCTGTGACTTCATTTAAACCTTTTTGTTTAGCAAGCGTTTCAATGGCAATTTCCTTAAATTTTTCAAAATTATCTTTGTTTAGAGTACTAATTTCAGATTGTGCCGTTAAAACACTCTGTAAGGCTTCATTCTTACTAAGATTAATAAGTGCATCAGATTCAGCGTCTAAAATTTTCTGATATTTATCTCTAATATTAACTATTTTAGTAAATTGTTTTGTGGTATTGTCACCATATTGATTTGTTAAATCTATTAATTGATTTAGTCGATCAGTTACTTCTTTTATATTTAAATTTATTACACCAAAGTCAATTAATTTTCTAGCTGTCTCGTTACCATACAACCCTAGATTTTTTTGAATATCTGCGGAGTCACCAATTCGCCAACCAGCTTTAATTTTGTCTCTATAATCATAAACTTTTTTGTCTGCTTCTTCTTTGGCTAAATTATATACTGCCTGAAGAGCATCTCGATTCGCCTTTAATTTTTCTATAGATTCTTCTTTTATCTTTTTTATTGACTCTCCTCGTGCATCATTTACTAAATCGATACCTTTTTTTTCTAACTCAAGAAGTTCAATCAAATCTTTTTGTACAGTTTTAAGCTCTTGTCGTGCAGACTCATCTTTGACTTGTAAAGAATTTAACTCTTCGTATTTAGACAGCAACTCAACCAACGACTTCTCTTGATTGCTTACTTCTGTAGCGGTATCTTTAATCTCCTGTTTCATTTCTTTTTGTTTGTTAACATAATTAGCTATTGCAGAAACTATTAACGTAATTCCAATCATTCCTGCCGTTAAAGCAGCATTTAATGCCAGACTGGATAATGTTAAACCTCTTTGAGTAGTTGTCATTGCCTTTTGTGCAGTATTTAAAGCAGATGTTTTAACGTTGGCAACTCCCATTTTGGTATTAACCATCTCCATAATAATAGCTTGCTCTTTTTTAGTAATGTTTCCTAGTTTTCTTTCTTCATTAAGCATTTTTGTTACTCTTGCGGAAGTTTGTTGAGTTGTGTTGAATAATTGTGTTTTTTGGATAATTGCTTGTAACCAATTACTTACGCCAACTCCGGTTAGCCCCTTTAAACTCATAGAAAATAATTTTGCTCCTACTGTAACTTCAGCAAGAATTACTAAGAATTTTTTTAATTCAGGAGAAGATTTAGCAAAAGCATTTGCAACACTTGATGCACCTTGAAGTAATCCTTTTAATTGGTCTAAAACCCCTCCGTCTTGACCGATCGAAATATATACTTCTGCCATAGTAGACTTAAATCTTTGAATTTGAGCCTCAAATGTTTGTAAAACTTTTTCATTTTCTTCTACAGAATAACCAAAACTGTCAACACTTTCTTTTGAAAGTTGTTCAAACCTACCCCAATCCTGAGCTAGAATTTGTGCCCAATTTCTACGCCAAGTGCCACCAAGGGCATTCATAATATCATTTAATTGGACTGAATCATCTGCAAGATTATTAGTCGCATTATTAACATTCTCCATAATTTGTTGGAAACTTAGAAAATGCTCTGCATCTTTTTTAACTGCTATTCCATAAGATTCTAATGTCTTAACAGTCTCTGGACGAAGTAAACGGACTTCTAAACTTTTTAATGCTTGCCCAAGTTCATGCCCAGAAGCTTGTGCCGCTTCTCCCAACATTACAACCATTGCATTTATATCGTTGATATTAAGCCCAAGAGTTTTACTTGCAGAGCCAGCCTTCTGAATAGCTTCAGCAAAATCATTAGATTGGACAGCATATTTATCTGCCATTTTGTTCCAACCATCGATTATGCTCATTGAGTCAGTAAATTCCATCCCCAACTGCTTAACAGCACTAACTAAATATCCTGTCATTTCAGCAGCACTATTTATTTCTGTTGTATTAAGACCCATTAATACAGCATTTGTCATTGCCATCAAATCGTCTTTATTGTCAACACCAGCCCTTGCAAGTTCAGTCATCGCACTTTGAACTTCTTGCAGTGGAATAGAAAAATCTTTAGAAAATTGTATGGCCTGTTCACCATATTTTTTTAAACTTGTTTGAGTAACATTTTCAAGAGTTCTTGATAAATCTACTAACCCAAGTTCGTAATTTTTATTAGCCTCAGAAGCCTCGTTAACTGTATTTACTAATGCTGAATACCCATAATAAGCTGTGGTGTATATGGCAGAGTTTAACATCTTTCCAATAACAGAAGCTCTAGCATCGCCAGAACCCATTGTATTAGCTCCACCTAAAATATTCATTCCTTGACGAGCTTGTAGAGCAGATTGAAATTGTTGTTGATACAAAGCATTTTGCTCTTCAATAGCCTTTTTTTCAGCAGCATTTCTTTTTTCGATATTTCTTATAGCTGCTGTATAACTGCGAACGTATCTTTTTTGCTCTAGTTTTTCTGCCTCATCTTGTGCTTTTTTTTCTAGTCTAGTTCTTTCTGCGACCTCTTTTATTTTAGCCATTTGTCCACGAACATAAGCTTTTTGTTCTGATCTTTCTTTCAAGTCAGCAAGCTTTTGCTGTTGGTCTCTTTGTAATTTATAATTAGAAGTTAATGTCTGACTATGAGCAACCAATTTACCAGTCTTTTTGTCGACTATTTCAAGTATTTTTTTTTGTTTCCCATATTCATCAGTTAAGTATTTCGTTTGGTTAAGAAATTCTTTAGAACCATTTTTTAATATACTATACCTTTTAACTAATTTATCTAAAGATACATCAGCTGACTTTAAGCCAACATCTATATCTATTTTATCCTTGCCTTGATTTAATTTAGCAAGCTCCTGATTTATCTTTTGAACATCTTTTGTCAATTGATCATAGCCTAACTTTAATTCACCAATAAGCTTCTTTTTATCAGGCATCCTTACGCTCCCCCTATCTTTTTTAAATTTAAGCAACAAAAAAAGACAGGGATCCCTGTCTTTGAAATTTCTATATTAAATTTTTCTTAAGTCAATCTATATTAAATTTATTTACTTTCAAAATAATTAAATAAATCCTTTAGAATTTCATCGTTATCAAAGAAATATCTTTTTATTTCTTTATTATACTCTGTCTCACTGACTTTACCTTGCGAATATAGAATAGTTGAACTTTTCAATGAATCCTTATTTATTCCAAAAGTCATTAATTCCTTTATAATTTCTTTTTCTTTAGAGTTGAAATCATATCCCAGCCATTTTTTAGTTAACTCTATATTTAATTTCTCTTCCACCATCTCTTCAAGAGAAAAATTATAAAGACTGTCTGTATTCACATATTCATTCCGAATTATAACTGCATCAATATAATAAGTTAAAAAATCATCTGCGAATTTTTCCGAAATTTCAGACTTAATCTCATCTTTTAATACTAAATCAGATATTTTAATATTATCTTTTGATGTACATCCAGCCAACAAAAACAAACTTATACACAAAGCTATAATCTTATAAAATTTCATTCTTATCACTCCAGTATGGTGTTTTGTTTTATTATACCACATTAGAGCGAAAATAATACACATTTGTTAATTATCTTATGATAGAATGTCGTAAATTTATAACTGTATAAAACCAACCTTTTATCCGTTTTTTATAAATTGAAAGACTGGAGATATTTTACTATCCGCAGCCTTTAATCGATCTTTTCTATTGAAAACAAAAGACCCCCGAGATTGGAGGTCTTAAATCATTCTTCAGATGTTGCAGCAGCTTCTGAGTAACCATCATAATTTTTCATTGCGTTTTCGAGTAACTTAAAATCACAACAACTTGCGTTAAGTTTTGTGCTATAACCGTTTATTACATTATTATAAACTTTCATAGCTAATTTATAAATTTCATCTTTATGGCTATTACAAAACTTATATTCCTTTTGTAAAAATCTTTGATGTATTAGTTTTTCTTTTGAAAAATCTTTTATTGTTAATTCGCTATCTGGAACTGGAAACATAAAACTAAATCTTATAGAAGCAATAGGCGTATTGTCTGTGTCCAAAATCACTATATTACTTTTTTGTTGCTCTGTAAATGATGAAATTGGTGCGTAATAATTACACCCATTCATTTCTAAAACAATACCACAAATAAATTTTTCATTTTCTTTATATCCAAATCTTGGAATTTTACTATACCCTCTTTTAATAATTTCAATTTGGGTAAGACATTCTACATATTGTTTATTGACATCAAAAAAGCGCAACATTTTTACCTCTTTAAAAAACTAAGACGAGATAAAATTCTCGCCTTAGTTGTATTATCGGTCGCATTCCGAGTAGCGAAACACTCAGTATTATAGGTCACATTTAACGGTAGTGAAACACCCAGTATTATAGTTCGCTCTTAAAGTGGCGAAACACTTAGTATTATTCTTTTATGATTTAATTATAAAGCTTGTATGTGCATTTGTCAACACATTTTGGAAAACTTTATTATAAAATTTTAATAGGTTGCATGAAATATATAAGTTATATTAGCTTCAACAACCACAAAAGAATAAATTAACAACTCGCCAATTTCAGTTGAAAACCCTTGCCCTGCGTTTAAATATATTGGGTTACTACCATTAACTTTAATTGTACAAAGTTCAGTATTTTTAAATACGATTCTTTTAAGATTTTGTACTGTAGCAGGAACAAGCTCAAGATTTGCAGTAGAAAGAGTAGGTGCAGATTTACCAATGACGCCACTGCCTACATATTGCATTTTATCAGTCCTTTCTATTTAAAAATAAAAAGTATAAAACTGTGATTTTATACATATATTAGTGAATATTTGTGTGATTTAATTATTGAACTATTTGATTACACCCATATTTTTGAGTGCTCCCAAAGTGAGGCGTTTGCCAGTAGACTTTTCTACACCATCTATGTCATCCATCATAAACGGATTGTATTTTTCAACTATTTCATTACGTTTTTTAGCATAAGAATCTCCATATAAATTCGAAATAGCTTCATACTGAATCTTATAGCCAAGTTCACGCATAACCGACTTATAAAATGGATATGTCATATTTAATATTTTTTCTTCATCTACTTCTGAAAGATAGGTCGCAATAATTGCAATTCCTCTCTGAAGATCTACACCTCCTTTAGAATTTCCAGTACGTTTTTTGAATCTTCGTCCTTAATTTTATTAACCACTTTTGAAGTTTTTAAAATGTTTTCAAGTGTCCCTACATCAATGTCATCTATAATTGAGTTTACATACTCTTCGTCATCAAATACACTAACAAGAAATCGTTTTACAACGTCATACCCGTCTCCAAAATCAAATATTTCAACAATACCTATCTGTTCAATAGCTTGATAGCCTAAAAAATCTTTATTACCAGTCATGTAGCGAATTTTAACAGGCTTAATAATGGTTAATTCCCCATTCGGCATAAGTACTTCATTGTCTTTCAATTTAAGTTCTACTTTTTTATTTTCCTTTTTACCCATATCCTTATCTCCTTATAAAAAAATTTTTAGTTGCAAGGGAAAAGCATTTGCAGCCATCCCTTACAACTTGAATACTTATAATATTTAATTTGTCAATTATTCAGCAGCAATAGGTTTAGCAATAGGTTTGTAAACAAACTTCCACATATTTTGATCAGGTCTGCGAGGATCAAGTCCTTTAAGAGTCATAGTAAAACTAGATGCTTGCTTGTACTGACCGCCCATAGTGAAATCAGCCTTAATTTTAGCTTTGAAAACAGTAATTTGGCCATAACCCACAACATTTGCTTCAGTAGATTCAGGATCAGCATACACTGGGAAAGTAAGTACAGCAACGCCAGAAGATGGGAAATCTGTAGTTTTTACTTCCAACACGGATGAGGTTGCTTCAGTAGCAACTTTATACGCAGGATATACAGTAGTTCCTTTGGCAGACGCATCGAAAAGTACAGTTGTTTTATCAGCCCCAATAGTAACAGTATATGTTGATGCCGTAGGTGTTTGAGTCGTTTCTGTAAATCCGTTAATTCTAACACTGCCCTCTACAACAACACTTGGAATTTCAAACGAAGGAGTAGTAGTACCAATAACAAAAGGAATCCCGAATTCATAAAACTCGTCAACTTTAGTTGTCAGAGTACCACCTGAAGATAGTTTAAGGGTATCAATATTCCAAATTGCATCCGTTATACTAACTTCAAGCGTTTTCTTAGTGTCAATCTCGGTTAAATCATAGAAACTCCAACCTCCATTTACTGTCAAAGATTCTCCACCAAATTTCACTTCGCCCTGGCTGGCGTTGACTATGTGAGTATCACCTTTGGTGGTTGTGATTAAAACATTAGGTACATCAATAATAAAGCCTTGAACTTCACTCATTATTTATTTCCTCCTCTAAATAATTTTTGATTTTAACCATTGTTTACAAAATAAAAAATCACCCATTTCTGAGCGATAGTTTTTAAAATAAAAATATTAACTTGTGGAAAATATTTGAATAAAACGTGACTTTTATATGTTTATTTATAATTAGAAAATTCTTTTGTAACGAAATAAAATGAAATAGCGTTTATACCCGCTTGTCGAGCAATAGAGATCTCCTTTGTCGATAGGTTCAAACTTCCAAGCCCCAACATACTGTCTCCCTAACAACTTTAATAATCTATCTGCTATCATCTCTTGTCGTCTATCTAACGCATTGGTGGTAACATTATACTCGTCTGAGTTCCTTACAAATATCTCAAATATTATTCCGTCCCACCTTACAAATTGATTTCTAGTTTCAGAAAGTGGCACATTACGATACAAAATTCTACAAGCCACATCGGTTATGATGGTGTCTGACCCATAAGAGTGAGTGATGTAAGTATCTCTAACTTTTGCCATATTATTTATGTCGACAGATGGAATTTTGAGAAGTGTCTTTAAAGTTTCATCTCGATATAGAGTCAAAAATAACTCTTTCCTTTCTGACGCAAGACTCAATATACCACCTCCTTCACGTAACAATTAAATATTTACTAAAATTTATTTTATCTAACACAGACTCAATAACTATGTTAAATTCACTCACAATTAGTCGTAATCCATTTTCAAAAAAATGAGTAGGTGGCTGACTAAACTGCGGTATTTCGTATTCAGTCACAGCGTTAGACTTTCGCCATTCGTCAGTTTCTAAATCATAAATAATTTGTCCAGGGCGAGTGAGAATTTCAAAGCCCGTACGATGTGTATTGTAAGCATCAGAAACTAAATATGTTGCGATATAAGGATTCCCCTCTATATCTGCCAAGCTGCCTGACCCAAAGTTTAAGAGCATGGCCTTGAACATTAGATTATAGTTGTCTTGCGAATTCACTAATCCAACTTTTACTACCGCCTCAGTTGCTGTACTAGCAGCTACAAAATCTATAGCATCCCCAACTTCTCTATTCCATTCGCTTCGGCCTGTCGTACCCATACCCGCACCGGCATGAGATGATAATTCATATATCATTGCTTGTTTGGCTTTTTCTGCTACTTGCTTTAGGGCTAGTGTGCATTCTTTAGTAATATCTCTAATAAGAGATGGGATGTCAAATTGTAGCATTAAATCACCACCTCAGTTTTACGACCGCCCTCTAACTTTTCGGTGTGAAAAACTAAGCACCCCAAATTCTCTGAATCATCGAGTTGGCCAAAGTCAATATCGATAATTTTATATTGGCTATTATGAAAATTAAATTCATGACCGATTTTAACCTTAGCTGTTTTATCATTGAACTGCACACCAACAACCATTCTCCCCAAGGGCAGAATCCCAACCTCACCCACGCCACTACTGAAGATCCCCATCCCAGATCTAGAAGTAAAACATTTTATGTTGCTTGCAACAGGTGAATAACCAGCTTCTGAAACAACTTCACCTGTGTTGTCATCTAAAACTGCGTCTTTCCAAGTCTCAAAAACAAGAGAAGCATTACAAATCTGACATTGACTCTTATAGCTGTTTATATCCTTAAAAGGTTGCCAAGTTACTAGGTATGTAATTCCGCTTGAATTTTCTGTTAAATAATCTCCCTTTTTAATGTTATCTTCTAAATTGAAACGCAATATTTTTGTATTATCAGTAATATTCTGATAGTTAGTTTTAAAGTTTGGATTACTCAATTGAACTTTTGCCTGAGTAGGGGAGTCCGACAAATTAGGATTAATAGTAACAGTTGTTCCGAACCCTGGAATATTAAGCATATCTGAAAAATGTTGTTTTGAACTATCAATAAATCGGGAGGGAATATATAATTTCAATTTAATTCCCCCTTTTCAGAAAACTAAAAAAGCCCTTTTCGGGCGGTTTCATTTTAATGTTTTTACCTTGGTTTTCAGAATCTTGTGCAATATTTTGCGGGATTCTATCAAGATCCCCTGCAAGGTCAAAGATTGTATGTCGCAAGGATTTAAATTCCAACTTACCATCAAGACAATCTTCTATTAAATAGAGGAGTGAAAGCGTTTTTTGGCTCAATAAATGACAGTAATCTGGAAACGAGAACGTTTGAACATCCACAATATTTAAGTCTTTATCCCTATATTCTATCTTGATTCTAATTTTAATCACCTTCATTCATAGGTAACATTAAGTTTAGGAATTGAAATATTAATTACTGGGGTCATAGTACTTACATTTGGCAATTTATAAAATAATTCTATCAATCTGTCAGTTAAATTTTTCCTATCTTCAGATAAATTTTTATATGGTTTATCCATATTTGTCAAATTCATGGCATCTGAGGTTAGTGAAACTAACTGTGAAACGTCTGCACGAATTTGATCTATAAAAATTATTTGCCCCCATATAATTATGTATTCACGCTCTACAAGGTTTAAATCAATAGTTAGGGTAGGCATTGCACCTGTAACGTACTGTGAATTAAATAAATTTACTTTTCCGGTATCTATGTAATATTGTTTGACAGCCTTCAGCACTATCTTATCAAACAAAATATCGTCATACACAATAGGTGTCTGATATAGAGCAACTGCATCTTTAATTTCTCCTCTTAAATCATTGAGATCTGTACTCACCCCTCATCCTCCTTCTAAAAATGTTTATAGGGAAGATTTATGTCCTCCCTATAAACTCATAAAATTCAGATTTTATCTAATCTGTTTTAACCTTAAATTAAGTTTCTACAATATCAGTCAAAGTTAATTTCTTCCAATTACTTATAGACTTTGTAGATTTAGCCACATTTAAATAAACATGCATGTCATCATATCTTCCTTCTCCAGCTACGCCTACAGTACCGTCAATTCCACCAGTAAGAGTTGCCTTAGCCCAAGTACCAAAATCACCACTTACTTTAATAGAATTAGCTTCTTCCCCCGCAACCTTTGCGGTAACAACTAAAGCACCATCTGCATATTTGGCAGTTACGGCAGGATTGGGGAGAGTATCTTTCCCAAAAACAGCAGGAGTTTGTGCCTTTCCATTGATCGCATTTTCCAAATTGCTGCCTGTCTCAGCATCGGTAGCCCCAACAACTACTTCATAAGGGCTTCCATCGTCAACTAATGCTGCAACTATAGTGTATTCAATTTCGCCAATAGAAATTTTTTCCCCGTCAACGGGAGATGTTGCCCATCCAAAACTTGCTGTAGCAGACCTTGCTTCAACTGGTGTGCCATACACAGGCTCAAAATCAATATTCTGAATTATGTTCAATACAGTTCTATCAAATTGTACAGCCATTTAAATACCTCCTCTTTAAAAAATTGCTAATTTCTTGTTTTCTATTCTTGTTTACTTTCTACAATCACTAAGTCTTTTCCACAAAAATCATTAATGAATTTAATTTTCCCCTCTGCCAGATTATCAACATTTTTTTGAGCAATTCCATATATCGTTTCAATAGCATCAGGATCAGTGTACTTTTTCAGTTCAGATTTCATCCTCATAAAATTTCCATTTAACAGATCAATAATCTCACCATCTGTTATTTCAGAAATTTCAGGATCTATATCATCTAAATTTATTTCTTTGCCAACAATTTCTTCAACAGCTTTTAGTCTTAGTGCTGTCAAATCAGATTTCTTTGCAACATCATAAATTTTATTAATAGCAAACAATTCAGTCACGCCGCCCAGTTTTTCTTTAATTTTTAAAGGCGTTAATTTAAAAATTGTCTTAATCTCAGCTTCGGTTAAAGTATTTGGATTCTTTTCTGAATATCCAAGTGCCAAATTCATTTCTTCATCATCTATAACCAACTCACCAGAACTAAAAAATTGATAGTCGGAATCTAATTCTCGAACTTCTCGTTCATTTAAATATATAAAAGAATTAGGTTTAACTACCCTATGCTTATGCCACGCATGGCAAAGCAACCCAACGTTATATTTATTATTATTTAAAACTTTAATATCTTCTCTCATAATAGATCTCTCCTTTTATTCCTTATTAATAATAAAATGGGAGGGGAAGCCCCCTCCACAATTAATTGAAATTACTGAATTCTGTAAATGCCCATATAGTGTTCAGCTCCAACAACAGCAGCACCAAACATGATTCCCATCATCATTTCGTAATCTCCGGTTTTAAAGTCTTCGTTTTCTCTCATAATCATGTCGCCCTCAAACTGCACTTTTAAACTCCTCCTACCCTCATCACCAGAAGTCAAGATGTAAAGCAAATCCTGTCTAAGAGCAGTGTTGTTTAATGTGTTAGGTCTAAACGGATTAGTCATTTTAACAACATTAGCAGTATGATATGTTCCAATGTGTCCATTTCTGTTGTACTCTATAGCCAACGCTTCAGGGAGAGTAGCAGGAACCCAGCCACCTATTGTAGTAATAGCACCAACTGCCGTTTGATCACCTACAACAGAAACAGGCCCAAATCTACCAAAAGCATCAATCATTGGATCAATAACCGCAGGAGCTACCCCAGCAGCAGTTCCATAGTTAGGAGCAGCCATAGCACTAAATGCATTAAACATAGTGGTTTCAAGTCTGTTAACTATAGCAAATTCCATTTTTTCAGCAGATTTTGCCGCTATACTGTCAAAGCTGATTCTACCAGAAGCCAAATCAAGAAAAGCAATATAAGGTCTGGTTGTTACGAATTCGGTTGCCATGCTAGTGTACTCTTTAATCACAGTACCTCTATCGCCAGCAACTCCCTTGGCGGTAAATTCTGCACTGGTCAGATCTCTCTCAATTTCAAACTGAACTCTTTCATTTGTTTTAGTTCTTTTAACATCGCCAAAAAGTTCAATATACTGAGTTTTCTTTCTCAATATTTCATTTGCTACAACAGTTGTGATTTCAGCCAGTTCAGTCCTTATGCCTTTATCTTTAGTGTCTACATATTTGGCAGACAAGTCTTTAATTGTTTCTCTTGCCTCTGCAAGTTCAGGAGCTTTTGCATCTACTTCTCCTCTTGCTTGTGCAAGAAATATATCTACTTCTTTATAGGTATTTTTCATTACAATAAATCCTCCTTTAAATATAATATTTGAATTGTTGATTTAATGAAATTTAGAATTAAACAGCAGTTACTATACACTTAACGGCAGGCTCTCCACCAAACTGAGCGGCAGGAATAGTTTCAATAACTGTTGCTTTGAACACTCCGTTGTTATCGGCAACAAGACCGCCACCAACACCAACCATTAAAACATCACCAATAGCAGGAGCAGCAGCAAATTCTGTGGTTGAAAAAGTAGCACCAAGCTGAAATTTAGCAAGCTTTAATTTAACGCCAGCGGCCACAACAAACAGATTGTCATCTACACCAAGTTCTTTTGGAGTGGTTACTTCATTGATAACGAAATAAACATCTTTAGCACCATCTGCAACAGGAACCGCTGCTGTTTTGTTAACGTAGCTAGGAGTTACAAAAACACCCCTGCCAACAGGAGCAGCAGCTTCAAATCTACCGTCTACATCATAAAGACCATTATTAACTATACCATACATTTAAAAATCCTCCTTTTAAATTATAATATTAAATTTGTTATTTAAGATATAAATTGTGAACTACATATTAATTATCAGTATTAATTAGATTCCGTATTTTGCCCTAAGACTATCGGGTTCTGTACCCGAAAGCTCGATATTGTCGGTTATACGGGAAGCAAGTTCAGGTTTCTTGCTTTTCTTCTGATCTTTTTCAGCAGCTGCAAGTGCTAATTCGGTAACTTTGTCTTTTAGTACAGACTCATCCAAATTTTCAATTGCAGCAACAATTGCTTCTTCTTTCATAATCTCAGCCGACAAGAGCTTTGAATATTTTGTTTTAAGAGCTTCTTTCTTTTCAGCCTTTACAACTTTTTCCTGCTCCGCTTTAATAGTATCAAGTTCGGTATTTGCAGCCTGAAGAGTTTCAATTTCTTTGTCTTTCTCAAGTACACTGGCTGAGAGAGTGCTAATTTTTTCATTTGCGGTAGTAAGTTCAGTATCTTTAGTTGTCAATGCGGTTTCTTTCTCTGCAATAAGTTTATCCTTATCAGTTATGATAGTATCTTTAGATGCTATCTGAGTTTCTAAATCTTTTACCTTTACTTCAAGTTCAGCAATAGTTGCCATTTCATCGTCCTCCTTAGATTTTTTTCTTGTATACGTCTTATCAACAGCATACATTTCAGTGATTGTGATATCATCTTCGCCCACAGTGAAATCAACTCGTAACAGATCTGCCGTATTATAATTTTTCATTATTAAATAATTCACGCCCATATCTGTTGAGTCATATTCCCAATAAGTATCTTTCAGCTCGGCTTTGAGTTTGTTAAATACCTTACGCTGAACCTGAGAAATATCCAATTCACTGATAAAATGGATTTTTGTATTTGCAAAAAATTGTTCTTGGGTTAAATTTTTATCCCTTTCCAAAACATCACCACCTAAATTCATATTATCTATATCAGCTTCCATTGCTTCCGCAACAAGAAGTACGCCAACCGAATTTGGATTAGCAGGATTTGAGACGAGACAGCTAGAAATTATTGTATTTGCTTCATCCTTATCTACAATTTTTACACCTGACTCAACTGTGTAATTTGTGACATAACACTCATAACTGAATTTTAACCCAGAATCGCTATTAAACATTTCTTCTATGGCAGCACACACATTCGGGAATCTTTTCCATATTCTAGCAGACGCTATTAGCTTAACAGTGTCCCCATCTTTTTCAGTGCGAAAATCAACAAAACTTCCAAGTGCCTGAGTCGAGAAACTCCCAGTTTTTTTGTTATATTTATGAGTTAGCTTGTCGTAGTTCCCTTCGGTTATCGCTTTCTGATCCCCAACAAGGGGCAAACCTATATAGTCCAATTTGTTGATTTCGACATCATAAAGAAAGTCATCCGTGAAGCGAACTGAATTTAAATTGATTTTATTGTCAAGAAAAACCATATCAAGACTCATGTACAGGTCGTTTGATTCAGAACCAATGGAAATTATTTGAGCTTCAAATTGTAGTTTTTCAGGTATTTGAGGCAATGTTTTTTACCTCCTTTCTTGGATAGTAGGGTAGGGGAGATGTAAAATCTAAAAGGTTATAAAAAAGACACATTATATATAACAAAAAGCATATAAAACGTGTCTTTTATCAATTAATTTGGATGTTGGATTAAGTTATAATTAAATTATTTTGTACTAGGCTTTGGAGCTTTCCCACTTGCCGACTTACTTGGATCGCTAGTACGCTTATCGTCAGGCAAGGTAGGTGCACCAAGTTTTGAATCGTCAGGATTTCCAGACTGGTTATTAAATGAAGGTGGAAGAGTAAATATCTCCGTATACCCATCTTCATTTTCTTTCTTCTTTCTTTCTAACTCTTGATCATGGTCTATTGAAAATTCTTCGTGCAGACTTCTTGTACTCAAAACACCCTGCTGCCAAAGCTTAAAGCAAGTCTCTCTAAATTTACCATCTTTAGTCAAGTCAATTTCATTAAACTTGAATTCAGGTATCTTTGTTGCTGTTACACCCAAAATTCCAGCAAGTTTAATGTTGATCTTATTCATCATCTCGGCAAAATTATCAGTACACTGTTTAATTCTGGAAGCCGCCGTTTGGACACTGACCTGAGAAGAAGCGAAACTTGTATTTCCACTACTATCACCAGCAACAACGACAGCAGAGATGCCTCCGGCAGCTAAAATGTCAGAATTGACAGACCTGTACATATCTTTTTCGAACAACTGTTTGGTGTCAATACTACGCCATGCACTTTGAACCATATAATTCGTAACTGCCAACGGAAATCCCGAAAGTGCACTTTTGAACACTTCAACATTAGCATCTAAAATATTTTTATCAATTTTAATATTACTATCCTTATCCCCGACCATAACGTGCAAAAACCCACGCATCCCCAGTGAAAGTTGTGCATTTTCATAGTTGGATATTAACGCTTTTTTAGAAAAAGGTTCTAAACACGCTGACACCATAGGAACTCCATACTTAACCCAATCTTCCTTTAACCCAGTTAAACAAAACGTGCGATCTGGATCAAGTTGTACCCAATCTGAATCTCCACTTTTTATTGCTTCTTTAACTTCATCTGGGTATCCATCATATTTTTTCAATAAATCGTCTAAAAAATCTTTCTTGGTTTTACCAATATTAAATGTTCTTTTATTTAGTTCCTTTATATTAAACTCAAGCACAGACTCACCGTTTGCACAAACATCAGAAACTCGAATTTTGTGTACCGGTAGTGTAATCAACGAACCATCTGTTTTTAAATATGTATAAACATTTTCATATTTGTAAAACTGTAAAAATATACTTCTCGCAATATCACCAAACCCAATAGACTTATAATGTTCATAATATTTTGTTTTTGTTTTTTCGTTGCTGCCAGTGAGTTTCCAGCCACTTGATAAACTGAATGGGACATAGACGTTCTTGACAATCCCACGATAGATTTGATCTTTGTCTACAAAGTAGTCCGAGAGAGCGAACAAATCATATATATACTTTTGTTTATCACGCAAAATTTTATCATAGTCAAAGCCTTTGATCTCGCCACGATATGTTATTGATTTATTATCATAGGTGGCGATTTGATAATCTTGGCTTACTTTTGCTCCCCACGCAAGTTCTGGCTCTGTTGAAGTTGAACTTGTACTAGCTGTTTGAGTTAATTGTTCTGAACTTTTATTTTTACTGCCTTTAGGTCTACCCAAAATCTCACCACCTTCATAAAAACTTGGCAGGAAACCGCTATGGCTTTAGCCTAGCGGAGGAATGCCTTACACATACTCTAACCTGCACTTCTCCTTTCTATTAATAAACTATTGCTTTTTTGTATTAATTCTAAGTCTTTATAACTCGCTGACCGATGTACAACCACCTTATCCAACTTTCTTAAATCAAAATATCCACTACTGCGCCTACCGAATATAAAACATTCCTGTCCTTTATATTTAACCTTATCAAACAATTTAAATCCTTTTACTTCATATGGTGCTTGATTTAACTTTTTCTTTCCACCTTTTAAAATGTTGGCTTTATGAATTTGTCTGTTGTGTTTTCTTATTTGTTTAATATAATACCAATATTCTGACTGCTTTACTGATAGATTCCCACTTATGCACAATGCGTCAATTCTATGTTCTTTTGGTAATCCATTAACTATCCTAGTATTTTTGGTTATATATCCATAAGTCATTTGTACATTTGGATATATTTCTTTAAGTCTATTATAAAAACTCCATCTCATAATTCCCATAAATGTAGCATCTCTGAATGATTGACCACGTTTTAAGTTTAATTTTAGTCTGCCATCGTGATAATCTTCATGACAATTTTCACATAATGTTATTAAATTATTTGGACTATCACCCCCAATTTTACGTGATTCAATATGATGAACATTTAGTATTTTGTTTTTACAGTTTTTCTTGCCTTGACATTTATGCCCATCTCTAAATAAAACATATTCTCTTACATTCCAAAAATCTAATTGTTCGCCTTGTTGATATTCTTTTCCTTGAATATCTGGATTCTTAATCTTTTGTATATCAAAACTTGCTACTTCAACTATTGTTTTTGATATAGGTAAAATTTCATATATTTTACTTATAACTTTTAAATGAGTGTTAATTTTATTTTCAATTGAAGGAGCTAACCATCCTTTGTTTTTACTGCCTACTCTATTTAAAAATCTAGGTTTTCTGTATCTTAATCTATTTCTTCTTGTCCGTCTATTTTGTCTGCGTGTTGAGAGTAAATCCACAATATCGTTTCTTAATTCGACTTCTGCTGAAAATAATTCATCTTTATCTGTAGTTACGGATAAGCCTATTGCTTGACTTCCTGCATCCACACCTAAAGTAACTTCTTGCACTTGATTTTCGCACTCAAATATTAATTGAATAGTAAAAGGTTCTCTTTTAATTACTTTTGCCTTACCTTGCTTTAATAATTTTCTTGCCTTAGCTTTTTTACAAGGCATTAAAGGTTTACCTTGTATATTTAATACATATACCATGTTTTTAAAACCTCCTATATGTTGGAGTAAATATCCTTAGACAATGTTACTGCAAGGTTTAGTGTAAGCAACACTGTTTCTACCCATTGAAACTGTTTAATCACTTACCTTAGAGCTACAAACTAGGATAAATATTTGTAGGTAACTATATATATTCTTGCATAACGTAGTTAGTTAAAACTTAGTCTAATCAATAAGGACTTTTGCAAGCCCCGAACCTTTAGGTTCGTGGGTTATTGACATAATACTTATAATAATTAATTTGTTTAACATTCAAAATGTTGAAGTGACACCCCAACATGTGTCTCCGGGTTGACGTATGTTCTCTTTATTTTCTTCTTCTAAGTCAGAAACATATTGCAATCCCATCGCAATACTTGTATACCGGTCTTTTTTTAGTAAAGCAGAAGGAGTATTGTATGTTGTACCTCCAGCAACGATTTTTGGCACAATATTTCCGCATTCATACTGGAGCGCATCTGCATCTACGAATATAGCAACTTCTTCAAGCATTAAATCTTTCTTGTTTTCTTCTTTTTTACTCACTTTTTTATCGTCGTCAAAATCTTTGGAATTATCTTCCATTTCACTACGAATATTAACATACGGTATTGGCAATACTAAACTCATATCTTCAAAATATCTTTTAGTAGCCATTGCCATTTTATTATTCATTTTATTATCAGCTTTGATTTCTCTAATAATAGGCAAAACGTTATTTCCACCAACATAAGTATCTGGAACCATTGGTGGGTGTTCTTTTTTATTTTCATCGACATAAGGCATATTTAATAAAGGCAAAATGCCTTCTCCCATGTTACGAACGTCAATTATGGCTTTTTCAATATTCGGAAATCTTACACACATTTTTCTAATTTCTTTAGCCAGCATATCAAGTTTATAACCGTGATAGCTTCGAATAAATACAAGCGATTTCAGGAACGTCCCATCATTTCGCTCTGATAACTTTATAATACATAAACAAGCGTGATCAGAATATTTAGCCTCTGACGTAGCAACGTCTAATGTTAAGATATACCTTGATGTTGAGTTTGCTGGCTGAAATAGTTCAACAGATTCGAGCGTTCTACATGGTTGTGTTAAATCATATGGGAAGAAGCTACCTTCGGTAGCGCCTATAAATCTACAATTCCATTCGCATTCCCAACTAGATAAAGGCATTTTCCTTTTTTGTGACAAAACATAATTTTCATCAATGATTCCATATTTAACACCGGTTTTATAACTCAAGGCACAAACAAATTTCTTTTCGTCACCACTGTTTATATCTTTAATTAAACGTCTTATTCTGCCATAAAAATCACATGACTTAACAAACGCTGAACTTAATTGAATTAATTTTGACTCAAAATCTTCAAATCCTTGATCCCTATACTTCCAATAAATATCTCTCTTATATTGAAGAATAGGGGAGAGCACATCATCAATTGGTTGGTTAGAAATTAATAGACTTTCGTCTATGATTATAATCTTTTTGCGGAGTCCTCGAAGTGTGCTTCCATCAGTACCCATAGCTAATGCTTCAATACTTGATCCAGATTTAAAATTAACCGTTGCTTCGTCTTTAGATATTCTAATAGGAAAAATTATTTCCCTTGACAAATTTGTATTTTTACTAGCTATTTGCTTAATCCATTTGATAGTTAAAATTGCCTGTCTAGCAGTTTTAGAAACTATGAGTATCCTATTGTCTGGATACAATATTGATAGAGCAGAGGCAATCCATGCGACCTTGAAAGTTTTGCCCAAACCACGACCTTCACAATCAATGACTTCTACACAATTGCCAGATTCTCTAACTATAACTTTTTGAAAAGGGAAAAACTTAATAGGTTGATCTGGAGTGCTAAAATAATCCTCAATGAATACGTCAATATGACTTCTCCAAAATAAAATCTGCTTTTCCCACTCTTCTGCGTTGTCAATTGTGGTTTTTTTAACTACTAGATTTGTTTCTGGCATATCTAAATTCTGAAAATTTCCATCCTGAATAGATTTCTTTCGCTTCGAAAAATTAGTTCTGTTCGCCACTTGTATCCACTCCAATCGAAGCCAAAATCCATCTAAAATCTTCTATAATAGAATCAACATCATCTTTTTCAAATTTAATTTTTTTCTGTAAGAATCCATCTATTTCTAGACGCTTAGTTATCTCGCCTAGCGAACCCATCCCATTATTATCCGTATAGCTTCTGGTCTTTTCAGAAAACTTAGCAGATTGTGATACCGTATCAAATGCCCCTTGCGCATCCCTATAAGCCTTTTCAGAGCCTTTTCCATTAATCCAATCCTCATATGCCTTTTCGGCCATTAGACTTGTTTTAGCAGTCTTCATAGCATAATCTTCATGATTTTTATTATCTATTTTAAAATCACGTTGCAAACCAGCATAGTAATCTTCAAGATAATCTAAATCTTGCTGAGTATAATGCCCACGCCACTTTTTAGAATATATTTTTTTTTCAGGATCGTTTAATTGATTTATAGTTTCTATCTGACTTTGATTTATATTGTTATTATTATCCACTTTAAATCTATAATATTGAGTTTTACCCATACTTCTGAAATACTCATTCAAAATTCTTTTCGTTAACATGTCTTGCTTTTCTATTGTATTTAAACTTGTATATCTTTCATCTTGTTCAAGTTTTTCTAAAGTAAATCTATTAGCCCATTCCCACAACTCCTCAGAAAACTCTCTATAATTTGCATCGCAATATCCCATTAAAGTTTCTTTATCTTGAACAAAAGATTTCACACATTTTTTACACCATAGATCTGAATATTGGGATTCTTTAAAATCCCTATGAGTATAAAAACTACCTGATATTTTTTGCTTTTTGTGGCAACGCCCACATTCCTTCGATATTAAATCAGATCCCAATATTTTCACCTCTTATCCTTTTTAAATTTTAAAACAAAAAAGCAGCCATATTTCAGACTGCTTTGTTTTTTAGCTCCCTACTATCAGGCAAGGAGTTTCCCATTTAAAAATCATATAAAACACCAAATTTATCCGCTTTTCGGCAGTTCGTTAGTTTAACTAACTGGGTATAAACCGTACCCTCTATCTCATTCATAAAAATGTTTGTGAATGCTTCTGTTGATAGGAAAGGGGGAGAGACTTACACCCATCACATCTTGGCCGCTCTCACCACATATAGCCTTGTTCTCTAAGAACTCAAGGCACAATTTGTCCTACTCGTCTAATATTTCAATATCTTCACTCAAATTTTCAATCATTTCTAATTTAGCATCTCGATAACCCAACTTTTTTGCTGTGTAAAAGAGATCTTGAATTGCGTGATAAACGTGTGCTTCACACAACCCAGCATTAATAGTACTAGCACAATCGCAAATCATATCCAATTCTGCGTTAGCACTATCATCACAAATATCTTCAAACTCATCATCGTAAATCTCATAACTCTCACATTTGTCAAAATCTTCAAACCCACAATCTTCATCAGATTCGACACATCCAACTAAAAGTTCTGTAAAATCTTCACTACTGATTTCCTTATTATCAAAAAAATACCTACTTGCAACAATTTTTTGATCTTCGTCCGACACATAATGTACAACTTTTAATTCCATATTCCTTTTCCTCCTTAAAAATAATTTTTAGTTTACTTACATATAACATTTAAATTATTGATGTATGCAATATATCAGTCAATCCATAATCCCGATCCCATATAAAACTTTGTGCCTTTTTAATCGTCCCGGTATACCCTGATTCAAAATGCCAGTTATCAGTAGAAGTAGGGGAAGACACATATCTAATAATTGTTCCGTTGTACTCTTCAACCTGTTGTTCAGAATGAAAATGTGCAGCATGAATTTCATGGAATAGAGTTCTGCCCCATTGTTCTCTAGCTTCTTTTGGCAGTAGCCCACCGAGATTTTTTTTAGATATATCTGATCCATGACAAAACCCGATAAGGGCTTTACCCCACTCAACATACTTTCTTGAGATAGGAGCAATATCTATTTTCACATCTTTATTATTTTTATAAAAAGCACTTAGTTCACAAATCGCATAATAGCTTGTCATCCTATCATGGTTAGAACCAATATAAAATGTCTCTACGGGAGCATATTGCGAAAGTAAATCTATTCCTTCTATAAGCAATTCTACGCCAGCACGATATAGCTTTTGCCAACGTATGTCGGAATCTTGTCGGGTTCCTTTCGTTGTAGTATTTTCTATTGAATCATAATGGAAAAAGTCGTTGCACCAAACAAACATTATCTTTTCAAATTTATAATGTTTTGTTCTTGTAATAACGTCATTGATTATATATAAAAATCTTTCTTTAGCTATTTTGTAGTCATAATTTTCTCCAGAATCACCAAACCAACAAAGCTTTCCAATATGCAGATCTGCAATGTTTACTTCTAACATTTTGCCATTAACATCATAATTTGTTGGGATATGAATAGGCGATTGATAATTCTTAGTAAATTCTTCAAAATGCTCTTTAACTTCTTCGAAAGATATATTATCAACTCTTGGCTTAACAACTATTTTACTAGAATATAAAACCTGCACCCCATCTAATTTTGAATAGACATTCCAGATGTTGTTTCTAGCAGACACTAATTCCCATGCCTTAATATCAAAACCATGTTTGCTCAATAAAAAATTTACATCTTTTGATTCTTCTTCGGACATTTCAATAAGCTTCGTACTAGTTTGCTTACCATCAGGATGTATTTCTATTGAATCCTTTTGCGAAGGCTTTAAATCCTTATCATTTAAATCTTTATGTATTTCCTTATTTGTTTGATCTTTCTTTGCTTCTTCTATTGTCATTTCAAGTGTCCTCAGCGTTTTACGAGCATGATCACTTGAAACATTATCGCCATATAAAAGTTGATAAATCTCTGCTTTATCTAAATCATAAATTTTTTCATTTCTGCCAGTTATAAGCCTATCGGCATAATCTAAAAAAGATTCTCCAGAATTTCTATTATAGCCCGACAATAAAAAACCCCCTATTCCTTTGTGAATTTGACTTAACATTCCCCACAAATAGGGGGAATGGAGCCGGTACGAGAAATCGAATCCCGATCCGATGCTTACAAGACACCTATTCTACCATTAAACTATACCGGCAGTGAAAAAAACAGTAATCGCCAAAACGACTACAGAAACTTTTTGTACACTATGGTACATAAGCTAAAAATATACCAAACTTTGAATTTATGAAATTACATCTGATAGATGGGGCGGCGTATCCCATATAACTTTATCATTACTACCTATTTTATTAACGCTTTTCAACGGAAGGTGAAAGTGGTTGCCCGTTCCACTTACTCGTTATCGGATGTAATTTCATAAATTTTAGGCGAGGAAACCATTTCTACCGCTTTTAGCACACTCAACAGCACCAACGCTACTCTTACCAACCCTGCTGACAAAAGTTAGTCCCTTTATGTTTTAGTTTTTCTCCCAAATACACATACAGTATTATCAAAGTCAACATGTACTCTTGATGGGAAATGTTTATTTAATTTTTAGTGGCTGGACTTACTCTGCCACTGCCCTTTCACCCCATTTGAATCCGACCTTTTATATCCCGCATATCGGGTAACGGCAATCGTTTGACATAACCCACCACTCATACTAATGAATCAAATCTTCAATTTATTCAGTTATTTCGTTATTTAATGCAACTCCAAACTTCACATTTTCACCGTTAAATTTCAAAAGTAGATCACTGAGTTCTTTGTCCCCGATATCTTCAACCGAAATTCTTATTGTATTATCACTCCGAATATCAAGTATACCTTCGATTGATAATTTGTGTGTCTCCTGGATCTTTGACTTTGCCATTCCTTTTCCTCCTCTTAATCTTTTATTTATTTTGTGGCATAAACCCACGATGCCTTTTAGGTTCGTGGTAGTTCACTATTCAGCTAGACTATCAGCCCAGTTTGAAATCCATCCCCGAAAATTTCTTGTTAAATTACAAATCTTACATCTTTCTTGACCTTTAAAATGTTCAATATATTTTTCAAAACCAGACTTATCTTTATCTTCTAAATCGTTTTGTCCAGAATGTCCAATAACAATAACCTTACTTGAATCTTGGCAACGTGTTAAAGTTTTTTTCAACTCGGAAGTAGTAAAGTTCTGCGCTTCTTCGATCACTATTACAGAATTTTTTTGGTTACTTCCCCTAAGAAATGTATGTGCCATTGCATCTATCCAAGGTTCACAATCACTTTTTAAATTTTGAACTGCAATTGATTTAATACATCTCTCAGGAACTTCATTTATTTCTATCAATGCATCTATTAAAGGTGTGAAATATTTACTCCATTTTTGCTCAGCCGTTCCTGGAGTGAAACCAAGCTTTGACTCTTCTACAGGGCTAAAAATGTATTTCATACCATTATACTTACCACTAGACACAAGCAACTTCGCACAAGCCACAGTCAATGTCGATTTTCCTGTACCACTTTTAGAATTTACGAAAATGACATCATAATCATTTCCAAGTACAGCATCCACAAATTCTTGTTGTTCATCTGTTAATCGTAATCCAAAAAACATATCATCTTTCTTTTTCTTCGCCACACGCAGCACCCTTTCGAAAGATTATTTTGTCTGTCATTGAATATCCATTAAATTATCAACGTACAAGCCCAAAATTAAAGTTTGAGCCACTTTTATAGTAAAGTCGAATAAGTTTACCTTTAAAAATATAGTGGCTAAAATCAATAAGCAAATCGCTCTACAACTGTAATAAATTTGTAATATTTAAAATGAACATATAAAATTATATTTGTTGAATATACTTATTTTTTATTTGATCAATTTTCTGATCAAAATAAAACTGTCTATCATTTTGTTCATAACATAAAATCATATCCATATCATAAACAATATCTTCATCCCCACGCCTATTCCGGACAATTCGTCCAGAATACTGCCCAACTTCGTTGCTTATTTTATATTTTTGCCCATTAAATTCAAACTCGTTATCAGTATTAACATAGCACCATTTCCATATGTATGGTAAGGAAGAGTCTATGATGCCACTATGCCCTTTAATTACTTTATCTCTGTATTCATAAACATTTTCGCCATGAATATTTTTAAACGGCTTTTGCTGCCACTTAATTAATTCTTCTTCAGGCAATTCTCTATTTAATGGTTTCTCTTGTAAATCCCCATTTTTAATTTTGTACAATTCTTTAACTATTCTATCTTTGGTAAAATATATTTTTTTAATTTTATAATGATGAGATTGTTTGTATCTCTTTATTACTTTTGGGAATCTTTTTTTATGTATTTTAATTTCTTGCGTATATTGTTTATTACCAGATAAAATTTCATTAGTAATAATAGTGCTACTTCTTTTAGGAGTTTGTGTTATATCTCCGGATTCTACATCAATCCCAAAAACAATATCTTTAACATCGTCAGGAACACATGACAATAAAACTTCATTATCATACATTTGATTTCGTTTACTGTTACTTAAAATATCATGCTCTTTAAAATCACCAAATAATACAAAAGTACCACATCTATCTAACAAAGATTTAACTTTATCTTCGTAATTTAATCTACCTTGCTCATACCTACCAAGCCATATCCAATGTGATAATAAATAATCTTCCCAATACCTTAGCACCTCTTGCTCAACTAAATCAATTTTATTGTCTAAATTATTGTAATAAATATTTTTTTTCTGACCATTAGGCATTATTATTTTATAACATGAACTCAAAATATAATCCTCCTCTATCCCTAGTATTTCTATAAGGTAAAATGACCATTTTATATAGTTTTTTTGACGTAATCCACAATATATTGTATTCACTATCTACATTGCCTACAAAAACTATGAAAACCATCTTTATTTCTTTTATCAGGACTAAAGTTTTCTTCATTAGCCTTTAGCCATCTCTGGCACTTACTACACTGCTTATACTCACCCTCAACCTTAATTTGACCACTGGTTTCAATCCACTCTTGCCATTCAAAATCATTCTGCTCTTTAATTTTTTCACATGCAGTATCAAAAATATTTTCTATGTTTAATGCAGTGCAACCTATCTTATCGCCAATCCATCCATAATCATACCCACGCATTACATATTTGATTATCATTCTTTGTTGGTCTGACAATCTAGCATTTTTAATCAGTCGCTCTAAATCTAAATATGTAACCTCAATAATTTCATAAAATTGTGGAACACCATTAGTTGAAAAAACACTTTGAGTTTCATATAATTTCACTTCATAAAATTTATCAAATTCAATTCTATTAATTATTAAACTTTTTATAGTATTAATTTCTGACAAAGATAATGCTTCCCACTCATGACAATTTCTATTTTGTCCTAATGTCTCTTGATGAACAGCCCCCATTAACTCACTACCTCTCTTAAATATTCTGGAGTAATATTCTCCATTTCAATTTCTACATAAGCTTCTAAACTCTCTTTTAAAACATCATCAATACTTTTCTTATTAATTTTATAATGATACTTTCCATTCAAATCCTTAATTCTTAACAACTTACCTTCCTCGTCAAATACATTTCTCTTATCAGCTATAATTCTTAGTTTAACCCTGTCCATTAGTTGACAATTAAAATTGTCCATAAAATCATAATAATTACCTTTTTGAAAAATCCCATAATGAATACCGTCTTTATAAGGTTTTTGTCGTAATATCCCTCTGTATGTCATATTAATCCTCCAAACATATAATATTTTATTTGTTAAGTAAGCATGGAGATTTGAAAAAATGAAATATAATGTGAATTTTCATATCTCCATGCTCTTATTATAGCATATAACATTATAATTGTCAAGCAGTAGTAAAGTCTTTTTTGTAATTAATTAGTAAATCACAGAGGAATGTTTTCTTCAATACTAAAGCATTGTTATGAATCGCCATACTCAATGCTTTACGTTCTGCTACAATAAATAATTGCTGCGAAGCTCTAGTAATTGAAGTATACACCAGTGATCTCTTAAGGTTCATATACGCCGATATGTCAATACCCATAATAACTACAGGTGACTGTGAACCCTGTGAGCGATGGCATGTAATAACATACGATAATTGTAACTGATCAAAGTTCCCAGAATTATATTCTATTATCTTATCTCCATAGTCAACATATATTAATCTTTCGGACGTATTTATTTCTCTTATAATACCTGTATCGCCGTTAAACACTCCATCTATACCAACATATTCATAATTCTTATCTAACCAATTTGCTAGATAATCATTTTTTGTATGCCCAACCCTATCGCCCTCTCTAAACATTCTAGAATTTAATATTAATTCATTCTTTGTTCCATCTTGTGGATTTGCAATTGCTTGTAATATAGAATTAAGTTCATTAACACCTGACTGTCCTTTATGCATTGGTACAATCGTCATAATGTTGTCTACAGACCATTTCTTTAAACAAGACTTATATATCATGGCTATACGTTTTGCTGTATCTGTTTTCTCTCCAAACCACAAACGACAATCTTTTGTGGCTCCCAACTCTAATGATTCAGACTTAGAGTCATATGGTTTAATACCTTGTCTTACATCTGTTGCACTTGATAATATTCCACTTTTGAGTGCTTGTCTAAAAACAGTTTGTAACTTAATAACCGGAAAACATTTACTATTAATAATGTCATGCAATACGTTTCCTGTAGCTACGCTTTCAAGTTGTGCTGGGTCTCCTACAAGTATTAATTTACATCCGTCAGGAATTGCTTTTATTAAACTTCTAAAAAGCCAAATGTCACACATTGAAATTTCATCAATTATTACAATCTCAGCGTCAAGTTGATTTTCTTTATTATATATAAACCCATCTGGTGACCAATATAATAATCTATGAATTGTCGATGCCTTTCGCCCAGTTGAATTTTCAATAACTTTTGCAGCTTTAGCTGTTGGTGCAGCAAGTGATACATCTTTTATTTTTTTATCAAGCATCTTTAAACAACCATTAAGCGTAAAAGTTTTACCCACACCAGCAAAACCTGTAAGCATAATTAAATTACTTCTGTTTACTTCATGAAACAACAGCTTTTGTTCGTCAGTATATTCAATCCCTAATTCCTGCTGTATCTCATTGATATACTTATAAATTTCTTCTTCTGGGAATAAGAGAGTTGTCTCTGCACCATTCAACCGATGCAATTCTTCAGCTATATCTTTTTCGCATTGCCAAGTCTTTTTGAGAGCAATAATATTATTTTCTTTATCAACATAAAAATCTAAGCTATCCAAAAACTCATCTACGTTCTCAATCTCTAAATTTAATATATCTTCGGCGTTTTGCTTAATGTTTGAAATTAATCCATATGTATTGCCTTTAGACTCTTGTAATTCAATTGAGTACATAATTCCTGCTAATATGCGTTTAGGAGAGTGAAAATCAAACCCTATTGCTTGGGCAATCTGATCTGCCTTTTTAAAACCGATGCCATCCACTTCTGTATACAACAGATAAGGATTATCCATAACCTTTTGTATCGCTAAATCAGCAGAACCATAAGTTTTGACTAATCTCTTAATAATATTAAATTTTAAACCATAACCCCCCAATACAGACATAGCTTTCATGTTGTTATAATTACTCTCAACTTTAGTCTTTAAAAGTGTATAATTTTTCTGACCAAAACCTTTCACTTTTTTGTAGTTAAAAGTACCATCCATAATAGCAGTAACCGGCATAGGATAAATTTTTAGTATGTTTTTAAATTGCAAATCTGTAACAAGAAAACGAATGAATTCTTGCTCGTCAGTCTGAGTATTAGATTCAGGGGAGAATATTGAGTGAATCTTAACTTGTTCTCCATATTGTTTATGGAATACAATCTCACCTTTGGCAGTATATTTTTTACCAATAGTAAGACGAGGGAAATTACCTACGATTGTAACTTCTTGAAAGGATGTAGTAGACCCAAAACCAAAATAATCTTCAGACTTAACTTCAGTATCTAAATTATAACAAACATAAACTCCATAGGCAGTATCCTCTGAATAGTAACGTTCATAAAATGGTTCTAGATTTAAGTCTAACAAGGTAGTTGATTGAGTGTTGTTTTTAGTCATTTTGCTTAATAACCTCCAAATATAGTATTTGCAATAGTTTCAGTTGATTGTATTTATTTTAATACAAAAAAATAGCCTTCAAACCCGCATTAGTTCCGCATTGTTCACGTAGGTCAAAATATCCAGATTTTTTGTGTCACCGAATCTGGATATTCCAGATTTTTTGTGTCACCGAATCTGGATATTCCAGATTTCGTGACACACTTGGTCAAGAAAGTGCGATTTTGGTGAACAATGGGAAACTGCCTTCAAATGTAGTAAAATCAAGTGTTTCCAGACTCGTTTTTTGCCCCTACAATATACTTACACAATACTACTTACACAAAGAACTTTTCAATGTAACTAGCGTTGCGGAAAATTCTAACGAATTTTCAATCAAAACCTTGCTATTGAGAATAAAAATTAATCTTATATTTACAAGGTTTAGATAAAATTAAATATCCATCATACCCATTGCCAGATTCAAATGGATTAGTAGATGTTTGATTTGGTATAATAGATATTAAATTTTTTTCTTGTAACTTAATAATATTATCTTTAATAGTTTTTCTATGTTTGATTCCAGTGTTATATCCAATCATTTCTTGAGACAACATAGCATTGCCATAATCAGTATGATACATTTTACAAAGCAAACAGAATATTGTCCATGAGTCTTCACCAATATAATTATCTATGAATATATGTCCTGGTATTTGCTCAAATCCACCTTGAATATCATAATACTGGGTTAGGTCAATTTCAAATCTTTTATTAACATCTGTGTCGGATAAATCTTCTTTAAATTTTATTAAGTTAAACTCTTTCAACTTATTGAGATACTTAATAGTAGTTTTTTTAGTTTTAATTGTTAAAATATTCATTAATATATTTATAGTTGTGGATGTGTCTGTTGTATTTCTGGATTCATAAAGCAAATATGAAAGTAACGCAAATCCTAAAGGTAAAATACTATAAATAATTCTGTCTGTAAAAATTGCATTCTTAATAATTATCTTTTTTTCTCTAGATGATTGTTGATATTTATTTATTTTTTGTTGTTGATTATTACTCATTACCTACTCTCTCCTTTATTTGTATTTTATTTTGTGTTGATATTTTGTTTGCTTTGTTGAAATTTGTTTATGACTTCTTCAAGTCCATCATCGTTTCTAAAAAAGAATACTGTTCTTTCTGGTTTTGTTGAGTTCGGTTGAATGTCTACAATAACATAGCGATCTTTGAGTAATTGTCTTGCCAATTGTGGTGAAAATATTATTTGTGTTTTCTTGGTCATACATATCACCTCCTAAAAATAAAATATTTTAAAATACTCCTATTATCATTGTAACATATAATATTGTATTTATCAAATAAAAATGAGCAGATAATATAAAATAATTAATTTGTTGTCCTGATGTATTCTTGATATATTTCAAACTAAATTAAAGTTAAAAGTAAACTAAAAGTAAATTGTAGACTCAACATATAATTTTAAACTTGTTCTAGGGGTCTAGGATAAAGATTTAGACATTTTTATAAGTAAGTAATGAAATTATATTAAATAGAGGTAAAACGTCTTAAAATAGAAAATAGAGGGGTCTACGTTGATTGAGGTTTGAAAGTGTTGATTTTAGTAGATTTGAGAATTTAAAATTGAGATTATTTAAAATTATTTAGATTAATTTAGATTTGTTTAGATTTGTTTAGGTTTGCTTAGATTTATTTAGATTTATATTATGGAGTTATTACGGAGTTACGAAAAGTTTACGATAAAGGTACGGTAGATGGTACGATAAGGGGTTACGATGAAATAGGGTAAAAATTTGAAAAATTAAGAGAATCAAAGGAAATGAGAGATAATTGAAGAAATATCCGTGAGATATCGTGAAAATAAGCGAAAATGAGTGAATTTAATAGGGTGAATTTGAGGGTAAATTTGAAAAAAGTGTGGGAATTGGGGTGGGTAGGGACTTTTGGGCGATCAAAAAAAGGATTGAAACGTAAATATACCCGGGCACTGAAGGCGTTGGTAACACTGCATTACAAGGCATACAATAAAACATACAACTAAATACATATTTCGCATGAAGTAAATGAGTTGACGTGTAATAACCTACAACATGCATGGATAGCGGATCACAGGGCGTGTAAATAAATGTAAGTAAAACTGGGATGATGACTGGAAGATATAGGTAAATTGTATATACGTGTAAAGCAATAATGTTTGACACAAAAAGCGAATACCCAAGAAATGTAAAATCATTCAAATACTTATCCACAGTATCCACAGCTTTGCCTGTGGATAACTTTTACTTATCCACAGGGTTTATCCACAGTATCCACAGAGTTATCCACAGGCTGTGGATAAGTTATCCACAGTTTCCACAGGGTAACATGATCAGTATGTAAAACAAATTACCCCACCAGCTACCATCACCACCAGCTACCATCACCACCAGCTACCATCACCACCAG
>ENA-UOOH01000900-UOOH01000900.1-fermentation-metagenome-genome-assembly--contig:-NODE-900-length-31339-cov-10.702148_pt1 | contig 31339 bp, 31 predicted proteins | sample MGYA00245778_ERZ724025 | MGnify/ENA primary metagenome ERZ724025 (study PRJEB28704, sample SAMN03018313) | fermentation metagenome | biome: anthropogenic terrestrial biome; feature: soil; material...
GCCCGCGTCCGCGCCCGCCGCTTCGCCGGCCGCGGCGGTCCCCGCCCCGGGTCCGAAGCCCGCATCCGCGCCGGCCGCTCCGCCGGCTGCGGCGTCTCCCGCGCCGGGCCCGGAGCCCGCATCCGCGCCGGCCGGCGGGTACCGCGTGCGGGGGGCCGTTTACCCGGCCTTCGACCCGCCGAAAAAGAAGCTCAGCCAGGGGGAGACGAGCAACCTGGGCATGATTCTGTCCGTGCCGCTGCAGATTACGGTGGAAATCGGGCGCACAACCAAGCAAATCAAGGAAATCCTCGATTTTTCAGAGGGCACGATTGTGGAGCTGGACCGCCCGGCCGGCTCGAAGGTGGACGTTTATGTGAACGGAAAGGCCATCGCGAAAGGCGATGTGGTTGTCGTGGACGACAACTACGGCGTCCGCATCACGGAGATCCTCAACAACAGCGAAATCATGAAGCTGCTGTAATTTGGCACGGCACACTTTCAGTATTTTAGGAGGTTCAACGATGGACAAGAAAATCATGCTGGTGGATGACGCGGCTTTCATGCGGATGATGATTAAGGACACGCTTGCAAAGAACGGTTACACCAACATTGTGGAAGCCAACAACGGCCAGGTCGCCGTGGCGAACTACCAGGCCGAAAAGCCGGACCTTGTGATTATGGACATCACCATGCCGGTGATGGACGGCCTGGAGGCCCTGCGGCAGATTCGGCAGAAAGACCCGGATGCCAACATCATCATGTGCTCCGCCATGGGGCAGGAGGCCATGGTCGTCGACGCCCTGAAGCAGGGGGCGAGGGACTTCATCGTCAAGCCCTTCAAGGCGGACCGCATCATGAAGACCGTCAAAAGCATCCTGGGATGACGGGGATGGGGCCGCGCCTGATTCCGCTCAGCTTTGGGGCGGACGTGCTCCCGCTCATATTCACGGCCGCGGCGGTCGCGGGGCTGCTGTACCTGTGCTACCGGCTGAGCCGCTTCCTGGCAAAGGGGGCGGGCCGCGCCGGCGGGGGCGGCGGAAAGAACATCCGCATTCTGGAGCGGGTCGCCCTCGGACCTGACAAAGGGCTTGTGATTGCCGAAATCTGCGGGACCTTTTACCTGATCGGCTTTTCGACCGAGCGCGTCGAGATTCTGAAGGAGCTGGACGGCTCGAAGGTCCGGCCCGGGGGGACGGGCGTTCCGCAGAACTTTCTGGGCGCGCTGAATTCCGCCCTGCGGGGAAGATGGGATCTGACGGGAAATGGAAGAAAAAACAAAGGCGGCAGGTCCTGAGAAGGCGGCCGGGAAAAAGCGCAGAATCGCGCGGAAAATCGCGGTGACCTGCGCGGTGGCGCTGGTGGTGCTGCTCTTCATGCCGATGCCGGCCTCCGCGGCGCAGACCGGGGTCAGCGTGAACGGAAAAGACGTCAGCACGCTCGACATCATCGAGATGATGACGATCCTCGCGCTGATTCCGTCCATCCTCATCATGACGAGCTGCTTCACGCGGATTGTGATTGTGCTCTCGTTCCTGAGGAATGCGCTCGGCCTGCAGAGCACGCCGCCGAACCAGGTGCTGATTGGGATTTCGCTTTTTCTGTCGCTGTTCATCATGTCGCCGGTCGTCTCCAAAATCAACACGGAGGCCTACCAGCCGTACAAGGCGCAGCAGATCTCGCAGCAGGAGTTTCTGCACCGGGCCGGCCAGCCGCTCAAGGAGTTCATGCTGAAGAACACCAAAAAGGACGACCTCAACATGTTCATGGGCCTGGCGAAGGTCAAGAGCACCACGCCCGTGCAGAACCTCTCCATCACGGTGGTGACCCCCGCGTTCATGACGAGCGAGCTCAAGCGCGCGTTCATCATCGGGTTCCTGCTCTACATCCCGTTCCTGGTCATCGACATGATTGTGTCGAGCACGCTGATGTCGATGGGCATGGTGATGCTGCCGCCGGCCATGGTCTCGCTCCCGTTCAAGCTGCTGCTGTTCATCCTGATGGACGGGTGGGACCTGCTGTTCAAGACGCTTGTGACGAGCTTTAACCTGTGAGCGCGCCCCTTCGCGGGGGCGGGAAAGGAGGGCCGGGATTTTGTCCGTGTCGCAGATGATGCAGGTCGTGCAGGCCGCGATGATGACGGTCCTCAAGGTGTCGGCGCCCATCCTCCTCATCAGCATGGCGGTGGGCCTGCTGATTTCGGTCATCCAGGCGGCGACCCAGATTCACGAGCAGACGGTGGTCTTCGTGCCGAAGCTGGTCGCCATCGCCGTGATCATCATGGTGATGGGCTCCTGGATGATTGAGAACATGAAGGGCTTTGCGGGCTATATTTTCGGCCTGATTTCCAGCCTGGGGTGAAGGGCGTGGTGGAAGCTTGAATTTCAATTACGACGCGGCCCTGCTGCTGCTGATTTTCGCGCGCATGTCGGGGTGCGTGCTGCTCAACCCCATCCTGGGCAGAAGGAACATCCCGTTCCCGGTGAAGGCGGGCCTCTCGCTGATGCTGAGCTTCTTCACCTACCCGCTGGTCCCGCAGCGGCCCGTCGGCATCTCGTCCCCGCTGGTCCTCGGCCTCTGCGTGATGAAGGAGCTGCTGGTCGGCTTCGCCGTGGGGTTCGTGATTCAGCTTTTCCTGTCGGTCATCGTGATGGGGGGCGAGCAGATGGACATGCAGATGGGCATTTCGATGTCGCGCATCTACGACCCGCAGAGCAATGTCTCGATGCCGCTTTCCGCCTCCGTGCTCAACGCGATGTTCCTGCTGATTTTCTTCGCGTCGAACGCGCACCTGACGCTGGTGCAGGTGTTCGTGCGGCTGGGCGCCGCGGTGCCCTACGGCACCGGCCTGGTTCCGGCGGGGGTGGGGGAGAAGCTGGCGGGCGTTTTCGCCCAGATGCTGATTTACGCCGCAAAGCTGGCGCTGCCCATCATCGCGGTGGAGATGGTCACGGAAATCGGCGTCGGCCTGGTCACGCGGGCCGTCCCCCAGATCGACATCTTCACCGTCGAGATCCAGCTCAAAATCATCATCGGCTTTGTGGCCGTCGTGCTGCTGGTGCCGCCTTTCGCAAATTTTCTGGAGAAGCTCATCGGGCTGATGTTCGACTGCATCAGCGGCGTCTACGCCCTGCTGACGTAGGGGCGGAAGGGAAAAATCCATGGCTGCGATGGAGGGCAAAACTGAAAAGGCAACGCCGAAGCGGCGGGAGGACGAGCGGAAAAAGGGCAACCTGTTCCAGAGCGCGGACGTGGTGAGCTCGCTGTCCATCCTCGCCATCTTCGTCGTGATGCGCGCGGCTCTCCCGTACGCGTACCGGTATTTCGGCAACTTTTTCGTCCGCTGCGTGACGCGGGTCGGCACGCGCGACGCGCTGGACGCCTCCGCCGCGCTGGACGCGCTGAACGGCGGCTGGGCGGCCGCCCTGCTGATTGCCGGGCCGGCGATGCTGGCCTCGGTGCTGGCGGCGGTCGTGACGACGGGCGCGCAGACGCGGTTCAAGTTTTCCCATGAGAAAATCAAGTTCCGGCTCTCGAACATCAGCCCGCTGCAGGGCTTCAAGCGGCTGTTCTCGCTGCGATCGGTGGTGGAGGTCCTCAAGGCGGCCATCAAGATGACCGCCATCGGTTCCCTGCTGTACCTCAAGATCCGGGACATCGCCGGCCAGTGCATCCGCATGATGAACGGCAGCGTGTTCCAGGCCACGGTCGTCATCCTGCAGGATATTTTCGACCTGGTGATTCAGATGTCCGCGGTGTTCCTCGGCATCGCCGCGCTGGACTACTTTTACCAGTGGTGGGAGTACGAGCGCAGCATCCGCATGTCCAAGCAGGAGCTCAAGGAGGAGTATAAGGAGCTGGAGGGCAACCCGGAGACCAAGGGCAGGCAGCGGCAGGAGCAGCGCCGCATCGCGCGCCGGCGCATGATGCAGCAGGTGCCCACGGCGGACGTGGTCGTCCGCAACCCGACCCATGTCGCCGTGGCGCTGCGGTACGACGCGCAGAAGGACAGCGCCCCCGTGGTCGTGGCCAAGGGGCTGGACCTTGTGGCCCGGCGCATCGTGGCCATCGCCGAGCAGAACGGCATCCCCATGAAGGAAGACAAGCCCCTTGCGCGGGCGCTGTACGCCGCGGTGGAGATCGGCATGGAAATCCCCCCGGAGTTCTACACGCCCCTGGCGGAAATCATGGCGTGGGTCTATCGGCAGAAGAAGGAGAGGAAGCGGTAAGTTGAAAGCCTTCAACAGCGTTGTTTCCCTGTTTGTCGTTGTGATTGTCGCACTGATCATCATCCCGCTGCCCCCCTTTGTGCTGGACATCATGTTCATCCTCAACATCTCGCTGTCTACCATCATCCTGCTGATGACCATGTACATCAAGACGGCGCTGGACTTTTCGGTCTTTCCCTCCATCCTGCTGATCTGCACGCTGTTCCGCCTCGCGCTGAACATCTCCTCCACGCGGCTGATTCTGACGAACTCCGGCTCGGCCGGGCAGGTCATCAAGACGTTCGGCACCTTCGTCCTGCAGGGGAACATCGTCGTCGGCTTCATCGTGTTTCTGGTGATTGTGCTGGTCAACTTCCTCGTCATCACCAAGGGCGCCGAGCGCGTGGCGGAGGTCGCCGCCAGGTTCAAGCTGGACGCCATGCCCGGCAAGCAGATGGCCATCGACGCCGACCTGAACTCCGGCCTCATCAACGAGGAGCAGGCCCGCAGGCGGCGCGAGGACATCCAGCGCGAGGCTGAGTTCTACGGTTCCATGGACGGCGCCAGCAAGTTCGTCAAGGGCGACGCCGTGATGTCCATCATCGTCACGTTTATCAACTTCATCGGCGGCATCATCATCGGCATGGCGCAGGGCGGCAAATCCTTCAACGACGTGCTGAACATCTACACCATCGCCACGGTCGGCGACGGGCTGGTTTCGCAGGTGCCGGCGCTGATGATCTCCACGGCGACGGGCATGATCGTGACCCGCGCGGCCTCCAATTCCACCCTGGGCGAGGACGTGACGAGGCAGTTCGCCGCGCAGCCGGAGGCCATCATCCTTTCGGGCTTCATGCTGCTCGGCCTGTGCCTGATTCCGGGGATGCCGGTGTTCCAGCTGGTGCTCGTCGCGGCCCTGCTGCTCTGGCTCGGCTTCACGCTGCTGCGCAAGCAGAAAAGCCTCGCCGCGGGCGAAGAGCCGGCGCCGCAGCGCGCGGGCGCCGCGGCCGGCGCGCCGCCGCAGAACGAAGCCGGCTTTTACCGCGACATCGACAATATCTACAACCTGCTTCCGCTGGACGCGATTGAAATGGAGTTCGGATACAGCCTGATTCCGCTGGTGGACGAGCGCAGCGGCAGCAGCTTCATCGAGAGGATTGTGATGTTCCGCAAGCAGTTCGCGCTGGACATGGGCTTGGTGGTCCCCGCCGTGCGCCTGCGCGACAACGGCACGCTGAACCCCAACCAGTACGTGATTAAAATCAAGGGCGAGGAAGTCGCCCGCGGCGAAATCCTGATGGATTACTACCTTGCCCTGGACCCCGGCAACCTGACCGGGGAAATCGACGGCATCGACACGATTGAGCCGGCCTACGGCATCCCGAGCAAGTGGATTACCCCGGACAAGAAGGACATGGCCGAGATTTACGGCTACACCGTGATAGACCCGCTCTCGGTGGTCGTCACGCACCTTTCGGAGACCGTCCGCGCCCATGCGCACGAGTTGCTTTCCCGGCAGGAGGTGCACCACATCCTCGAAAACCTCAAAAAATACAACGCCCCGCTGGTCAAGGACGTGGTGCCGGACGTGATCAGCGAGGCGAACCTGCAGAAGATCCTCTGCCGGCTGCTCAAGGAAGGCATCCCCATCCGCGACATGGAGACGATTCTGGAGACCGTCTCCAATTACGCGGGCAGCGTGCACGACCCGGAGCTCCTCACAGAATACGTCCGGCAGGCGCTGCGGCGCACCATCACCCGCAAATGGTCCGAGGGCGGGCAGATTCGGGTCATCACGCTCGACAGCGAGGTCGAGAAGGCAATCGTCAACTCCATCAGCAAGAACGAGCACGGCACCTACCTGGCGCTGGATCCGCAGACCACGCAGAAAATCATCACCCGCCTGACCGACTGCATCAAAAAGGTCCGCGACGTGATTACCACGCCGATTATCCTGACCTCGCCCGTCGTGCGGCTGTATTTCAGCAAGCTGCTGCAGCAGTTCTACCCCAAGGCGGTCGTCCTGTCTTTCAACGAGCTGGAGAACAACGTGCAGATCCAGGCCGTCGCCAACGTTACGCTTGAGTAAAACCCCGCGCCCGGGCGCGGCGGAAGGAGGGATGTCGAAATGAACCGGTGCGAAACGGCAAGGCCGCCCCTGCAGGCGCTGTGGGCCCGCTACTGCCGCACGCGGGAGACCGCCCTGCGGGACGAGCTGATTCAGCGGTACGCCTACCTCGTCCGCTGCATCGCCCTTAAAATCGTGGGGCGCTACCAGCATTTCAGCGATATGGAAGACATCGTCAGCGAAGGGCTCATCGCGCTGATGGACGCCGTGCAGCGGTTCGACCTTTCCAAGCACGTCAAATTCGAGACCTACGCCTCCATCCGCATCCGCGGCGCGATGATCGACTATATCCGCCGGCAGGACTGCTTTCCGCGCCGGCTGAAAAAGATGGCCCGGACCCTCAACGACGCCGACGAAGCCCTCAACCAGCGGCTCGGGCGGTCGCCCACGGAGGGCGAGCTGGCGGAGTACCTGAACGTGAGCCGGGGCGAGTACGACAGGATGCTCTCCGAGACCTGCTCGCTCAACATGCTCTCTTTTGAGGAGATCGTCTATGAGAAGGGGATTGAAAACCTGAAGCTGCGGCAGGCCGGCGCGATTGCGGGGCCGGAGCAGGCGGTGGCCGAAAAGGAGCTGCACGCCGTCCTCAGCGAGAGCATCGAGCATCTGGACGACAGGGAGAAAACGGTCATCGCGCTGTACTACAAAGAGCAGCTCAAAATCAAGGAGATCTCCGCCGTTCTCGGCATCAGCGACTCGCGGGTCTCGCAGATCCATTCCAGCGCGCTGCGCAAGCTGAAAAAGAGCCTGGAACGGTACCTGAACCAGTAAACACAAAAAAGGGAAACGGAAACAGGCCGCATCTGCGCGGCGCAAAGGGAAAGGACGGTTTGCAATGGTACACGGCTTTTACACGCTGGCCTCCGGCATGCTGACCCAGGACAGGGTCCTCGAAACGGCCGGGAACAACCTGGCGAACAGCGAGACGAACGGCTTCAAGGCGGACCGGATTGCCTCAAAGACGTTCGGCAGCATGGTGGTGCAGCGGCTGGACGGGCAGGCGACCCCCATCGGGACCGTGACGATGATGGCCGCCGCGGACCGGGAAGAGCCGGATTTTTCGCAGGGAACCCTCCGGAAGACCGGGCGCGCGCTGGATTTCGCGCTGGCCGGGGACGGCTTTTTCGCGGTGCAGACCGCGGGCGGCGTGCTCTACACGCGCCGCGGCGGCTTCAAGCTGGACGCGCAGGGCTACCTTTCCCTGCCGGGGGCCGGGCGCGTGCTCGGCCGCGACGGCGCGCCGATTTTCCTCGGCACCGACGACGTGACCTGCGACAGGCGGGGCAACCTGCTGGCCGCCGGGCGGCCGGCGGGGAGCCTCGGCGTTTTCCGCTTCGGCGGCAACGCGCAGGTGCAGGACGCCGGGGAGGGCTTCTACCGCGGCGCCGGCGCGCAGCCCGCCGCGGCCCCGGACGTGCGGGGCGGATACCTGGAGGATTCCAACACCGACGACGCAAAAGAACTGACCGACGCGATTGCGGCGCAGCGGAGCCTGCAGTCGTGCGCGCAGGCGCTGAAACTGTACGACGCGGCGCTCGACAAAACCACCACGCAGCTCGGCAAGGTCTGAGCCACGGGAAAGGGGAAAAGGACATGAATCTGTTTACATCGCTGTACACGGCCTCCGCGGGGGCCATCGCCCAGCAGCAGGGCCTCGACGTGACGGCCAACAACGCCGCCAACGTCTCCACGCAGGGGTTCCGGCCGGACCGGGCCTCGTTTTCGGACCTGGTGCACACCGGCGTCCGGGCGGGGGAAGACGCGCCGAAGACCGGGAGCGGCGAAAAGCTGGCCGGGACGGAAACCCTCTACGTCCCCGCCGGCGGTCTGCGGCAGACCGGGCGGAAGCTCGACTATGCCCTGACGGACGGCAGACAGTTCTTCGCCGTGCGCACCGCCGACGGAATCCGGTACACGCGGTCCGGCAGCTTCGCGGCCTCGGCGGCGACGAACGGCCGTTTTTACCTGACGGACGCCCAGGGCGGGCTGGTGCTGGACCGGCAGGGGCGGACCATCGAGGTGACCGATGAACACCCGGCGCGCGCCCCGGGCGCGTTCACTTTCCGGAATCTGGACGGCCTGCGCAAGACCGGGGACAACTATTTTGCCCCGACGGCGCTGTCCGGGGCGGCCGCCACGGCGCCGGACGCCGGCCTCCGGCAGGGTTACCTGGAGGATTCGGGCGTGGATCTGGCGGACGTGATGGCGGACCTGATTCAGCAGGAGAGGGCGTTCCAGCTCAATACCAGAATGGTGCAGATGTCGGACGAAGTGGCCCAGACGGTCGACAATCTGCGGTGATGCTTGAGATGATAGAGAAAGGCGCGGTGATACCATGGCAATCCGGGACCTCGGGCAGCTAAACGCGATGCACCTGGACGTTTTGAGGGAAATCGGCAACATCGGCGCGGGCAACGCCGCGACCGCGCTGGCCCAGATGCTGAACCGGGAAATCGGCGTGACGACGCCGAGCGTGAGAATCCTGGACATCGCCGAGGCCGGCGAGGCCCTCGGCGGTCCCGAGACGCCGGCCGCGGCGATTCTGGTGGAACTGTACGGGCAAATCAGCGGCGTGATGATGTTCGTCGTGAACAAATCGACGGCGGAGGCCCTGCTCGAACGCCTGCTCGGCAAAAGCCGGGTGGACTGCCTGCACCTTTCCGAGATGGAGCGCTCGGCTTTTTCAGAGCTGGGCAACATCATGGTCGGCTCCTACACCAGAGCCATCGCGTCGCTTTCCGGCCTGAAAATCAAAATGACCGTGCCCGCGGTCACCTGCGACATGGTGGGGTCGCTCCTGACCGTCCCCGCCGCGGAAATGGGCGCCGATTCCGACAAAATCATCTTCATCGAGGACGATTTCATCAACCCGAACCGGGCGGTCTCGGCCAATATGATGCTGATTCCCCGCCTGGAATCTCTGGATAAACTGATGGACAGCCTGGGAATTTCACTATGAATGAATTGATAACGGTCGATATTTCGGATATGAGAATTTCAGAGAGCCCGGCGATTTTCGTGACGTATGCGCTCGGTTCCTGTGTCGGCGTATGCCTGTACGACCCCGCCGTGCGGGTCGGGGGGCTGGGGCACATCATGCTTCCGCATTTTCCCGACGGCGACCCGGGGGAGCGCGTGAACCGCTATGCCGACTCCTGCCTGCCGGCCATGGTGGCCGAGATGGAGCGGCGCGGATGCCGGCGCACCGGAATCGTCGCCAAGATAGCGGGGGGCGCCAAGATGTTCGAGGTGGCGAACGACAGCGGCTTCGGCAACATCGGCGCGCGGAACATCGCCGCCGTAAAGGAGGAGCTGGAAAAACTTCAGGTCCGTATCACTGCCGAGGATACGGGCCTGAATTTTGGGAGAACGGTCTATTTTTATACGGAAAACGGCGCGATGATAGTCAAATCGTTTGCGCAGGGCGTGAAGAGCTACTGAGCATTTTCGCGCGCGGCACGGATGCGGGCCCGGAGGCGGCCGCACTCCGCGCGTATTTTTTTGCGCGCTTCGCTGTCGGCGGCCAGCGCCGCGCGCAGGACCGCCCGGCACTTTTCGGCGGTCTGCACCAGGCCGCTCTCTTCTTTTCCCCGGGGCGGCCCCGCAAAATTCCCCGCGAGGATCGCCTCCGCGCGGGCTTTTTGCTCCTGCGGAAGCTCCTCCGCGGCGCGGGCGGCGGCCCGGCGGCATTTTTTCAGCCGGTCAATATAGACCTGCCGGCGTTCCGGCAGGTCCTCCAGCCGGATTTCCCGCTGCCGGCTCTGCACCTCGATCTCTTTCGTAAGGTCCGAAATCCGGGTCAGAAGCACCAGCTCCTGCGCCAGAAAATCGGGCAGGCGGCCGTAGGGGGGCACGGGGGCTTTACGTTCCGACATTCCGTCTTCCTTCCCCGCCGCGGATGCGGATGCTTTTGATGGACTGCGCCCATGCGTCGCGCAGCTCCTCAAGCTGGGGGACGGCCCGCTCCAGCCCCGCGGTGTCCCCCGTGGCGTTTGCCTTGATAATCTGGCCTATGAGGTAGGAGTAAATTCTGCTGAGCGGTTCCGCAAGGCGGTACTTCCGGTCCAGAATCACAATCAGATAATTCAGGATTTTCCGGCATTTTCCGGTGCATTTTTTGGCCGCCTGCGCGTTGCCGTCGCGGAACAGTCTGCACGCGTATTTCAGGTTTTTCAGCACCTCGTCGTACAGGCGGAGAATCAGTTCCCCCTTCGACAGGGTGCGGATGGATTCCTCCTGATATCTTGCAATCAGGCTGCTGCTTTCGTTCATTGAACGGTTCCTCCCGTTTCGCTTGTTTTCGGCTTTCCGAAATTCCGCCCGGCTCAGGACCCGCTGCCCGACAGCACGGAGGACAGGTAGTCGTACTGTGAGGTCAGCGCGCTGAGCTTGGTCTCCATCGTCGTGAACTTTGCGAGCCAGTGGCTTTTTTCGGTCTGAAGCTGGGTCTGCAGCTTTTTGACGTTCGACTCGTAGTCGGAAATCTGGCGGCTGAGCAGGCTGTTGTCCGCGCCGGTCATGTTGTCTTTGCCCGCCACCTCAATCAGGGCGCCGCTGTTGCCGAAAGCGCCGATGTTTTTCTCGATGACCTGCTTGATTCTGCCCGACACGCCGTCGGTGTTGGTAAACAGCTCGGCCACGCGGTCCGGGTCGCTCTGCAGCGCGCTTTCCAGCGCGGTCTTGTCGACCGCGAGCTTGCCGCCGGACAGCACGTCCGACGTGGTGGAGATGCCGATGGCACTCAGCGACAGGCCGGCCGACTGCACGGGCTCCAGAACGGCTTCGCGCAGGTCGGAAAGGATGCTGTTGAGCGTGCCGTCGTTCTGCAGAAGGCCCTGTTTTGCCTTCTCGTTCCACTTCTCGATTTCGTCGTCGGTCATGTCCTCTTTCTGGGCGTCGGTCAGCGGGCCGTACTTCGTGTTCGTCCCGTTTTCGGCGTCCAGCCCGTACGGCATCTCGGAAGTGTACTGGTTGGCCTTGTCAATCAGCTTGTTGTACTCGTCCACAAAGGCGGAGATTTTATCGACGAGGTCGTCCACATTGCCGGAGGACGAAAATTTGATTGGCTCCGCGCCCTCTTCGGTCGTCCCCGTCACGGTCAGGTGAAGGCCGTCCAGGTCGAAGCTGTTGGTGCTGCGGGTGATGTCCTGCGTTTCCCCGCCGCCGAGCACGACGTTCATTTTCAAATCCTGCCCGGCAGCGTAGCCGGCCGCGGCCATTTCATCAGCGTCGCCGAGGCCGAGAATATCCCCGGCGGACTCGCTGTCTTTTGCAAGGCTGAAACTGGAGCCGTCGGTGGAACCGAAGATGAGATGCTTCCCGTCTGTGGAGACGCCGACCTGAATCTTACCGTTCAAGCCGGTGGTGTCAATCGCGGTTTGCGCGGCGTCTTTTAAGCTATTGATTGAATCGTAAGTGCCGCCCGCGATGGTGAATTTGACTTCCTGCTCGTCGCCAACGGAAAGAGATTTGGCTTCCTGCCCACCGCCAACGGAAAGAGAATAAGTAGAATCGCTTTCCGAGGAAAGGTTTGTGATTTCACCGGTCTTTATGGTGACGGCGTTTTCGTCTGCCTCCAGATGCAGCACAGACGCGAGGTTTCCGCTTCCCACATCCTGAACGGAGATGCGGCCCTGCGCGCCGGTGTCGTCCGCGAGGATGCGGAAGCGGTTGCTCGTCTGGGAGTACTGGATGTTCACACCCGCATCGGAGTCGTTGCTGATGGTCGAAAGGACGGTCCCGATTTCGTTGTCCCCGCTGAATGTAAAGGCCTTTCCGTTTACATTTAGTTCATAGAGAGGCTTCCCGTCCGCATCAGTTTCTGTTGCCGATAATTCCGTGGAGACGGAATTCGCGTATTCGTCCAGCGTCATGGTGGTGTCCAGCCGGTTGACCGCGCCGTACCGCAGGCGCAGGGCGCCGTCCTCGCCGAGGACGCCGGATGCGCTGGCGGACGCGATTTTCAGCACGGAAGTGCTGTCTGTAACGGAAAAGGTCAGCCTGCCGGATTCCTCTGCCACGGTCACTTTTTCGCTGCCGAAGGCGGTATTCAGCTTCTTCTGCAGATAGCCGGAAATCTTGCCAGCCTCATCGTAATCGTCCTTTTCGCTTTCGCTGAACGAGACGGCCTTCGTCACGCCGTCCAGCGTAAAGGATACGGTGGAGCCCGCCAGCGTGTCGCCGAGGTAGGACTTCGTCAGGGCGGCTTTGTCGACGGTGCCGCCATCAGCCTGCAAACCCAGCCCCTGCAGCAGGTTTTCGGAGCCGCCGGAAACGTCGCCGCCGGTTATGGTGATTTTGCCGCCGCTGGATGTGACCGAAACTTTGTCTTTCAGGTCGGAATTGCCCGCAATCTGGCTCTGAAGCTGCTGGGCGACTGCATTGGCGACTTCATCTGTGGAGCTCACGTTGCTTAAATCCAGCGGATTCCCGTCTTCGTCAGTCCCGAGGTAGACCGTGTAATCCGTTCCGTCGACTTTCAGCTTCAGGTAGGAAGCGGAGCTGACCGTCTGGTTGAACAGCGGGCTGTCGGCATCGGTGGTGACGGTGTCGCCGGTGATGCTGGCCGCGGCGGTCTTCCCGCTCAGGCCGAGCGCGGAGAGAAACGTTTCCCCGCTGGTGTCGTCCCCGTCGGCCTTGTACGCCGTGACGGATACATCTGTTGTTCCATCCGTACTTTTAAGAGTAACCTGACCGTTTTCGGCCGAAAACTCCACGTGCCCCTTCAGCTCGTCGGAAGAGGCAATCTGCTTGTTCAGGTTATCTGTAATCTTCGTCAGGTTCGCGTTGGCATCTGCATCTGCGCCTGAATCGAGCGTGACGGAGCTGTCCACCGTAAGGGTGTACTGCTTTCCACCGTACCCGACGACGAGCGATTTTCCGCCCACGGCCGACTGCGCCCATTCGCTCCGCAGCGCGCCGGACTGGATGGTGGTCACTCCGCTGATGTCCTGCGTGGTGTAGACGGCCGCTTTCGCCGTCTGCGAGACACTGTTGACCACGACGTTGCCCGCGTTCGAGGCCGTGCCCGTCGCGCTGACCGCGGACGAGGAGCTGACCAGGTCCAAGGAGGAGAAAAAGGTGGAGCTCAGGATGTTGGTGTCGCTCGCGAACGAAAAGTAATCGTCGGAAAGCTTCTGCATCAGCGATTCCACTTCGCGGTACATTTCGCGCCGCCAGGTGGCGACCTGCTCCAGGGAATTCTGCTTGTCGATTTTGCTCTGGGTCTTTGCCGTCATCGCGTCAATCAGCTTCTGCGTGTCGAGGCCGGACATCAGCTCCGAGCCGTTCAGGCGCGTGACGCCGTTTTCCGTATAAAATGAGGAGATGGAAGAAGTGGATGCTGTGGAGCTCATAAACAACCCTCCGATTCCGGTTCGGCAGACTGCCACCGGTTAAGCTGCGGATTTCTGCGGACTTCTAATTTTTATATCGGCTGCCGGCGGGAAAAGTTTAGAAAAAAGAAAAACCGGTGTGATTTTTTCACATCGGTTTTTTGCGGGAAGCGCCGTTTCGGATTTTACGCCCCGGCCGGCAGCGCTTCTTCCTCTTCGGGGGCGGCGGCATCCGGCACGGCTGCCCCGCTCTGTGCCGCAAGCTGGAACTTCGCCATGGTTTCGCTCAGCGCTTCGGCCAGGCGGTTCAGCTCTTCGCTGGTTGCGGCGCTCTCTTCCGCCGTGGCGGAGTTGGTCTGCACCACCGCGGAAATCTGCTCGACGTTGCCGTCCACCTTGCGCACGGACTGCGCCTGGCCGTCCGCCGCCTTCGCGATGGAATCCAGCAGGGCGCCGACCTGCTGCACGGCCTCGGTGACCGCCTTGAGGGACCGGCCCGTCTCTTCCGTGGTCTTCAGCCCGTCCTTCACCGCTTCGCCGGAACTCTGAATCAGCGCCGAGGTGCTCTTTACGGCTTCCGCGCTGCGGTTGGCGAGGTTGCGCACCTCGTCCGCGACGACCGAGAAGCCCCGGCCGGCTTCCCCGGCACGGGCGGCTTCGACGGCGGCGTTCAGGGCGAGGATGTTGGTCTGGAAGGCGATGTCCTGGATGGTCTTGATGATTTTCTCAATCTTTTCGGAGGAGTCGCTGATTCTGCCCATGGCCCCCGTCAGGCGCTCCATCTGGCGGGTGCCGTCCGAGACCGCCTGCGTGGCTTCGTTGGAGAGCTCGTCGGCGCGCCGGGCGCTTTTCGCATTGCCTTCGGCCTGCCCGGCTATCTTGCGGACGGACTCCGAAAGCTCCTGAATGGTCGCGCTCTGCTCCGCCGCGCCCTGGGCCAGCGCCTGCGAGGCGTTGGACATCTGCCGCGAGCCGCCCGCGACCTGGTCGGCCATCCCGCGGATTCTGCGGAACGTCTCGCTCATGGAGGCGAGAATTGCGCTCAGCGCGTCGCGGATGGCCTGAAAATCGCCGGTATAATCCCGCTGCGGGCGAACGGAAAAATCGCCCTGCGCCATGGCCCCGAGAATATGGGAGATTTCACCGATATCGCCGTTCAGCGCGCCGACGGTGTTCGAGAAAGCCCTGGACAGCGTCTCGATCTCGTCGCGCGTATGGACCGGCGGGACCTCGCTGTGCAGGTCGCCTTTCTCCAGCCCGCCGATGCGGCCGACCAGCCCGCCGACGGAACGGGCGATGGGGCCCGACACGCGGGCGGCGAGCAGGATGGAGACCGCGATGAACACCGCGGCCACCGCGGTGATGAACCAGATGGATTTATAGAGGTCGGCCATCATTTCGGGGACGTCCGCCGCCACCGCAAGGTTGTAGTCCGTGCCCGAAATGGGCGCATAGGCGACGTACAGCTGCTGGCCGTCGATCGTGCAAGAGGTGCTGCCCGCTCTGCGGGTGGCCATTTTCCGCACCAGGCCGGCGGCGTCCGCATAGGCGGGGTTCTTCTTGGCGAGCTCGATGTAGTTGACTTCGTCCTTGATGTATTTGGGGTTCTTATGCGCGATGATTTTCCCTGCTTTGTCAATGATGAAGCCGAACCCTTTTTGGCCGATGGAAAGGCCGTCGATCACCTGGTTGAAGGCGTCGCTGTCCAGCTTGGCATAGACGACGCCGTCGTACCCGGTGCCGTTGTTGACCTTGCTGGCGAGATACAGCGCCATGCCGCCGCTTTCCTGCTTCGTCATGGTCGAAAGGTACGAGCCCCCGCCGTAGGAGCCGTTTTGAAAATAGTCCGTCTTGCTGATGTCCGCGCCGTCCAGCGTTTTTCCGTTTTTGTCGGCGAGGCCGGCCTCGGAAAAGTGGTAGCTGGTCGCGAGGAAGTTGAGGGTGTCCTTCCACATGGACTGCGGGCTTGTGGTGCTGGTGATCGAGGGGTTCGCGGCGATGGCCTCAAGGCTCAGGCTGTAGTTTTTAATCGCATTTTCCACCGACTGCTTGTATGCGGTGGAAATGCGGGTGACCTGCTGCTGCATGTTGCTGCGGATGGTATAATAAGAAAGCGTGCAGGTCACGACGGCGATGGCGGCGCTGACCGCCGCCGTCAGGCAGATCATGCTGCGCATCAGCCTGCCGCGGAGGGTGGTCTGCTTTCCGCCGCGCCGGGAGCGGATTTTTTTCACTTTGGGGCTCGCCTGTTTTTTCCAGAATTTTTTCATTTTGATTCGACAACTCCTTCCATCGAAACGGAACTCAGCAATGAAAATCCAATCCCACTTGACTGGAGAGCATTCCTGCGATTTTTTCGACCGGCGCCTGCACCTTTACGGCCCCCAGCTCGTACGCCGCCATCGGCATGCCGTACACCACGCAGGATTCCCGGTCCTGCCCGATGGTGTACGCGCCGGCCCTGCGCATGCTCAGCAGCCCGCGGGCCCCGTCGCGCCCCATGCCCGTCAGGATGACCCCGACGGCCTCTTTGCCGGCCGCGGCGGCGACGGAGTTGAACAGCTCGTCCACCGAAGGGCAGTGGCCGTTGACCTTCTCCCCCCTGGCGCACCGGACGTAATAGCCCTTCGCGTCTTTTCTGAGGTACAGGTGCTTGCCGCCGGGGGCGACCAGCGCCGTGCCGGGCTCCACGCGGTCGCCGGTCTTCGCCTCGGAGACTTTCAGCCGGGAGACGCGGTCCAGCCGCTCGGCGTACATGCGGGTGAAGTTCGCCGGCATGTGCTGCACAATCACGATGCCGGGCATCTCTGCCGGCAGGTCGCGCAGGATGGCGGCGGTGGCCTCGGTCCCGCCGGTGGAAGCGCCGATTGCGACCACGCGGAAGCGGGTCCTCAGCCGGGCCGGCGGCGCGCCCGCCCCGGCCCGGTGCACGGCCAGCCGGAGCTTGGCGCGGATTTCGCCGCTGAAGGCCGCAAACCCGCCCGCGGCGCGCAGGTCCGGCAGGCCGACGTAGGACCCGGCGGGCTCCCCGCCGTCGGTCCAGGCCGCGCGGTCCTGCGGGGGGCCGACGGCCACCGCAGGCAGGGAGCAGAACCGGCGCAGGCTTTTCAGAAATTCCCGGACGCCCGTCTTTTCCGGAAACACCGCGTCCGCCACCAGCACGTCCGGGCCGAGCGCCCGGATTTTTCGCTCCGCCTCTTCGGGTCCCTCGGCCCAGCCGACGACCCGGATTCCCGCATCCCCGGCCACCGCCTGCTGCACGGCAGTCCGGAAGGGGAGGGACTCGTTCACAATCAGGACTTTCACAGGGCTTGGCTGCATGTTCAGCTCTCAGGGTCCTTTCTGGTAAATTGAAGGCTCGATGTACCGAAGGCCCATCGCGTTGTGCGGAATGGTCTCCGAATGGCCGATGAACAGATAGCCGCCGGGCTTCAGCGCGTCGCGGAACCGGGCGACCAGGCTGTCCCTCGCTTCCTGGGTGAAATAAATCATCACATTCCGGCAGAAAATCAGGTCGAAGGGCGTGTGGAACGGGAACGGCTCCATCAGGTTCAGCTGCCGGAAAATCACTTCCCGCCGGATTTCGTCGCTCAGCGCACAGCCCCCGCTCTGCCTGCGGAAGTAGCGGTGCCTCCACTGCGGCGGAAGGCCGGCCAGCGATTCCTCGGGGTAAACGCCGCGCGCGGCGCTCTGCAGCGCCCGGGTGGAAAGGTCCGTGGCGAGCGTGCGGTAATCCCAGCCGGGGCACAGCGCGAAATACTCCTTCATCACCATCACGGCCGTGTAGGCCTCCTCGCCCGTGGAGCAGCCCGCGCTCCAGACATGCAGGCTGCGGCTGCGGTTGGTCTTCTCCTGGGCGGGGAGGATCACGTCTTTCAAGAACTCGAAGTGGCGGGGCTCGCGCATGAAATAGGTGTGGTTGGTGGTCAGCCGGTTCATCATCGCGTTCAGCTCGTTGCGGTCGCCGCGGACCATCTCGAAGTACTGCGAGAAGCTCGAGACCTTTTTCCGGGCCAGCACCGCGTACATCCGCGCCTCAATCAGCAGGCGCTTTTTGCTCAGGTCTATGCCGAAGTTGCCGCGGACGAAGGCCACCAGCCGGCGGAACTCGGAATCGGTGAGCTGAATCATCCGGCCCCACCGCCCGCAGCGGGCCGCCCGGACGCGCGGGCCTCAGCTTGCATTGTACAGGTTCTGCACGTTCAGAATCAGGCTGATGCTGCCGTCGCCGAGGATGGCGCACCCGTCGATGCCGGATTTGCGCACGCCGAACTGGTTGAGGTAGCTGGGCAGGGACTTCACGACGACCTGCTGCTCGCCCAGCAGCGCGTCCGCAAAGATGCAGAACGAGCTGTCGTGCGTGCCCACCAGAATCACGATGCCGCCGGCGATGTCGGTGACTTTCGTGTCGATATGGTAGGCCTTGTGCAGGCGCACGAGGGGGTAGTACCGGTTCCGCACCAGGATGAACTCGCGCATGTCGGTGTCGTACAGAATGCTGCTGTCCGCGGCTTTGAAGGACTGGCGGATGTTTTTGATGGGCACGGTGAACATGGTGTCGCCGACCGAAATCTTCATGCCGTTGATGATGGCGAGGGTCAGCGGGATTTTGAAGACGATTTTCGTCCCCTTGCCCGGCGTGCTGTCGATGGCCACGTCGCCGCCAATTTTCTCGACGTTTTTCTTCACGACGTCCATGCCGACCCCGCGGCCGGAGTACTCGGTCACGACCTCGTTGGTCGAAAAGCCCGGCATCAGCAGGAACTGGTACACCTCCTGGTCGGTGTATTCGTGCGGCTGCTTGGTCAGCAGGCCCTTCTGCTGCGCCTTTTTCAGCACGGCTCCGCGGTCGATGCCGGCCCCGTCGTCCGCCACGGAGACCAGGATGTCGCCGCCCGTGTTCTGGGCGGAGAGCGTGATGGTCCCGGATTCGGGCTTGCCGGCCTTCAGGCGCTCTTCCTTCGACTCGATGCCGTGGTCCATCGCGTTGCGCACCAGGTGCATGATGGGGTCCGAGATGCTGTCCACAATGGTCTTGTCCACTTCGGTCTCTTCGCCCACCAGCACGAGCTGCGCGTCCTTGCCGAGCTTGCGGTTCATGTCGCGCACGATGCGCCGCATCTTCTGAAACACGGTGGAGATCGGCACCATGCGGATGGACATCACGATTTCCTGCAGCTCGTCCGTCAGCTTGCGAAGCTGGCGCGAGGCCTTCGTGAAGTTATTGTCCATCCCGCTCTGCTGCAGCGCCGGGTTGGAGGTCACCATCGATTCGGTAATCACGATTTCGCCCATCAGGTCCATCAGGCTGTCCAGTTTGGAGAGGTTCACGCTGATGAGGCTCTGCCGCGCGGCCCGCGGCGCCGGGCCGCGGGCCGGCGTCCGGGGCTTTGCGGCGGGCGCCGTGGCCGGGGCGGCGGACTTCAGCGGGGTGATTTCGCTGTGGCTCTTGGTATAGGGGAAGTCCTTGACCGCCGGCAGGGCCTTCTCCAGATTCTCCTTCGTGCGGAAAAAGAGGAAAAACCCGCCGCCGGAAATCGCGGCGGCCGTCTTCGGGTTGGTTTCGATGTCCGGCGGGTATTTGTCGAAATCGGCGCACACGTCCTCCACCTTTTTGGCGAGCATGAAGGCGCGCAGGTTGACCATCTGCGCCTCTTCGTCGAAGAAGACCCGAACGGCGAAGGGATATCCCTTTTCCGTTTCTTTCTTCAGCACGCCGGCTTCGTCCGCGCCGGCGTCTTTCTGCGGGCCTTTCCCGGCGGCCGGCGCGGGGGCGGCCTGCGCCGCCCCGCCCGAAATCTTTTTGAGGAAAGCGTTAATATCCTGTTCCAAAGTGCCGATATCAGTAGTAAGCGGCTGTCCTGCGCGGACCTTTTCCACTTCCGCCTTCAGAAAGTCGCTCGCGCGGAACATCAGGTCGATAAGGCCCTCGATATGCTCCTGACTGATTCCCTTCTCCCGCACATAGGCGAACAGGTCCTCCATCTTATGGGCCACCGACGTGAGGCTGTTGAACTCCAGCATGGCGGAAGACCCTTTGATGGTGTGCATGATCCGGAAAATCTCGTTGATGCTGTCCGGGTCGAAGTTTTTCGCCTTCTCGCACGTGAGCAGGATATCGTCAAGATGCTCCAGAAGGTCGTCCGTTTCAAACAGAAAGACGTCCAGCATGGAGTCGCTGCCGTTGTCCATTCTTGTCACTCCCAACTTTTTCGGGCGGCCGGCTTCCGCCGGCGGCCGAAATTCCCCAGAGGGGAAACTCTTGCTCGTTTACTCTGTTTATCGGCACCAGCCGACTATTCTTTAGTCCAACGCCCGTTTCCCGATAAATTTTTACGAAAGAAGTGCTATTGATGCCGGAAAATCTGCGCATTACGGCGCCGGTCGGCTCCGACGGAAAAGTCACACGGCCCAATTCCACGCCCGAAACGCCGAGGACCCAGCCCGTCAACCCCGGCCGGGTCCCGCAGGCCGGCGGGCAGAAGACGGACGGCGGGCAGCGGGAGCTGCTCCTTGCCCGGGACTCGGTCTTCGGGGCCTTCATCCGCCGGTGGGAGCAGACGCCCGGCCTCGGCGAAACGCTGCAGCGCCTGGCCTCCATGGCTGCGGCCGGGCCGCAGGCGCCGGGCCGGGCCCTGCCCGCCGACGCGCCGCCCCTGCAGCGGCTGGCCGCGGCCCTGACGATGGAGCGGGGAGATATCGTGAAGAACCTGGTGTTTCAGCAGGAAAACGGCACGCTGTTCAGCGGGCCGCTGTTCCGGTACCTGGACCGCCTTTCCGGGCGGGCCGACGACCCGCAGCTCGACCTGAGAATCGCCGATTTTCTCCGCGCCTTCACGGGCTGCTTTTCCGCCGGCGAAGTCCGGCAGTCGATTCTCAACAACCTGCGTGCCGTCGAAGCCTCCATCCCCGCCGTATACGCCAGAAAGCTGCAGGCCGCGCAGGAGAAGCTCCCGCCGGAAGACGCTTCCCCCGGCGCTTTTGCCGAGGCGGTCAAAAAAGAAATCCTGCCGCTTCTTTCCCGCTATGTGGCCCGGACGAACGACTACGGCAAATCGCGCGACGCGATTTCCCTGCTGATCAACAACCTCGCCATTCTGGAGACAGGGTCGCGCAAGGACCTGGTGGCCAGGTTCGAGGAGCTGCTCCGTTACTGCCGCACCGGCCTGAACCTGCCGGAGGAGGAGGCCGGCCGGATGCAGGGCCTTTTTGCGCAGGAGGTCCTGTCGCGGCAGGCGGAGCCGGAAAACGAATTTTCGCGCGCGCTGGCCTCGCTGCTCTCCCGCGCGGGCAGGCGCGGCGAAGGCGAATCGGAGGGCCTCGACCCGGCCGCCGTGCGGGACATCTGCACCTCCGTGCTGCTGGACCACAGCGTGTTCATGCCTTTCGTCCATCTGTTCCTCCCCGCCAGCGTCGGGGGGCGCTTTCTGTTTACCGAAATCTGGATTGAAAAGAAAGACGCGGAGGCCCCGCCGGCCCCGCGTGGGGAGGCCGGCGTGCGGCCGGTGCGGCTTTACCTGACGTTCGACATCCAGGACCTCGGGTATTTCGAGGCTTCCGTCAGCCTGACGGGCAAGCGGGCCGACCTGCACCTCGCCTGCCCGCCCGCGCTGGCCCGCCGCCGCGGAGAAATCCGCGCGGACCTCGCCGGCATCCTGCAGCGCGACGGCCTCGCGCCCGGCTCCGTCCGGCTCACGTCCTGCCGGGAGCCGGAGGTCCCGAAGATCATCCGAGAAAAAATCGACGAAAGGAAGCGGGCCATAGATGTCTCCGTTTGAAAAGCTCCAGAAGGCCGCCGCACTGAAGTACTCCCCCTCTTCACCGGACGACGCCCCGGTGGTGGTGGCGTCCGGGGCGGGGGAGGCGGCGCAGCGCATCATCGGCATCGCGGAGCGCAGCGGCGTCCCCGTTTTCCGCGACGATTCGCTCGCCACGCTCCTTTCGCAGATGCGTGCGGGGACCGAAATCCCGCCGGAGCTGTACCAGGCGGTGGTGGATATCTACCTGTATTTCCTCGGCTTTTCGGTCGACGCGCAGGGGAAGGTCACGCGCGAACCGCCCACCGGGAAAGAGGAGGCGCCCTCCGGCGCCCAGGCGGAGCCCGGCGCGCCCCAGCCGGACGATTCCGCGGCGGTTCCTCAGGAAGACGAAAAGCCCCCGGCGGGCCGGCCGGGAGAAACTCCGCAAAGTTTTTGACTTTTGCGCCCGCACCCGCTAACTTTTTGCCCCGCCGTGCCGATACATAAACCGAAGGCAGAGCGTTTCCGGCGGCCGCCCGGCGCGCGTCAAGCCCGGAAACGGCGCTCTGCGGCGGAAAGGGTGAAATCCATGAAAAAGACCAGTAGGAAGCGGCAGAGAAGAGGAGCGTCCGCAAAGAAAAGCGCCTCCGCCGAAAAATACCTGACTTTTTACATCGACGGGCAGCTTTACTGCATCCCCACGTCCCAGGTGGTGGAAATCATCCGCATCCAGCCGATGACTTTTCTGCCGAACCTCCCCGATTACGTCAAGGGAGTCATCAACCTGCGCGGCAAGATTGTGCCCGTCATCGACATGCGGCTGCGGCTCCATAAGGAAGAAAAAGAATACAGCTCCCGCACCAGCGTCGTAATCGTGGAGCAGGGCGAAAATACGGTCGGCCTGATTGTGGACGCGGTGAAGGATGTGCTCGACGTGACGGAGGACCAGATTGACGAAACGCTGCAGTCCCGCAAGGCGATAGGCAGGCGCTTTGTGCGCGGCATCGTGACCCTGGGCCGGGAGGCGGCCCTGTTCCTCGACCTGGCGGAAGTCCTGACGCACCGCGGCGCGGAGAGCCGGCGGAAAGAGCCGCGGGAGCAGCCGGAAGGGGAGGCGCGGCAGCTTTCCAGCGGGCAGCCGGTCGCCTGACCCGCCGCGGCAGAGGCCGCCGGAACGGCGCAGAACCGTGCCCTGCGGGGCCATTTCAGAAAAGCTGAGGTGAACGAAGAATGGAAAAGATACTTTCAAAGGGACTGGATGTCGCCGACGGCACCGAAGAGGACGAAGACGAAGACAGTGCGGAGGCGGAGCAGAAGTTCCTGACCTTCTGGACGGACGGGGAGCTTTTCGGGATTCCGATTTCGGACGTCGTGCAGATCATCAGTATGCAGGACATCACGCCCCTGCCGGATTTTCCCGATTATGCGAAAGGCGTCATCAACCTGCGCGGGAACATCATCCCGGTCATCGACATGCGCCTCCGGCTGAAAAAGCCCGAGGCGGAATATACGGAAAACACGTGCATCGTCGTGACCAGCGTCGAAGACAGCTATATCGGCTTTATCGTGGACACGGTCGACGAGGTCACGGATATCGGCGCGGACCACATCACCCCCGCGCCGAAGGTCTCCCGCAATGTCACGAACCGGTATCTGACCGGAATCGGCCGCATCGGGGAGAAAGTGGTCCTGCTGCTGGACGTTTCCAAAATTCTTTCCGACGAGGAATTCAGCCAGGTGACGCAGCCGGCGGACGAGGCCGGCAAAGATGATGTGCCGCAGGATGCCGCCGGGGAAGGGCAGGCCCAAAGCCCTGCGCCCGCAGATTCTCCGGCCCCGGATAAAAAGGAGTAATCGCTTTATGAATGGCAAAAAAACGAACAACATACGCAGGACACTTTTCCTCCGCGTTCTTTGGGTAGTCCTCCTGCTGGCCGTGCCGACCGTGGTGCTGCTGGTCGTCTCGGCGGTCAACAAGGGAAACGAGGCTGCTTATACGTCGGCCATGGATATTGCCGCGCCGGTTTCCCTCGCTTTGCTGGCGGCCGGCGTGGTGATTGCCCTGTTTGCCACCGGCCGGTTTGGCGGGCGGGTCGCCCACACCGTCAGCGATATCTCCAACGCGCTTGATGACCTGAAGAACGGCAGCCTGGACTTTCACCTTGACAAAGCGGATACCGGCGACGAGCTGGGGCAGATTGCCGTCTCCCTCACCGAGTTTGTTTCCAAGCAGCGCGGCGCGATACGGGAAATGGTCGCGGCGCTGGAACACCTGACTTCACAGGACCTGTCTTACCACCCGGACTATGAGTGGCAGGGCGAATGGACTAAAGTCGGGTCTGCGCTGGACCATATCCGCAAGGCGCTCACGGCGCTCGCCCTCAACGTGCGGGAAGCCGCCGACCAGACCGCCAGCGGCTCCGACCAGGTGGCGAGCGGGTCGCAGGCCCTGGCCCAGGGCGCGACGGAGCAGGCCAGCTCGATTGAGGAGCTGTCGGCGACCGTCGCCGAGATTTCGACGGACGTGAAGAAAAACGCCGACAATGCCGCCGAGGCCAACCGCGCTTCTTCCGAAGAGGAGAAAAAGCTCGAAGACGCCAGCATGGAAATGGCCGAGATGACCAAGGCGATGCAGAACATCAGCGAGACCTCCAAGCAAATCGGCAACATCATCAAGACCATCGACGACATCGCCTTCCAGACCAACATCCTCGCGCTGAACGCCGCCGTAGAGGCCGCCCGCGCGGGCGAAGCGGGCAAGGGCTTCGCCGTCGTCGCGGACGAGGTCCGCAACCTTGCGAGCAAGAGCGCGGAGGCCGCAAAGAACACCACGGACCTGATTGAAAACGCCATCAAGGCGGTCGGGAACGGCTCCAAGGTGGCGGATTCCACCGAAAAGACGCTGACCGAAGTCATGCAGGCCGCCAGCCATGCCGACGGGCTGATAGAAGAAATCGCCAAGGCCTCCAGCCAGCAGGCGACCTCCATCGGGCAGATTACCCAGGGCGTGCAGCAGATTTCCGCGGTGGTGCAGACCAACTCCGCCACGGCGGAGCAGAGCGCGGCGGCCAGCGAGGAACTGGCCGCCCAGGGCAAAGCCCTCAAGCGGCTGCTTGCGACGATTAAACTGGACGAGAAAAAGACGGCCCAGGCGAGGCCCGCCCCGCAGAAAAGCGCGGCCCCGCAGGCCCGCAGGCCGGCCGCCCCTGCGACCGTGAAGGCGCCGCCCGCCGCACCGGCGAAAGCCCCGCGGGCCAAGGCCGCCGCCGTCCCCGCCGCGCCGAAGGCCAAAGCGGCGCTGGCGGCCGCCGCGGACGACAAGTATGTGTAAACCGGATATCCATGCGATAAAAGCCCGCCGGACGGGGATTCCCGCCCGGCGGGCTTTTTGCGGAAGGCGCACCGCTTTTTCGGGTGTTTTCGCAGCCGCGGAATTGTGCTATAATCATTTGGCATACTAACGGGAAGAAGGGTTTGCGGAGCATGAACGAAATCATCACGGTCTATAAAATCCACTGCGTCTCTTTACGCGACCCGAGCCGGGAGCGGGAAAACTGCTCCCTTCTGCCGTGGGGCGGCGACCCGGACTGGCGCGGCCGGGACGACGGCGGCCGCGAGTACGTTCTGCCCGGCGGATATGCGCAGGGGCGCTCGCCGGACGGCGGGCCGGCTGTGTTCGGCCCGGAGGGAAATTCCTGCGAACTGATGCTGCACAACGGCTGCCCCCTGCTGATAGACCGGGAAAAACAAATGGCCCACCTGCTGGAGCCGGTCAGGAAGATCGCCACTTACCGGCACCTTGCCGGGCTTTCGCGCGAGGCGCTCGCGCAGAAGCTCGGCGTCTCGCAGAAAGAGGTCTTCGAGTGGGAAAACCTCGAAAAGGAGCCGGATGAAAACACCCTGCGCAGGCTGGCGGAAGCGCTGGGATGCAAAATTTCGGATTTTCGGTGATTTTATGCTTCCGGCGCTTGCATTGGCGGAAAATTCTGATATAATATGAATGTGCATTAAATTGGTATACATTCTCCGAACCATGGAATCATAGAACGGGGCGCTGCGGAAGGCGCCCTTTGCAGAGGTGGATATGATGTTGCTGGAAGTAAAAAATCTGAAGGTCAGCGTGGACGGCGCCGAAATCCTGAAGGGAGTGGACCTTTCCGTAAACGAAGGGGAGGTCCACGTTTTGATGGGGCCGAACGGCGCGGGCAAATCCACGCTTGTAAATACCATTATGGGGCATCCCCAGTACAAAGTGGAGGAGGGCTCCATCCTGTTCGGGGGGAAGGACATCACCCGCCTGCCCACGAACGAGCGCGCGAAGGCGGGGCTGTTCCTCTCGTTCCAGAGCCCGGAGGAAGTGCCCGGCATCACGCTGGAAAATTTCCTGCGCACTTCGCGGGTGGCGCTCACGGGCAAGCCCGTGCGCCTGTTCGCCTACCAGCGGGAGCTCCGGCAGAAGATGGCCGAGCTGGGCATGGATGAGGAGTACGCCTCCCGGTACCTGAACGTCGGTTTTTCCGGCGGGGAAAAGAAAAAATCCGAGATTCTGCAGATGCTGATGCTGAACCCGAAGCTCGCCATTCTGGACGAGACGGATTCCGGCCTGGACGTGGACGCGGTCAAAATCGTCTCGCGCGGGGTCGAAAAATTCCGGAACCGCAAAAATTCGCTGCTGATCATCACCCACAACACGAAAATCCTGGAGTACCTGCCGGTGGACCGGGTGCACGTGCTGATGGACGGCAAAATCGTCCGCACGGGCGGCAGCAGCCTGATTGATGAAATCAACGAATCCGGATTCCAGCCGCTGGCGGAATCCAAAGCGGTCTGACGGTGCGGAGGAGACGGGAAATGGAAAAAAAGAAGACCATGGTGCAGGACATCGACCGCACCATATACGACATCAAAGACGCGGTCCATCCGGCCTACCAGGTCGGGCAGGGCCTGACGCCGGAGATCGTCAACGAGATTTCCGCCGCGAAGAACGACCCGGAATGGATGCGCCTGTTCCGCCTGAAATCGCTGCGGACCTACAACCGTCTGCCCATGCCGACGTGGGGCCCGCCGCTCGACGGCCTCAACATGGACGAGATTGTCACCTACATCCGGCCGAACACGCCGATGCGGGGCAACTGGGCCCAGGTGCCGGAGGACATCAAGAACACGTTCGTGCGCCTGGGCATCCCCGAGGCGGAGCGCAAATCCCTTGCGGGCGTGGGCGCGCAGTACGATTCTGAGGTCGTGTACCACAATGTGCGCGAGGAGGTGCGCCGCCAGGGCGTGATTTACACCGATATGGAGAGCGCGCTGCGCGACCCCGTCTACGGTCCGATGGTCAAAAAGCATTTCATGAAGCTGGTGCCGCCCGAGGACCACAAGTTCGTGGCCCTGCACGGGGCGGTCTGGTCGGGCGGCTCGTTCGTGTACGTGCCGCCGCACGTGCATGTGAAAATCCCGCTGCAGTCGTATTTCCGGCTGAACGCGCCGGGCGCGGGCCAGTTCGAGCACACGCTCATCATCGTGAGCGAGGGCTCCAGCGTGCACTTCATCGAGGGCTGCTCCGCGCCGAAGTACAACGTGGCGAACCTGCACGCCGGCTGCGTGGAGCTTTACGTCGGCAAGAACGCGCACCTGCGCTACTCCACCATCGAGAACTGGTCGAAGAACATGTACAACCTGAACACCAAGCGCGCCCTTGTGGAAGAGGGCGGCACCATCGAGTGGGTCTCCGGATCGTTCGGCTCCCACGTTTCGTACCTGTACCCCATGAGCATCCTCAAGGGAGAACATTCGCGCATGGAGTTCACGGGCATCACCTTCGCCGGGAAAGGGCAGTCCCTTGACACCGGCGCCAAGGTCGTCCACGCCGCCCCGCACACCTACTCCAGCATCAACACCAAGTCCATCTCGAAGGACGGCGGCAACTGCGTCTACCGCAGCTCGGTCGAAATCCTCCCGCAGGCCTACGGGTGCAAGTCCGCCGTGAACTGCGAGTCGCTGATGCTGGACGACCGCTCCCGCTCCGACACCATCCCGGTGATGGATATCCGCAACGACGACGTGGACGTCGGGCACGAGGCGAAAATCGGCCGCATCAGCGACGACGCCGTCTTTTACCTGATGAGCCGGGGTATCTCGGAGGAGGACGCGAAGGCGATGATCGTGACGGGCTTCGCCGAGCCGATCGCCAAGGAGCTGCCGGTCGAGTACGCGGTGGAGATGAACAACCTGATTAAACTGGAAATGGAGGGCGCCATCGGCTGAGGCCGGCGGCGAGGAGTGAAGAAATCATGGATCTGAACTTTCAGCATACAAACGTCCTGCCGGCCCGGACATGGAACCGGCTGGGCATCAACGACACCGCCCTGGCGGAGGAGCTTCCCCCGGCCGCGCCCTACACGGGGCCCGGCCCCGCCGGGGAGCTGCCGGAAGGGGTGGCGGCTTTTTCCGGTCCGCTGCCGGCCGGGGAGCCGGAAACCGGCATGGGCCATGAAGAGGCGGATTTTGTGGCGGAGCACCGCAACTGCGGCGTCTCCCTTAAAGTCGCCGCCGGCGTCCATGCGAAAACCCCCGTTTTTCTCACCTACCGCGTGGATGAGAACAGCCCGTTCGTCGTGGACGAGAACGCGGTGGTCGCCGAAGAGGGCAGCGACGTGACAGTGGTTGTCAGCTACTTGGGCGGCGCGCGGCGCGGTTTCCATGCCGGGCTGACCCGGCTGTACGCGGCGAAAGGGGCTTCGGTCCGGCTGATTCAGGTACAGCTTCTCGGCGACGGCTGCCTTGGCATGGACAATATCGGCGCCGCCGCGGGCGAGGGCGGCACAATCCATGTAATCCAGGCGGAGCTCGGCGGCAGGAAGGCGCTCGCGGGCTGCAAGGCCCGGCTGGAGGGCCTGAGGAGCCGCCTGAGCCTCGACGCGATTTACTTCGGCGACCGCAGCCGGTCCATCGACATCAACTACGTCGCGCAGCACGTCGGCAGAAAGACGCGCAGCGACATCCGCGTTTCCGGCGCCCTGCTGGACGAGAGCGAGAAAACCTTCCGCGGGACCATCGACTTCGTCCGCGGCGCCAAGCAGGCCGTCGGCAAGGAGAGCGAGTTCAACCTGCTGTTCAGCCCGAAGGTGCGCAACCGCACCGCGCCGCTGATTCTGTGCGCGGAAGAGGACGTGGACGGCCAGCACGCGGCCTCGACCGGTAAAATCGACGAAAACCGCCTGTTTTACCTGATGACGCGCGGCCTGAGCGAGCTGGAGGCCAAAAAGCTGATCATCAAGGCGCAGTTCCGGCCCGTGACGGACCAGATCCCGGACGAAAAACTGAGAAACGCCGTCGCGGAATATGTGGAAAAGAGGCTGAACAGACTTTGAACCCCTACCTGAATGACTTTCCCGTTCTGAAAGAGCAGATGAACGGCAAGCGGCTGGTTTATCTGGACAACGCCGCCACCACGCAGAAGCCGGTGCAGGTGCTGCGCGCCGTGAACGAATATTACCGCCGGTTCAACGCCAACCCCCACCGCGGCCTGTACGCCCTGAGCGTGAAGGCCACGCAGATGTACGAGGACGCGCGCCGCACGGTGGCGGAATTCATCGGCGCGAAAAAAGACTGCGAAGTGATTTTCACGCGCAACGCGAGCGAGTCGCTGAACCTTGTCGCGTACAGCTACGGCCTGAATTTCGTGAACCGGGGCGACGAGATTGCGCTGCCGGTCAGCGAGCACCACAGCAACCTGGTGCCGTGGCAGATGGTCGCGCGCGTGAAGGGCGCAAAGCTGGTCTACCTGTACCCGGATGCCTCCGGCCGCCTGAGCGACGAGGAAATTGACCGGAAAATCACCAGAAAGACGAAGGTCGTTGCGTTCGCGCAGGTTTCCAACGTGCTCGGCACCGTCTACCCGGTCAGGAAAATCGTCCGGAAAGCGCATTCCGTCGGCGCAGTCACCGTGCTGGACAGCGCCCAGGGAATCCCGCACTACCCGGTGGACGTTTCGGACCTGGACGTGGACTTCATGGCCTTCTCCGGCCACAAGATGCTGGCGCCGATGGGCATCGGCGTGCTCTACGGCAAAGAGAAGCTGCTGAACCGCATGCCGCCCTTCCTGATGGGCGGAGAGATGATCGAGTATGTGCACGAGCAGTCCGCGACCTTCGCCCCCCTGCCGCAGAAGTTCGAGGCCGGCACGCAGAACGTGGGCGGCGCCGTGGGCCTTGCGGAGGCCGTGCGCTACCTCCGGAAAGTCGGCTACCGGACCATCCGCCAGACGGAGGACCGGCTGCTTGCTTACACGCTGAAGGGGCTCGCGCAGATTCCGCACGTCACGGTTTACGGCGGCACCGAAGCGCGGGAAGACCGCTGCGGGGTGATTTCGTTCAATGTGGAGGGCGTCCACCCGCACGACGTCGCCTCCATCCTCGACGCGGACGGCGTCGCCATCCGGGCGGGGCACCACTGCGCCGAGCCGCTGCTGGAGTATATGCACGTGAACGCGACCTGCCGCGCCAGCCTTTACTTTTACAACACCAAAGAAGACGTCGACGCTTTCCTTCAGAGCCTGAGCAGGGTCAGGAGGTGGCTCGGCCTTGGAGCTTAACCAGATTTACACGCAGATTCTGACGGAGCACAACAACTCCAGGCGCAACAAGCACCCGATTGAGAATCCGACGGTCACGCTCAAGGGGGTCAACCCGAGCTGCGGGGACGAAATCCAGCTTCAGCTCCGCGAAAAGGACGGCGTGATTGAGGACGCGGGCTTTACGGGCGTCGGCTGCGCAATCTCGCAGGCCTCCGCCTCCATCATGATCGACCTTGTCAAAGGGAAAACGACCGCAGAGGCGCTGCGGCTGGCCAAGACGTTCATCGGCATGATTAAGGGCGAAGTCACCGACGAGAAGCAGCTCGAGGAGCTGGACGAGGCCGTCGCGCTGCGCGGCGTCGCCCACATGCCCGCGCGCGTGAAATGCGCCGTCCTCGGCTGGCACACGCTGGAGGGCGCGCTCGGCAAAAACGAGGGGCATCCGTCTGGCGCCCCTGATAAAGGCGAAAAAGAAAAATCCTGAAGCGCCGGGAAGGGAGCGGAACAGTTGAAAACCGTTCGTTTCAGTCCGAATCCGGAAAGCGGGGCCCGCGTCGTCGGTTATCTGCACGACCCGATGGCGAACGAGCCGGAATTTACCAGGCGCCCGTGCGCCGTGATTCTGCCGGGCGGCGCCTACGAGTTTCTTTCGGAGCGCGAATCCGAGCCGCCCGCCGCGGCTTTTTTTGCGCACGGATACCAGGTCTTTATCCTCTCCTATTCCGTCGGGGACCGGGCGGCGGACCTGCGCCCGCTGATTGACGCCTCCCTGACCCTGATCCGCATCCGGGAGAGCAGCGCGGAGTGGAACGTGCTGCCGGGCAAAATCGCGGTCTGCGGCTTTTCAGCCGGCGGGCATGTCGCCGCCGGCCTCGGCACTTTATGGGACAGCCCGGAGCTCAAGGCCCGAATCGACACCAAGGGCGGGCGGAACCGCCCCGACGCCATGGTCCTCTGCTATGCCGTGCTCACGGCGGGCCGGTTCGCCCACAGAGAATCCATCGAGAAAGTCTCGGGCGGCAGCCCCACTCCGGAGCAGGTGCACTTTTTCTCTCTGGAAAACCACATATCGCCCCGCACGCCGCCCGCGTTCCTGTGGCACACCGTGGAGGACGACTGCGTCCCCGTCGAGAACGCCCTGCTGTTCGCGGCGGCGCTGCAGAGCCGGCATATTCCGTTCGAGTGCCACATCTACCAGAAAGGCGGGCACGGCATGTCCCTCTGCACGCGGGAGGTCGGCACCCCCAGCCCCCACTGCGCCACATGGTTCCCTCTGTGCGCCGGCTGGCTGGACGGGCTGTTCGGCTTCCGGGCGTAGCGGCGGCGTGTCGCCGCGGGCGTCGGCCCGGCGTGGGGAACGGCAGAAACCGGCGGCG
>ENA-UOOH01000902-UOOH01000902.1-fermentation-metagenome-genome-assembly--contig:-NODE-902-length-31326-cov-8.201177_pt1 | contig 31326 bp, 25 predicted proteins | sample MGYA00245778_ERZ724025 | MGnify/ENA primary metagenome ERZ724025 (study PRJEB28704, sample SAMN03018313) | fermentation metagenome | biome: anthropogenic terrestrial biome; feature: soil; material...
TCGTGGCGGCCGGTGACCCAGACAAAGAGACGTTTATCCGTCGGTATTGGTGGACAATAGAAGGTACAGTAAAACAAAGAAGTGCATTGGTCACAGAAGTACTTCCGTTTTTGGCACATCATTCATGGAAAACTGGCACACCTGGCACACCAAACCGTACGTTCCGGAACTGGAGAAAAGAGATTTATGAAAGGTTGGGTGAGTTGATGGGGTATATCTGTGAAGAGTTTTTATAAACTTTTCCGTTTTTGAAACGAAAATGCGTGTTACGATAGAAGCATCAAATTGTCCTGACGGACCCCTCCTCAACTTAATATTTTTTAAGGCGGCTCTCGGGGACGGGGCCGCTTTTTATATTGGGAGGTAACGCATATGGCTATGTCTTATGGCACCAAGAAGAAAACCAAGGCGGCAAGGAAGAAACCAGCGCCGGCGTTTAGATTTTACGGCAAGCGCAGCACCAGGATGATGTTGGAGATAGCGCCCTGGGCGCGGGAGCAGTACATGACAAACTAAGCTAGCGTAAGCAGCGGGCTAGGCTCAGGCTGATCACCTGGGCCGAAAGAGTGGAGTGCTTTCACCACTTTGCCCGCTTTAACTTTTCTTGAAAGCTACAACACCAAGAAAGCGGGTGAAAAACATTGTCCAAGCAGGATGTGTATTGGTTTAAACATGACGCTAACGCCAGGCGCGATCAAAAGATCGTACAGGTGTTAAATGTGTATGGGGCAGAAGGTTATGGCTGGTACTTCATGCTTATAGAAATGATGCGCGAGATTAGTGATTATAGGCTTAGGATTACCGGCAAATATACCATATCTGGACTAGCTCAGGAGTTGCGGACATCACCCGAGAGATTGAAGGAATTTATAGATGATTGCATTAATGAGTTTAACCTGTTTTCGAGTGATGGCATATATATCTGGAGCGAATCACTTCGTAAGCGCATGAAAGCCTATTCCGAAGTTATTGAGTCTAGGCGAGATTCTGCAATAGCAAGATGGGGAGAACCAACTAATGAGGAAAAAAGGTCTCAAAGATTAGCTGAAGCCAGAAAAAAGGGCACCCACAGCAAACAGGAATGGGAAGAAATGAAACACTTCTTCGAAAACACCTGCGTCAAATGCCACGGAGCGACTAAATTGAATGGCGTGGTAAAAGATCATATTATTCCTATATACAAAGGCGGGAGCGATGGAATAGACAATCTCCAGCCTTTATGTGCCAAGTGCAATGCTTCCAAGGGGCCGGAAACGGTGGACTATCGCCTTGGGTATTGCAGGATGTTCGGGCTAGAAATGCCTGCAAAATGGCTTCAAAATTCCTGCTAAATGACTGCTTAACTACTCCGATAAGAGTAGATAAGAATAGAATAGAATAGATTAGATAAGAAGTGAGTAGATGGGAAAAGAGGGGACCGGGGAGAAAAACCCGGTTTTTCCATTTTGGAGGTGAGATCATGGCAGATAACCTTACCGTTAAACAGGAGAAGTTTGTCCAAGGCTTATTTGCTGGACTCTCCCAGCGAGAAGCCTATAAACAGGCGTTTGATTGTGCCAACATGAAAGCTGAGACCATAGATGTTAAAGCCTGCAACCTAGCTAAAATGGATAAGGTGAGGGCAAGGCTTGAAAAATTGCAGAACGAATATAAAGAGCGCAACATGGTGACAAAAGAAAGAGTGTTGCAAGAATATGCCCGACTGGGCTTCTTTGATCCCCGGAAACTTTTCAACGATGACGGCAGCCCCAAGGGAATCCATGAGCTTGATGATGACACCGCCGCTGTCCTGGCCGGCCTTGAAGTCATGGAAGTGTACGAGGGATACGGAGAAAACAGGGAGTTTGTCGGGTACCTCAAAAAATATAAACTGGCCAATAAGCTGGGTGCCCTTGACAGTATTGCCCGACACCTGGGGATGTTCAATGACAAAGTAACCGTCACGATCGATAAAAAACTTGAGGACTTTGTCTGATGTATACGGCCAGACAGCTCATAGATAAACGCCGGGAGCTATGGGAGCAGCACCTGGACCCGGAGCAGGACAAGGAGTTCACCGCGGCGGTGACCGAACACATGGTTTCAGAGGATGGCGCCGGGCTCCGTCAGGAGATACAGACAAACCCGGAATACCTGGTCGAAATGTGCATGGTTATCGTCAACAAGGACCGCAAGACCGTACCGTTTTTTCTCAATGATGTACAGATGTCGTTTATAGATGACCTTAACCAGGCCATAACCGATTTTAAGGCAGACAGGCGCTTGAGCCTGTCGTTTTTGGTACTCAAAGGCAGGCAGCAGGGCTTTACCAGCATTATTACCGCTTACCAGCTAGCCTGCAGCATAACCCGGCGCAACTTCGCCGGCTACACCCTGGCCGACGACTCGGAAAACACCGAAGCCATATTCAACGACAAGGCCAAATACCCGTATGAGCAACTGCCGGAGAAGCTAAAACCGACTGAGAAATACAACAACCGGCGGGAACTGCTGTTTGAGAAGCTTAATTCGGTCTGGCGCGTGGCCACCGCGGGTAAAAAGGGGTCTGGTCGATCAAAGACGCTGAACTTCTTCCATGGATCTGAGGCAGGCTTCTGGGACAACATCATTGATACCCTGGCCAGCCTGGGGCAGGCCCTCACACGGGATAGCATAAAGATACTGGAATCGACCGCCAACGGCTACAACCAGTTCAAGGACCTGTGGGATGATGACAACGACTGGGAGTGTAAGTTTTACGAGTGGTGGAAGACCGGCGAATACCGGCTACCCTTTGAGAACCGGGCGGCAGAGCGTGAGTTTAAACAAGCAGTTCAGGCTGCTTTGCCGGGCAAGTGGGAGGATACAACCCGGGAATGGGTTTATTGGCGCTGCAAGAACTTGATGAATACTGAGGGTTTGGAATGGGGCCAGGTTTATTGGTACTACAAAAAGTGGGTCGACCTGAAGGCCCTGGTCAAACAGGAGTACCCCTGCTATGCGGAGGAGGCGTTTCTGGCTTCCGGGCGATCAGTCTTTGACAAGGAGATCATAGTCCAGCGCAAGGCAGAATTAAAGAAACAGCATCAGGAGCGGCCATACAGAATAGGCCGCTTTTCTTATCGGTGGAATGACCCGGACACCCAGGACCGCATTGTGGATGACAGCATCGAGTGGGTGGACGACCTGGCTGGACAGATCAGGGTGTATGAAGAACCGCAATATGGTTTCCCCTATGTTGTAGGAGGTGACACCAAGGGCGAGGGCAAAGACTTTTATTCCGGAACGGTAATTAACAATGTCACGGGCAATCGCTGCGCCACGGTCCATATGCAGTTAAACAACTCCAAGCCATTCACTTGGCAGATGTATTGCCTGGGCCGCTATTTCAACAATGCCCTGGTCGGCATCGAAATGAACTGGAACACGGCCCCGATCGAGGAACTGGAGCGCCTCAATTATCCTTACCAATATGTGCGGCAGCAATATGATCAGATAGGCAAAAAACTGGTGCAGCGCTTCGGCTGGCGAACAGATGGCAACACCAGGCCGCTTATCATCGACAAGGAGACCGATGTGGTTGACAACTATATTTACCTGATCAACGACATTCCTACCCTTGATGAGATGCTGTCATTCGTATATGACGAAAACAATCGGCCAGATGCTGAAACGGGCAAGCACGATGACTTGCTGTTTAGCGAGATGATTGCCAACGAGATTCGCTGGCAGCAAACCACGAAAGTCACAAAGAAGCAGACCCCGTTGAGCGAGATCATGGAGTACAAAGACAAGCTGGCGAAGGCCAACATGCGGAACCGGCGGAGATTGACGTAAAACGGGAAAGGAGAATCCCCATGCCAGAGTATGCAACAAAAGAGTATAAGCCGAACGATGACAACACCGACTACGCCACTGCCCCAGCAGGGACATGGGATGAGAGACAGAAAGAATGGTGGCAGCAAAAGATAGAGCAGAACTTTACTTATCACCCTCCCAAACCAGGGCAGCCGGAGAAATACGAACACCTGAGAGACAAGGCCAAGCGACTGGCGTTCATGATTGACGGTTTTTGCCCGGAGTCACGTGAGAAGTCTATTGCCCTCACAAAACTCGAAGAAGCCGTCATGTGGGCTAATGCCGCGATAGCTCGGAACGAATAGACGAAAAGGTTGGGGCCAACTAGGCTCTGGGGGCGTAAATACCGTTATGCGTGGGGCGGGCCGCTGGTATTTACTATATAAGCCGTAGTTTATGAGTAAATGCAAATAATGGCACTTCCTGTTGCGGTTGTCCTGGAGGGGAGAACTACGACGGCAGGCGGAGGCCTTTATGTTATAGGTGGTGATGCCCATGTATAAGGTCGGAGACCCCATAGAACCTATGTAACAGAACCCGCCACACCTCTCCTGGTTCTTATCCCCAGTGAAGTGTCCCATGGCGGGGCGTCAAGCCAAAGGCCGTTCTCACGAGCGGCTTTTTGTTTGGCAAGGGCAGAGCAAAGCAAAGAAAGGCAAGGTAAAGCGACATGAAGATAGTTAATTTGGAAGAAGAAATTGTTGTCGAGGGTGTTGATGAGATACCTGAGCATTACAAAATTTTCAATCAGGAACACATCGATTATGTTGACGCCCTGACGGGACAAATACTGCTCAATGACCTAAAAGGCCAATTGCTCAACATTATTGAGGGGGCTGGCCTCCTGGATAGGCAGGAAACAGCCATAAAGCGCATGATTACAAACACGTTGCACGAAGCTCGCCACGATATAACCGAGAGCCTGGATTTGGCAAAGACAAATAAAGACTGCTCCACGTGTGTTCACAACCACCAAAGTACACCAGATATGGGCAGGGTTTGCGAGGAATGCAAAATAATATCGAGAGGCTACCAGAAGTACGAATTTTATACCGGGAACAACCACGAAGATTAAAATCGGCCCGCCCTTGCCGATTAAACGACAGGTGGTGATACCGATCACACCCCCCGAAATGTTGAGATTATTGACGCAACTGTGGCATGCAGTGATCGAGTACCCGGAAGCGGACGAAGAATCCGCCTTGGAGTACATCCAAGCGCTGCAGTCGCTGGTGTTTAGGCTGGAAGAAAAGCAGAGGAGATGATACCGTGTCCAAGAAATCCAAGAAGAAGGGCAAAAAGAAGGGTGTCGGCAAACGTAAAAAGTATGGAACCGGGCATAAGTAGCCCGGATTTTTTATGAGGAGCGAAAACATGTCAGAAGAGACTTTGCTAAAGAAAATTGAGCGCCAAAAAGATGAGTTGGCGATCCGTGGATTTGAACCCAAAAACCTTATATTGAACAGAAAGTGTTATGAACAGATCGCATTATTGGCCTGCGACCGCAGTATTAATCTTATCGACAGATACCACGGGCTTAACATTGTCGTTGTTCCGTGGTGCGAAAATGATGAGGCGATTGTCACCTGCGATCCCAAAACCGAATTATGCCACTCAAAGAAACTGGCTGAAATTAGGGAAAAGGGGGCTGAGTAATGGCTGAGAAATGCCAGATCATCAAAACTAACGTTTTCGCGTCGTGCGAAACTTACAACTGCCTCAAGCGCATATCCTGGGCTATTGGTAGGCCGGACGGACCGCCGCAGCTGCACCATTACTACTGCGATGACTGCATGCGGGACATTCTTGCCAGCGTGCCGGAGGAGTTGAGGCCGGAGCCCTTATACCCGGAGTGGCACGATGGACCTATGTTCCACGAGCCTACGCCTGAGACGGAACCAATCCCCGAGCCCACCAAGTCCTACCCCTGTAAGTACTGCGGGGAGGAGTTCGATTCACCCACCAAGATCGGCAGCCATACCAGGTACTGCGAAGCCCGGAAGGAGGCGGTGGCGAATGGCGAGACCTAAAAGGCCGAACCATCCCCTAGCGGTGGCCCTGGCAGATGTGGGCAAGACGAAGGTACATACCCTGCCCAAGCCGAAGGAATCCAAGGAGTTAAAGGCTAGCGCAAGCAGCTACTACTATCCTCCGTCGTTGCGGCTGGACAAAAGAGACTTCCCGGGCGTAGATGGTTTCACCGCCGGGAATACGGTGAACCTGGCAATTACCTGCAAGGTCGATTCTGTATCTACGAGCGACAATGGCCAGGAAAAGGATTGTACTGCCTATCTCGAAGTGACGCAGATCAGCGACATAACCCCAAGGAAGGGGGCTTGAGCGAGATGATCAGCGCATGGTGGCTATTAGCTTTAACCTTGCTTTTTTTGGTCATGATGGAGTACCGCGAATACGAATGGCGCCTTGAGCGCAAGGACTTATATAACCGCATCATGGCAGGCGGACTTAATGAATACCGGAACGAAGTAAAAGAAAAGCCTCCCCCGAGAGGCGGGAACATGGTCAGGGCTGGACTTGAGAAAGCCCAGAGCTACCAGATGAAGATGCTAGGTGGTGATGGTTAGTGCCAATGCCTTTTAATCTCAACAGCGTCCTGGACATCATCCGGGGCAGGCCCGGAGCGGGAGCGGAGAGAAATGCCCATGCCGGCATGATTGACCAGCAGGGAATGCCGGGTAAGCCTCCTGTAGACGAGGGCGAGGTTATAGCCCTCGTGAACAACGAGTTTTCCCGCCGACAGAAAGAGCGTCTTCCGTTCGAAAACCAATGGAAGATCAATATTAACTTTCTTGAGGGCAACCAGTATATCGACATTAACCCGGTATCCCAGGCGCTCGAAGAAACCCCCAAGGTTTACGAGTGGCAGGAGCGGGAAGTTTTCAACCTCATGGCACCGAATATTGAAACCAGGCTCTCCAGGCTCTCCAGGATGCGGCCTATCTTGAAGGTGCGCCCTGGCAGCAATGACCCAGAGGACACCAGAGCCACCAAGGTGAGTAATCATCTGTTAAGCAATACCTATTACGACAAAAAGATGCAAGCAAAACAGGCTGATGCCAATGCCTGGATGGAGTCTTGCGGCACGGTCCTGAAAAAGCACACATGGAACCCGGAGTTAGGTCGCAGGATAGGCGCTGACCCCAACATAGTAGATATGCAGGGAAATCCATTACCCCAGGACATGAGGGAAGGCGACCTCGAAGTCATAATCTGCCCGCCCCAGGAGATTTACCCAGATTCCTGTTATCACCAAGAGGTCGAGCAATGCCGTAGCATCATCCATTCCAAGGCGTTCCACCGGGATGAGGTGGAGCGCATCTGGGGCAAAGAGGTACAGCCTGAGCAGGTAGCGGTCATGCAGATGCAAAGAGCCATGGTCGGCACCGGCGGCCTGGGCTACAACGCCATGACCCACAATTATACCACCGTCACAATGACCGATTATGTGCTGGTCAAAGAATACTGGGAAATGCCGACAAAGGACCACCCCGAGGGCAGGCTGATTATAGTCTCCAACGGGGTTTTGCTTTATTATTCTGACCACCTTCCATACCTGATAGGGGAAGATGCGGTTCCGGCACTGCCATTTACCAAGCAGGTTTGCATCCAGCGCCCTGGCTGCTTCTGGGGTAAGAGCGTAGCCGAGCGCATGGTACCCCTGCAGCGCAGGTACAATGCGGTAAGGAATCGCAAAGCTGAGTTTTTGAACCGCGTTTCGATCGGGCAATGGACAGTAGAACAGGGAACGGTGGACATCGACTACATGGAAGAGAACGCCGGCAGCCCGGGAGCCATCATAGAGCACATTAGAGGTTCTAATCCTCCCAGGCCTGTGCAGCAAGGCTCACTGCCGCATGAGTTCGAGACCGAGGTCCCCCTGATTTTGCAGGAATTATCTATTGTTTCCGGAGTATCGGAGCTATCCCGGCAATCCAACGCCCCAACCGGAGTAAAATCCGGCGTGGCCATGCAGCTAGCCCTGGATCAGGACGATACCAGGTTGGCGACCACTTCTGCAAACATAGGCGTTGCACTGGTGGAGGACGGTAAAATCTGGCTTCGGCTGTATAAACAGTTTGCCAAAGGACCGAGAATAGCCAGAAATGTTGGCAAAAACAACGTGGTCGAGGCCTATGACTGGACCGCGGCTGACATTAAGTCTGACGACGTGATTATCGAACCGTACAGCGCCATGGCCGAGAGTCCGGCACAGCGCCGGCAGATGGTGTTCGACCTGATTGAGAGCGGAATTCTCAGCGAAGGTGCTTTCAGCAAGGAAATGCGCGCCAAGGTGCTGGAAATGATCGATATGGGCAACTGGGAGGCTGCTAACGAGGCCGACGATGTTCACATTTCCAAAGCCGAGCGCGAAAACCTGGCCATGAAGACCGGCCAAATGACCATCCCAGCTCAGTATGACGACCATATGCTGCATATCCACTATCATAACCTGCTCAGGCTGTCGGTCGAGTTTGAACAGATCGTAGCGGCGAACCCGATCATAGAGGAGATGTTCAACGACCACGACCAAATTCACTTACTGTATCTGCAGGAACTGGCCATGCAGCAGGCAGCGGCGATGCAGCCATTGCAGCAACCGCCACAAACAGCTTAATAACTAAGCACTTTTACTGACGTAGCCTTATCGGCGATAACCCCGGATTACGGGGCCGCATGATGGGGCTATTTGCATTTTAGGAGGTATTTATATGTTTTTAAGAGCCGACAACCTTAGGTTTGGAATGAATCTACAACTCTTTGCGGAAGATGTGGGTCCAGTCGCCGGAGGCGACAATACTGCTCAGGCAGAGCCAGGTCCGGCATCAGACACCACTCCAGCCCCATCTGCTCCGAGCCAGCCCCAGAGCCTGGCGGAATTCTTCCAAAGCCGTATGGCCGGCGAACCGCCACAGACGAACGAGCCGCCTGCACAAGCAGATAACGGCGAACCAGAACCACCGGCACCCGATGCTGCCAAACCGGAGCCCCCCGAACCCCGGGTTGATATCCCGGACAAGTTCAAGAACCCTGATGGCAGCCCGAATTTAGAGGCCCTGGTGCAGAGCTACCGGGAAATGGAGTCTGTTTACACCAGGTCAAACCAGGTTGAGCAGTTTGCCAAACTGCAACAGATGGTTATTAATCTGCAGCAACAAATTGCCAGACAGGGCCAACAGCAGCAAGTCCAAACACAGGCGGTGACCGCCCCGCAAGCACCCCAGCCGACCAAAGAGGAACTCGATGCCCAGGCCAAGGCTGAAGTGGATAAGTTCTGGGAGGATTACAGCGAAGATCCCAGGACGGCGATCACCAAGCTGGTCCAGAATACCGTGAAAAATGCGGTGAAAAGCGAGGTCGAACCTTCGGTTTCCCAGTTGGCCCAAAAGGTGGAACCGATCATCCAAAACGCCGAGTATCAGACCCGTGTGGAAGAGTACCATGCGCAGGTTATGGAGGCCAAGAAGGATAGGCCGGACTTCGATGAGATGCTTCCGGAGATGCGGAAGGTCATTGACGAGTTTGGAGATGTCCTCAAAAGCCGACCCGATGCGGTGGTTATGGCCTATAACCTGGCCAAGGCCAGGCAGGCAGAGAGCCAGCAACCGGCTCCCACCGCACCTGAACCGGCAAAGCCGCCTACGGTCGAAGAGATGCTGAATGATCAGGAAATGGTCGCCAAACTCGTCCAAAACCCGGCGCTGAAGAACCTGATCTTAACGCAGCACATGCAGGAAATCAAAAATAATCCTGCTCCGCCTGTGATAGGGGCTAACGGCGGGGGAATCCCGCCCAGCACGCAACCCGTTGACCTAAAAGACATCAAATCAGCTAAAGAGGCGCTCAAGGCCAAGTATGCAGGAATGAACTTGCTGTAACTTTCCCTTGTTGACGGCCTCTTTAATCATTTTAAGGAGGTAAGACCACAATGGCAGACAATGTATCTACCATCGCCATGATGAGCGATGCGTTCAAAAACTTCTTCCTTCCCGGTCTCCGGGAACAGATGGATTATGGCGCAAGCGCATTCCTGGCTCAGTTAGAAAGAAACACTGAAAACGTCGTAGGTAAGGATATTCGCATTACCATGGCTTACGGAAGAACTGGTGGTATCGGGGCCATAAATGAGACTGCATCCTTCCCGACCGCTAACCCCCGTAAATTCAAGCAGGCCACATGGGAAACCAAGGACCTGGCCGCAGTATTCCAGATCACCGATAAGGCGATCGAGGCTTCCAAATCCAGCGTGGGCGCTTTCGCTAACATGCTGGAACGGCAGTTCGAGGACTGCGAAACCGATGCCAAAATATATATCGGACGGTCTGTGTTAGGGGACGGCACTGGCAAACTGGGCATTATTCATTCGGCCACCTGGGCCGCAGGCGACAGCTCCCTTACATTCGAAATGACTGCGGATTACCCAATGGTTTACCTGTCTGAGGGCATGGTAGTAGATATTATCGACAAATCGGCTACTCCGGATGCCGCGCTGTCTGGCGGAAGTGCTCTGGAAATTGTCGCGGTTGACGATGATGCAAGGACCGTTAAGGTTGTAGGGCTCCTTACTGCCCTGACCGATATTAGCGCCACTGTCCAGTCGGACAATGATTATCTGGTAGCTCAGGGCAGCCTGGATAGAGAACTGACCGGACTTGCGGCAGTATTTGACAATACCGCCTCCATTTACGGCTTATCCCGCACGACCTATCCTTGGCTTAAGGCTCAGGTCAATACCAGCGTGGGCGAGATCAACGACATGGCCATTCAGAAGCTGATTGACAATGCCGAAACCAGAAGCGGCAGCAAGATCAACTTCATGCAATGCTCCTTAGGAGTGGGCCGGGCCTATGTCAACTACAAGGCGGCTCTGCGTCAGACTGTTAATAGCCTGGATATCAAGGGCGGCTATGAGGGCATGGCATATGTCAATGGCGGGAAGAAGATTCCGATTGTAAGCGACAAGTATATGCCGACCGGAACCCTGGACGGTCTGGACACCAAAGACTTCGGCCTGTACGCTATGAACGACTGGAATTGGCGCGATCAGGGCGGCGGAGTACTGACCAAGGTGGCCGGGAAGCCCGCCTGGGGTGCTGAACTTATTCGCTTCTGCGACGTGGGCTGCCAGCGCATCAGGGGCCAGTTCCGGGCTTCAGGCATCACCGAAAGTTAATCTGCGGGGGCGTCATGCCCCCTTTTTAAATCCACAGAAAGGACGGTGAAACCACTTGGCTGCAAGTGTAGCAATTAAACAGAGGACCAAGTTCGCCGGGCTGTTTGCGGTTATTGCAGACGTCACCCTGGACGATTCGTACCCGACCGGTGGCGAGGCATTGATCCCCAACCAGTTCGGATTGAACAACTTTCAGTTTGTTCTTCCGGCTCCGGCATCGGGATACTCTTTCGAGTTCGACCATGCCAACAAGAAGTTAAAAGCCTATGTCCCGGTAAATGCCGTTGCAGGGGATGGCGCTGCAGATGCAAACAATACACTGATGAAAAGCGCAACCGGCACAGTAGAGGTAGCAGGAACCGGCACAGCGTTCCAGGTACCGGCTGCAGAAGCAGCAGACAAAACTGACTTGGAAGATGTTGTTGTGCGCGTTTTAGCGATAGGATACTAATGACACGGAGGGACCTATGTCCCTCCTTTGCTTTTATGCATTTGAAAATAAAGGAGGAAACTACATTGGCCGACATATCCATTCCTATTGACGCAAAAGGCAACAAGGCGAAGTACATCGACAATGAAGACGGGACGTACAGCCAGGCTGTCTTGATGCCGACAGGCACCGTGCAAAACGCATTTGCCATCGCGCCTTCTGACGATGATGACCTGCCCAACCCCGCCACCGCCATTTATGTCGGAGTTGAAGGCGATGTTAAGGTGGATTTGGTCGGAACCGGCACGGGCATCGTATTCAAGGCTATGCCCGTGGGGTTCTATCCTATGCATGCTACTAAAATCTATGCTACCGACACAACCGCGACCGATATTGTTGGGGTGTATTGATATGCTGATAATCGCTAATGCTCTAACTTTGCGGGCGGCCCACCCTAAAAAGAGACATGTCTTCAACATTATGGACTACGGAGCGGTCGGCGATGGCGTGACGGATGATACGGCAGCAATCCAGGCGGCTATTAACGCTGCTAATACAAAATTAGGAGGGACAGTATATTTCCCCTCCGCCACTTATTTGACTGGGCCTTTGTCCTGTAAACCGAGTGTCAACTTTAATGGCAAAAACGCTACCTTGATAGCTTCTGCGGCAGTCACTTCCGAACATGCCGTTATAGAACTTTTCGGAAGCGTTACGCCGACCAGCACCACGCTACAAACGAGCTCCCTAGTTGGGGATACAGTTTTCAGTGTAACTTCTGCGGCTGGGTTTGTGGCAGGAGACTATGTAGTAATCAGGGACAATAATTATAAATTTAACACCGAAGGCCGAAACCAGGAGCTACGACAGATACAGACTATTGATGGAAATTATATTACCATCGACAAACCCGCCATAGGGTTTTACGCAACCGCTTCTGCCGCCGAGATTGCGAAGATAAACCCGGCCCGTAATATTCTTGTAGATGGAATAAAAATACAAATAGGGACAGGCATTGAAGGGGCTGGAATCCGGGGCGAATACGCCTACAATTGCAAGATTAAAAATTGCGAGGTATCTGGAGCGGATTACACCGGGAGTATTGCGTTTGGCAGCAGTGCCTATGTGACCGTTGACGGCAACACGGCTAAGGATGGTCAAAATATTGACCTCGGATCGGGCGGACGGGGCTATGGCTTGCATTTTTATGAGTCATGCCATAACTGCGTTGCTCAAAACAATTACACTTATAATATACGAGAAAACCTAATAAATACCGGTAGTCGCTACTGCTCATTTATCAGTAATGAAGACGAAAACTGCTACGATGATAGTTTTAACACTCATGGAACTGGAAATGAGCACATACTTATTGCCAATAATATTTCAAGGGATTCCAGGGGGGCAGGAATTTTAGTCGGTTATGACAGTTGCGAGGCTCCCGATAAATATGTAACCGTACAGGGGAATAAAATTTACAACTGTGCGGGTTACAACATCATATGCTCCTGCCCAGATGGGCAGGAGCATAATCACATTGAGGTCTTGGGCAATGAAATAATAGAACCTGCTTATAGTGGAGATTACCTCGTAATTTTACACAACACGACAAATCTTAAATTTAACACCAATATCATCAGGGACGGCGCCAACAACTACAGGGCCATTGACCTATATAACTGTGATGCTGTCGAGGTTTGCTATAACGATATAAGCGATATTGCCCAGGAAGAAGGACTAGTGTTCGAGAATTGCAACACGATATTAATAGACCATAACAATTTCAGCAACATTACCGGCTACAATATATGGGCAAAAACTGGCAATACAAGCGTAACAATCAGTTACAACACTTGCGATGATGCAGATGTTGCCTTGCAAGGTGACGAAACAGTTATAGGTAATTCCTGGCAGACATAAGCCGGTCAGATATGGGCCGGTTTTTTATTGGGAGGGATATAGAATGAACAACCAACGATACAACGAAATCACCGACAGGATTCGAGGGAAGCCTTTTTTATTGCTCATTGAAACCAGTGCTACGAGCATCCCCGAGCGGCTGGAAGAATACGACCCCAACATGTTTATCTGCTTCAATTCGCTGTTGCAGGAGTACGAGGTACATAGCCTGAGAAACCGGGAAGGCGATACGTTTGCCCTGTCTATCCCGTATTCCGTGTTGGACACCCGCCTGCTGGACCTGGTGGCCAAGCGTGACCAGAACAGGCGGTCATTAAAGGCAATCCTACGCGAGATTGAACGGCACAACGAAGCTATAGACAAGGCCAAAGATAGGCGCAGGAAGGACGAACTGCATATGATCGCCAAAGACTCCGCAAACCGGCTATTCAAGAAGCATTATGCCATGTAGAATCCCCAAGAAAGGGGGCTGAATATATTGCCCATTATGACATTAGGAGAACTCAAGGCTGAGGTAATGAGCACCGTCGGAGCGGATTATACTGCGGATATCGTCAGATATCTCAACAAGGGCCTGCTCGAACTGTCGGAGATGTCCCAGGTTATAACCAGGGCTGAAGTTAGCGTTGTGAATGGTATATTCGCCCTTCCAAGTGATTGTCTCATCATTAAAGACGTCCTGTACAAGGGGGTATACCTTTCCAGGTACGACAAGACCGCTTTCCCGGACAAGTTGGCGAGCACCCCCCTATACTGGCAACGGGACGGGAACAACATCGAACTTTACCCTGTTCCTAAAGGTACCACAACCGTTACATTGGTTTACACAGAAGGGGAAGCCGCGATGGAAGCGGAAGATGATACGCACACACTGGAACATGCGGATGAGTTCCTGATTTCCTTCGCTAAGTGGAAGGTTCTGATTGACACTAAAGGCGTATCTAATGAAGCCCTGTACTGGCGGCAGGAATCGGAAACCGAGAAGGAAAAGTGGAGAAAACTGAACTTTGCGCAGCATCATAGACCGCGCAAGGTCAGAGTAGGCAGGTGGTGGTAGTTATGCAGTGGCAAGAAATTATCGGCCTGGCCGAGAAGCAATCCGACGAGGCATACGACGTTGCGGACTGGGTGGAGTTGATCAACCTGTGCCAGGACGAACTGACGCCATATGCAAAAATGAAAGCCCCAACGTCCGATATTACTGTAAGTGTTGACGGACATAAGGCAGAGATAGAAATTGCTTACGATATCGGCCTGGATGCAGCTCACAGGATATTGGACGTTTATTATACCCCAGACATTGAAAACGGAAAAGAAATCCATCTTCGCAGGCTGCCAACCTTCAATAGATTTTCGAAAGGGTGGAAAATGGACAGCGCCAAGATATACTTGCAGGGTTTGGGCGAGGAAGCGGCCGGCACCGTGCGAGTTGAGTTTTATAAAAGACTGGCCCATGCGGTTTATGACGAAGGTCCGCCTGAGACGTTCACCCCGGACGGCCCAGAAATCCCGGAAGAATTTCATCCCATATACGTTTCTTTTCTCTGCATGAAATGTCAGCAGAGAGAGGAGGAGCCCGAAGATAAGGCCGACTTCGAGAAGGAATACAACGAGGCCAAACAAGCCTTTGCGGTGGCCCGGATAGCCCATATGGAGCCATGGAGCCTTAAATACCTGCAGCAGAGCAATCCGGTTTAAGGGAGGTGGAAGAATGTCCGCTAAGGTTGACTTTCAGGTAAAAGACTTCTCTGCCGGAATGATTGATAAGGTTGACGACAACATTTTACCGCAAAACGCAGCCCAAGATTGCTGCAATGTCATAAGTCGCATTATCGGCATACTTGATAAGCGGGCAGGGCAGGCACGATTAAACACAACAGCAATAGGAGGCCCCCCACACGGGTTATATGCATATTACAACCATGAAGAGGTGAAAAAAATTATGGTTGTAGGCGGAACCAAACTATATGTTTGGAACCCTACAACATTAGTATTTGACGAGCTTAGAAGCGGACTTAACGCTACAGCTACAATGATATTCGAAACCTGCGCCAACTATGTTGTGGGCATGAATGGCGTTGATGCGCCGTTTAAATGGAGCGGTACCGGGGAAACGTCTGTCCTGGCCAACGCCCCCGCTACCGGGAGATTCCCGGTTTTATACAAAGAAAAGTTGTTTTGCGTTCCCGGAGACAATTTATCACAAATATGGTGGTCTGAATCGTTCGCCCCAGAAGAGTGGCCAGCCATCAACTACTGGGGCGTAAAAGACGGCGATGGAGATGAAATCAGATGCCTGAAGGCATTTCAAGGCGATCTGGTTATCTTTAAAAACAGGTCTACTCATCTATTTCGTGGCACGTCGCTGGAAGATTTCAGGCTGGAATCTATGGATGCCCAGATAGGTTGTGTCGGCCCATTGGCTGCTGCGCCTTTAGGAAACAGACTGTATTTCGTGTCACGGGACGGTCTCTTTTATTTCAACGGCCTTAGCAACATATCCATAAGCGCCAACAGCATCCCCAGGCTTTGGCAGAATGTTGACAAAGACAATCTGGATAAGGCCTGCGTTGGGACATGGAATGATATGGTTTGGTTTTCACTTCCCCTGAAGCAGGGCTCAGGGGCCCAGGAAAGCAATAATTTCGTCATACTCTATGATCCTGTCAGCGGTGGATCCTTCTGGCCAACTTCAGGTATCAATGCCAGCTGTTTTCAAGCATTTGATGATGGTTCTTACTATGCTTTCTATTCAGGCGATTCTTTATCTGGATATGTAAATCAGCAGGACGTTGGAACCGATGATTTTGGAAGCCCCATATCAGCTTACTGGATCGGCAACAGTTTTGATGTTGGAGTGGCGGGCCATCTTAAAAAAGCTAAAAAGGCTTTCATAGAAGATTATCCAGACCAGGAAGTGCCAGCCACATTAAAAATCAGTCTGGATTATGGAGAATTTCTTCCCTGGACGCATAAGCGGGACGATGGAATGGTAAGAGAATATCGCGCCCCGGCACAGCACCGGGTACGATGGCGGTATATGGCCCCGATGTTTAGCCATGATTCTTCAGGCGGCTGCCAGATCAGGGGATTAACCATACCATGCAAAGTCAAGGAAAAGCCTAAGGGCAGAACCCTGTAGAAAGGAGGCTTGAATTTTGGCCAGAGAACAAGATATTATCCATCTGTTTAAAAATCTTGATGTAAAAGACCCTGAAATGCTGCAGATTGCTTTGGCCAAGAATTTCGCTGAGATAGAAAACCGGTTAGGAATAGTCCAGATGTGCCTAAAGCAAATCTCTGGCGGTTCGGTAACCGATGTAACAGCAAAACTACAGCAGAGTTTTGCCGATACGGCTGCGGCGCTGATAGCTGCTTCCCAAGCCTTAGAAACGGCTGACGGCAATATCCAAGGATTCTTTCAGGATGACACTCCCTCTGAGGGCATGAATTTTGGAGACATATGGATAGACACAGACGGCCATTCTCCACTTACGACAGAAGATATTTATCGCTATGAAGATGAAGAAGGGGGCTCAGCAGGAGAATTATCCTGGGCTTCTGCGCCAACAAGCGCTGTAGGCATTGTATATCTCGAAGCTTATAATGCTCAACTAACAGCAGGGAAGAAGATCACTACCTTCTATCAATCTGATATTCCTGTTGCGGAGTCCAAAGGCGATTTATGGGTGGACATTGATGACAACAACAAGACCTACCGGGCTGCTGCTGCTGGAGCAGATACTATCATACCAGGAGAGTGGGAGCCAATACGCGATTTGGGAGTAACAAGGTCTGCTGCTACTTATGTAATATCTGACGGATCAACCACCAATGTATCCAGGCATGCCGACTACATAATACCGTCCGGCAGCACATCTGCTCAAAAGACTATACAAAAGGCTATAGATGCACTGCCTGCAGACGGCGGAAAGATACTGTTTCTTGAGGGCACATATATTGTCGATGGCCCCATAAATCTGCGTGATCACGTGGTGCTGGAAGGTCAAGGGCAGAATACTATTTTAAAACTTAAGGATAATTGTGCATACGCCACGCCATCTTTTACACGAAATAGTATTGCTTTTGGGAGCAATGGCGAAGATTATGGCAGCGGCTTGCCTAGATATAAAAAGGCCAAATTCGGCAAAGGAATACTAATCGAAGAGGGAGCAACCAACCTGCTTTCGGCCAATCAGAGCAGCGTAGAGACGGATACGACAGGGTTATCTACCCTAGAGATAACAACAATATCGAGGGTTACAACGGAATATTGGCATGGCAGCGCAAGCTTAAAAGTGGTAACCAGTGGCACGAGTCCATCAGGGCACGAGGGTATGAATACGCAAAGCGTAGTGGTATCGCCTGGTGTGGCTTACACGGCTTCGGCTTACGTTAAAGGGACTGGCACCGTACGTATTAATCTCAACGAGCGAACCAGTGCAGACGCTTGGGCTAAAGATAATTTTGGCCCAATAATTACGCTTACCGACTCATGGCAAAGACTTACCATATCGGCCACTATGGAGTCTACTACTGCACGAGCTTCTGTGCGTGTTGTAACTTCTGACCGTACGCAGGCAGCTACGTTTTACGTTGACGGATTGCAGCTTGAGCAAAAGGCCTACGCTACATCTTGGCAGATTGGCGGAACGCCACGCGCCGCTGAAGTCTTAACTGTTCCTGCGACAGACATTTTCAACAAGGGCAATTGGACTATGGAGGTTATTTATACTCCTACAATAGAACCCGCAAATGGATTGTATAAAACATTTTTAGACATAACCATTGATTCAAATAATTTTTATAGATTGACTTGCGATCCAGCGGGGAGATTGGGCTTTCATCAACGCACCAATGGGGGAACTGTCGTCGCACAAGGTCAGTCTGTTTTAACCAAGGGAATACCATATTCAATAGCGGTTACAAGTGATGGAAGCGTGATAAATCTATATGTCAATGGAGTTCTAGAAGGCAGCACTGCCTACACCGAACCATCAGGCACACCTTCTATCATAGGAATAGGGGCAGTATCTTTGGGTGTTCAAACATGCAATGGCATCATTGACGACCTGCGAATTTCCAACCGGGCGCGGACACTAGAAGAACATCAAGAATATGTTTCCTCAAATAAGCCTCACGTATATGATGACGCTACTACATTAATCCTGAATTTTGATAATAATATCGGCCAATTTAACGGCATTATCCAGAATGAAGATGTTACTGATGGCAATGACTATATTTCAATACTATCTTTAGAGATTGATGGTAATAAAAATAACAATCCCTCATGCAGTGTAGATAATATTCACATGTTCAGAACTTATGGTGGAATCATCGCTTACTGCGATATAACAGATTCTTGTTATCATGGTATTTTCATTACTAAAAATTCAGACAAGTTTCAGATATTAAATAATCATGTATATAGATCAGAACGACACGGCATTTATACTCAAGGATGCAGCGATAACATCATATCTGGCAATATATCAGAACAAAATGTTATAACCGGCATCATCTTATATGACTATGTAGCTGAAAATATAGTGTGTGACGAAAACTCGGTTACAGGTAATATATGTAGACGTAATGGCGGGAGCGGTCTGGTTGTCCATAATGGCAGAAACAATATAATCAGCAACAACACTTGCTACGCCAATGATGAAAGCGGTATTCGATCAAGCGGTACCGACCATACTAGTATTTGCAGTAACACTTGCAAGGCAAATGCAATGCACGGGATGTACCTGTCTTCCTCTGAAGATTCTATTGTCAGCAGCAATTCCTGTATTAGCAATTCTCAGGAACAATCCGGCATGTATTGCGGTATATATTTGTCATCGTCCAGTTATAACAACGTACAGGGCAATCTGATTAGAGGATCCATTCACAAATATGGCATAGATGTACATGATTCGGGATGCGTGGGAAACATTGTAACCAACAATGATCTTAGGGTTTCTGGATCTACAGGGAAGATAAATGACGCTGGAACCGGTACCATAACTACTGCCGGGAACAAAGTGTAATAGGGGTGGAAGCATGAACATAACGGTTAGGGACGGCGCAGTGTTGTTTGCCACTCATATCATCACCGCATTGGGAGACCATGTAGATGATCCGATATTGGACGCAAACAATCAGGTAATTTGCTACTCCAACCAGGAATATTTGAGCATGGTATCTGCCCTGGAGAGGCGTGGCATTAAGTTCAAATCTGAAGAGCTATCATTTCCTCAGGAATTCAAAGACAAAGTAAATGGACTGAAATATACCAGCCGCTCTGAGGCCATCAGCCACCTGCAAGGCGAAATAGATGTTCCTGAGCAGGAAGTAGTTGCATTTTTGCGCAAGGAGAAAGACTTACTAGAAAGTAAATTGAATGCCGTAATATCAGAAAAGGATGATCTTAAATCAAGGTTAGACAAAATTGAAAGCGACAAATCGATTTTGCAGGATCGATTAGGAGCACTTGAGCAGGATTTTGCCTTGCAGAAATCATTAATTAGCAAAGGGGGTTTATAAATTGGCCTATTGGACTACATTCAAAGACCCTGTTACGGGCGATCTTATGTCTGCCGAAATTAAGGATGGACTTGGCTATGTTGGCGGCAAGCGGATAACTGACTATTACTCTGACTTAGGATATAAGCCGGTATGGAGCCCTTCTAACAGCCCTGTAGAAGGCGGTGCTTACGGGACATATTCGTTTGTAAAGTCGGGAGGGGGAAGTTCTGGTTCCAGTTCAGGTTCAAAATCCAATAATAAGTCATCCAGTAAAGCAGAGAAACAGTATTATGTGCCCGGACAACAATCCTTAGAAGATGCTATTGCCAGATTGGACTACACCCCGCGGAGCATGGGCGATATGCAGAAGGAGGCTGCCAATCTCGCCAACTTACAGATTGACCCACAGTTAGCTGCATTGAAAGCGGCCATTAACAAGGCTGTCTCCGATGCAGGCATTCAAAAAACCAGCGTTGAAGCCAATTATGCCAATGTTCAGCCAACCGCCGCAAGGCTGCTTGAAGAAGCCCAGGCTGCAGGCACCGAGAGCGCCATTGCCAGAGGAGGAGGCAGAGCGGGAGCGGTTGAATACGAAGTAGGAAAGATGAAACGCCCCATAAACGAGTCCGTAATGCAGGCGGAAGCCCAAAAATCCGCACAATTATCTGCAATAGACCAAGCTTTGGCAACGATTCAAGAAAAATATTCTGACCAAACTCAATCTCTGGAAGCACAGCGCGGATCACTGGAAGCGGCACAGCTGGCCGCGTTGCTGGCCGGGGACAGGGAAATGGCCTCCAATATGGCAAGCCAGAGGGTAGGGGCTGAGTATAACTTGGCATCTCTTCTTAACAGCAGAGATTTGAGCAACCAACAAAATGTGCTGGCTCAAGCTGAGATAACCGGCCAATTCCCAGGCATGCCAGAAGGAACGGTAACCTTGAGGGACTACCTAAGCAATAGTGGCTATGATGAACCCGGTTGGGATCCCGGTACGGGCAACGTAACCGTAAATGGTAAAACCTATACTCCTGAGCAGTTAAGTAAATATGGTTACATACAGAATGGACGTTGGCAGTTACCTGAAAGCATCATTAGATCAATGCTTCAATAGCGAAAGGTGGCTTTGAAATGGCCAATGCAAAGGATTTACTCCCGAATGATATACCTATAGATATTGTTCCAGACCGTTCCATAGGGGGCGCAGGATATGGGCAGGAATTAGCGGATCAGCATCCGGCCGGGACTTTTAAATATGGTTCCGGTCCTTCTACTTATTTGTCGGTTGCGCCAGGTACAAAAACCTTGGCTAGCCAGCAATTAGACGAACAAAAGCGATCCAACGCTTTTGCTGAGACATTGGCGCAAAAGGAGTTTGACTCCAATGAAAGGTATAGGTGGGCCGCGCTGGCCAAAAGCGGGTCCGGCAGCGGAAGCTCAAAAGAACCAACCGCTACTGAAATGATCAACGCCATAAGGAACGGAGCTGTCCAATATGCTCAGGGGCTGACCAAAGGAACGCCGTTTAAAGAAACGCGGGGCTTATATAAGGGGCAAACCTTTATGTCAAGCGGCGAAACCCCGGAACAGGCGGCCAAACTAACGATTCAAATGCTGCAGGGACAATTAGGGAACCTGCCCATATCCAGTTCCAACTATAACGATATTGTAAAAACAGTTTACGAATCACTTGGGCTAAAACCCCCAACAGCCAATGATTCTTCAACAGATGATCTGGCTGAATTACTGGCTCAATTAAGAGGTTAATGATTCGTTAGGAGGTCAACTCATGGCGAAAAGATACATCTGGGACTTCAACGCCCCTGCCGGCAACAATCTCAAAACCTGGGACGAGTGGGAAACTGAGCAGGCAGGGAGAAGCCTGGAATTAATGAATGCCGTAAAGTCACCCGGAATAAAGACTTACAAGCCGGGGGAATTGGATTTATACGATTCTTCCATTACTCCCGAGCATATTGATAAAAACGCCCTACTCGATGCGCTATCTACGTCCCCAAAGCCTTCGCTCGTTAAAAGGATCGAAGACTCGAAGGCATGGCGCACCATCATAGGCAACCCCGAGGAGGGATATGGCGTCGGCGACATGGCCGAGGCTGTAATGATGGCCAATCCTTACGCAACTGGCATGGCGGCCGGTAAAGGCTTGCAAGGAGCGGGGACAGTTCTCAAGAAAGCAGGCGACCCAGCTATTGATGCCCTTAAAGCAGCCTTGTCAAAGACGCCTACGGCAGCCAAGAAGGCGGCCGGGGTGGGCACGGCTGTTACCGGATACGAGACTATCAAGGGCGCTACTGACCCTGAATATGCTGATAGGCGAGATACCCTCCCTTCACAATTCGGGGCATCTTTGCGCGGCGGTGTAGGTGATACCGTGAAGTTGGCTGGTTCTGCAGCTGAATGGCAAGGCAAAGATAAATTGGCCGCTACGCTGAAACAAGCTGGGGCTGACATTTCCGAAGGTTTTGATTCCAAGCAAGTCCCTTTTACCTGGAAATCATGGTTTGATCCCGATTGGTATGCAAACAATGTTGCGCGCACTATCCCAACTACGGCTGCCTTGATTCCGGCCATGGTTATTGCCTATAAAGGAGGGGCCAAGGGCGCAGCCATGCGCGGATTCGGCAAATTTGGGCAGGCGGTTATCGGTTCCCTGGCTGGCGCTGCGGCTTCAAGGCCATTGGAAAGCGCCTTAGAAGCAGGCAATACTTATGAAGATGCGATTTCCCGGGGACTGAGCGTAGAGGAAGCGGAAGCGGCGGCACAGAAGGTATATGAAGCCAATCTCAGCCTGGCTGGCCTGGATGCCGCACAGTTGGCCTTGGCATTTGCGCCGCAAGGCAAGTTAGCCGGTATTGCTGGGAAAATCGGCAAGACCGGAGTCGCCGCTAGTAAGTTGGCTGGCGTAGCCTTAACCGAAGCAGGAGAAGAAGGCTACCAGCAGGCCGTGCAGCAATCTGCAACCGGGGCGGATCAGCGCGGGATACTGGCACAAATGCTTAATCCCAACACGGAAATGAAGGAATCTATGGCCATAGGCGGCCTATTCGGCGTTGGCATGGGTGGCGCGGGCGTGATCAATGACGTTTTTGCAAACCCCGCCGACTTGCCGGATAGAATTCAGCAAGATGTGGCAGCCAATCTTCCCCCGGAGCTTAAAACCCAAGTAGCGCAGAACATCGAAAACTTTATGGATCAGGGCATGGATGAGGCGGCCGCCACCGAAAAGGCGCTGGACGAATTGGCTGAAACTCCGGAAGGGCAGGAGATCATTGCCTCCTCAACTCAGACTGTGGCTAACGAGATGCTGGGCCAGGCTGCGGTGGCCACCCAGGCACCGCAGGCAGAGCAGATAGCCCAGCCACAGCAGGAAACGGCAGAAGCGCCCGCTCCAAGCATCGTTTACGATAGGGCAACCGGCGAACCGCTGCAGGTTGTCGGTCAACCCAATCCGGAGTTCTATATTGTGCAAAATCAAGCCAGCAAGAGGCTTGTCGCATCAATCGGCGATGTTACAGTGGAGTCTCCTGCTACCATTACTCAGGAGGCCGGACAAAGTCCTGCGGAAGAAATAAATGTGCCGCCGCAGGCCGCACAGGAGCTTGTAGCAGAAGCTACTCTCCAACCCCAGCCGCAGGTAGCAATTGAGGCGCAACAGCAGAGACAGCCATCTTCTATAGTCGATGCCAAAGTAGTGGCTAAAGAAGAATCAAAAGAAGAACTTCCCGGCGAAACCCCGGATAATTCGGGAACGCTTACAACTACGATGGGTGAACTCACAGTAACCAAGACCAAACACACCCAAACCGGCGCGGATATATGGGTGGTGAAGCCGACCAATAAATTGTCAAATAAGGATTTCGCCATGCTAAATACCCGGATGCGCAAACTGGGCGGGGCATATTCCAGATTCACTAAGGGATTTAATTTCAAAGAAGATCCGGCGGATAAATTGCAGATTATCAAAGAACCCAAAAAACAAACGCCCCAAGTTTCTTCATCTGCATCCGCAAATGCAGATATAACTGCTCAAGCTAAATCACTTCGTGAGCAAGCTGCAAGGATGCAAAAAACTATTGACGAAAAACGTAATCCGGCCATTGCCAACCAGAATCCTACTGCAAGACGGGCAAGCATAGCCAGCAATATGGCTTTGGAAGCGGACAGATTAGAAGGCATCCAATCTAAATTAAATGCGATTGCAGATGCCATCGAAAGTGGCAATGCGCCGGAAGTACTCCACAAAATTAAGCGCAAAACTCACATTGAGGCCTTGCGCAGAGAATTAAGAAAGGCTCAATCCAATAGAGTAAAAGTAGAAAACATCCCATACAGCAGTATTCCCAAGATGCCGGAAAAAGATATTAAGTATGCCTGGCTGGAGGGTTATGTGCATCCTGACCATCTTAAAACATTGCTGAGCGAAACCAAGGGGAAACCTGGTACCAAAGAAGCAGCCGAAAGAGTCCGGCATATGGTTACTCGCGAAGGAAAATTGCGCTCCCATGCTGATCTCAAGGTCGTTGAAACATTGCTATCCAAATTGCCTGATAACAATTCTTATAAAAAATATATCAAAGATAGCATTGCCGATTTTAAGCGCATATTGGAAATGGGAATAACCACTGACGAACAATTGCAGGAAATATTAAAAGCATATCTAGAATTAGGTGAGTCGCAACCTAAAGAGAAAACAGGCGAATCCAAAATCAAAGAATTGGAACGGAATCTTATCGGAAGGAAGATTGAAGGATACTTCCCTACGCCCAAACCGGTGGTGGATCATCTTATCGAACTGGCAGAGATAAATCCAGGCATGGATGCCTTAGAGCCCTCTGCGGGGAAAGGGAACATTGCTGATGCCCTGAAAAAAGCAGGAGCCAATGTAGACGTTGTAGAAATATACGAACCATTGCGGCAGATTCTTGAGGCCAAGGGATACAATATCGTTGGCACCAACTTCTTAGATTATAGCGAAAAGAAGTATGACCGCATTGTAATGAACCCGCCTTTTGAAAAAGGGCAGGATATTGACCATGTAAAGCATGCGCTTGAACTATTGAAGCCCGGCGGTAGAGTTGTTGCCATCATGTCGGAAGGACCATTTTTCAGAGGCGACAAGAAGGCAACAACGTTTAGGGACTGGCTGGAGGAAAATGAAGGTACCAGTGAGAAACTACCTGAAAAATCTTTCACCGGGAAGGATAGCGACCGACAGACCGGTGTTGCGGCCAGAGTGGTTGTGCTTGAAAACCCGGAAGCCTATAATGAAACAAAGGATGGCATTAAATTCCTTCGTGGAGATGGTGACCAAACAGCAGGAGGTGAAAATACAGATGTCGATAGCGATAGAGGGCGGGATACGGATAGCCTTCACTCCGGAGAAACTGAACGAATTGTTCTCGGAGGGCAGAATGATGAGGCTGCCGAACGGAGAATATCGGATCTTACCCAAGCACTCAGAAGAATCCCAGACGAAGATTTCAGAACCGATGAACTCAGAGCAGCCGACGCAGGAGAATACGAAAAAGCCGACGTAAAAAAGGCCGTAGAACTGGCTGGAACTTATGGGGCCGAAGTTTTTCTGTTCAGATGGGAGAAGCCCGGACCAAGATATTTTAGTGCTACATTGGTTGAAAATGTCATTTATATTGATGCTGATTCCAATGAGTCATCACTAAATGCAGTAGCCCATGAACTTATACACTATTTAAAGCGCAACAAACCAAATATTTATAAGACAATAAGAGACGCAGCTTTTCAACATGTAACTGTTAAGAAATTTGTTGATTACAAGCAAGCATATTCGGTGCGTGGATATGAAGAGGAAGATATTCTCGAAGAACTTGTCTGCGATATCGGCGCTCAAGTGCTCCTGAAATCCACTGGGATGGAAGGAGCCTTTTTCACTCACGAAGAATGGAACAATCTTTTTGGTTCCGAAGAGAACGCCAGCAAGGCAGAAGAAGCCATAGGCAAGGCATTAGCAGAGGGCACAGTTAAGGACACCACCCAAAAGAGCCCCCCGGAAGGACTAAAACCAAAACTAAAACGCGAAACGGGAGCAAAGGCTCCCATTTTTTATTCCCAATTGCGCCGGATAATTGAGCAAAAAATGCCCAATAGAACTGTCGCGGGCCATGTGCTGGCAATAATCAAGGGCGGGCAGGCCAAGCAGGAAGAGGTCAAGTGGAGCGGCATTGAGGATTGGCTGAAAGAACAAAAGGGCAGGGTTGAGAAACAGGACGTCCTGGGCTTCCTGAGCGCCAATGAGGTGCAGGTGGAGGAGATGTCGCCAGACAAAAATAAATACGACCAATATCAGCTGCCCGGCGGGGATAACTACCGGGAACTGCTGTTTACGTTGCCGAGGAAAATAGGCGACAACGGTTATTATGTCGATGGTTATTCTTCTAGCCACTGGGACGAGGCCAACGTCCTAGCCCATGTCCGCTTCAATGACCGAACTACTCCGGACGGACAGAAGGTTCTCTTTATCGAAGAGATTCAGTCCGATTGGCACCAGGAGGGGCGGAAGAAGGGGTATGCGTTAAGCGCCAAGGAAGAACAGGAATACAAAAATCTTACCGAAAAAATGAATTCTTTTTATGACGAAAATGTAATGGTAAAAGATGAAAGTGTTTATGATTGGTGGGATTCCAAGGAGGGAAGAGTCTATCAAGAATTGGAAAGGCGCCGAAACGAAAACATCCCCGACGCCCCCTTCAAAACCACCTGGCATGAATTTGTCCTAAAGAGGATTCTGCGACACGCTGCTGAGAATGGCTATGACCGGATCGCTTTTACAACTGGAGAGCAACAGGCAGAACGGTATGATCTGAGCAAGCAGGTTGGATCTGTTACCTACAATGAAAAAACCGGACGCTTACGGGCATATAAGCCGCCCGAAAATGAAAAGGCCTACAATGGAGGGCTTGCCTTTGAAAAGGAAGGTATTAAGAGGGAAGAACTGGCTGATTATATAGGCAAAGATCCTGCCATGAAGCTATTGAATTCCTCTGAAAGCCAAAATGGCACAAAGGCTATATCCGGCCTCGACCTTAAAATCGGTGGCTCCGGAATGAAGGGCTTTTATGACCGGATGATTCCTGCTTTCCTGAACAAGTACGCCAAGAAGTGGGGCAGTCGCGTAGAAACCAGCAGTCTTGACATATCGGGCGGCAAACCCACCCAATATGCCGATTTTTATGACTATAAGGACGCCAAGGAAAAGGGCAGAACGGCAACCGTCCCCTCCCTCCCTATAACCGACGCCATGCGGGAGTCCGTATTGTATCTGGGGCAGCCAATGTTTAAGCGCGAAGGCATGACGTTACAGGAATTGTCTGACGAACTGGGTCTTACCCTTAAGCCGGCCCGTGAGGCCATGTTGAAGCCTTCTTTTCATGCGGCCAATACCCTGGCAAAAATCTTTACCGGTAAGGATATTGTTCTGTTCAGAGGCAAAGGCATCCAGGGAGCAACCATAGGGAATACCATATTCCTGAACGAAAAAGTCAAAAGTCCGGTGCTTTATGTGGTCAAACATGAGATTATTCATGCTCTGGGAAATACGGACCCTGAGTCTTATGCCCAACTCCTGAAGATTGCCAAAGAACACTTTGACGGCAACCCGGCCATGTTTAAGCACTATGAAGATTATGGTTATGCCGCCGATGAGGCGTGGGACGAGTTTACTTCCGATGTTGTCAGCGAGATTATGGAGTCTGATGGGTTTTGGGCGAAGGTGCGGGAGAAAGCACCGGAACTGGTCAGAACCATAATCGATATCATTGACAACATAATTGCTCAATACAAAAAGGCCGTGAGCAAAAAGGAAAGCATGCTCAAGCACATCCAGGACATGGAAGAATTCAAGGCAAAGGTAGCCGGAGTGACGGCGGAAGCCTTGGCGAGGCGGCAGCAGGGCACGGCTAAACCGGGGGCCGGCGGGGAGGTCGCGGCAAAGACGAGCCTGAAAAGGGAGAAGGAGGCTAAATTCACCCTGCCCGACCAGGAAGTGCAAGAGCGCATTGAAAAAGCCAGGGGCGTGCCCAAAGATTCGCTTCGTGCCAACATTGTTGAGTTACTGAGCGACATTTACAAAAAGGCTCATCGGGAATTTGAACACCTGCCCAGGACCGGAGAGTTTGCCGAACTCAGAAATTCCCTTTTAAATCTTCGCAAACAGAAGGGTATTTCTGCTGACAAGACATTGCAGATTCTGGGCGATGTAACAAAACCGCTGAACGAATACGAATATGATGTGTTTAGCCACAAAGTTATCTTCGACGATCTGGCCCACGAGTTTGAAGAAGGAAACCTGTTGCCGTTTGGGCTTACCGAAGAGAACTTTTCGGATATCAAGAAATATATTGACGATGAAGCGTCCAAATTGCCTAAGGTCCAGCAGGCAATCGAAAAACGCAAAGCAGCCTGGAAGGAGATCAAGGATGACTATATCGAGGCTCAACAGGCGGTAGGCTTCAACGTTGAAAACCGGTTGAAGAAGGAGGATTATTATCACCACCAAGTTTTGGAGTATGCCAATAAAAAGGGCATTATGGGGACAGGCAAGAAACTCCGCATAGCAACCGGCCGGGGATTCCTGAAACAGCGCGGCGGCAGCAGTTTTGACATTAACAGCGATTACCTGCAGGCTGAGTTTGAGGTAATGGCTCAGATGATGCAGGATGCCGCCATAGCCAAAACTCTCAAGGTAGTCAAGGATAACCACGATATTGTCCAGCAGTTAAAACGCGAGGCTGTCCGCTTGAACGATGAAGCCATGCTGGAAGAGTTTGCGCGGATACTGGAAATCATGAAAGATACCGAAACTACGCCCGAACAACTCTATAAGCAGACACTCAATAAGAAGCAGGCCATAGCTTTTGGCAATCTGTATAAGATGGCCGCCAGAGGCGAATTGCCGGAAGGGTCAGACGGAAAATACCGCAAACTGATCGAGGCCATGGCCAAGGTTGACAATGCAGAGGATTTCCCGGAGAACCACCGCAAGCAGTTGTGGCAATACCTCAATTACTTGGCCGGTAACGAGAATGAGAACGAGCAAAGTCAGATCGTTGCCCGAACCATCTTCAAGGGTCGCGCCCAGAAGATGAAGGCTATCAAAAATGCCCTAGGCAAGGATTATGTTACATGGGAAGACATCGTTCCAGAAGGCTATACAGTGTGGCAGCCGCGCGAAGGACACATGTTTTACATGGCCAACAGCATACCGCAGGGCATGGCAGAACAATTGTTCTATGGCATCATGGATGAACTCAAGATAAACGCTGACATGCTCAAAAAGGAAATGGTTGTCGGGCATAAGTACCCGGAATTTGTCATCAAAAACGAAGTGGCCTTGACGCTTGAGGAATTGTACAGCAATCTTAAACAACAAAGCCCGGTGGCAAACGTATTGTACTTTACCCCGTACCGAGCATGGAAGCAATGGCAACTCATTTCTCCGCGACGCTATTTCCGTTACAATACGCGCAATATGACCGGCGACCTTGACGCGGTGTTGGCCGGGAATCCCAGCGCCCTCAGGCCCGGTAACTTAAAAAAAGCCTGGGGAGATTTATGGCAAACATTCTTCGTCAAGGACAGAACAATGTCCCCCGAGCTTAGAGCGTGGTTTGAGCGTGGCGGGTTTGAAACCTTGATGCAGTGTCAAGAAATCAACGACATTAACCGCAATCGGCAGTTTAGGCATCTGATGGAAAGCCGCATGAAGTCTACGGCATGGGAAAAAGTTCAGAAATCCCCAGTAACCTTGTGGAATGCCTATTGGGATTTTGCTCGAACTACAACCGACTTCCGCGAAGCACTGCTGCGCTATGCCTGCTACCTGGACTATGCGGAGCAGATGGAGAAGGGCAACGGGAAGCCGAAGAACTTCGGGGCCAGTAACCAGGATGAGATTATGGCGCTTAGGGATCCCAATGACCGAGCAACCAAACTTGCCAATGAACTGATGGGGGCCTATGATGAGGTATCTGTGATAGGCACCTGGCTGGCAGATCACATGTTCCCCTTCTGGCGTTGGAATGAAGTGAACTTTGTGCGCTACAGCAAGTTATTCAGGAACGCCTATAGAGACGGCAAACTGATGGCTGCTATAGCTGGCAAGGCCACCGGTATTGCCATTCGCTCTCCGTACATTGCGTGGCAAATCGGCAAGTTCTTGGTTAAGGCAGCGGCTTTTACCGCCATGATATCCGCATGGAACTGGCTGTTTTTCAATGACGAGGACAAGGAGTTGCCGGAAGATATCAGGAACCGAGTGCATATCGTCTTAGGCCGCGACAAAGACGGCAAGGTATTGTACTTCTCTCGCCTAGGAGCCCTACAAGATTTTGTGGACTGGTTCGGCCTGGACACCCCAATCAGGACTGTGCAGGACTTCCTGAGCGGTCGGAAAAGCGCAAAAGAAATCGCTGTTGATTGGGCAAAGGCCGATGCCAATAAGGTCATTAACGCGCTGACGCCGATAGTCAAGACCCCGGGAGAATTATTGTTCGACAGGAAGGCATACCCCGATGCTTTTGAAATGATGCCAATCCGGGACAGGTGGCAGTACCTTGCCGACAGTTTCGGGTTGGGTAATGAATACAAGGCATTAGCAGGAAAGCCTTCCCGAGGGTACGTCAGCAGCATATCGGAGATGTTCCTGTACAAATCAGACCCTTACGAAACCGCCTTTTTCGCAAACAAGGAAAACGTGATTAAATACCGCAAGAAAATAGGCAAATACAACGATGGGTACAGCGAAAGCATAAGGTCCGAAGCGCTCTACAACATCAAGCTGGCTATGCGCTATGGGGACAAAAAGGCTTTTGAAAAGTATCTCTTGGAATATGTTGCGCTGGGAGGAACGTCAAAGGGATTCAAACAATCCATGAAATCCTTGGAGCCACTCTATGGATTGAGCAAGGATGATCGGGCGGGATATATTATGTCATTGGACGCTGAGGGCAAGGAAAACCTGCTGAAATCCATAGACTATTACCAGAGAGTAGTTGGGGGACAGATGCTTGCCGAAGAAGATTAGCGGTAACGATCATAAAGTGGCGGGTTATCATAGTAATCATGCGATGGCTCGCCATCAATGATGCAGGCTATCAAGCCGAAGGTGAAAAAACCGATGATCAACAGCATCGTTGTGAGTTGCGCCCAAAATGGACCGTGATTGAATGTCCAGGCAATGGACCAGCATATAGCCCCGCCTATCAACAGGGCTACACTCGTACCCACAAAGGACAACAGGAGGACTTGCAATAATTCGAGCAATAAAATCACCACCTTAGTATTTTTTTATCCAGTATATACCTTTTAGGCGGCATAGACCGCCTATTTGTGTTTCTGTCGTAAAAGGCACGATAAGGCCGCTCCACCCGGGGCGGCTTTT
>ENA-UOOH01000903-UOOH01000903.1-fermentation-metagenome-genome-assembly--contig:-NODE-903-length-31316-cov-4.501008_pt1 | contig 31316 bp, 30 predicted proteins | sample MGYA00245778_ERZ724025 | MGnify/ENA primary metagenome ERZ724025 (study PRJEB28704, sample SAMN03018313) | fermentation metagenome | biome: anthropogenic terrestrial biome; feature: soil; material...
GGCGTATATCTGATACGTCGAGGATCGAACGCCGGCCGGTCACAAAGTAGATGGCGCGTATAATCGCCGTTTTAAGCTATGCCCCCGCCATCGACGACTAAGCTGGAGCCAGTCACCCATGGTGCCATATCGCTGCAAAGGAAGAAAACACACATCGCCACGTCCAAGGGTGCGCCCAGCCTGGCCATAGGCCGCTGCGCGCAATCTTCCTTATACTTTTCGTCATACACCCCGCCAAGCTGCTCGCACTCGCTCTTCAGCATCGGCGTATCTATATCCCCCGGGCAGACGCAGTTTACATTAATATTGTCGGGACCATGGTCGATAGCCATTGCCCTTGTCATGTTCCAGACTCCGCCCTTCGCAGCGCAGTAGGAGACGGCGTGGTCTCCGCCTTTGAGGGCCCATCCCGAACCGATATTTACGATCTTTCCTCCGCCGGCTTTTTTCATGTAGGGTACGACATGTTTGCTCATCAGGAATACACTCTTGAGAGTAACATTCAGCGCGAGGTCCCAGTCCGCCTCGGAAAGTGTTTCCACTGTGTGGCGGCGGGCAACACCCGCGCAGTTGACAAGTATGTCGATCCTTCCGAATTTCTCAACAACGGCGTCAACCAGAGTTTTGCAGTCGGATTCTTTTGTGACGTCGCATTTTATGAAAACGGCATTGTTGCCGGCAGAGGCTATTTCACTTTGGACACATTTTGCAAGCTCTTCGTTGATGTCAGCCATCACCACGGTTGTGCCCGCATCCGCAAAAAACTTTGAGATGCCGGCGCCTATACCTGATGCAGCACCTGTGACGACTGCGGTCTTACCCTTCATATTACAGAGTTTATTGAGATCCAGCACAGAGACCACTCCTCTAATATATGAAATTTTCCTGTTATGGTATACAATGCATACATGCTTTAATTCTTTATATATGATACTCTTTTTTATGTCAAGTATTTTGCTTGCACAATAAGGTACAACTGTATATATTTGTTACCATACGGAAATCAAGTGGGGATGATCAGATGGCGAGAAGCAACACTCCCGGAAAAACATCGGCGGATCATGTGTACGAAGGCATCCGCAGGGGCATTTTTGACAAGACTCTGAGAAGCGGACAGAGGCTTCCCGAGATATCGATAGCCAAGGATTATAACGTCAGCAGGACGCCCGTCAGGGAAGCGCTGCGAAGGCTGGAGAACGAGGGGCTTGTCCAGATCGTCCCGGGATGGGGCGCTTGCCTGGCGTCCCCTACAAAACAGGAGATAATAGACACCTACGAAGTCAGGGGCAACCTTGAGGTAATGGCCATCAGAAAGGCAGCACGCCTCATCACCCCCCTTCAGATTTGTATGCTCCAGGAACAGATAGACAACGAAAGAAAAGCCTTTGAGAAAAAAGACCTTGAGCTGTACATGAACGTTAATGATGCATTCCACCTGATCATTGCCGAGTCTTCCGGCAACAGCACGCTGGCCGGATATGTAAAGAACATCCTCTCAAGGACCTATGTCCAGACGATATTCTTCGAATCATTCTTCAACTTCGCAGACAATCCAAGCCTCGAAGAGCACATCAGGCTCATGGAAGCCCTGAAGGAGCATGACGAAGCCAAATGTGTGAAATTGATGCAGGAACACATACGACTTGCGATGGAGGCGCTGAGACAGTAGGTGCGGCGGGGACATACCGCGCTGAGTAATTGCTGAGCGGTTGTAAAAGCAGCCGGCAAGGGCACCGGCGGTGAAATTGCAGTGTCTACGCTGCGGTGAATTTGCTCGCTTCGCATCGCGGAGAATTTGCCTGACTTCGTCAGGCGGAGAATTCAAGATTTATGATCTAAGGGCCAATTCACCACTGAATGGTCCATTCAGCAAATTCTCCGGCGGACGACCTCGCCGCCAGCTTTGCTAAGTTAGCGCCACGAGATGCCCCAATTGCAGTAATTGGGATCTAGAGCAAGTGATAACGACGCAACGCGCAGCGGAGCCTTCCGAAGGCGTATTGGACATACGTCGAAGGAAGGCTCCGCAAGCTTTGCTAAGTTAGCGCTGCTATAGATCCCAATTACTAGAAGGCGTCTTTACCTTTGGCAGTAATAAACGCATCGATGGGGTTGACGTTCTTCTCCTTGTGCGTCTGTCTCCATGTCTTTATCGGCATTCCCCAGATCTTGATGAATCCTACAGAGGCTGACTGGTCAAATATGTCGCCGGACGAATATGTGGCAAGGGCTTTATTGTAGACGGAGCTCTCGGACTTCATTCCGTTGACAATGCCGTTGCCCTTGTAGAACTTCATCCTCACTGTCCCGTTGACGGCCTTCTGAGTGCTGTCCATGAATGCCTGGACGGCTTCCATCAGGGGGGAGAACCAGTAGCCTTCGTATGCCATCTCCGCGAACCTCACCTCAAGTTCTTTTTTGGTCTTGAGGGTGTCCTTTGAGAGGGTGATAGTCTCGAGCTTCTTGTGGGCTTCCATCAGTGCCAGGGCCCCGGGGCACTCGTAAACTTCGCGGCTCTTGAATCCGACGAGCCTGTCTTCGACCATGTCGATCCTTCCAAACCCGGCTTTTCCGGCGGTCTTGTTCATAAAGTCTATCAGTTCGATGCTCCCCATCTTCTCTCCGTTTATCGCTACGGGGATACCGGCCTCGTATGTGATCTCGATTGTTACCTCTTCGTCGGGAGCTTCCTTGGGATCTGCTGTTAGAGCGTATGCATCCTTGGGAGGTTCGTTCCAGGGATCTTCGAGAATGCCGCACTCTATCGAACGGCCCCAGAGGTTGTCGTCGAGGCTGTACGGGCTCTTACGCGTCGTCGGCACCGGAACGTTGTGAGCTTCGGCGTAGTCCATCTCTTCTTCCCTTGTGAAACCCCAGTCACGGACGGGAGCAAGGACTTCGATATCAGGGTTGAGCGCGTTGCAGCAAACTTCGATACGGACCTGGTCCTGTCCCTTGCCTGTGCATCCGTGAGCCACTGCGACGGCTCCCTCTTTCTCGGCACACCAGATAAGTGCCTGAGCTATCATCGGGCGCGAAAGTGCGGAGTTGAGGGGATAGACTCCCTGGTATACTGCGTTTGCCTTAAGGGCCGGCCATACGAAGGTGTCGATGAAGGCCTCACGCAGGTCGACTACATAGGCTTTCACAGCTCCCGCGGCATAGGCCTTTGCCTTTATCTCCTCAAGATTGTCAGCCTGCTGGCCAACGTTCATTGTGAGGGTCACTACGTCGTAGCCCTGATCGTGGAGCCAGGGGATCGCCACTGAGGTATCAAGTCCTCCGCTGTACGCCAATACTACCTTGCCTTTTTTTTCTGCTGTCATCATTTCAATTTCCTCCTTGATTTTTTTTAAAATTTATTTTTTGAGCACCTGTCCGCTCAAATAGACAAAAAAACTCGTCCCTCTTCCGGTTAAGGAAGAGGGACGAGTATACTTTACCCGCGGTGCCACCCTCGTTGGCGCTGTGCGCCCACTTGGTTAGTTTGTTTTCGGAAAACTGCCGGACCCCTACTTGATCGAAACGATCTTTCTTCGGGTTCTGCTCTGGGGTGCGGGAACTTCGATACTACCTGCGAAAAGTGCTTTCAGCCGATGGCACTTTATCTCTGTCGCCGAGCGATCGAATCCATGGCCCCGTCATCGCATTTGTTATGCGTGATAAGGTCGATTCGTCGGGTACGTCGTGCTCGTTCGACAGCGGTATAATGCAAAGTTCCAGCCTCCTTTTCAGGGTATTTTCTAAAAACTGTGTGGTATTTTATCACTTATTACCTAAATGTCAACAAAAACTATCGTTTATTTTTTATGTGTTATCGAATCATTGTTGATTTTAGTCTCTATATAAGCTTCCAGACCGGCTTCCTTGCAATCTCTCTGCGTTTCAAAACTTGTCATTTCCATGTGCACAGGTGTGACAGAAACATAATTGTTAGCCACCGCCCATACGTCGGTGCCGTCTGACATGTCGTCCTCAATGTTCCCGCCTATCCAGTAGGCCTCCCCGCCGGAAGGTGTCTTTACTGTCCTTATCTTGTCAACGTAGCGTCGGATGCCTTTCCTTGTCACGAAAACGCCCTTGATCTCCGAGAGAGGGATATTGGGAACGTTGACGTTGTACAGGATCCCCTCCGGGACAGGAGACTCTTTTGTCCAGTCAAGAAGCGCCATCAGTATCTCAGCCGCCGTTTCATTGTGCAGTTCCTTGTCTTTCGAGCTCATGACGAGCGATACGGCTATAGAGGGATAGCCGAAGATCACGCCCTCCATAGCAGCGCATACGGTACCGGAGTAGGTGAGGTCGTCACCCAGGTTGGGTCCCTGGTTTATGCCTGATATGACCATGTCGGGTTCAAATCCCATTGCGTCTATGGCCATTATTACGCAGTCAGTAGGTGTTCCGTCGCAGGCCTTGGCTGTGAAATCAGCAGAGAGGAAGAGTCTGTTCACGTTCCTTATGTGCACAGGCCTGTCCATAGTCATGGCATGGCCGCAGCCGCTCCTCTCCCTGTCCGGAGCTACAAGAAGAACGTTGTGCCCCGCTTCTGTCAGGCTCTTCGCCAGCGTCTGTATTCCGATCGAATATACTCCGTCATCATTTGTAAGCAGGATATTCATTTACTTGATACCGCCTATAGTATGACATTGAGGATAAGTCTCATCAAAGGATTCATCAGGACAGGGATCACTCCAAGTATCATCAGCGCCACAATGACGAACATCCCGTACCTTTCCAATGTGTAATAGATATGCATATATTTGTAGGGAAGCATCACGTAAAGAACGCGCGACCCGTCAAGCGGGGGGATGGGCAGAAGGTTGAAGGCGGCAAGTCCCACGTTCATGTAGATCATTATCAGGATAAACTGCTGTGCGGCATAGGTCTGGAAAAGCGCAGGAAAAAGCTTTACAAGCTGTGCGCATACAAAAGCCGTAAGTATGTTTCCCGCGGCGCCCGCCAAACTCACCAGAGCCATATCCCTTCTCGGGTTCTTGAAATATCCGGGGTTGATCGGGACCGGTTTCGCCCACCCGAACCTGAAAAGCAGAAGGCAGAGCGCGCCTATGGGGTCAAGGTGATGGAGCGGGTTCAGGCTTAGCCTGCCGTCCATCTTAGCTGTCGGATCCCCCAGTTTCATAGCGGCATAGCCGTGACAAAATTCGTGAAAAGTTATAGCCCAAAGCACCGCAGGCAGGCTTAGAAGAAGTTCAGCCAGACGCGCCGTCATATTTCCGCCACCAAAAAACACCAATGATCACATCCCTATCGATCAGAAATCTCACAAAATGTATTTTATCACGACTGACAAGAGGCACTTACCGGCAAATTGCCCATATCTTCATACTTCCCAGACCCAATATACTCCTACTGTCCCGCACCCTACCGAGACTTCGGCCTCTCTGCCGTCAGCAAGCCTGTTGCTTACGCTGTACGGCTCTCCATATTTAAGTACGACGTCCTCAAGAGGCCATTTTACCCCCTTGATCGATACGCCCCTGCTTTCGCCGGTGAAGGATATCAGGGATATCGCGCCGGGGGTCCTGCTGAAACTGATCTTCAAACCTTCAGGTCCGTGCAGAAAGATCATGCCCTCTCTCTCATCGGCCATTCCAAGAGGCCTGATGTTGCCGCAGCAGTTTAGGAAAGAGACGACTGTAGACCAGAGGTGGTCAAACCTTCCGGCAAATCCCCCTGTTACAAAGAGAGCCTTTTCGCACGCCTTGTCTTTTTGGGAGAGGAGATCAAGTGCGAGCTGAAAGTCTGTAAGATCCTTGTCTTTCTCGAACTTCGAGACATCAACCCCGTTGTCGACAGCCCACTTCCACGCCTCCGGGGATGCGCTGTCTCCGTCCCCGACCAGCTTGTCCGGCAGGATACCCGCATCGAAACAGGGATCCACGCCGCTGTCCACCGCCCAAAGGTTCCCGTGGAAATCAACGGACCTCATCCACTCTGCAGCCGGCCTTCTTCCGCCAAGCACCATCATGGTGATATCCGTTCCGCACTCTGTCTCTATCATCAAGTCAGGCAGAACTATAGTTTTCAATAAAAACAACTCCCAAAAGAAGTATGACTATCCGGCAATTATACATTAACCCGTAAAAGCACAGCTGAAAATATTCTCATCACCGCTCATTCTTTGATAGAATATCATAGCCGGAGGAAACCGCAGTCAGACATAGGCTGCATGAAAGAAGAGAGAACGGATCCCCGGAATAATGATCACTGACTGAAGAGGTGTTTGGGATGAACAAAAACGAAGCATTCAATAAGACTTTTTTCAAGAAGGCACTGGCTGCGGGAATTCTTGCAGGCACAGGAGTCGCACTCTCCTTTGTCTCGATCCCTGCCGGACCTGTAAGGTGCTTCCCATTCCAGCACTCGATAAATGTGATAGCAGGAATTCTTTTGGGCCCATTTTGGGCCCTGGGCGCAGCATTCACTACGAGCCTGATCAGAAATATGATGGGGACGGGAAGCCTCTTCGCCTTCCCCGGCAGTATGTTCGGAGCTCTTGCTGTCGGTATCGCCGCCCGTTTTCTGCATGGGAGGCATAAACTGTATTCGGCAGCGGCCGAACCCTTCGGAACGGGGATCATCGGCGCGTGGGTCAGCGCAATGGTGGCTGCTCCGATAACAGGAGCGTCGGCAAGCTTTGCCTTCTTTGCCTTCTCATTTCTGGTCAGCAGCCTGCCGGGCGCCGCTATAGGCGCGGCACTGCTCTACTCGCTTGAAAAGAGGTCTGTGCTCAGGAGTTTCGAGGATATTATGATTTAGCGGACCTCTCCCTTTCGAGAAAGATATTTCCCAGTTCGCGGGCCTTGACCTCCCATTCCTCCTTCGAACCTATGTTCTCGAGGACCCAGTCCGACATCGCCATCTTTTCATCCCTTGGCATCAGCCTCCTCTCGCGCCTTTTTATCTCACCGGCATCCCATCCCCTTGATGCGTTGCGTTCAGCGCGCTTTTCCGGCGACGCCGAAACAAATACCACAAGATCCATCCATTCGGGGCGCCCGCATTCGAAAAGCAAGGGGATCTCGACAACGATCCATCCTTCGGCACCTTTTACAAACTTTTCGATCGCGGAGATAGTCGCAGGGTGCAGGAGATCTGAGACAAACTCATATTCTTCCTCTTCAGAAAATATTTTCGCAGCAATTTTTGCATTAACAGACTTCTGATCTCCGTCAAAAAAATCGCTGCCCCATCTTTCAGCTGCCTTTCTCTGAACATCAGGGTCCTTCCACATATCCCGCGCGACCCTGTCAGCATCGATGACCGTTGCCCCCATCTCTTCCCACACCCTGGCCAGGGTACTCTTACCAGCGCCAACGTCTCCTGTCAGTCCTACTGTCAGCAAAATAACCGCCTCCGGCCGTATCGTCTTTTATCTCAGTTGAGCTCGTCGGGATCTCACCGATGAACCTCGATGTCCTGTTTCTCTGCACACCTCCGAAGAGAAGTCTCGAAGCGGAACCGCTCATGAAGAGCCGTTCCATTGCCCTGGTCATGCCTACGTAACAGAGCCTCCGCTCCTCTGAGAGGTCGCTCTCCCCCTCGACCGCACGTGCGCTGGGAAAGATGCCCTCTTCCATCCCCATTATGAATACGACAGGAAACTCTAGTCCCTTTGCTGCATGAAGCGTGAGAAGGTTGACCCTGTCCTCCATATCGTCCCCTGTGTCCTGATCAGTGAAGAGGGGTATCTCTGTGAGGACCTGGACAATATCGCCGTCCTCGGGAACCAGGGAGAGTATTTCAAGAACGTTCTCCACCCTCTCCTCCCAGTCTTCAGCGTGGTTGGCCTTCAGGTACTCCTCGTAGCCCTGGGAGTAGAGCACGGTCCTTACAGCCTCGTGGACATCGGAAGAGAGTTCGAGGATCTGAAGCATATTCTTCGCCAGTTCCCGGATCCCGTTACCCGATTTCCCCTTCAGGCCCCCTCCGGTTTCTGCAATTTCCTTCCAGACAGCAGCCGCATCGATGCCGGCAGTCTTCTGAAGCTGTTCAGAGAGCAATTCGACGCTCTTCTTTCCAACGCCGCGGACCGGAACGTTAGCCACCCGGGCGAGGGATATGCTGTCTCTGGGGTTGACGGCGAGACGAAGCATCGAAAGGACATCCTTGACTTCAAGCCTTTCATAGAATGCAAGCCCCCTTATGACCCTGTACGGAATGCCCTTTTCAAGGAGTTCCTGCTCTATTGCCCGGCTGAGCGCATTCATCCTGTAAAGGACTGCCATCTCACAATACCTGTAGCCCTCGTCTCTCAGCCTCTCAATGCGGTTTGATATCCATTCGGATTCATCCCTGTCTGTACGCGACCTGTATATGTTTATTAACTCTCCCACCGGCGCTGCGGTCCACAGGTCCTTGGGATGCCTATCCGAGTTCTTCCTGATGACGCCGTTCGCGCCCTCCAGTATCTTTGCTGTGGACCTGTAGTTCTGGTCAAGGACAACGATCTTTGCTCCCCTGAAGTCATTGGCAAAGTTCATTATCATGCTCATGTCGGCCCCCCGCCACCCATATATGGACTGGTCCGGATCCCCGACCACCATTATCTTTCTTCCGGAATCGACAAGACAGCGCAAAAGGAGGTACTGGGGCCTGTTCACATCCTGGTATTCGTCGACCAGTATCCAGTCCAGACGGGAACGTTCCCGCTCGCGGACCTCCTTGTCAGTGGCGAGGATATGGAGAGGCAGGGTCATCAGGTCGTCAAAGTCCAGTGCTCCCTGCGAAAGCAGATGCTGTCTATACTTTTCATACAAAGGAAGCCATCTGGTCTGGATCGCCGGTCCCATGGTCACTGGATTCGATTCAGTCTTGACCCTTGAGATAAGTTCGATGGCCGCCCCTGCGTCCATTATTCGGGGATCTATATCAAGCTGGGTCAGTATCTTCTTTATGACGTTCCTCGTGTCTCCCCTGTCGAAGATAACAAATCTTTTCGGATAGCCCAGTTTCATAAGCGCGTCCGGATATCTGTGGAGAAAACGGAGTCCATACGCATGAAAGGTGGACACCTCCATGCCCCTGAGATCAGACCCGAGGAGTTTCTCGACCCTTGTCTTCATTTCCTTGGCGGCCTTGTTCGTAAAGGTAAGTGCAAGGATCCTCCATGGCGCGACCTTCTTTGCGCCTATCAGATAAGCTATCTTTGAAGTAAGGACGCGGGTCTTGCCGCTGCCCGCTCCGGCAAGGACAAGTTCATGTCCGTCACAGTAAACAACAGCTTCTTTTTGTTTGGGATTTAAAGAATCAATGATTTTATCAGACATATGTCTATGATCACCTTTTGTCTCTATTTACGGTTTATAAAAAAAGGGGCCTTTCGGCCCCTCTATATTACAACTAATCGCCCCTGCTGCAAAAACCTTGAACTCTGCTACAGGGTCCGCGCTGCAGTCAGCCGGAGATCACTTGGGCTCCAACAGGCCATATCCGCCTTCTTCCCTGCGGTAGACGACATTTATTCCACCGGACTGATCGTTTTTGAAAATGAAGAAACTATGTCCGAGAAGGTCCATCTGCATTGTCGCCTCAATAGGAGTCATAACTTCGACGTTGAACTTCTTCGTCTTTACTATCTCGCGCGGCATCTCTTCCTTATCAGCATATGCAGGCAAAAGTTCGGGATCTATATCAAACGAGAAATCCTGGACTTTCATCCTTGCCTTGTCTGTAAGATATCCCTTATGCCTCTTCACCTGACGTTCGATGTTCTTAAGCGCCTTGTCAAAGGCTTTCCTGAGGTCAGGCGCGTAATCCTCGCCCCTCATTACCACCCCGTTAACATTGGAGGTTATCTCGACGACATTCATCCCGCGCTTGAAGTTCAACGCAACCTGCGTGTCAATGATCCTGTCAAAGAATTTTTCGATCTTCCCGACCTTCTTTTCCATATATTCTTTGACCTCTGCCGGCAGTTCCACATTGCGCGTAAGAAAACGTACCTCCATAGCAACTCCTCCATTCGTACTGATGTGGATAAACTAATTGCTGGTGTGTCAATTGTATCACCATATCCTGCCGCCCTCAAACGACTAAATTATGTATATTTGCCTATTCGAAAATCGGCTTCATTGACTCAAAAAAAGCCTAAGGTATAATCTCAAATAAGCAGGACTATGAAAGAGGGGGAAATGTCATGAAAATGTCAAAAAGGATACTTGAGATCCAGCCGTCAGCTACTTTAAGCATCTCCGCCAAGGCAAAAACAATGAAAGCGGAAGGCAAACCCATGATATCATTCAGTCTCGGTGAACCTGACTTCAACTCTCCCGAATGTGCATCAAAGGCAGCGATCGAAGCCATCGAACGCGGTGAATCGCATTACACTCTAAACTCAGGAATACTTGAACTCCGCAAGGAGGTCTGCAACTACTACAAGAGGCGTTTCGGACTTGAATACGCCCCGGATGAAGTCCTTATCGCGCCGGGAGCAAAGCCGCTCCTCTACCAGGCCCTCCAGATGTTTGTCGATCCGGGCGACGAAGTCCTTCTTTTCTCGCCTGCCTGGGTAAGTTATGTTGAGCAGATACACCTTGCGGGAGGAAAGGAAGTAATAGTCGATACCCTCAAGACAGATCTGATCCCGACAAAGGAAGCAGTCGAAGCTGTCCTCAGCAACAAAACGGTGGGTATGATAATCAACTCCCCCTCAAACCCTTCAGGGGCGATATACAACGAAGAGACTCTGAAAATGATCGCTGACATAGCAAGAGAAAAGGATCTCTGGATCATTTTCGACGAAATTTATGAGAGGCTCGTCTACGCGTCCGCAAAACACGTCAATATACTGAACGTTGCTCCCGACCTCAGGGACAAGGTCATCCTGATCAACGGCGCAAGCAAGGCCTATGCGATGACAGGCTGGAGGATCGGCTACGCGCTCGGCCCCAAACCGCTGATAGCTAAGATGAACACACTTCAGACACACCTGACGTCAAACGCATCCTCAATAGCCCAGTGGGCAGCATGGGGAGCCGTGAAGGACGCAGATCCCGACGTTGAGAGGATGCGCGAGGCTTTCGAAGAGCGCCGCGGAGTCATCCTCGGCCTGGTCAGAGATATGCCCTATGTTAAGGTCAGGGACCCCGAGGGCGCCTTCTACATCTTTATCGATGTACGGGAGAGCCCTATCCCCGACGACATGAAGTTCTGTGAAAAGCTGCTCGAAGAGAAGTTTGTCGCCGCAGTCCCCGGAGCAGCCTTCTACGCCCCCGGTTTTGTGAGGTTCTCCTATGCCTGCTCGATGGATAATATACGCGAGGGGATGGGGCGGTTGAAAGAATTCCTACAATCTTTGTAGGCGGGCAGCAATTGCGGCATCTCGCGGCGCTGACTTAGCAACACTTGCGGACCCTCGCTTCGACGTATTGGTATACGCCTTCGCGAGGGCCCGCTGCATGTTGCGTCGTCATCATCCACGATCTGCCCCAATTGCGATATTGGGCAGGGCTATCAAGGGTCTGTGACTTTTCAAGCCCGGAGAATTTGCGAGAAATACGCTCGCGGTAAATTTACGAGAAAAACGCTCGTGGAGAATTTGTTGAATGAACCATTCAGCGGTGAATTGGCCCCTAAATCATAAATCTTGAATTCACCGCCTGACGGAGTCAGACAAATTCTCCGCGATGCGAAGCGAGCAAATTCTCCGCAGCGCAGACGCTGCAAATTCTCCGCGGTGGCAACACCGCAAATTCCCCGACCCAACAACTGCTTCACCATTGCTTCACTACAGTTTCACGCGACCGTATTTGTCGCAGTTTCACAATAGTAACTTTGAGACTGCCTCGATTTGCCGTTCCCTTATCCATTCTGCCCTGGCCTTTCCCTCTATGGCCAACGGGAGTTCGGCACGGGCCTTCTTCATCGTTTCAAGATATAACTCGCTGTTCGCGAGGAAGGGATAAGAGTCAATGGTGCCCTCGGCTTTTGTTATGGCGGCACATCCGTCTATTCCTATGGGGTGATTTTGGAGAACGGCAAGAGTGTCCACGGTAACGGCGGGGTCTTTTCCCTTTGAGGGATCGGGCAGATGCATTACGGCGAATTCAGAGCATCTGCTCCACAGGACCGGCAGCCTTACAGTCCTGTTGATCTCTTCCAAAACGCAGACGGCAGACTTCTCCGGCAGGAAGGATGAGACTGACCTGGCAAGAGAGGCAAACCTTATTTCAGCTCTTTCGCTTGCCCCTGCAGTTTTGTCCAAAATGTACATTGCTTTTTTGAATGCCTTGCCGCCATCCGGGGATCCACTTTCCCATATATGTTCAAGCGGAGGAATGACCGTCTCTATGATATCGGCTTTGGCAAGCATCAGAAAGAATACCGAGGGTTTTCCCGAATTCATCACCCTCTTCAATTCACCAAATATCCTCTCCCTCGGCTCCCTAGAAAGCTCGTGCCTGCAGCGGCGCATCCTCTCAAGGGTATGTGTCTCTATCGTGAAATCAAACTCGGCAGCCTGCCTGGCTGCCCTCAGCGCCCTTACAGGGTCTTCGCAGAAGTGTGAGGAAGTTGCCCTTATCAACCTGGCTTTAATGTCAGCCTGCCCTCCGAAGGGGTCTGTCAGCTTATCCTCTTCCGGCGACCATGCCATACTGTTTATTGTGGTATCACGCCTGAAAAGGTCCTCTTCTATGGTCACATCCGGTCCGTATTCCACAGCAAAGCCCCTGTAGCCGCTGCCTTCTTTTCTTTCAGTCCTTGCAAGGGCGACGTCGCATGAGGTTCCGTCTATGGTGAGAATAAATACGGGGAAGGAACTTCCGGTCTTTACTGCCCGGGGAAATGCTTCTGCAAACGTCCCTTCGTCAAGTCCGCAGATCACATAGTCCCTGTCGTGAGGACACGCCCCCATCAGCCTGTCGCGCACCCAGCCTCCGACGACATAGGCCTTTCCGCCGATCTCTCTGACTTTCCTGAGGAACTCCGTCTCTCTCATCATTTGAATAATATAACACAGGGAGGCATCGCCTAAGCGATGCCTCCCTGAAATATGCCAATATGCGGTTTTCTATTTTTCCATTATCTCTTTTTCTTTTTCGGCCAGCATTTCATCGACCTTTTTAATAAATGCGTCTGTCTGATCCTGGGCTTCCTTCTGGTACTTCTTCAGGTCGTCTTCCGTTATCTTGCTTTCCTTCTCCATCTTCTTAAGTGAGTCGATAACATCCCTGCGGACGTTGCGGATAGCGATCCTTGCCTCTTCAGCCGATTTATTGACTATCTTGGTCAGTTCTATTCGGCGGGCCTGAGTAAGTTCGGGCAGGTTCAGGCGTATCGTCTCACCGTCGTTCTGAGGGTTTATACCCAAAGGAGAGGCCTGTATGGCTTTTTCGATGGCTTTCATCGCTGTCTTGTCCCATGGGTTGATCATGATCTGACGTGCTTCCGGAACGCTCACGGTCCCCATGTTTTTTATCGGTGTCGGATTACCGAAGTAGTCGACCCTTATGTCTTCTACAAGGGCGGGGTGTGCCCTTCCTGTCCGTATGCCCTGAAGTGTTCCCTTGAGAAACTCAAGCGTCTTTTCACTGCGGGTCTTTAGGTCCTTGATCATATTTTGAGGCACGCAGATCACTCCTTATAAGAATAATATGCCGCTTATGCAGGCATTCGATCAGTTTTAAAAACCTTCGGCACGAGACTTGCCAGGCTGAGGTCATCTGACCTGCACAATAGTATATACCAAATCTCTCTTAAATGTGTGATTTTATTGGGCGCAGCAACCATTTTTGACAGCTCAGTCTTGGGTGCCGCCGGATCAGATACCCGCTAAGACTGATCGCTTACTACAGATCCGATCTCCTGTCCCTCAATAAGGAGTTTACGCAGATTGCCTTTTTTGTTCACGTCGAATACTATTATGGGTATCCTGTTTTCCTGGCAAAGCGAGAATGCCGCTGCATCCATTACCTTGAGCTGCATCCTCAGAGCATCCATGTATGTGAGTTTGGGAAGACGCTTTGCATCAGGATACTTTTCCGGGTCCTTGTCGTATATCCCGTCAACTTTTGTAGCCTTAATAAGACATTCGGCTCCTATCTCCGAAGCCCTCAATGCAGCTGTTGTATCTGTTGAAAAGTAGGGTGAACCTGTTCCTGCGGCGAATATGACTATTCTTCCCTTTTCGAGGTGCCTTATGGCTCTCCTGCGAATAACTGTCTCTGCTACCTGCTTCATTTCTATGGCTGACTGTACCCTGGTCGGCTGTCCAAGGCGCTCAAGCGCATCCTGAAGCGCGAGCGCGTTTATGACAGTGCCAAGCATACCCATATAATCGGCCTGTGCCCTCTCGACGCTTACGGTCTGCGAGCCGCGGATTATGTTCCCGCCCCCCACTACCATGGAGATGGCGACTCCCTCCCTCGCGACCTCGACTATTTCCTCGCAAATCCCCCTGATCGCCTCGTAATCAAGCCCAAAATGCGCGTCTCCCGCAAGAATCTCTCCAGAGAGCTTAAGCAAAACACGGTTATATTTACGATCCATCAGGGCACACTCCTTATATAAATTTTTAATAATATTTCTGTTCAATGCTATAAAGTCCGGTAAAATGAAAAATGACTGCTAATATATTTGATATCTTTTGTATTAATTCCAATTATCTGTCAAAGTTTAAAAAAAGAGCGAGGGGTTCTCCCTCGCTCTTTTATAATTGCTTAGCCTTCGATGATGAAACGGGAGAAACGGCCTACTTTAATGTTTTCTCCGATTTTGGCTATATTTTCGATAACCAGATCCTTGATCTTTCTGTCCGGATCGCGAATATATTTTTGTTCCATCAGACAGTTCTCTTCGTAATACTTATTGATGCGGCCTTCGGCAATCTTGTCGAGCATTTTTTCGGGCTTGCCCTCTTCACGGGCCTGAGCCTTGATGACTTCGGTCTCGTGCTCAACTACGCACTGAGGCACATCTTCCGGCACGATGTATGCCGGATTTGCCGCTGCGATCTGCATTGCTATCTCGTGGCCCAGGTGCTGAAATTCTTCGGTACGGGCAACAAAGTCTGTCTCACAGTTGAGTTCGACAAGCACGCCAAGCTTGGCATTGCTGTGAATGTAGCTGAAGATCATACCCTGAGCCGCACTGCGGTCAGCCTTTTTTGCCGCTTTGGCAAGCCCCTTCTCGCGAAGGTAGTCAACTGCCTTATCTATATCGCCGCAGCACTCAACGAGCGCCTTTTTACAGTCCATCATACCGACTGATGTACGTCCGCGAAGTTCAGATACAAGTCCTGCTGTAATGTCTGCCATTGTCAGTTAGCCTCCTTCCAGCCTTTCTGCTCTTCGATAGCCTTTACAGCCACCTTGTCGATCTCATCGACAACGGGGTCGAGCTCTTCGGGCATTACAGGCACAACGTTTTCCTCTGCTGTCTCTTCTTCATCGTTTACTCTTTCGACCCTTGAATCCTGCCCCTGACGGCCTTCAATGAAGGCATTGGCCATAAGTCCTACTACCAGTTCTATCGCGCGGATAGCGTCGTCATTTCCGGGGATCGGATAGTCAATGACATCGGGATCGCAGTTTGTGTCTACGATAGAAATAACGGGGATGCCAAGCTTGTGGGCTTCAAGCACCGCGATCGTTTCACGGCGCGGGTCGATTACAAAGAGGGCATCGGGAATATCCTTCATATCCTTGATACCGGAAAGATATTTCTCGAGTTTGTCTTTTTCCTTACGGAGCTGGATGATCTCCTTCTTGGGGTACTTGTTGATCCTTCCGGTGTCTTCCATTTCCTGAAGCTCTACCATGCGGGTCACCCTGCGGCGTATGGTCGCAAAGTTTGTGAGAAGTCCTCCCAGCCAGCGCTGGTTGATATAGTACTGTCCTGCTTTCAGTGCCTCTTCCCTGATAGGATCCTGCGCCTGGCGCTTTGTCCCTACGAAAAGGATGCTTCCGCCAGACTTGGAGACTTCGCGAACAAAGTCGTATGCCCTCTCAAGTCCCTTGACTGTCTTCTGCAGGTCGATGATGTAGATGCCGTTGCGCTCCGTGAAGATGTATGGCTTCATCTTCGGGTTCCAGCGCCTGGTCTGATGTCCGAAATGAACACCGCACTCAAGCAGCTGTTTCATGCTTACTACTCCCATGTGTATCCCTCCTGTTTTTTCCTCCAGACGCTTCCTCCCGCAAAAAAACCCTTTTGGGCAACATTTCTGCGATCCGCGCCTGTGTGTTTTGCACCGCTCCCAAGTATATCATGGAGGCATTTATTTATGCAAGCTTCCAAAGCTTTTTAAATGTTTTTTGAGCGGTCTTCCCATGCTCCTTAACAAAGACTGCCTCGTCAGGTCAGCACTTACCCCATGGACAGGCACTGAGACAAAGACCACAGACTTTGTTTCCACAAGTCTCAAGGTTGTTTTTCAGAAGTTCCCTGCATGCTCTCCTGTCTACCCTTTCATCCACTGCCTGATCCATCTTCCATGCTATACCCCTGATAGCCCCGGCGGGACATGCCCTCTGACAGCAGGTGCAGTCCCCGCACTTCGATCTCATCGGCACTCCGCACTTAAGCGGAGCATTGCAGAGAACTGTTGCAAGGCGCTGCATAGGTCCTCTGTCCGGTGTGATAAGGCAGCAGCTCTTGCCTATCCAGCCAAGCCCTGCCAGATGCGCAGCGGCACGATGGCTGAAAATGCCGTGCATCCCCTCTTTTACGGCCTTGCTTGCCGGTATCGGAAAAGCTCTGAAACCTCTTGACTCAAGCCAGTCCGTTATCCTTATTGTCATTATGTCGAGGGCAATGTTCGCAACCTCGTAATACCGCGCATAAGTATCTGTCGGTCCCTTAAGGGATATTTCCCTTATCACTGAAGAAGGCATATTCAGAGCAATTGAAACGGCACAGGGGTAATCATCCAATGTTCTTCCGTAAGTTTTTCTGATCTCCTCCGCGTAGGGGCGCAGGTCGGCAAACCCAACCTTACCTGCTCCGATAGATAAGGAATATTCTCTGAGCTCGTGGCTAAGGCCATCGATATTGTCATGCATGTCGGACCCCTCCTTGATCAGCTTCATCTGTCAGACCGCATAAAAATGTTTTTTAGTTAAAGAGCATGCCTGCCAGGCCCGCAGACCGGATCGTTTCGCCTGTGAAAGTATCGATGATCTCTTTGTTTCTGACCGCATAGATCCGCCATGCCAGTTGTATCTTCGGCTCGTTTACAGATACGTTCCTGTTTCTTATGACCCTTTTCCAGCTTTGAAAGTCAGAAGGTACGGCCCCGCATTCTGCCAGTTCCTTTGCAAGGGCAGGGGATATTCTGAGTTCGAGACGCTCCTGCTCATCTGCCTCAGGAATAAAGTCCATGTCAAGGATAATTGTCTTTTCTCCGAACAAAGCAGTATTCCCGTTATAGCCGTCAATGATGACGACCTGATAAAGATACCTGGGACCGCGCATGAGGCTTCTTTCCAGTATCTCGACCGGCGCAACATATACAGGTATAAATATAAGTTTATCCCCCGGCGCAGGTCTTTCTTTCATTGGCAGGTACCCGGAAGGTTGATTATCCATAGTTTTATCCTCCGTCTTTAAGCATCCAGCTTACGAAAAGAGTGCTTTCTGCAGGGGGCCCAGTGACCCCATGGCACCCAAAAGACACCGCTTACCGCTGCTTCCTTCCGGACCTGACGGGATTCACGGGCTTTCGCCGCATAGGACTGGACACCCTGCAAAAAACACTCGCTTTTCATTGTTATATGATAGCATAATCCTTGTAGATGGCGTGCCTGTCGGGATTCGAACCCGAGACCTTCAGCTCCGGAGGCTGACACTCTATCCAGCTGAGCTACAGGCACAGTTCCGGGAACAGAGGAAAGTATAGCACATAGAGAATGGAGCTGTCACGATGAATGACATTCATTATATGAGGGAAGCCCTCAAAGAAGCGGAGAAAGCCATGCAGAAGGGCGAGATCCCTGTCGGTGCTTTGTTGGTGAGGGACGGGAAGATCATCGGGCGCGGATCGAATTCAAGGTCACTTGAAGGCTCCCCGCTCGGACATGCGGAGCTGGCTGCAATGGAAGAGGCATCAGAGGCACTTAACAATTGGCGGCTCGATGACTGCACCCTCTATGTCACACTCGAACCATGTGTCATGTGCGCCGGTGCGATGGTACAGTCAAGGCTGGGGACCCTGGTCTACGGAGCTAAGGATCCTAAGGCCGGAGCTGTCGGTTCCCTTTACAACATCGTCGAAGATCCGAGAATGTACCACAGGTGTATTGTAAGGTCAGGAATATTGAAGGAGGAGTGCGCCGAATTGCTGCGCATTTTTTTCCAAATGAGGCGTTCTGAAGCACTCTGATCCATTTTGACATTCACTATGGAATAGGCTATAATGCGCTCCGTCAGTTTGTCACAGGCAATTGATACGATGCACGCGGAGAGGTGGCTGAGTGGTCGAAGGCGCTCGCCTGGAAAGTGAGTGAACGGCTTATCCCCGTTCCAAGGGTTCAAATCCCTTCCTCTCCGCCATTTTTACATCAATTTACACAGACTGTGTTTTTATCCGGAGGGGTGGCCGAGTGGTCGAAGGCGGGCGACTCGAAATCGTCTTGGCGGTGCTGAGCTGTCACGTGGGTTCAAATCCCACCCTCTCCGCCATATTTAGAATCCGTTTTCTGAAATATGGAATCATCCAATAAAAAATAAAGTTGGGAAGGCATATGATGCCGACCCAATTTTTTTTATATGATCCTTAATTTTTGCATTATCAGCTATTCTGGTCTTCCAGTTTTTTCCTGATCTGCAAGGAGGCTTCTGTTTTGCCGAGACCCCCGAATGTGCAGCGAAGTTCCAAAGGCAGTTTCAGGCCGATGTCGTACATCGCCTTTATGGTCTGATCCAACGGAATGACCTTATCGTACCCCGCCAATGCCATGTTCGCGCTGGATATGGCATTTGATCCTCCCATTATATTCTTTCCCAGGCAGGGGACCTCGACCCGATTGGCTACCGGATCACACGCAAGGCCCGTGACATTCTGCAGCGCAATGGAAGCTGCATTTATGCACTCTTCCACTGTTCCTCCCGCCATTTGGGCAACTCCTGCCGCAGCCATAGCCGAGCCTGCACCGCACTCGACCTGACAGCCGGCCACCTCTGCGGCAAAAGTTGCTGACTCAGCAATAAATATCCCTATCAGCCCTGCCGCCAGCATTCCTTTGGTGATTTCATCCTTTGAGGCTCCAATTGACCTGCCAACACCTATCAGCGTCCCGGGAAGGCATCCGCATGATCCTGCTGTCGGAGCAGCAACGATGACGCCCATGGAGCTTTTGACTTCCATAACAGCAGTTATGTATTTGATCACCGTATTGAGCAGATCACAAGGGACCAGCTTTTTCTTTCTTGCCCCCTCATCGATCTTGTACGACTGGTAACCCAGTATCCTGTCCTTATACTCAGTACCGCGAAGCCCCTCTTCAACAGCGTTCTCCATTATCGCTACCAGGTCCGACATCTTCTGAAAGACTTCTTCTTCGCTTGTATTACCTCTGTGGCTTTCATACAGCAGCGCAAATTCCCAAAGTTCCCTGCGGTCACTCTTTGACAGTTCTATCAGTTCATCGGAGGTCAGAAAGGGGACCTTGCATTCTGCACGGGAGTGAGTGGGAAGTATCGGTTCAATACAGATAATGTCAATGATGAGATCTTCTTTTTTAAGCAGCTCGATCTGATCCATAGAAGGTTTTTCAGCAAATTTCAATTCAAACAAGGCACGATCATCCTTTGTGTCGATCAGTGCAAAGTCATGACCATATGCATAAGAATTGATGATCTCCATGATCTTCTCAGCACTTTTTTCAGAGCAGTCCGCGGTGATCAAAATTTCGTAAAAATCTCCTGCCATTTTTATTCCAAAACCGTCGAACTTTTGCATCTCGATCATGCCGCCGCCGACTGAGACCGCTTCCCATTCGTGGGAGTATCCGTCCCCGCTTTTTGCGGAGATCCTGTAATTGTTGGGGTGCACCGCTCCATAATCCAGGATCCGGAATTCTATCTCTATTCCTGAATTACGAGCGAGAGCTGCGTAATTTGAAACGTCAGGGTCCGTAACAGGCATACCGAGAATGCCGCTCACAAATCCCATGTCTGTCCCGTGTCCGTCATGAGATTCGGCCAATGATCCGTTCACATCAAAATCAACAACCACTTCTTTAACATCCTTATTCAGGGACTGTCTCACAATATCAGCGATCCGGGACGCCCCAGCAACATGAGAACTGGACGGGCCCCTCATTACCGGCCCGATAACATCATTGAATATGCTTGACGGAAGCTTTTCCATAAAAACCTTCCTTTCTACCAGCTGACAAAACCATTTTTCAATTTATCGTCATCTTCAACGATAAGATGGTTAAACCCGGTAATATGCACGTCACTGCACGAAACCCTCGGAATGATCGCCCTTGTACCGTTCAGATCGATCTCCTTTATAGCCGATGCCCTGAATACGCCGCCATATATACTTTTCTGATAGAAGGTTCCGCTCATGTCAATAAGTCCCCTGAAGTAACGTTGGGCCAGCCTGGTGGACGTTCCCGTCCCGCATGGAGATATGTCCGCCTGTGCGTCTCCGAAAATGCACTGACAGAGATACTCTCCCTTTTCGTTTGGTCTGTTCTGAACGAACAGCAATTGATCCATGTAATTTATTGATTTGTTGGCAGGATGCTGCACCTTTATTTTTTCATTCGCAGAAGCAAGTATTATTTTACTCAGTTTACGCAGCTCGTCCATCTTGTCCTTTGTAAGGTCCATCTTTATCGAATCGATGTCTACTATCGTAAAGAAATTTCCCCCAAACCCAACATCCACACTAATATTTCCTGCTCCGGGAACTTTTATTTCAAGATCCTTGCTATAGAGAAAAGCGGGAACGTTATCAAACGAAATGCGTTGAACATCGCCGTTTTTGATTTCAACATAAACAGTTACTATGCCACTCGGTGTTTCAAGCTTTATCACCGTTTCAGGCTCTGTCCGCTTTACCATGCCTGTCTCGACAAGCACCTTTGCCACAGATAAGGTACCTGCGCCGCACATAGGCTGATATGTGAGTGCATCAATGTAAAAGAGGCCGTAATCTGCATTTTTGGAACAAGGTTCTGTCAAAACGGCACCAACAAGGGAAAGAAATCCTCTCGGCTGGTGCATTGCACATGTCCTTATCCAGTCATAATTTGTCCTCATATATTCCATTTTATCTTCCATGGTATCCCCTTTAAGCGGAGGGATGCCGGATGTGATGACTCTTATTGGAGTACCCGTTGTGTGTGCGTCGACGGCGAAAATCGATTTTGTGTTACGCATCAAAATACCCCCACAGCCCTCTGTTTGAACGCAGGATCATATATATCGCCCTATTCCCGCTGCAACAGCTTTTTTGTAAACATTGTAAGCTATTACTATATCTAAAGTTGCAAAGCCGACCGTTTTCATAATGGTGATCTGCCGAGAGTCTGTCCTTCCTTCGACTCTCCCAAGAATGAGATCTCCAAGCTCTCCGGTTATTGATTCTTTGCTGAACTTGCCTTCAGAGATAGGTATAAGGAACTCACCTGCCTCGGACATTATAGCTTCCGTGTTGTCTATGAATATCTTGTCGGCATGAGTGACTGTATACTCATCCAGCTCACGCTTATGCGGCATAAAGACTCCAACAGCATTAATATGAGTCCCCTTTTTGATCTTTCGTCCGTCAAATACCGGATCAGAGCTTGTAGTAACAGTAGTGATTATGTCGGCGGAATCGATCGCCTCGTCTGAAGAAACCGCACCGACCAGCTTGGTATTGAACTTCTCAGCAAGAGCTGATGCTCTGTCGATAAATGATGCCGTCCATTCAGGATTGGAATCGTAAATGCGTACTTCTGATAATTTTCTCACTGTCAATAAGGCTTCAAGCTGTGACATGGCCTGACCTCCGGTCCCGAAGAGGGCGGCAGTTTCTGCGTCTTTATTTGCAAGGAGTTTTGTCGCCAGTCCTGAAACTGCTCCTGTTCGCATACGCGTAAGTTCTGTGCCGTCAAGAATTGCGTTGACTACCCCCGTTTCAGGGTCTGTCAGCAGTGTCGTTGCCGTTACGGCCGGCATCCTTTTTTGGGCGTTATCTGGGTAGGTCGATACGATCTTTATGCCTGCTGCAGGGAAGTCCTTGATAAGGGCAGGCATAAAAGATGTGATGCCATTTTTTTTAACTTCGAAATTTATACGTACGGGGACTTCCGTCGTTTGTTTAGCCTGCATTACAAATGCTTCCTCGTCAGACCTTACAGCGTCTTCCATTGTAAAAACTTTTCTAATGTCATCGGCATTCAGCAACAACATATTAAAAACCTCCTCAGCACCTTATATTGTTATTATGAGAAGACCCCCATTCCTGAAAGCTGAGCCAGGTTTAGGAGGTCATGATAATGCTTATAAATATTTACTGTTCATTTATACTATTTACTAGTTATTTAACGGATCAGATCGACCAGAAACAGGGATACCCATGGGACATACGTTACTATCATTAATACCGCAATAACCGCACCCAAGAACGGCAGCGCCGACTTTGATACTCTTTCAAATGGCACCCTTGATATGTTGGTAGCAGAGAAAAGACAGACACCAACGGGCGGAGTCGCAAGACCGATGGTAAGGTTGATGCAGACTATCATTCCGGCCACTATAGGATCTACGCCCATCTTGGCAAGAGCAGGAGCCAATATCGGCCCAACAAGCATGATCGCCGGTGCGCTGTCCATAAACATTCCTACAACAAGAAGGGCAAGATTTATCATCAGGAGTTTCAGCCATAGGGAAACATCCATGGCCAGAAGCGCTTCGGTCAGCCTCAAAGCGACTCTTTCGTTGGTGAGGACCCAGCCGAAAGCATAACAGGTGCCTACCAGCAGCATGACAGAGCCGCTGTCGATCGCGCTTTCCAGAAGTATCTTAGGCAGTTGCCTCCAGGCTATCGTCTTGTATATGAACATCGAAAGGACAAATGCATACAGCGCGGCCATTGCAGCAGCTTCTGTAGGAGTGAAAATTCCGGTAGTTATACCTCCCAGGATGAAGATAGGCAGTATAAGGCAAAGGATCGACTCTTTTACAGCCTTCAGCCTGTCCTTCCATGAAGTCCGAGGCAAACGCGGATACTTGTCACGTTTCGCATATACATATACTACCGACATAAGCGCAAAGGCCATCAGTATCCCAGGGAAAATGCCTGCTACAAAAAGGTCTCCTATAGGTACGCGGCTTACAGCTCCGTAAAGGACGAAAGCCAGGCTCGGAGGAATGACAGGCGCCATAGTTGATGCTACAGCTGTAAGTCCGGCGCTGAAATCAGCAGGGTAACCTTCTTTCTGAAGCGACGGTATCATTACAGAACCAACGGCCGAAGTTGCTGCCACTGCCGAGCCTGAAACCGCCCCGAAAAAAGCGCAGACCATTACGTCCACCATCGCCAGCCCGCCTCTGATATGGCCTACAAAAGCCTGTGCAAGCTTGATCAGCCTCTCTGTAATGCCGCCGTTGTTCATAAGGTTGCCTGCAAGAACAAAAAAGGGCAGGCACATTAGAAGAAATGAATCCATCCCGCGTACGACTCGAGACGGTACCAGCAGCCAGGAAACATCACCGCCCATTGCAAGAATATACGCTATCGTGGAGAGGATCAAAACAAAAGATATCGGGACGCTTAAAAACAGAAGAGGGAAAAATGTGGCAAATAGGATCCAGCTCATTTACGCAGCCCCCCCAAAAAAATTACGAATTTTGTTTTCTGTAAATTTACCGTAAAAAATAAGTTCCAGCAGCTGAACAGTGGTATAGAAGAGCATTAGAGCACCGCTTACAGGCACAGACAAATAGAGGACTGCCGCTGACACGGGAAATGAGGTCGCGGTCTGTCCGGCACTGTAAACATCCATTGTTTGCTCAGATCCGTAAACAGTAATGATATACACAGCCAATATCATAAAAATCTGAGCCAGCAATTTGACTGTGAACTGTGCTTTTCCCTTTATGTTGTTAACAAGTATGTCCACTCCAATGTTCAAATGGGTATGGACGGCACAGGCAGAGGCGAGCATTGTGCTCCATATGAAGAGATATCTGCCCATTTCTTCCGCCCATTGGAAAGAATGTGAGAAAAAAAACCTTGATATGACCTGCATGCATACAAGAACTGACATGACCGCAAATGTCATAATGGCGATCACAGAGGCAAGCCTGTCAAGTTTGTCTTCAATGTAATGTAGTTTCTTCATGATCGGTTCCATGTTGCAACACAGCCTTTCGGTGGAAGATCCCGTATTTTGCATCTGTTCCGGACAGTCCTGCGATACACAGGGCTGTCCGGAACATGCTGATCAATAACTATTTTGTTTTGTTGATCTGGTCTACTATCGGTTTCCAGTGGGGATACTTCTTGAAGTAGCTGGCATATACAGGCTGAACGGCTTTCACCCATGCATCGCGGTCCTTAGGATAAGAGACTGTGATCTTCTTTTCTTTTTCAAGTTTCTTTGTCAGCGCCATTTCTGTGTTCCAGAACCACTCTCTCTGGTACTTTCCTGCTGCGACAGCCGCATCCTTCACTATTTTGCGCTCCTCGGCGTTAAGATTGTTCCAAAGCTTTTCGCTTGCAAGAACGACGCCTGAAGAGTAGAAATGCTGGATCATGCAAACATAGGGCTGAATAGCAAGGTAACCTACGCTATTTGCAACATAAACACCGTTATCCTGCCCACTGACAAGACCGGTCTGGATACTGCTGTATATCTCGCCTGACGGGATAGGCGTGGGGACAGCGCCAAGAGCCTTATACATATCCGCATTCATGTCATTCATCATCGTACGGAGCTTAAGTCCCTTCATGTCAGCAAGGCTGTTGATCGGACGCTTGTTATTTGTGATCTCGCGCCAGCCGTCTTCTGAAAATGCAAGCGCTTTGATATGCGATGCATCGAACTGTTTCAAGAGATTTTCTCCCACGGGACCCATCAGAACTTTGTTTACATGGTTCGTGTCACGGAAAAGGAAGGGCATGTCAAGGAGCATGAGGTCCTTGACAAAAGCGGATAGGCTTCCTGTTGATGTCCAGGCCATATCAAGGTTGCCTGAACGAACCATCTCTGCGGCTTCGACTTCGTCCGTAGTCATGTCGCCGGCATAGATCTCAACTTTTATTTTGCCCTTGCTGGCCTTATCTACAAGTTCCCTGAACTTCTGGGCGCCTATGTCGAAGTTGCTGTCAGGAGGAAGTACATGTGCAAGTTTGATCGTACGGGCAGTAACTGCCGCTTCTGACGCTGCAGGAGCTATCGTGCAGAAAAAACCTGCTGCTATTACAAACATTATCATAAGTGCTGAATGGATACCCTTAAATTTCATGATCACTATCCCCTTTGCATTTTGAAATATGCTTCTCAAGCTATTTGATGACATTTTTTTATCGCGACGAGGCTATCTGTAAACTTGAAGACCTGACCTCCTTTCAATCTTTTATTTTCTAGATCAAAAATCCTTCATTCAAAGGATCTTCCGGGTCAAGAACAAGTTGGTTGAAGCCTGTGATCCATGCAGGGCCTGCAATTCGCGGAACGATCCCCTTTATCCCCCCGATTTCTGCCAACCCGTCTATCGACCCATAAAATGTGGTGTTAAGGATGCTTCTGTTCTCTAAAACTTCTTCCGGAGCCATCTGTCCGCGTCCGTATAAAAGGGCCATTCTCGCGGACGTACCAGTACCGCAGGGGGAACGATCAATCGCGGAATCAGCGAATACGCATGTCTCCTTGGATCTCCATCCTTTTTCGGTCCTTTCGGAAGGGCCGGTAACGATGACCCCATAGATACCTTTAATTCCGGGATTCTCGGGATGTACCACATTCAATTCCCTGTTGCCCCAATCCTTCAGCCACATCGAATGTTTCGCTATCGCAGATCCGTGTTCAGGAATCACTTCAAGTCCCAGATCTTCAGCTTCCACAAAAATGTAAAAGCCTCCTCCGAAGGATACAGCGACTTTGACTTTACCTATCGACGGGATATCGACTTCAACGTTGTCCATATAAAGGAAAGAGGGTACGTTTCGAAAGGAGACTTCTTTGACTATTCCATTTTTTACCAATGCCCTTGCAGTGACGCGCCCGGCCGGAGCGTCAATATTGACAGTATTTTCTCCTTCAACAACAGGAACGGCCCCGGTCTCAATAAGGACCTTGACGACCCCTATCGTACCGTGCCCGCACATCGTCGCCTGCCCGGTAGTGTGAGTGTATAGGACTCCGGAATGTCCGTCTTCGGTTACCGGAGGAGTAAGAATGGCCCCGAACATGTCTTTGTGCCCTCTTGGTTCACGCATAAGTAAATTTCTTACCCCATTCAAATTCTCATCAAACCATTTCATCTTGTCCAGCATACTTCTGCCCGGTATCTTGGGAAGGCCGGAAACCACTACCCTTATCGGTTCACCGGCTGTGTGAGCATCTATTACGTTGATCGACCTGATAAATTGCATCATAAAAAAACACCTCAGCTGTGGTATACTTCTGATGTCTGATTAGCAGATATCAGATAAGTAGATTTTATATACCAGAGCGAGTTTGTCAAGCAGTTAAAGTTTGACAATGCCAACTTTATTTTATTTAAAATTATTTTAATTTATCTTTGATGAGTATTTAACTTAATTTTATATATAAAATTAAAGTTTTCTGAATTCTTTATAGTAAAATATACATGGTTGGATCAATTTTAATTTTTGTCATGAGGGGTATTTTGCATGAACTTAAAAAGAGAGAATACGCTGTCTCACCTTGTTCTCCAGAATATTCAAAACTCCATAAGGGACGGTGAGTTCAAACCCGGAGAATGCCTGCCTTCTGAACGCGAGCTGGCAGAAAGGTACGGTGTAGGAAAATCAAGCATCAGAGAGGCCGTCAAAATGCTCCAGGTTCTGGGCGTAGTTGAATCTTCACAGGGCAGGGGAACATATTTGCGTGAATCACTTGGCCCTCAGATCTTCAGGCCACTGCTCCTTGATATGATGCTTCAGCGCTCAAGCGCCGAAGAATTATACGAGTTCAGGGTCATTTTCGACATTGCTGCATTGAAGCTTGCAATAACCAAGGCCACAGAAGATGAAAAACACGCACTCCGCGAAAAATTGCATGAATACAGAACTCTTTTAGAGAACCATCTTCCCGCCGCAGATCAGGCTGATCAGGATTTTCACAAGATAATACTTAATGCGACCAGAAACCAATTTATTATCAAGATGGGAATACTTGTCATGGAATTGTGCCGACCATATTCGAAAAAGGGCAATGATGTTTTAGACAAGACCGTAATGGAAAATCACGAAAAAATAATGGAAATTTTCTGTTCAGGTGACACAAGCAACATTGAAGAAGTGATCAGGAATTCACTGGTCGTATTCCGGCACATATTGGACAATGGACTGCACAAGGACAACTAATGTACTTAGCTTTTTTATATTAGAAAATAACAGAGCGGTCTGCTTTTGCAGGCCGCTTTTAGTTTTTCGTTTGGAAATTACTGCGAAACAAGGCTTCTTTACTGTTTTACCCAGTTGCCGTTCGTAAAAACGTAGGTTCCCGCTCCCCCGGCATTGTATGCGACCACAAACAGATCATTCTTTTGGAAGACACCGCCCTCTATTATTTGTACATTTGGCCCGATAGTCACCTTTATCAAAGGGTTGTTCAGGAATGCCCCGTAATCTAATCTGGTCAGGCTGTTGGGGAGGACTATCTCTGTCAGATCATTGTCCATGAAAGATCTGGCATGCAGCCGTTCAATGCCCTCTTCAAGAACGAGAGATGTCAGGCCTTTATCCTTAAATACGTCCTGATGGACTTCTTTGACAGTAGTCCCGTTGATCGACGCAGGAATCTTTATGATTTTTTCATCCCCGCTGTATGACCCCATGATCCGTCCTGTGAAACCACCGCTTTGCGCCATTTCAACTTCTCTGCCTGATACAACGTGGACTACACCCCATTTTTGATCATACAAGCCCCAGGAAAATACACCTTCCTCTGTGCGGGGTACGGTTATCCTGTCAATATTGCCTGAGTCATAAAGTGCCTTAAGTCTTGCGGAGTCAGTATAAATACCTTTAAAAGCATCTGAACCCCAAATATTGTTTGTAGTTTTGTAAATAGCGGTGGCCTGGTCCAGAAGTTTTAAAGAAGCGATATCAGAGGTCTTTTCTGCATTCTCGGTAATACGGGGAAGCACAAAAAGCATAAGTGATGCAATGATGCCTGTTACCGCAAGCACAACAATCACCTCTGACAAAGCAAGACCTCTTTTTGAACATCCCTTGATCGGCAATTTGACTTTTCCCCTCTACACAAAAAGCCGGAGCGGATATTTACATTTTTTCCACTTCGGCCTTTACTCTATACCAGTTTTTCGGTATTTTCAATATTTTTGATAATTTATAGCGATTTATGACACATTAGAATAATGACTAAAGAATAATCACAATAATTTCTACCTATTTTTTACTAAGTCAGCGCGTAATATAGCTGTTCAAACTCCTTTTCCGACCCGACAAAAAGATCAACAAGGACGGGATCGAAATGAGTCCCCTTGGAACCCGCTATGATCTCACGGCTCTTCTCATGGGAAAAAGCCTCTTTGTAGACCCGCTTTGAGCGTAGTGCGTCGTATACGTCGGCTATAGCCATGATACGCGCGGATAAAGGTATATCATTTCCTGATATCCCTTCAGGATATCCGGTCCCGTTCCATTTCTCATGATGGCACCTGCATATCTCCATACCCATTCTGAGAAATTCGTTATTTTTGTATTCTTTTTGTATCTCGGCGATCGTCCTGTAGCCGATAATGACATGCTGCTTCATCTGAGCAAACTCTTCATCAGTAAGTTTGCCCGGTTTCAACAGTATCGAGTCGGGGATGCCTACCTTGCCTATGTCATGGAGGGGGCTTGCCTTATATATAGTTTCAAGGAATTTTTCGTTAATTTCACCGGAATAATTTGAATGATGCATTGCCTTTGATGCCAGCAATCTGCAAAAGGAAGCCGTCCGTTCAATGTGGGCTCCTGTATCATCATCCCTTGATTCAGAGAGTTTGACCAGGGCGAAGATCGTGGCCATCTGAGATTCTGATATCTCCCTAACCTTTTCCCCGACCATAGCTTCAAGGTGTTTACTGTACTGTTCAAGTTTATCCTCGGCAATTTTGATCTTCGTGATATCCTGGATCGTTCCTCTGCTTAAGATAGGACTCCCATCCACATCCCTCTCAGTACGGAATATTAGGCTTACCCACTTTATCCTTCCGTCTTCCATCAGGAGCCGATATCTTGCCATGGCCACATCGTTATTATTTTCGGTCAGGCCCCTCCGAATCTCCAAAACCATCTCCCTGTCATCAGGATGCACCCGTTTTATAAGCAGATCTAAAGAGGGAGCCTGGGAGGGGTCCGCCTCAAGCAACTCGTACATTGACTCGGACCAGTGTCTTGTTTCCCCTCTGTGGTCTATGTCCCAGTATCCCAGCAGGGCGATCCTGTTTGCCTCTTTAAGCTTGGCCTCGCTCGCTGAAAGGTCGGACAAAGCTGTTTCAAGAGATCTTGCTACTTCCGCATGGTCCAGTATCAGTTTTTTCAACAGTTCTTTATCAAGATAGTCATCTATCTCTTTAGCGTAACTTTCAATGGCAAAAAGTTCCAGCTCCGACGCAGTCTGGCTGTCTTTGCCCCGTGATTTGCCCAGCACCTCACACGGAAGGAATATTTCCATTATTTGCTTTCCTTAAGCACATAGTCTATTCCTACGCCATCAAGTGAGCGCAGGTGTTTCTTTACGGCATTTATGTCCGTCTTGGATGAAAGAATGCTGCCGTGCTGCGGCGCAATGATCTCCGCATCGATGGAGTCAAGCACATCAAGTGTATAGTCAAGGGCCTTTGTAGATGACATTATCTGCTGATGGAACATCTTTATGCCTTCCAGGGGGCACTTCTTTCCGTCCCTCTCACATACCGGCTTGCCCTCGCAACTAATGCACTGCTCATCCAGATCAAGGTAAAGTTCCCACCTGGAATCATAGCTGCCAAAGATATCGCTCGAAAAGAGCGTCTTTGTCTTTTCGTCAAATGTGACAAAACTTCCCGGGGCATGGCAGAAGGGGGTCGCGAAAAACTTCAGTTTCCTTCCCGTTTTGAATACAAACTCATTCCCCATGAAGCGAAAATCCCTTTTGGGTGTCTTTTTTGAATAGTAGTGTATGAAAACATTGTTTTCCGCGTGAGAAATTATCTGCAGGTCGTCATTGTTTATAATGGCCTCAAGCTGAGGAAGGTTCCCGCATAGGTCAGGGTCATAGTGCTGGTAGATAAGCCGGCATATCCTGCATGGATCAAGACCTGTCCGGAGTATCTTCAGCATGACTGTGCTGAAGTCATCCCTGTTCCCGCCGTCGATAAGTACGGCCTCATCGCCTTCGATTATCAGATAAGGGTTGCAGTGCAGTCCCGCATTGTCATCTGTATAACCGACCCAATAAATGCCTTTCGCGATCTCTATAGGATTTTTTTCCAGATCAAGAGCTTTTTTTTTCATCCGGTCCACCTCGCATAAAAAGTAAAAATTTTAAAATATTTATAAATTATACCCTTTCATTGACATTATGAAAATAATGGGAAAGGGTAAACTATGTTTTTATTTAACGGCCACCGGGCTTCACATATATTTCCGATATACCTCAAAACGCTCGTTCTTCAGGAGCGGTCTCTTGCCCCGGATCCTGTTAAGGTAGTCCAGATCAATATCAACATCCATTACAGCCTCTTCAAAAAGCGGAAGCTGCGCCACAACATCTCCATTTGGATCCACAACATGGGAGCCTCCGAAGTAGATCGAAGCAGGCGAGGCTGCCTGATTGCAGCAGACAACATAACTTGTCTGGGAAAATGCGGTTCCCTGTGTCAGTTTTTTCCAGTTTGATAAGCATTGTTCCCCTTCTGCCCGGTCCAAAACTGTGGCTGCAGATGGATAAAAGATGACCTCAGCTCCCAGCTTTGCAGCAAAGAGAGCATTCGTCATGTGCCATAGGTCCTCGCATACAAACATACCCGCTTTGCAGCTGGGTGCTTCTGCGACCGTAACATCTTCGCCTTCGCTGAAGGTAAGGTGTTCCGTGTACTGTGCGTAATTGCAGAGGTTTATCTTCCTGTGCAGGGCAAGGCTTCTGCCCCGGGAAAAGTATTCCAGG
>ENA-UOOH01000906-UOOH01000906.1-fermentation-metagenome-genome-assembly--contig:-NODE-906-length-31233-cov-18.304253_pt1 | contig 31233 bp, 23 predicted proteins | sample MGYA00245778_ERZ724025 | MGnify/ENA primary metagenome ERZ724025 (study PRJEB28704, sample SAMN03018313) | fermentation metagenome | biome: anthropogenic terrestrial biome; feature: soil; material...
CAGCCAACCCCCAGTGTAGTTGATTCTTTTTGTTTCATGTACCTGAGCGTAAATTTCAATATCCTGTCTGGGCAGCTTTTTCAAAATAAACCCCGTGTAGGAGTGAACATATGTCAATCATTTCTCACCCAAAGCGAATCTGAACCAAACTAACGTTCTTATTATAGCATATAGTAAATCACATTACAACATTTAACAGAAGGCAGTTGAAACAATTTTTTGAATTGTAGATCATTCATCTCTATTCTACACTTTTACTATCATAAACAAGGTAATATGAAATAAGTGGCTTCTGATTTATCTATGATAAAGCCTGCATAATTCTACCGGATGCAAAGCATATGATGTATTGTTCAATGTAACGGAGACATCCAAACTTCTAAACATCAGAATATCTGAATTTATTTCCTATACAGGACTTGCCCTAAGTAGAAAATGTTGTCCTTAGCAAAATAATTGTTTCCTGGATTACTGGATCAATCAATCATACTGAGAAAATCATATATTGGTTTTAATGTTTTGAAGCCTTTTTTCAAGACTTCCGGTAGTTCCTTTGAAAATGCCAGTTCATAGCCTGATTCAACATATTCAAAGAAAATATTCTTCCTGTCGAGCCACGTTTTTATATTCTCTGGTTGATCAGGAAATTTGCTTCGCTTATATTTTTCTCCTCCGATGACAAACTGGCTTTGGGTTTCATAGCACTTTAATGCTTTTCGAAATGCAGGGTGATTATCAATTATCATTTCTCTCATACGAGCCATTGATTGAGATGTTGCGCCGTAAAACCCCACACCATAGCTGGAACCCTGCTGATTCAATTCAAACCAAAAACACGAGGATGTAGACATTTTTGACTTGTCGCGAAGGAACACAATACAAACATTATCACGGTATAAACTCTTATCTTTTGTAAAGCGGATGTCCCTGTACACCCTTGAAATGATTTTAGAAGGTATCGTAATAATTTGGCTGTCTATTTCAATCATTGTTGGTGCCAATTCCATGACAAGCTCAGAAAAAGGATTGTAAACATACTTCTTATACTCTTCTTTATGTTCATTGTACCAGCTTTTATTATCGTTCATTTTGTTTTCCATGAGAAACCTTACGGCTTTTAGCGTTAATCCTTCGAAACTCATCCGTTTATCCTCCGTCCATTCATCTTTTTGCCGGAGTCGAGATATATCAATTATCGTCCGGTTCCAGCAGTATTTCTTCACTGTGTGTTTGCATTGATTATATAACTTTTTCTTTATTATCTCCATAATTTTTGAACAAAGAAAATAATATTTACCTGTTCTGCTGTAAAAAAAGCAGTGATGGGATGAATGGTTTGGATTTCTTCATTGACTCATACAAAAAAATAATATAATATGTTGGCAAATAGTAAAACATTACTATTTGGAGATATTACAATAATGACAAAAATACAACTAAATATGTCGCTATCAAAAGTGGCAGAAATGGAGAATTTTTATGCGAAAAGTGAAAGCTTTAGTAATATCAATTACTTGTATTTTGTTAATTGTTCTTTGTACATGTTCATGTGTAATCGATTCTTCATTAAAAAAAATATCAGATCAAAAATTGAAGATTATTTTTCAAGATAAAGAACAGACACTTTTTTATAATTCTTTACAAGAATCCGAATTGGCAATTATCAATAACATAGATGTCAAAAACATTGAAGATGTCACTCTTATCAAAGAAGAATTCAATGATTCAGATAAAAAAAAGAAAAGAAGCTTGGCTAAATCAGAATTCAACATATTTGAAATAAATAAAGAAAATCAAGTACAAATTGTTCATTCAACTGAGATTCCTGTTTCATTTGATGGATTAGACGGGGTTAAAACTGATGAAGTAAATGTTGTTACTATTAACGGAGAAAAAAGGATCTTACCAAATGATCCTGACTTGTGTTTGTATAATATATCAACTTCACAGGACGGATCTTACGGTATTATTTGGACTGAAAAAGGAATGTGGAAAGTCTCTCCTAACGAAAACTCCGCAAAAAAAATTTCAAGTCAAAAACACGATGGTAAAACGTATGATGAACTCTTGATTGATAGAATTAAGATAACCAATAGCGAATCCTCATACATTTATTGGAATGAAAAGCCAAAAGTATGTCTAAACAAAAACTATATCGTGTATACAACAAATCGAGATATTATTGGTGGAAGTTCTATCTGGTTGTATGATAGTATTACAGGGAAAGAAAACCCTCTTGTTGTTGGTGATGAACAAACGTATTTTTCAATTGTTGATTGGATAAATGAAGAATTGCTTGTCTATTCTAGAAGTACCTATGGTGTAACAACGTTTTATGTTTTAAACATTATGGGACAATCCTATAATCTGGAGCTTGAAGGAGAAACCCCTGATATAATTGATATTCAGGATAATATGATTGCATACACGCCAACAAGCGATCAAAATGAGATTGTAATTTCTTCAATTAACATAACGGATAAAAATATTAAAACAATTAACAGAGTGAAAATTGATGGCGTTTTACGTTTGCCTTCCTCAGGGTTTAGTCCAAATACAAAAAAATTCGCCTTTTTATATGCTCCGTCAGATAATGAAACCATACAATGTGTAAGTATTCAAGATGTAAATAATAATACGGTTTCAACAATTACTGAAAGGGATTTTAAAGACGAAAAAATTACTAATAGCATATCAAGCATAGAATGGCTTGATGATTCAAGGTTAATTATTTTGGTTGGCGATGATAAAAACCTATCCACCTGGGAATATAAAATTGAGGATTAATCCTATGAAAAAATCGGCATCTTAGTAAGTTTTGCTGCAAATTTGCATACCTTATCACCTATGCTGATTGCTGAAACTAATTCAACCTCGGCAGGTTGAACCAGAACGCTTTCAAAGAGGCTTTTCGCCCAACCTTTTTGTGCAATGTCAAGTTTGAAAAATAATCTTATGCAAAGCAAAAAAGCCCCTCATACTATAGTTTGAAATAGTATGCGAGGCTTAAATTAATCAGATGCGCAATTAAAGTGCTCTTATATCACTCTTCTCTGTCCAGAACTTCTTTTAGCAGACGCTGGATTACTTGAGGATCACCGTTTCCCTTTAGCTCCTTCATGATAGAGCCGAAAATAGCTTGCATAGCCTTTGTTTTTCCATTTCTGTAGTCCTGAACAGACTTTGGATTGTCAGCTACTGCACGCTCCACGATTGCAAGGATAGTTCCTTCGTCACTTTGTACTGAAAGACCTTTTTCTTCTATAATTTTCTTTGGGTCCGCATCCTGCTCAATAACAGCTGTAAGTATTCTTCGAGCTGCATTACGGGTTATTTCACCCTCTATAGTCATCCGTATAAGCTCACCCAGCTTCAAGGGATCTATAATAAGATCATCAGCACTCAGCTGTTTACTGCGAAGATAGCTCATGCAATCCATGATAAGCCAGTTTGCCGTCTCTCTTGGAGAACCGCTTATGGGATAAGCTGCTTCAAAAATATCACAAAGATTTCGGCTTGCTGTAATTAATGCTGTGCTTTCTTCAGTTAGCCCCAGCTCTGAAACGTACCTCATAGCTTTCTTTTCAGGAAGCTCCGGCAGCGAAGCTCTTATCCTTTCGATCCATTCTTCGTCAATGACAATCGGTACAAGGTTCGGATCAGGAAAATATCGGTAATCTTCAGCTGTTTCCTTATTACGCATAGCGAAGCTTTTCCCGCTTATATCATCCCAGCGACGGGTTTCCTGAATCAGCGTTTTAGTACCGAGTTCAATAGCATCTATATGACGGGCAGCCTCGTATTCAATGGCTCTTGCTATCGCAGAAAGTGAATTCATGTTTTTCATTTCTGTACGTACACCCAATTTTTCAGAACCATAGGGACGAACAGACAGGTTCACATCACATCTCATTGAACCCAGTTCCAAGCGGCAATCAGATACCTTTGCAAATCGCAGAACCGCTCTGAGCCGCTCCAGATATGCCAGCACCTCCTCAACGCTTCTGAGATCCGGTTGGCTGACTATTTCAACAAGCGGTACGCCGGTGCGGTTGAAATCAACAAGTGTAGAATCAGTCCAATCATCGTGTACGAGCTTGCCTGCATCCTCTTCCAGATGAATCTGCTTTATTCCAATTACCTTTTTGCCTGCTTGAGTCTCTATCTCTAAGCCACCGTCCACACAAACCGGTGAGAACCATTGTGTTATCTGGTAAGCGTTTGGCAGGTCAGGGTAATAGTAGCTTTTTTTATCAAATGTAGTAACACGGTTAATATGACAGTTTAACAACAAACCGGCTGTTATACCCAAGTCAATGGCTTTTTCGTTGGTAACAGGCAGCATTCCGGGCATACCGCAACAGGCGGGACATACGTTATCATTGGGCTCTGCTCCAAATTTGGATGAGCAGGAGCAAAATATCTTTGATTCGGTTGCAAGCTCCACATGCACCTCAAGACCGATTACAATTTCGTATTTCATTTTCCCACCTCCGTTCTTTCATAAACAGTCGCTGCTGTCAGTAGCTTGTTTTCTGAAAAGCTATCTCCCATAAGCTGTACACCACCACAAACAACTATCGGAATACCCGATATGTTTGAAAGAGCAGTGAAATAGCTCTCATTGTAGCAGGCTTCCAAACTGTTAACAACATCTGAAGGCGAATACGCAAGCTTTGAGCAGGCAGGAGCAATGATTAAGTCAAACTGGGAAAAGATCCCATCAAGCTTATTGCGGAGAACGCGCCGGATACGCAGCGCTTTGTCGTAACAGGATTCATAATGTCCCTTAGAAAGCACATATGAACCATAAAGTATAGCAAATTTAGCATTCAGACCAAAGGCTTCGGTGCGTGAGCTGGTGTATAACTCCCCTATGTCTTTGGAATTATTGCCCCGGTAGCCAAACTTCACACCATCGTAGCGGGACAGGTTGTTGCATGTCTCAGCGCAAAGTAGTATCTGCCAGGCAGCCTGAACAAAGGAAAGCTCCGAAAGGCTAAACTCCTCAACTGTTGCTCCATCGGCTTTCATAACATCCGCGAAACGATATACCTTTTCGGAAACGGTCTGTTCCGCTTTTTCTATATATTCTGTCGGTATTCCTATGCGGATACCAGTAGCGTTATCTGCTGCAGTATAATCGTATTTCATTTGTGGCAGGCTTGTGCCGTCCTTTTTATCATGCCCTGCAATAATGGACAAAAGCTCGGCAGCCTTTACTGAAGTCTTAGCCATTACGCCTATCTGCTCCGCAGAGCAGGCACATGGAATAACGCCATGCCTGGATACTGTACCATACGTAGGTTTTATAAAGCAAACATTCTGTAGTGTAGCAGCGCGACGCGGTGTACCGTTAAGGTCAACACTCAGGGCGTATTCAGCATCACCATTTGCAACAATAGCCGCTGCAGCTCCGGCAAGTGTTCCGTCGGCGTTCAGGCATACACCATAATTGGAGGTCTCACCCAAAAGGTCGAGACCGAATTCGCCCACATTTGATTTCCCTGTAATACTGAAGCCAGTATTGTAAAGGCGTGAAATCACTTCAGCATCGAACAGCGGCTTAAACTCACCAAGCATTTTAGAGCCGGCTGTAGACGGCATACCTTCTACAAGTATGGTGTCATCCACGGCAACAGTTTTATCATTTCTTTTTGTGTTTTCTGTAATATATAGCTTCATTATACCCCTCCTAATCTACAACACGGGGAACCTGCCAATAACCATCAGTATGCTTCGGAGCACCTGCCAAAAGGCTATCTTGCGAGAATGTTTTTAAAGATACATCCTCCCTCAGCACATTTTTCAAAGGTATTAAATGCACCATACGCTCAACATTGTCTGTGTTACAGCTTTCAAGTGCTTCCTCTTCACCAGCAAGAAATGCGAAAAAATCTAATACAATCCTGCGTTCTTCCTGTGTGAGTGAAAGCTGGTTGATTTTTTCAAGTCCTTTAAGCATTTCTTCTTTCATTTTGACTCTGCCTCCCTCAATTTTATGTGAACCTCTCTGAGTTGCTGTTCCGTAACTCTACCGGGAGCGCCCATCATAAGATCCTGCGCATTCCCGTTAAGCGGAAATGCTATAACATCACGTATTGTATCTTCACCGGCAAGCAGCATAACTATTCGGTCGATACCGGGAGCCATACCGGCATGCGGTGGTGCCCCATACTGAAATGCCGTATAGAGCGCGCCAAACCTCGTTTCAAGGTCAGATTCATTATATCCGGCAATTTCAAAAGCTTTTTTCATAATATTAGGATTATGATTACGAACCGCACCAGACGACAACTCCACACCATTGCAGACGACATCATACTGATATGCATATATCTCCAGAGGATTCTTTGTTTCAAGCGCTTCCATTCCGCCCTGAGGCATGGAAAATGGGTTATGGGTAAAGTCAATCTTATTTGTGTCAGGATTAAGTTCATACATTGGGAAATCCACAATAAAGCAGAATCGGAATGATTCTTTATCTATAAGCTCCAGTTTTCCGCCCAACCAGTTCCTTATTTCACCTGCCAGACGATTTACAATATGCGCGGAATCACATATAAAGAAAAGCGTCTCCCCTTCCTTGATACTCAGCGTATCGATGAGCTCAATTTTCTGCTCATCCGTAAGGAATTTTTCGATTGGTCCCTTGAATGCTCCATCGTTTAGAGTAATATAGCCAAGACCCTTCATGCCTACGCTCATTGCAAATTTAAGCGATTCTTCAAAGAAGCTGCGGCTTTTCCCAACACAGTTAGCAACGATTCCACGCACCGGCTTATTTTTGAACATCGGAAATTCTACGCGAGAGAAAAATTCCGTAAGATCGCTAATCATAAGTGGATTACGTAAATCAGGCTTGTCACTGCCATATTGTAAAAGCGCATCAGCATATGTGATACGTTTGAACGGCGGTGGTGTAACAAATTTATCGGTAAAATTCATAAATGTATCATAAAGCACCTGTTCAGCTACCTTTAAAACATCCTCCTGCTCTGCAAAGGACATTTCAAAGTCAAGCTGGTAAAACTCGCCTGGGGATCTATCTTGCCTTGCATCCTCATCACGGAAGCAAGGTGCTATCTGAAAGTATTTATCGAACCCAGAAACCATGAGAAGCTGCTTGAACTGCTGTGGTGCTTGCGGTAAGGCATAAAATTTGCCCTTATGCTTACGGCTCGGGACAAGATAATCCCTTGCACCCTCTGGAGATGAAGCTGTGAGAATTGGTGTCTGTATCTCCAGAAAGCCCAGCTCCTCCATCTTCAAGCGCAAGAAGCTTATGATTTTCGAACGTAATACAATATTTTCATGAATCTTCGGATTTCTAAGGTCAAGAAAACGGTATTTTAGACGTACATCCTCACGTGTGGATTGAGAATTTGAAATCTCAAATGGGAGCATGTTTTTACACGGTCCAAGTAGGGTCATCTCTTCAACGTGAACCTCTACAAGACCTGTATCCAGTTTTTGGTTTATAGTATCATCATCGCGCTTAAGCACATTTCCTGTTACTGAAATAACCGCTTCACGATTAATTCCGTGTAGCATAGTTTCATCATGGAATACCACCTGCGTAACGCCGCTGTGGTCACGCAAATCTATAAACTTAACGCTTCCGTGGTCGCGGATGGTGTCAACCCATCCTGAAAGGCAAACCCTTTGCCCAATGTGATTAGTTCTCAATTCATTACATAAATGTGTTCTTAACATTTCAATTCCTCCAAAAATAACATAGATTGCTCTACCACTTTGTTTTCGATTAGGAACCCTTTGGTTTCCTTTACCAGATGCTACAAACCCTGAGCACCCCCTGCTTAATACAGAAAAGGGGAATCCCCTTTTTAAACCCATTTCACAGGAAAACTTATACTTTTCTGTGAAAATAAAAAATCCCGGAAATTATATTGAATAATCTCCGGGACGACTTTTCCTTAATTGAATATCTTTAAACTATACGTTAAAACATTCTAAGCAAGTATTCGGAAAACCCGCGGTGCCACCCGTGTTGACGCAGCTGAGCCACGCCCTCTTTATATTTAATTTCCAGTAAAGCAGAGTGTTGCCGATTCTGCTACTCATCCTCTTTGCGCTTTCAGCCGATGACGCAAATTCTCTGTCGGACTTTCCATACAGACCGAGTCTCTTTGCTAAGTATATTTGAATGAAAAATAATTGTCAAGGGTATGAATCGTCAATTTTATCTCCGATTTTGCAGTCATCCACCCCCTTCACTTACATAAGAGGTTATTGGGACTTCAGAATCTCCTTCCAATCGGGGTAATTGACGCTTATATAACGTGAACCAGATAAACATCGTAACACCGCGAAGTATTGCTGAAACTGTGATACCCATCCACAACCCGTTTAGTCCCATATTCTGAGCCAACAACCAGCAGAGAATCGGACGGATACTGTTTGATGCAATACTGCATAGGCTTGGCGGCAATGTTCGTCCCATACCCCTAAAAGTACCGGCACATGCGCCTTCAAGCGCCATAAAGAGCTGACATCCGGCCAGAATACGAAGGTATGTAGCCCCCATATCCAGAATCTCAGCAGGTTCCCGCAGGAAGAGTGAGAAAAAGTATCGTCCGCCAAATAGCAAAAACAATGTCACCAGACCTTCCCAAATCAACAAAGAAACAAGTGAAATGTGATAGCCCCGTCTAATGCGTTCCCACTTTCGCGCACCGTAGTTTTGACCGACAAAAGCTGTGACAGCAGAAGAAAATCCTCCACCAATCAACCATGATAACGATTCGATTTGGCTCCCTACACGCTGCACCGCTACTGCAGTTTCGCCATACCATGCTGATACCATCCCGGTAACCACCATCGCAAGTGCTGTAAATGCCCCACTTTCCGCTGCTACCGGCAGGCTCCAACGCATAATTTGTCGTATCCTGACAGGGTCTATGCGTCCCAGAATACGAAAATGCTCAAACGGTCTGCGCGGGTGACGTTTTACAAACAATATAAACAGTGAACAAACTGTAGCCTGAGCAATGACTGTGGCAATGGCTGCACCCTTAACGTCCCATCCCCATACCAGAATCATCAACGGATCAAGAATCATATTAACCATAAGCCCCACAGCGTTTGCTCCAAAACTAAGCCGGGAATTACCCGCACCGTTAAACGCACCGGTTACCGCAGCAGATACATAAGTGAATGGTATGCCTACTCCAACAATTCTCAAATAATTACATGTGTTATCAAAAACATTTTGATCATTCACCCGAAGCAATGAGACCAGCGGTTCAGCAAATATAATCAACATCAGCCCATAAAAGGTTCCCAGAATTAAAGCTATACGTGCGGAATCTTGAGCGTATCCCTGCGAAGCTGCCACATTACCACTGCCCAGATTCTGCGATGTGCCAATCTCCGAGCCCATGCGCCCAATCATCAAAAGCGCCATACCCAGCCACAGGTACATACCTGCCAATCCGCTGGCCGCCACTGCCACCACGGACTGCTCCGTGCGACCCAGCCAAAACATATCGGTAAGGTTATAGACCATCTGCATAAGTTGTGTACCCATAATAGGCACCGCCACCTGCAGCAGTTTTTTTAGGATGCCCCCCTGGGTCAAATCATGTTTATTTATAGTCATAGTAAAATCATTCTTTTCTTTAATATATAATCATCTTATTATGCGTTTCAATATATCCTGTGTCAAGTAACTTTCTGTAAACTGCATTACAAGCAAATTATAAGCACATCCTTGGTCATTCTAACACTCTTTCTAACACATTCTAACCATTCTTGTCAAAGAAAAGTGTTAGAATAATTACAACAAATCGACGTTGGACGTTTTTGAATGTTGACATCATAAACATCATGCTATTAAAATATTTTACCAAAAAACAAACTTCTCTGCGTTTTGAAGTGATTGGAAAGTCTACTAAATGTGTATTACTCCGAGGCTATTCCGCTAAAGCAACATGTCTGTGACAATAAAACTCCTTTAACCAGGTAAAGGAGTTTTATGTTTATGATTTAAATTTATTATTTTACCTCATCAATACTGGGTATAGTTACATCCTCATTTTCGTCGCTGTTGTAATTAACACCTTCGTATTCAAATCCAAACAGGTTGAAAAACTCACGGCGGTAGCCTGCAATATCCGAAATTTCTTCAATATTATCTGTACCTACGATATTCCACAGCTTTTCTACTTCCATCTGTATTTCCGGCAGCATTTCCCAGTCATCCATACGGATTCTTTCTTTTTCGTCAACAGTTATTTTTCCTGAATACAATCTGTCAGAAAACAAACGTGATATCTGCTCAATGCAGCCTTCATGATTACCCTTTTCTTTCATAACCTTATATAGAAGAGAGATATACAATGGAACAACAGGAATGGCAGAACTCGCTTGGGTGACAAGAGCCTTATTTACTGAGACATATGCACGTCCGTTGATTTTGCTAAGCTGCTTTGTCAGGCTCAATGCTGTTGCCTCCAGATGGTCCTTGGCTCTTCCGATGGTGCCTTCACGGTAGACAGAATGGGTCATTTCAGGGCCGATATAGGAGAACGCCACTGTAATGACTCCGTCTGCAAGTACATCTGCTTTTTCCAAGGCTTCTATCCATAGCTTCCAATCATCTCCGCCCATAACATTGACAGTATGAGCAACCTCCTCTTCATTCGCTGGTTCAAGTGTGACTTGAGACACTTCTCCGGTATGAAAGTTAACAGTCTTACTGGTATAGGGGTTTCCTATGGGCTTTAATGCAGAAGTATAGGTAATTCCTGTCGCGGGATCAGTACGCTTTGATGTGGCTACGCTGTATACAATCAAGTCTATCTTGCCCAAATCCTTTTTAATCATCTCTATAGTTTGATTCTTTATTTTTTTGGAAAATGCATCTCCATTAATGCTTTTTGCGTAATAGCCCTTTTCGTTTGCAAATTTTTCAAAAGCCGCAGCATTATACCATCCCGCTGTAGCAGTTCTGTTATCCGAAGCCATTTTTTCATAAAACACCCCGATGGTAGCTGCTCCCCCGCTAAACGCAGACACAATCCTTGATGCCAATCCATAACCCGTCGAAGAGCCTATTACCAAAACGTTCTTTGGCCCAACCGCTAATTTTCTACTCTCAGCATATTCAACCTGTTTTTTTACGTATTGTTCGCATCCGGTTGGGTGTGCAGTAGTGCAAATAAATCCACGAAACTTTGGTTTTATAATCATTTCCTATCCTCTTTCTCTTTCCAAACTCAAAAATTAATATTCAAAATTGCATTGACATAGTCAAATTTAAGCTTTTATAAAATATACCAGAAGTAATTTAAGTATACAACACTTAAATATCGGAAGAAATTGCTTAGACCCGTTTTTTGCGAAGCAAAATAACGTACTCTAATTTATGTTCTTGCGTAGCAAGCTATATTTTGAGCAGTGGTTTGTGGTGTTTTCTGCAAATAAATAATGCAAAAAGTCTGCTTTTTGTTCAAACGCTTCAATGGTGCCATTTTCTCACGATAATTAATAGGGTGAAATTATCGCAAGGTTAAACACACGAAGAAAGATTACCCCCTTGATAAATATTGTATTTGCAGATATAATAGCACATAATAACACATAATAATTCATAATGAAAACAGCGATAATAAAAGCTATGGTTTAACAATTTCTTCAGAGAGCCGGTGGCAGGTGCGAACCGGTGAAAGATTGAACCTATCCACTTTTGTAGCTGTCGGTGATGAACCGAGAGGTTAGTACCCTTTATCATACTGCAGAGCGGCTGGCATTTTTATGTCGGCAATTTGAGTGGCAACGCGGATACCTTCCGTCTCATAGATAAATTGGGATGGAGGGTTTTTATTTTTTAAATTTAAATATGATTACTGGAGGGATATTATGCTGGATATTAAATTATTAAGAGAAAATCCAGAAGCTGTTAAACAAAACATAAGGAACAAATTCCAGGACAATAAGATGGGGTTAGTTGACGAAGTGATTGCTTTGGATATCGAGCTCAGAGGTGCAAAACAGGAAGCGGAAGCCTTAAGAGCCAATCGGAACAAGATTTCCAAGCAAATCGGAGGTTTAATGGCTCAAGGGAAAAAGGAAGAAGCCGGTGAAATGAAAAAAGAGGTTACAGCCAACTCCGAACGTTTAGCCGAACTCGAGGTCAAAGAGACCGAGCTGGAACAGAAGGTTAAAGATATCATGATGGTCATTCCAAATATTATTGACCCAAGTGTTCCTATTGGGAAGAACGATAGTGAAAATGTGGAGGTTCAGCGTTATGGAGAGCCTGCTGTGCCTGATTTCGAAATTCCATACCACACGGATATCATGGAGCGATTTCAGGGGATTGACTTAAATAGTGCAAGGAAGGTTGCAGGAAACGGTTTTTACTATTTGATGGGAGATATTGCAAGGCTTCATTCCGCAGTGATTTCATATGCAAGGGATTTTATGATCAACCGAGGGTTTACGTACTGCATTCCACCATTTATGATTCGGAGCGAAGTTGTGACCGGTGTTATGAGCTTTGCTGAAATGGATGCGATGATGTACAAAATCGAAGGCGAGGATTTATACCTAATCGGGACAAGTGAGCATTCCATGATAGGTAAATTCATTGATACCATTATACCGGAGGATTCGCTGCCTCAAACTTTGACCAGCTATTCCCCCTGCTTCAGGAAAGAAAAAGGTGCTCATGGTCTTGAAGAAAGAGGAGTATACAGAATTCATCAGTTTGAAAAGCAGGAAATGATCGTAGTTTGCAAGCCGGAAGACAGCATGATGTGGTTTGACAAGATGTGGCAAAACACCGTTGATTTGTTCCGTACCCTTGATATCCCGGTGAGGACGCTGGAATGCTGCTCAGGTGATCTGGCAGACCTGAAGGTGAAGTCGGTGGATGTTGAATCATGGTCTCCCAGGCAGAAAAAGTACTTTGAAGTAGGTAGCTGTTCAAACCTTGGTGATGCACAGGCTCGGCGCTTAAAAATACGTGTCGATGGCAAGGAAGGTAAATATTTTGCTCATACGTTGAACAATACCGTAGTTGCACCGCCAAGAATGCTAATAGCCTTTTTAGAGAACAACCTGAACGCAGATGGTTCGGTTAACATCCCGGCTGCACTTCAGCCTTATATGGGAGGCATGGAGCTAATTAAGCCTTAGTGAAAACCAAGCACAATGGTGATACCATAACGGTGACAGATATCTTATAGCCTCGCTATATTAAGTACTAAACACAAAGTAGATCCCGTAAAGCCACTCAGCTGAGTGATTTTGCGGGATCTTCAAAATATTGGAGTGGCATGAATGAATAACCACTCACCTTCGTAATTGGAAGTCATTTTGGGAAAACGCTCATTAGGGATTTTATCCTAGATATTACCCTCATAGATTTTTCGGAGAATATCATCCAGCTTAACGCCTGTTTATCACTAGGAGTCTGCTTGGAAAAGCTTATTTATTCAAAAAAACAAAATTTCTAAGGTTTGAAACCCGTATAATTTCGTCTGTAAAAACATTTTTGCACATGATTTTTTCGCAAAAACCGACTTTCCGAGCGGACTCCTAGGAGCCTGCTCGGAAAGCCATTATTTCTAATAAATATACAAAAAACATTCATTTTTTAACGAACCTATGCGGGTTTCTGGCTGTACTTTTTATAAATATTCATCAAAATCGAGTTTCCGAGCAGGCTCCTAGTTTATTGCGGTATCTCCAGCCATAGCTCCATTACTGCTTCAAGCTCTGCAGTAAGAGCGGTTTTCCTGCAGTACAGTTCATTCAGTTCATTATAATCTAAACCTTCGGTTAACATGGCTGCGTCAAGCTCTTGAATCTCATTTTCCAGACCTTTAACCCTTTCTTCAATTTGTTTAAGCTGCGTTTCTCTTCGTGTGCTTTCATCTATACCATCTGCTTTTCTTCTTCTTTTGTCATTGCTTCCGGCAGCTTTTGCTCTTTTAATGTCGTTCGTTTCTGATGTATTGGCTCCGATATTAAACTTACTCTTGTTTATAGTGGTATGAGCTGGGGACTTACCCTTTTCACCTTTCTTATCAGGTTCCTCCACCATTTCGCAAAGCCTTTTGATTTCTGTTTTATAGCTGTCATAATTACCGTCATAGCTTTTCAGAGTATAGTCCTCAAAGGCAACTACCCTGCCAGCTATTTTATTGATAAAGAAGCGGTCATGAGAAATAAAGAAGATTGTCCCCTTAAAATCCTCCAATGCTTCCTCAAACGTTTCAACTGAATCAATGTCCAAATGGTTCGTAGGCTCGTCAAGGATAAGCAAATTCACATCTTCATACAGCAGCTGAGCAAGTTTCAGCCGGATCTTTTCTCCTCCCGACAACTGTTTTACTTTTTTGAAAACGCCATTTCCGAAAAACATGTATTTAGACAAGTATTCTCTTGCTTTACCCTCTAGAATGGAAATATCGTCTCTGAAGCATTCCAGCACTGTAAGTTCTTCATCTTCAAAAGTGACCGATTGCGGTAAATATGCTGTCATTGTATTTACACCCAATTTCAACAGACCGGAATCTACCTGTTCTTCACCTAAAAGCATTTTTATGAATGTCGTTTTCCCGCAACCATTCGGACCAACCAGAGCAACTCTTTCACCATACTGGACCAGTAGATCCGTCTCATGCAATATTGTTTTATCCCCAAAACGCTTAGACACAGCAACAGCTTTTATTGTTTCATTTCCTGATCGTTGTTTCGCTTTTAGATCCAGTTTCATATTGGCTCTGTCAAAAACAGGACGTTCAATACGTTTCATTTTATCAAGCTTAATTTGAATACTTGCGGCTCTTCTGAAAAATTTGTTGTTATCAGCACGGGCAGCCCAGTCTCTAAGCTCTTTTATCGTCTTTTCCATTGCCTTGATTTGCTTCTGTTGATCCTGGAAATTATCAAATTGAACCCGCAAGTTTTCTTCTTTTTGTTTAGCATAAGCAGAATAGTTTCCTTTGTAACAAATCGATTCCATATCCTCAAATTCCACCATTTTTGTTACTACATTATCCAGAAAATAACGGTCATGCGATACAATAATCACAATTCCCTTATAATTTTTTAAAAATTCTTCAAGCCATTCTATAGCATTCAAATCTAAGTGGTTTGTGGGTTCATCCAACAAAAGAATATCCGGGTTATCCATAAGCAATTTGCCAAGCACAACAGTTGTTTTTTCTCCACCGCTTAATAAGCTAAAATCCTTTTGTAAAAAGCTTTCTGTGAAATTAAGACCGGTACAAATCCTGCTTAGCTTTTCTTCAGTATTGTACCCGCCTTTTGTCTCATAGGTCTGAGCCAAATTGCTGTACTGTTTCATAATCTTCCCAAGTGCTTCTCCCTCTTCCGCCGACATTTGTTCTTCAAGAAGACGCATTTTCTTTTCAATTTGATGAATTTCTTCAAATGCCAGTTTTAGAACATCAATGACTTTTACATTGTCCGGGTACTGCGGTATTTGTTCCAGATAAGACACTGTGGCTGTGTCCGGTACCGAAATAAAGCCCTCATCATAACCGTAACTTGATGTTTGCGGATACCCCGGCCAGTAATTCATTGGCTCGATACCAGCTATCAACTTTAACATTGTGCTTTTTCCGCTTCCATTTGCACCGACAATACCTATCTTTTCACCCGCATAAGCCTGAAACGTAATATTTTTAAGAATAAGCGTTGCTTCCATATATTTTTTTATACCATTAACCAATAGTTCAAACATAATCCATTCCTTCTTTCAATCATATTTTTCGCAAGTGTTTTTTAAGCACGTGTTATTTTGGTAAGTATTTTATTAGCAAGTGTTTCGTAAGTATTTATTTCGTAAGTTAGTATTTTTCTTTAAAGCAATTTAGATCAATCAACCCTTCTGTTTTTCTTCCGTTACCCGAGCGTATGATCGTAAAGCCAGCTTTCAACTTTTACGAAAAAACACGCATTAAAGTGATTATGCAAACAGAGTTATGCTTTTTCAAGCCTTAAAGTTTCGTGTTTTGGGTTACTATGGTTTACCGAGCATACTCTCAGTCTAAAACACAATCTCTACCTCTGTTAAAATAAAAAAGGACTATAAGAAAGTCTTCTTACAGTCCGAAATTACAGTTTTTACTACATCGTTGATAGCCAGTCAACGAGGTCACAGGATGAAATCTTCTCCTATTATTTTTTAGCAAACAGCTAAAAACAATTATTCCACGAAATAGCGTGCTGAAACGTTATTTTGCTTTGCAAAAAACGAGTCTAAGCAATTTCCTCCGTTACTAATAACTAAGCCCTCGCTTATATACTAACCAGTAAAGTAAGTTTCCTTCTACATCGCTTGTTCCAGTAGGGTTAATAGCTTAAGACGCATAATCACCAAATATACTTAACATTTAAAAACGCCAGCACCTAATAAAGCCCAATGGAACACATATTTATATATTCAAATTATTTAAAATTAGCGATTAGCAGGTGTCATACTTACTTCTCCTTCCATTTCACATATATATCCATCATATCATTAGAGAGCGAAAATTAAAAGAGAATGAATTATTATATTTAATCTCTATGTGAACTTCTCGTGTCTATTCAAGGGTAGGGTATCTCCCATGCTCTTTTTACTGGGGGAGATTTGGGATTTTACTACATGATCACTTCAAGTCGTATTATCGGTACAACCACCTTACCCATGCGGAATGCAACGACCACATTGATAGGCGACTAAAGCCATTCATAGAGTCAAATTTTACTTTGCCACTATCCTTTGCAACCTGAAAGATCACTTAAAACATGCTCAGATTATATCATCGCTTTGAGACGCCTTTTAAGGGTTCGTTTTTTAGGATCGAAATTATCCCATCGGAGTAATCGAGAAATCTATTTACTCATCATAAACCTCATAATTAAACCTGTCAGATTTATATAATTGTGTTTTTATATAAGACATCTTATCTTCATCTAACTTTAAAAATTGATATAAACCATCATGCTTTAAGAATGAAAATATTAGTTCTTTTCTTTGATTTAACAATCCAAGCTCCGTCCATTTGAAGTTTTTTCTATCATCTAAGAAATTATATAATAAAACTGTTTTAATATATTCATTTATTTCCCCAGTAATCACTATATCGTTCTTATTAAGAAAATCTTCAGAAAAGGATTTCATTTTGTTTTTTATCTCATCAACTAATTCTTTTTTGTTAACCATCCGAAATTCAACAAAATGTGAATCCGGCAATAAAAACTCCATAGTTTTATTCCAAAACTCTTTATAATAAATATTAAAGGTAGCTTCATCATACTTTGATTTTAGTAAAAGAGTTCCTTTGCCACCATCAATGTTATAATAACAATAATCATATAGTTCTTTGTATTTCCTCTTTTCTTTTAGTCTTTCAATAATTAAATTAGTTTCTGTTGCTACTTTTTTCATTATTATGTCTTCATTATTTTCATTGAACTTAATAAGACAGAAGCTTATTGTATTTATTGTGTGCATATATAAATCACCAGGGCTTATAAAAACCTCACATTTATTTTTTCCATTTGGATCAATATATGTACTAGTTTCGAACACCTCATTACATCCGTATAAGATATAGTCATAAACAAAATGTTTTTGTCCATATTCTGTTTCTTTAAACTCATCTGCAAAGAAAAATTTAAGTCTACTACTACGAAAAATACTATTTTGACAATTGGCCGAATGTGCCAACAAAAACTTCTTCCCAAACAAATCAATTTCCTTGATAGTAAGAATTGTTTCCAAATAATCAATTCTTTTTTTACCGAGTTCATTAATAATATTTTCAGTGCCTACCTCTTTGTTGATAACATTTATTTCATTAGGTCCTAATATATTCACAAATCTATGATCATTCGTAATTCTATCGAATATATCAACCGAGTATCCACTGCCCCCCAAAAAATTGCCGAGGTTAATAATATACTTAATTTCCGGGTATGCATTTACGTAATTCAAAAAATCGTTAAGTGCAAAAATATTTCCATTAATATTTGATATAATCGCTATTACCTCTGTACTAATCATATATTGCTCCTTCTTGTTCAAGTGCAAACCAATCATCAATAGCTCCTATATTGTAAACATTTTTATATCCATTGTCAACCAATATTCTACAGGATTTTTTATTATTTATACCTTTTAGAACAATAAACATAAATTGTCATATCCTTTGCGACTTCACCAAGTTTGGTAATAATTAAACTGAGGAGAGGGTACACTACAAAGCACGGTAGGGGGAGTCGTAGATTGCTCTCTCAGCTTAAAACAGTATATTAGTTAGTGTAAGAATCATCTTTTATGCACAAATAAGTGGTTCTATAAGACCGCACGCTAATCATTGCTTTAGCTAATCGTTAATGTGTGATGATTCAGTCAATGTCTTCCTCCTCAAATAATTACTCTAAAGTAGGTTGTACTATGAAAGTTGTTTACCTTATCTGCTGTCGCATCGATGTTCACAAAACTTTTCACGTTGCCACAATCATTACTTCACAGGGAATCACTCCACACTATTCAAAAAAGAGATTCTCTACCTTTAACAATTCCATCTTAAAGTTCAAACAGCGGCTAATAGATAACAACTGTTTTGATGTTTGTATGGAATCTACCGGGAAATAATGAGTTCCCGTCTCTAATCTTTTATAAAGAGCACCCCCATTGGATAAAAACTGCTATGAACCGGTATGTAGTAGATCCGGGAATTCCCGAAGCCAGAGAGTGGGTATTCAACAGGGTCATGGAAGTGGTTCAAAATTACGACATTGATGGAGTTCATTTTGACGATTACTTCTATTATGAACGAACACTCGGGGAGCTTAAAGATCAGGCTACATATGAAAAATATAACAAAGGTCAATTTACCAATATAGAAGACTGGAGAAGATACAATACTTATTTGCTGGTAAAGGAATTATCAGAGGAAATTAATTCAACTAAGCCCTGGGTCAAATTTGGAATTAGCCCGGGGGGTATATGGGCGAATAAGCCGGATGGCTATTTGGAAGGTTCCAATACTCAGTCAACCTATACGAATTATAATACCAATTTTGCGGATACAAAAAAATGGGTCGATGAAGAACTGATTGATTACATAGCCCCGCAGATATACTTCACTTTTGCTAATTCCAAGGCATCATATGGTGAACTTGCATAATGGTGGGCCAATGTTGTAAAAAATAAAAATGTTCATTTATACATAGGACAGGCATTTTACAAAATTAATGATGATACAGATCCGTATTTTAAAGGTAATAATGTATTAAATGAGTTTCCAAACCAACTGAAGTATAACGTTGCTCAGCCTGATATTATGGGGAGCATATTATTTAGGGCAAAAAACCTCACCGACTCGCGCAAGCAGCCGATCGTATCACTAATGAAAAACGAGCTGTGGCAAACAAAAGTATTAGTCCCCATTATGCCGTGGAAAGGTGGAGCACCACCTCAAAAACCCTCAGGGGGAACTATTGATACTATTGATACCGGAACACAAATCTCTTGGGAAAATAATGACCCAAGCACAGTCTATTATGCAATTTACCGTCTGGCTGGTCTGCCGGACGGCTTTCTGGTTGTTTGTTTGTCTGCTTTTCTGTCTGTCTGTTTTTCTGTTTGTTTGCTTATCTGTTTGTTGTTCTACTTTACTCTTACATCAGCATTTGGAGATACAATCTGAATCCAGGTTTGACCGGGATTTAGTGTTAGCTTCTGTCCTCTTGAATTAAAGTATTTTGTCTGTTGAGTCCGTTCATCCTTTTTCCAGGAGATTTCTTCACACTTGCCGTTGGTTATATAGTATCCATTACCGGTGCCTGTTGTATATAGCTCCTGTCTGCCATATTTATCACCGGCTATCGACTCATTTTTCACAAATTGAATAATAATATTTTTCGCACGAACAGTTTCGTTTGTATTACGATCTATCTGGAACTCACCCAAACGCGTTCTTTTGTAATTTTTCTGACTTGAGTCATAATAAAACCCGCTGGAGCTTACAGTACTATACTTAATAAACACCTCTTCCGCTGCCTTTGCGCCGGATAAGTCTAAATCATCTTTGTTGTAGGTAAAAGGAATCGATTGAGTAGTTTTCGTTTCATAACCGGCACTGCTTATAAACTTGTTTAAGCGCTCAGCGGATGTGTAAGAATCATGGTAGTTATTCTTTTCGCGGGTTAAATCCCAGTATACGCCGCCAGCTTCTCTCGTTACACCATCTATATTATCTATTTCAAATTCCGCTAAATCTCTGTATGCATAATCACTCCATCCTATATGAGCATAGATGGCGTCATAATCCATTACATAATCAAGAAAATAATGCCTTGAGCTTCTAACCGGTCCCACCATGGCAGGCAGGTTATCCCAAAACAAAGTCATGTAACGTGTCGCACCGTATTCTGTGATTACCTCATATACAATCTGGGCTTCACCTATACCACCCTGAGGCAGCACTGCATCACTTTCGTTATCAATCATAACAGCTACCGGTCTAACACCATCCTGTGGCATGACAAATTTACTTGCTTTAATGATGGGGGTTGGAGTTACTGCTAAAACAGGCTCCGTATCGTTTTTCTCATCGGTTGTTTGGGTTTCAGTTGGTGTAATCGATGGCTCATCAGTAATATCGGTCTGAGTTCCCACTGTTTGCTGATCATTTTCTTTACCTGATTTTATCGCCCCAACTATTAAAACCGTCGTAACCACACTAAGACTGAATAAAAGGGAAATTAGTATAATCTTCCCTCTCTTATTTAGCTTATATTTTATTTTTATCTTTTTCATGCTTTACCCCCGTAATATGTCGTACTATGCTTTCATTGCTGTTTGCGCTTGCACTGGTACACAATTCACGCAAGAGCTTATTGAATTCTCAATTTCAACAAACTGTTTCTTTAACGAGGTGGGTAATATTTTGAAACCTCGTTGTATTAACAGTAGAGATTACAAAAATCCTATACCTATATTACAACATTAGATTAACTTTCGCAAGAATTTAAGATGTGCGATTTGGATGCGATTTAGGTGTGCGCTTACGAACCTGCTCCACATAAAAAAAGCCTTTTCAACTGTTTTGCAGTGAAAGGCTTTTTAATGGTTTACCTATTCAAAGTCATAGTCTTCAGCAGCCACTTTTTTGAATGCTTCGAAGACTCGTTCCAACTCATCATCATCATCGATGCTGGCGAGATAGTCTTCGTCCCCATCCTTCTCCATTCTCATGATAATGACATCTCCATCATCGCTTTCCTCGATAGAGTGCATTATGGCATATTCCTGCTCATCAACTTTTATTGTTGCGATAAACTCAACATTGATAACCTCACCATCTTCACCTGTTAACTCAATGATATTGCTTACTTCATCGCAGTTACAGCCTTGTTCATGATCATGATCGTTACCGCAGCCGCTACAATTGCAATTACATTCTGACATATAAAAACCTCCTTCTTGATATATATTTGTATCACTACCGGTTTTCCCCGGATAATAAATATATCGGCTTTTTAACACACACTTTGAGCATCCATATAGCTTTGCAGGATTATAGATGCTGCCATCTGGTCAATCTTTTCTTTATGTCTTTTGCTGTTTATTCCCATTGCTATAAGCATTTGCTTTGATTGGGCGGTGGAAAGCCTTTCATCCCAAGTAATTATTTCAGCATCAGGAATAAAATCCTGGAGCTTCTTGATAAACTGCTGAGTTCTTCTGCTGCGTTCACCAAGTGTTCCGTTCATATTTCCCGGTAATCCTACAACCAGCTTGGTACATTTATAGCTATCTACAAGCTCCTTAATCCTCGCAAGCGGTTTTTTCCATTCCCCGCTCCAATGAATTGTCTCTAAGGCCTGCGCCGTAATACCCAGAGGATCGCTGACAGCGATTCCTATTCTTGCTTCTCCAAAATCTATCCCAAGTATGCGCATAATTTCTCCTGACTATACGTTTATACAGCTTTTTGCACCTTTATCTCAACATAAACGGTCATCTGTTGCTTGTAAAATCAGCCTTTAATCAGTCTTTAATCACCCAATTATGGTAGTGCCTTATGGTGTATTCAGTAAAGAGCCTAAACAAGATCGCCGCTTTGCTAAGATCTAGTGCATAGTATCAATGATTTTTACACTTATTCTTTCCGCCTACTGCAGCCACTAAGAATAAGCAGATCGATCTACTTGATAGTAAATGTAATTGATACATTACACCGGTGGAGTTTATCTCCGCAAACAATCATACCCTACAAATTTATTATTTGTCAATGGTAATCATGCTATCTTCCCAAAGTTCAGGAGCTTCATATCCTAAAAGGTTTACTGCTGTTGCGGCAATATTTGATAGCCCAAAATCCCCTTTTTTTAAGGAATAACTGCCTTTATTTGTGTTATCATAAAGTATAAGAGGCACCTTATTCAAGGTATGACTGGTTTTAGCCTTTATTCTGCCGTTTTCATCCTTTTGCAGGTTGCCCTTCTTATCCAGTTCAAACATCTCATCTGCATTTCCGTGATCTGCGGTAATTATGGCCATTCCACCTAATTCATCAATAACCGGCAAAAGCCTTTTTAGACATAAATCAACCGTTTCCACAGCAATTCGGGCAGCTAGGAAATTTCCTGTGTGGCCAACCATATCTCCGTTGGCAAAATTCACTCGGGCAAATTTATATTTACCTGTCCTTAATTGCTCGATCATTTTTTCGGTAATATCAACTGCTTTCATCCAAGGTCGTTCTTCAAATGGCACAATATCCGAGGGCACCTCAATATATGTTTCAAGCTTATCACTGTACTTGCCGCTCTTATTACCATTCCAGAAGTACGTTACATGCCCGTATTTCTGTGTTTCTGATATGGCAAGCTGTGATATTCCTGCTTTGGCAAGATACTCTCCCATTGTGTTTCGTATTTCAGGAGGAGCTACAAGATACCTGCCCGGTATATGCAGATCGCCATCATACTCCAACATCCCGGCATAAACTACCTTTGGATATTTTATTCTATTGAACATAGAAAAGTTCTCTTCATCAAACGCACGGCTAATCTCAATTGCACGGTCACCTCGGAAGTTATAGAAAACAACACTGTCATTATCTGATATGGTTCCGACAGGCTTCCCGTTTTCAGCTATCACAAATGGCGGAAGATCCTGATCAATTACGTTCTTTTCCTTTCGATACGTTTCAATTGCCTGATGTGCTGATTCAAATTGCCTACCATCTCCAAGAACATGAGTTTTCCAGCCGGTTTCAACTATACTCCAGTTTGCTTCGTACCGATCCATTGTGACTTTCATACGGCCTCCGCCACTGGCAATTTTCACATTAAAATCGGTATTCCTAATTTCTTTGAGAAAATCTTCAAAGGGATCGATATATAGAAGCGCTGAGGTTTCCCCTACATCACGACCATCAAGAAGAACATGGATGCGAGCTTTTCTAATCCCCTCTTTTTTAGCCTTTAAAAGCATTGCTTTAAGATGGTCTATATGAGAATGCACATTTCCATCACTAAATAGCCCAATAAAATGCAGTGTGGAATTATTATTCTTTACATTCTCTGCTACATCTTGCCATGCCTTTCCCTGAAACATCTTTCCCGAGCTAATTGCTTCGTTTACCAATTTTGCTCCCTGACTATAGATCTGTCCTGAACCAATGGCATTATGTCCTACTTCGGAGTTCCCCATATCATCATCCGATGGAAGCCCCACTGCCAAGCCATGGGCTTTAAGAAGAGTGTTTGGATATTCATTGAAAAGGCTGTCCAGATATGGAGTGTATCCATGATAAACAGCATTACCCACAGTCTTGTCGGATATGCCGATACCATCCATAACGACCACAACAACAGGTCCTTTATATCCATCGAAATTTTCAAGCTTTTTTAGCATTTATTTTAACCTCCAAATGAAAAAGTGGACTCCGCAACTTTTTTCGCTAGGGAGCCTTATGGTTCCCTCTCAGTATGCTTCGCATCCTGCGTACTCCCACTAAATCGTCAAAGGGGTATCCCCTTCGCTATTCCCATTGCATAAGAAAAAATGAATACTTTCCTATGCAATGAATACCGGCCCTCCAGCAAACAGGAGGGCCAGCATTAATTATGCATTTACAATTTTCAAATATTCGTCAAGCTTCAAGCTTGCTCCGCCAATCAGACCACCGTCAATATTTGGCATATTGAACAATTCGGCAGCATTGGACGATTTCACGCTTCCTCCATATAGAACCCGTACCTTTTCCGCAGTTTCCTTATCATATAGTTCCTCTACAAGCTCACGGATAATACCACATGCTTCCTCAGCCTGCTCACTGGTTGCGGTTTTTCCTGTTCCAATAGCCCAAATGGGTTCATAGGCTATAACAAGACGCTGCACTTGAGCCTTTGATAGTCCAATAAGAGCAATTTTTATCTGATAACGAACATGTTCTTTTGTAACGCCCTGTTCTCTCTGGGTAAGGGTTTCACCGCAGCAGATTATAGGGGTCATTCCACTGTTAAAAACAGCATGAGCCTTTTTATTTATTGTTTCATTGCTCTCTGCAAAATACTCTCTTCTTTCCGAATGACCAATAATAACATATTCCACACCGGCTTCTTTCAACATACCACAGGAAACTTCACCCGTATATGCACCGGATTCTTCGAAATGAACATTTTGAGCCGCTACCTTAACATTGGAGCCTTTGCTGGCATCAACAGCAGCAGGTACTGCAACAAATGGAACACCAACTACGACCTCTGATTTTGCATCCTTTGTGCTTTCCTTTAAATCATTTATAAAAGCAGCTGCTTCTTTTGGAGTTTTGTTCATTTTCCAGTTTCCTGCAGCCATAATAACACGATCAGGCTTATCCATCAGGCAAGCGATTCCCGGAAGAACCTTTCCTTCAAGGAACTCAAGAGAAGCTCCGCCGCCGGTGGAGATATGAGTTATCTTATCTGCAAATCCTAGCTGCTCAACCGCTGCTGCAGAGTCACCACCACCAACGATAGAAATAGCTCCGGACGATGCAACAGCCTCAGCGATTTTCTTTGTGCCGTTAGCAAATTTGGGGAATTCAAAAACGCCCATAGGTCCGTTCCAAACAACTGTTTTTGCCTTTTTGATTTCGCGGCTAAATTCTTCAACAGTGTCACTGCTGATGTCCATTCCCATCCAGCCATCAGGTATGCTGTCGGACGGCACTTCCTTTGACTCGGTGTCAGGACTGAATTCCTTTCCTATAATGTTTCCTGCCGGGAGCAAAAGACTAACTCCCTTTTTCTGCGCTTTATCCATTATTTCTTTCGCAAGGTCTACTTTATCGTCTTCGCAAATTGATGTTCCGATATTATAGCCCTTTGCTTTAAGAAAAGTATATGCCATTCCTCCACCGATAATAAGTGAATCAACCTTTTCAAGCAGGTTCTCAATAACGGTAATCTTGTCTGAAACCTTAGCTCCGCCAAGAATTGAAACAAAAGGTCTAACAGGGTTTGACAATGCTTTACCCATTATTTCAATTTCTTTTTTAATTAAAAAACCGGCAACAGCAGGAAGATAATCGGCAAGACCGGTAGTTGATGAATGCGCTCTATGAGCGGTTCCAAATGCGTCATTGACAAATATTTCTGCCATTGATGCCAGTTCCTTAGTGAATTCAGGAACGTTTTTTGTTTCTTCCTTATGAAAACGCACATTCTCCAGCATGAGAACCTGACCTTCTTTAAGCTCTGATGCTTTTTTCTTTGCATCCTCTCCAATTACATCCTTTGCAAGAATTACTTCCTGACCAAGAAGCTCGCTTAATCTAACAGCTGTAGGCCTCATACTGAATTTGGGTTCGAAGCCTTCCTTTGGGCGTCCCAAATGGGAAACAAGAATTGTTTTTGCACCATTTTTAATTAAATATTTTATGGTCGGCAGAGCAGCAACAATACGCTTATCATCAGTGATATTGCCTTCACTATCCAGCGGAACATTAAAGTCAACTCTGGCCATGACCTTTTTACCCTTTAGAGCAATGTCTTCTATACTCATTTTGTTATACATACCCATTTATTTCATCTCCTTTTTTAAAATTTGAGAACCTTAGAATCTTAGTCTCATCCGCAAGTCAAACCCGTTCCTAAGATTCATTCCGTTCAGATGTCAGCAAGCTGGTTATAAAATGCATGCGGTGTAGCTCGTTTTTATTGCAGTTTTCAAACTGTAAGGTGCTAACGTGGGCTTCGCCCACAACCAAATAGCGGAACCTTATAGCTGTAAAACACCAAATTTTTGTTTTTATCTAATTCATGAGACCCCCACTTCTATAAGCGGGGGTTCCTTATACCTGCTTCGGTGGGGGTAGAGTCCTCCACCGAAGTTCAATGCGTATTTTACTTCGTAAAAACGCGTGATGTTCAGCTTTAGCTGAACGAGTTCAATTGATGTTTTGCAGCTATAAGGTACTAAAGAGGCATCCTGCTTGAGGATGCCTGCTTTTTAATTTCAGGTAATGAATTATTTTGCGTCAATCTTAGCCATATGGGTGATAAGATCGACTACCTTGTTTGAATAACCCCATTCATTATCGTACCAGGAAATAACCTTAATAAAGTTATCGTTTAATGGGATACCTGCTTTTGCATCGAAAATTGAGGTTCTTGCATCACCGATAAAATCAGATGAAACAACCATATCCTCTGTATATCCAAGAATACCCTTCAATTCATTTTCAGAAGCATTCTTCATAGCCTTGCATATTTCATCATAGGTAGCTGCTTTTTCCAGACGGCAGGTTAAGTCAACTACGGAAACATCAGCAAGAGGCACACGGAATGACATTCCTGTGAGCTTGCCGTTTAATTCGGGAATAACTTTTCCAACTGCTTTCGCAGCTCCGGTTGAAGATGGGATAACATTAAAGCCTGCACCTCTTCCGCCTCTCCAGTCTTTCTTGGATGGTCCGTCAACAGTTTTCTGTGTAGCTGTTGTTGCATGCACGGTGGTCATTAAGCCCTCAACGATCCCGAACTTATCATTTAATACCTTTGCAACAGGTGCTAAGCAGTTTGTTGTGCAGGATGCATTAGATACAACCTTCATATCCTTTGTATATTTGTCTTGGTTTACACCCATAACAAACATTGGAGCATCAGCTGACGGAGCGCTGATAACAACCTTCTTCGCACCACCCTTGAAATGTGCTGAAGCTTTTTCAGTGGTAGTGAAAACGCCTGTCGATTCAACAATATATTCTGCGCCGCAGCTTTTCCAATCAATATCCTGGGGATTCATTTCAGCAAAAACAGTAATTTCCTGAGCATCTACAACCAGTTTGCCGTCTTTTTCGCCTATTTCACCCTTGTATTGTCCATGTACAGAATCATATTTCAGCATATATTGCATATAATCCAAACTGATAAATGGGTCATTTATACCTACCACCTGCACATCCGCTCTTTTCATAGCAGCTCTGAACACTAAACGTCCTATTCTGCCAAAACCATTAATACCTACTTTAATTGCCATATTCGTTCTCCTCCTATAAATTTTTACCCATTAAGGGTCATCGTTAACAAAATAACAATCATCTAAATTATTCTATATTATATTTCCCCATTTTTCAAGACTCAATTAGGCAAAATTTTCTCACACCCCACATAGGCTGCACAAGCTTTTTCATTTCTATTTATGTAACTGCCACTGTAGGATTCTCATTTCTATATAAATTGAAAAAGAATTTACTTATATATAGTCATATTTGTCAATCACTTTTTTTCAATTTAAATTGCACATGTGCCTGTTCAGGGCTATACCAAAACAAATGGCATGTGCATCGATTCGAGTTTATATATGTTGAATTTAACAACATTTAGCGCTCAGACATGTACGTATTTTTAGTACATCTTTATGTATCTTTTTTCACAGAAACGCAACTTTGGTTTTCGGGGATAATCCCCACATGCAGAAAATCTTTGACAGAGAATCATGTGGTTTTTAGCAAAAAAGTGGCAACGCCACTTTTTAACACAATCGTATGTAATTATTTACTGCCTGAAAGCTCCAAATTCAATTTGTTATGTTCTTTTTTTGCGAGTTGTGACATCAAAGAAGACTGCTAAAATAAGTACTGCCCCGCGAATTGCATATTGATATGAAATGTCTACACCCATAAGATTCATTCCGCTGGTCAGTGACATCATAACTAATGCGCCAATAACAGAACCTGTTATTTTTCCGGCACCGCCATTTGCCGATGCTCCCCCGACGAATGCAGATGCAATTGCATCCAACTCAAACAATGTACCTGCCGTTGTTGTGGCAGATTTAAGTCTTGAGGTAAAGAGTATGCCGGAAAGAGCAGATAGCATACCCATAGATGCAAAAACAATGTAGGTAATCTTTTTAACACTGATACCTGCAAGCTCTGCTGCATTTCCATTACCGCCTACTGCATATATATGTCTTCCAAGAGAAGTTTTTTGTGTGATAAAATGATAAATCATAATTACAATCAAACATATGACAACAGTCCATGAAAGCCCGTTATATCCTGCTAATATCCAGCTTATATAAGCTATTATGAGGGATATAAAGATAAGCTTGATAACAAACATAGGAGTTGAGAGAACTTCAAACTCGTATTTTATCTTATTATTTCTACCTTTTACAGAGCTAACTACAAAGGCCAAAATTGCAATAGCTCCAAGAATGATTGTCAAGATATGCAAATTTTCAGATTCGACAATATCAGGAATAAAGTCATTCCCTATCGAATTAAACCCTTTGTTTGGAACTACAATTGTGCCTGTCTTCTGAGTCACCATAAGAAGCAATCCCCTGAATATAAACATTCCGGCTAGAGACACAACATATGCAGGTATATTAAGCTTACCGACCATAAAGCCGTTTGCTATTCCAACAATTGTACCCAATATTAATATTATCGGTATTACAATCCACTCGGACAGACCGTATCTGGTCATAAAAATTGCTGCAACTGCTCCTAAAAAGCCTGCTAAAAAACCAACAGAAAGGTCAATATACTTACAGACTATGATGAGAGTCATACCAATAGCTAAAACAATTATGTAACCGGTTTGATTTAATAGAGTACTTATATTACGCGGTGAAATAAATATTCCTTTTGTTGTTATTGCAAATATAGTAATAATAATCACCAGTGCTATGTACATTCCGTATTCACGAATATTTTTCTTCAAAAGAAGACGTGATTCATTGAGTAAACCCGTGATAATATTTTCGTGATCGTTTGACTTTGTCATTCCTATTTCCTCCCGTATATAGCTTATGTGACGTGCAATTTTATAACAAGGCTAAGATAGACCCCCGCCCCACCTCTTTGCATATTTTCAACCATACTGGTTGCTTCCTGTTAAGAAACACTGCTAATACTTTTTCCCAAGTGTGAACTTTTAGCTTTTGGCTTTGACGGTCTATATTGTAGCAGCTTCCATGATTTTCTCTTCTGTTGCGTCCTTTGCTTCAATTTCCCCGGTTATTTTACCTTCTGCCATAACATAAATTCTGTCACTCATACCGATAACCTCTAACAAATCAGAGGAAATCATTATAATAGACATTCCCTCATCAACCAGCCTGTTCATAATTGTGTAAATCTCGTATTTTGCGCCTACATCAATGCCTCTTGTTGGCTCGTCCAATATTAATATACTTGGTAACACAAACAAAGATTTACACAGGGAGACTTTTTGCTGGTTTCCCCCGCTCAAGTTCTCTACAACTTGCTCTATAGAAGGGGTTTTTATGTTAACAGAGTCTTTGTATTCATTAGCATCCTTAACTTCCTTATTAACATCGATTACTCCACACCTTGATAATGCTTTTAGATTTGCCAGGGTTATATTTGATTTGATATCCTGTATAAGAATCAATCCGTCACCCTTTCTATCCTCTGTAACATATGCAAGTCCATCCTTTAAAGCATGACTTGTATGACGGTAACTTACCGGTTTACCATTAATATAAAGCTCTCCGTCGATCTTATAACCTCTTGGGTTTCCAAAAATGCTAAGTGCAAGCTCAGTTCTGCCCGCACCCATTAAGCCGGATATTCCAACTATTTCACCTTTTTTTACATCAATGTTTATATCGTGCAATATTTCTCTTCCCAAACTGGGATCATATGCAGACCAATTTTTCACTTCAAGACAAACATTACCCAATTCTTTTTTATTACGCTTTGGATAAATATTATCAATTTCACGTCCTACCATGTTTTTTATAATATCACTTTCTTTAACTTCGTTTTTCGTCGCATCAATAGAGCATATTGTTTTTCCGTCTCTCAAAATAGTAATGGTGTCAGCAATAGAAATAACCTCTTTAAGTTTATGGGAGATCATAATGGATGTGACTCCCTGCTGTTTAAGCTCGCTTATAATCTGTAAAAGGTTTTGGCTGTCAATTTCATTCAAGGCAGCTGTTGGCTCATCCAAAATAAGAAGCTTTACATTCTTACTTAAGGCTTTCGCAATTTCAATCAGCTGCTGATTGCCCACACCTAAGTCCTTAACTAGAGTTGAAGGAATCGTATTTACTTTGACCTTTTTTAAAACCTCACTTGCTCTTCTGATGGTTTCGTTTTCATCAATAAAAAAACCTTTACTTATCTCATGGCCAAGAAAAATGTTGTCATAGACTGACATCTCAGGCACTAACGCCAATTCTTGTGCTATAATGGCTATTTTTGCATTTTCACTGTCTGAAATGCCGGAGAATCTTTGGGTAATACCATTTAAGATAATATCCCCCTCGTATGTACCGTAAGGATAAACTCCACTTAAAATTTTCATTAGTGTTGATTTACCGGCTCCGTTTTCTCCCACCAGACAATGGATCTCACCTTTTTTTACTTTAAAATTCACATAATCCAGCGCTTTTACACCCGGAAATTCCTTTGAAATATTTTTCATCTCTAAAATATAATTGTCCATAGCTTTACTGCTCCTTAAAAACCAAATATGATTACACAGATGGGATAGTACCTACCACTATCCCATCTTTCTTATGCTATTTAACTCAACTTTCCCACCTTAGCTTATGAGTAGTGTTTTGAGGCACTGATACCGATACGCTGAAGTTTGATATCACACCACCGTCGGTATCTTACTGGCAGACAAGCGTACAATACAGGCGCGTACCTAAGGAGCGTACCAACCGGAACGCTCCCCCAAGAAGGATAACCC
>ENA-UOOH01000909-UOOH01000909.1-fermentation-metagenome-genome-assembly--contig:-NODE-909-length-31217-cov-9.884892_pt1 | contig 31217 bp, 29 predicted proteins | sample MGYA00245778_ERZ724025 | MGnify/ENA primary metagenome ERZ724025 (study PRJEB28704, sample SAMN03018313) | fermentation metagenome | biome: anthropogenic terrestrial biome; feature: soil; material...
GAAGTGGCGGCATAATAATTTGATAAAGTTTATAAATACAATCGCATGAAGGAGAAAATATGGAAACACACGGAGCTGATATTTACACCGCTTCCGAAATATCGGGTTACAATGAAGATGATATTATGGATTTTTCATCAAACATCAATCCGTTGGGAGTACCGGAAACAGTTGCCTTAGCAGCGGTCAATTCAATTAAACACACCGGCAGGTATCCGGATATAAACTCAAGAATGCTTATTGATGCCATATCCGCATATGAAAATGTTCCCAAGGAATTTATATTTGTTTCTAACGGAGCTGCCGAAGCGATATATAGAATATCAGCCTGCCTTAAGCCTGAAGCAGGTATGATTATTGCGCCTTCCTTCAGTGAATATGAGAAATCCATGAAATTATTTGGGACGGTTATAAATTATTACTGTTTGAAAGAGGAAGACAGCTTCAAAGTTACGGAAGATATTTTAAACTGCATCAATGAAAAAACGGACATTGCTTTCATATGTAACCCAAGCAATCCGACAGGTCAGCTAACGGAAAAAATCATTCTTGAAAAAATGATTATAAAATTAAAAGAAAGAAATGCTTTTTTGGCTGTAGACGAATGCTTCTTGGATTTTACAGGAAATTCTGAAAAATACAGCACGGTGGATTTGCTTGACAAATATGATAATTTGATTGTTATAAAGGCATTTACAAAAATATTTGCAATACCGGGGATACGACTTGGTTATTGCATGTCCTCAAATGCGGAATTAATAAACAATTTAAAATCAACGGGACCGCCCTGGAATGTTTCGACCGTTGCCCAGGCTGCCGGTATTGCCGCCCTGAAAGAACGGGAATACTTAAAAAGAACTGTATCCTATGTGAAGGAACAAAGAAATTATCTTTTTGACGAATTGGAAAAATCGGGAATTAAGGCTTATGAATCACATGCGAATTATATTCTATTCAAAACAGATATTTTAGACTTAAAAAAACAAATGCTTAAAAGGAAAATATTAATAAGAAGCTGTTCAAATTATGTGAATTTAAGCAGTGAATACTATAGGATTGCGGTGAGAACGAAGGAAGAAAACAAAATATTCATTGAAAAATTAAAAGAAATAATGGGAAAAAGATGAAAACAATACTTGTAATATTAGACGGTGCAAGCGAGGAAAAAATAGAAGAATTAAATTTTATGACTCCGGTTGAATATGCAAAAACGCCGATATTGGATAAGCTGATAAGAACAGGAAAATACAGCAAAAAGATATTTTTTCCCAAAAACAGAATTCCGGACAGCTTATGCTGCATACTTACAATTTTAGGCGTACATGAGAGTTTAATACCTGAAAACAGGGCATATCTTGAGGCGTTGGCGGCAAATATCAAAATCAAGGACACAGAAGCGGTACTCAGATGTAATTTGGTTAGCATTAAAGATAACAGGTTGGAATCATTTAACGGAGAAGGCTTGACAAAAAACGAAATGAAGGAATTTTCAAAGAAGGTCTCATCAAAAAATAATCTTAAGTTTTACCACATAAGCGATTACAGAAATATTTTGGTTATAGATAAAGAAAAGATTACCGGCAGGCTGAACAATATGCCTCCCCATGAAAATGTGGGAATGCCTATGGAAATATTAAGGAGAAACATAAATAACAGTGTTTTAGAGGAATTTCTGCATGAAAATCAATTTTCATCGAACCGCGGGGATTATGCATTTTACCCATGGGGTCTTTCGGAAAGAACAGAAATCAAGTCTTTTTTTGATATCCATAAAAAATCATGCTCCTGTGTTTGCAGCGCTGAAATTGTTAAAGGTATTTCAAAAGCAATGAAAATAAAGCTGCCGGAATTAAAATATGCCACATCGGATGTGGACACTGATTTAAGAGAAAAAGCAGAAGCGGTATTGAGGGAATTATGTACCTGTGATTTCGTAATAGCACACATAAACGGAGCCGATGAAGCATCTCACAGAAAAGATACATTCGGGAAAATAAAGTTTATAGAAAAGATTGATGAAGAGTTTTTAAGTGTTATATGTAAAAATGTTAAAAATACAAAAATAACAGTTTTAGCCGACCATCAGACAAGCTCGGTTACCGGAAAGCATGGGACGGGTGCTGTTGATGTGATAGAAGCGATTATAAAGGAGTGAGCATATGGCTAAGGTAATAATGGTTCAGGGAACTACGTCCAATGCAGGCAAAAGCTTGACTGTTGCGGCACTTTGCAAAATATTTAAGCAGGATGGCTACAAGGCGGCTCCCTTTAAATCCCAGAATATGGCTTTGAATTCGTTTATAACGAAGGACGGACTTGAAATGGGAAGGGCTCAGGCTATGCAGGCAGAGGCTGCGGGAATTGAGCCTGATATAAGGATGAATCCTATTTTGCTGAAACCTACGGGTGAGAAAGGTTCTCAAATTGTTTTAAACGGCAAGGTTTTCAAAGATATGAGCGCAGGCAGGTACCACAATTATAAAAAGGAAATGATTCCGCATATTATGAAGGCTTACAATTCTTTAGCCGGTGAATATGACGTAATAGTTATCGAAGGTGCCGGAAGCCCTGCCGAAATAAATTTAAAAGATATGGATATTGTCAATATGGGCATGGCGAAGCTAACAGATGCACCGGTGATAATAGTAGGAGATATTGACAGGGGAGGAGTTTTTGCTTCCTTGGCGGGAACCATGCTTTTGTTTGATGAAGAAGAAAAGTCAAGAGTGAAAGGGTTTGTAATAAACAAGTTTAGGGGAGATGTTAACTTGCTCCTGCCCGGATTAAGAATGCTTGAGGAAATTACGAATGTTGATGTCCTGGGAGTTATTCCTTATTTGAATATTGACATAGATGATGAAGACAGTTTGTCCGAACGCCTGACAAACCATGCCACAGATTCCGTGGATATTGCGGTAATAAGGCTGCCAAGAATTTCAAATTTTACGGATTTCAATGTATTTTCAATGATTGAAGGTGTTTCACTGAGATATGTTTCAAATATAAGAGATTTTGGAAATCCTGACATGGTGATAGTTCCGGGGACAAAAAATACAATTGAAGACTTAAAGTGGTTAAGGCAGACAGGATTGGAAATCAAAATTAAAAAGCATGCTGATGATGGAAAAGCTGTCTTTGGAATATGCGGGGGATATCAGATGCTCGGTGAAACCATCAGCGACCCGCAACATGTTGAGGGCGGCGGAGAAATCGAAGGTCTCAAGCTGTTGAAAATCAAAACGGTTTTTTCCAAAGATAAAACTACGACACAAAACAGCGGTGTAATAAATAAGTTAAGCGGCTTTTATGAAAAACTGTCGGGAATTCCCGTGGAAGGCTACGAAATACACATGGGTGAGTCGGAAATAATTGATGGAATACCCATGACCATAGGAAACAAAATGGAAGGCTGCGTAAACGGCAATGTGGCAGGAAGCTATATTCACGGTTTCTTTGACAATTCTCGGACTGTAAATGCAATTATTGAAATTTTGGCTGATAAGAAGGGACTTTTATTAGGTGAGTTAAAGAAGTTTGACATGAAAAAATATAAGGAAAGCCAATATGATATTTTAGCGGATTGTGTGAGGAAGTCGTTGGATATGGAGAAAATTTATGAAATTGCAGGCATGAAAAAGTGAAACCTTAAAGGAGTATAACATGAATAAAGAAAAATCCGCGAATGAAAGCAAAGATAAAAAGTATTATAAATTTTCGCAAAACAGAAAGTGTGAATACTTTCCCTGCCACAAAACGGACAGCGAAGAAAATTTCAATTGTCTTTTTTGTTATTGCCCATTGTATGCATTGAAAGAAAACTGCGGAGGAAAATACTTTAAAAACAACGGGATAAAAGATTGCTCCAATTGTCTGATACCTCATTCAACCGGAGGCTATGAAAAAATTATGGCTAAAATAAAGGATATAATAAAATTAGGGAGCGATTTTTAGAAATTTAAGATATGTGCCGTGGAGCCCATGCATGCCGAATATTTCTTGAAATGATTGTCTTCATATGATATTATTAAGGAAAATTAATAATAGCCGCATTTTAGGAGACATTATGATAGATTTGAATATAGATTTAAATGTAATAGCTGTTGTGATGTTTTTTATAATTTTAATAAGCGTACAATTTACTCTTAATAAAATATTATTTTTATTGAAGGAAATAAAGGCTATAATGCTTACTAAAAAAGATAAATAAGAACCCTCTCGGCATCACACAGAGCACTTGGAATAATTCGGGTCATTGTTGAATCGAAAAACGGAAAGGACAAAGTACAAAGCATGGATTACATGATAAGAGCAATGGATAAGAAACAAACCTTCAGGCTTTTTATGGTAAGGTCAACAAATACGGTTGAAGAAGCAAGGCTGCATCACAACACAACTCCCACAGCTTCGGCAGCCCTCGGCAGAACTCTCACGGCAGGTCTCATGATGGGTTTCATGATGAAAAACGAAAAAGACAGGTTAACAATAAATATAAACGGAGGAGGACCCATAGGCACAATTTTAGCTGTTTCCGATAATTTAGGACACGTGAAGGGATATGTGGATAATCCCCATGTGGATTTGGAATTAAAGGAAAACGGCAAATTAAATGTAGGAGGCGCCGTAGGCACCCAGGGCAAGCTTACCGTTATGATGGATATTGGTATGAAGGAGCCTTATGTGGGAAGCACCGATTTAGTAACCGGAGAAATAGGAGAGGATTTGGCTCTTTATTATTATTTATCCGAGCAGCAAAATACGGCTGTGGCATTGGGAGTTTTAGTGGATACGGATTACAGCATTAAGTCTGCGGGCGGTTTCATGGTTCAGACACTGCCGTTTATTGAAGATGAAGACCTTGATAAATTAGAAAATGCTCTTGGCAATATTAAATCAGTATCGGATTATTTCGATAATGACAAGGATATTGAAAAAATTGCAAAAGAAATATTTTCTGAATTTGAAATTGAAATAACCGATAAAATTCCTGTAGCTTTTAATTGTGACTGCTCGGAGGAAAGAATGGAACAGGCACTTATATCAATAGGCAGAAAGGACTTGAAGGAAATAATTGAAGAAGACGGAAAAATAGAAACAGTGTGCCATTTCTGCAGCAGGAAATACATGTTTGAAGGGGAAAAACTAAACAATATTCTAAAATATATAGAAGAATAAACTTTCAACTAATAAAAGAACGATGGAGTTTTTATGGATAATATCAGAAAGGTTTTTCTTATTCGCCATTGCCGACCTCAGCTTCTAAAGGATGTTCCCATATGCCTTGGCAAAAAAGATATTCCCTTAAGCAATGAAGGAATTGCGGAAGCTGAAGAATTAAAAAAATATTTTTCGTATATAAGCTTAAGTTGCATATATTCAAGCCCTCTTGTGAGGTCAAGGCATACGGCCGAAATTATTGCGGATAAAAAAATGAATGTAATAGTAAGGGATGGCTTTTCGGAAATTAACACAGGCAAATGGGATGGAATGTCGTTTGCCGAAATAAAACAAAAATACCCTCTTGAATACGAAGAGAGGGGCAAGGATTTAGAAAATTACATAATTGAAGGCGGAGAAAGTATGGCTGCCTGCCGGGCAAGGGCTATGAAAGAATTATACAATACTGTCCGGGAAACATCAGGTGATATTTTAATAGTTGCTCATGCAGGCGTAAACAGGGCAATTATTTCTAAGATATCGGGGATATGTATAAAAGACAGTTTTGCTTATAAACATGGTTATGCAAGCGTTAACATTTTGACTTTTAACGGAGAAATATTTAAGGCTTTAAAAATATGTGCTGATATCTCGGAACTTGGCAAAATTGGGGGAATCATTAAAAAATAACTATGTGTGACATAGAATAATAATTATAGGAGGATTTAAATGGAATTTATAAAGGCTTTGCTAAACGTTGATAAGAGTAAGGAGAATATTGTTATCACCATTGTTTCGGGCAGCAACATCAACTCCAAAATTATTCTGTCAGATGATGTAATTATTTATAACAATAATGATAAGGTCGATTGGGAGCCTATAGTAAAAGCTGTTCCCGAAAATAAAAAAAGCCGGTTAATTTCTTTGAATGAAGAAAAAGTCTATGTAGAATTTCTAAGGAAAGAAAATAATGTAGTTGTTTGCGGAGCGGGACATATTTCTATTTCAGTTATTAAAATGTGTAAACTGTTGGATTTACCCGTTACGGTTATTGATGACAGGCATACGTTTACTGACAATGCTATCAGAGCGGGTGCCGATAATGTAATCTGTGAAACATTTGAAAAAGCTTTAGATAAGATTACAGGAGATAACGGTACATATTTCATTATAGTAACAAGAGGCCACAAATATGACCAAGTATGCCTTGAAAAAATTATAGAAAAAGAAAATGCATATATAGGAATGATCGGCAGCAGGTCTCGTGTAAGAAAGGTATTGGATTATATGGAGGAGCAAGGTGTATCAAGAGATAAGCTGAATAAGGTGCATACTCCGATAGGACTTAATATTGGTGCTGAAACACCTGCGGAAATAGCGGTTGCAATTATGGCACAGCTCATAGAAGTGAAGAATAAAGAAATAGGCTCAGGCAATTACAGCGACGAATTGATAAATGCAATAATGGATGAAAATACAAAGGATATACCTAAGGCTCAGGTTACCGTAGTATCAAGAAAGGGCTCAGCCCCGAGGGAAGTAGGAACAAAAATGATTGTATCTAAGGACGGAACAATGATAGGAACTATCGGAGGAGGATGTGTTGAAGCAAATTTACGTCAGATTGCATTCCAAAGCATTGAAAACAATAAATGCCGGTTAATTCAAGTAGATATGACCGGAAGAGAAGCAGAAGATGAAGGAATGGTTTGCGGAGGCATAGTTGAGATATATGTCGAGCCGTTATTATAAAACAGGCGCTGTCATTGTTGCCGGAGGACTTTCTTATAGGATGAAAGACTTTAAACCGCTTATGAAAATCGGTGATAAGACTGTAATAGAAACTGCAATAAGTAATTTTCTGTCGTTAGGGGCAGGTAAAATTGTTGTGGTTACAGGATTTCGTGCAATCGACATAGAGAATAAGCTAAGGGGCTACGATATAAAAATTGTAAGAAATGAGAATTACGGCATTACCCAGATGTTTGATTCCGTATGTATCGGCTTAAAAGAATTAAATAATGCGGTTGATCTGACTTTCGTTACACCGGCGGACAGTCCTTTTGTACAGCAGTTAACTCTTAAGAAAATGATCGAAGAAATGAAAGACGGCAAATTGGATATTGTGCAGCCTGCATATGAAGGAATAGCCGGTCACCCTCTGTTATTAAGCAGTGATGCTATAGAACTGATGCTTAAGCATGACGGAACAATGGGCATGCAGGGAGCGATATCAAAAACGGAGAAATTCGGGAAATTATGCTTTGCAGATCCGGGAGTCGTAATGGATGCGGATAATATAACAGATTATTTTAAACTCTTGGAATACAACATGCAAAAAAGCTGTCCGTCGGTTGAATTGTGCGAAAAAATCCAGGAATATTTTAAATTGCCGGACAATATAAAAAGTCATTGCAATAAAGTTGCCCATGTTGCTTTGGATTTATGCGGCATGCTATCCGAAAAGGGCATAAGCTTAAACCAAGGCGTAGTTGTAGCCGCAGGCATGCTTCACGATATAGCTAAGGGTAATTCTTTGCATGCTAAGCTTGGTGCGGTGTGGCTTAATGATATGGGATATGATGAAATTGCCAAAATAGTCGATGAGCACATGGAGTTAAAAATCATACCTGATACGCCGACCGAAAAAGAGGTTGTATATTTGGCTGATAAAATGGTCAAAGGTGACAAAATTGTTTCAATAGATGAAAGGTTTTCAGACAAGGAAAAACTGTATAATCACGATGAAAATATTATAAAAACAATTAAAAAAAGAAAAGAACAGGCAATAAAGCTTTTTAGCATGATAAATAACTGAGAAATAAGTTTATTTTTAGGGACATTCCCCTTGCCGGCGAAGATTATCCACATGGCAGGGGTGTGTCTCCATTTCTTCAAAAAATAAATGTACGGATTTTTATGACGGTGATATTTAATTTTTTTTATAACAATGATATAATATCTAAAGTTATGGTAACAGTAATAAATGAACCGGGAGACGATATGAATCCATACATACCAACGAAAACTCCGCGCTTTGTAATCATTGACTACAGAGCAAGCGAGGAAATTTTAAATTATATAAAAAAGTTAAATATTGAACCGATAATGACATTGAAATGCGCTGATTTGCAGGAACCTGTAGACGGTCATCCCGACATGGTAATTCATCCCATAGATTTTGAAACTTTTGTTATAGCTCCAAATGTTTATGATTATTACAGAAATGTTTTAGGCAGCATAGGAATAAAAGTAATTAAAGGTGGAAAAACTCTTAACAGAAACTATCCTGAGGATATAGCATATAATGTAGCAAGAATAGGGAGATATGCTTTTCATAATACTAAGCATACAGACCAGGTTTTAAAATATTATTTGGAAGAAGCGGGCATAAAATTCATTCATGTAAATCAAGGCTATACAAAGTGCTCAGTTGCCTCTGTCGGCGAAAATAAAGCTTTGACATCAGACTTCTTGATACATGAAAAATTAATATCGTACAATATAGACTGCATGTATATAGATTCCAAGGTTGTACATTTAAAAGGATATGACAACGGATTTATAGGAGGCTCTGTAGGTTTGATTAATGAAAAAATATTTTTGTCAACAGGTAAAATTTTTGATGAAAATATTTCTGTTTCATTAAGGAAATTTATTCAGTCATCGGAATATATTTATGATGAAGCTTCAAGTCAGCAAATAACAGACTTAGGAACGCTGATACCAATAATATGACCTCCCTGACCGAGAGGAGTGACTAAGTGGAGCTTTTATCATTAGAGTTAAATGAAAATGAAAATCATGAAATTTATAATAATTTAAAGATAATAACAAATATAGATGAAAGAGATATCAATATAGAATTATCTTCAACAGACGAAGGCAATATAAGAATAAGATATTTTACGGACAACAAATTAAACAAAAGAGAGTTTATTGAAAAAATAATATCAAAAATAACCAAGCTTTTGGTGGAATACACCAAGTTAGAGGGAATAAACACTCTTAAGGAAAGCTATTTCTATTTTGACGAGGAAGAAGTAGGCTCAATAATATCTGATATTGAGGAAGAAATAGACAACGATATTAAAATACATTTAATTATAAAAAATAAGTTTAAAGAAGTCTTAGAAAAATCCAGCTCAATAAATTTAAACGGATTTGTAAACTTCAGGCTTAAATTTATAAAACTTTATGCAACACAGGTTGTTGAGCGTTGCATTGATTCGTATTTGATGAAAAAAGAATATATGGATTTTATAAGTATTATTAAGCTTATTTCAGAATCCGAAGAAAATCAGTATGATATTGTTAATGTGATGCTTAATAATAACAAAATTCAGGTTTACGACAAAAATATGCAAAAGTTAAATTATTTGACAAATGCTGAGTTTTCAACCGAATTAAGCAATACATCGACATATGATGAGACAGTAATAAATATTTTGCTGAGTGTTTCTCCGAAAAAAATAATACTTCATGATACTAAAATTGATAAGAAAAACAAAGAAGCATATAATACTGTAGATATTATAAAAAGGATATTTGAAGGAAAGGTAGAAACCTGCACAGGCTGTAAGTACTGCGAGCTTCTGTGATATAAAGGAACGGGTGCCTCCGGCACCCTCTGCCGTTTTAAGCGGGGATAAACGGAACACTTCTTTTTTGGGAAACCTTCGTCTAAAGGTAACCTTATTTAAGAAAACTATAAGCTTAATAAATTATACTGAAATCGGGAACATTCCTCTTACGTTCAAAGACTGAATATGCAGCAGAGGTGTGTCCCCCTACCTTGAAAGGAGGAATACATATGTCATTTTTGATTTTGGCATCTTTAATAACGATAACTATTGCAGCGACAATACATATAATAAATATTAAAGAAGCTCAGGTAAATAGCGAGCAATAATTTATCAAGAAGCTCTTATAAATAGTATTAATCTAAATAAGCCTTTAAATGCGGTGAAGCATTTAAAGGCTTATTTTTTCCGGTAACTCTGTGTACATCGATACAAATATCATGGGAAATAAAGTACATTGTATAGTTTTTCGGGTAAAAAACCCGTATAAAAACAGTTGATAATTCTACTGATATAATTAAAGCTATATCGCATTTATAAGTTGATAATTAATAATATATCTTAGATATAATGACAAAATTAGAAGTATGTTTTGAATATAAATACAATATATAAATTCATATGCGATAAAATTTTGCTTTGGGAAAACAACCTCAACATTCGTGAATTTAAAATATTTTTCGCTTTATTTTGCGTTAAATAATTTGTTTTGACATTATAAACGAAAGATTATTGTTCAATAAAATATAATATTCGACTAATGTTTTAAAAAATACAATTGACATTTTAATTATTATTAATTATAATTATTAAAATATAGAAAAGAGAGAGGAGAAGTAATATGAATAATAAAATAATAAGAATTTTAAGTCTGTTTTTAATTCTAACTATTGCTTTAGTTGGTTGCGGACCGAAAGAAAGTCCAAATACACCTGATAACACACCTGATAATACGCCTGATAATAATGTTGAGGCTAAAACAGATATAGTCATTGCTACTGCGGTTGATTTTATCACAATGGATCCACTTGATACAAATGATACATTATCAGGCGGTTTACAAAGGGCTATGATGGAGGGTTTATTTGGTTTTGACCATGAGATGAACGTAGTTCCGTTATTAGCCGAAGACTATGAAGCAAACGATGAAGCTACTGAATTTACATTTAAATTAAGACAAGGTGTGAAATTCTCAGATGGAACTGACTTTAATGCTGACTCGGCATTAGTTAACTTAAACAGAATGGCAGATCAAACCCAAGGTCTTAAAAGAAACAGTCTTTTTAATATGATTGACAAAAATGAAAAGATAGATGATTACACTATAAAGGTAACATTAAAGCAATCATTTGGAGCATTCATAAACACATTGGCTCATCCTGCAGCTTTATTTGTAAGCCCTGCGGCTTTAGAGGAGTATGGAAATGAAGTATCACAACATCCTGTTGGAACCGGAAGATATATATTTGAAAAATGGACACCGGGCGAACAACTTGTAATAAAACAAAATTCAAATTATTGGGGCGGAGCACCTGAATTTACTTCTGTAACATTTAAGCCTGTTGTAGAAAATGGTACGAGAGTTGCAATGCTTCAATCAGGAGATGCAGATTTTATTTTCCCATTACCAAGTGAACAAGTTGCCAGCTTACAAGCAAATAAAGATTTAACAGTTGAAGTTACCCCTTCAATCGTAACCCGTTATATCACTATGAATACACAAAAAAAACCTTTTGATGATGTAAGAGTAAGGCAAGCACTTAACTATGCAGTTGATAAAGAAGCATATGCACAAGTTGTATATAATGGTTATGCAAAGCCTGCAGTATCTTTAATCGGACCTAATGTTCAATTCCATGTAGCTCAGGACCCATATGAATATGATATAGAAAAAGCCAAAGCATTATTGGCAGATGCAGGATATCCAAATGGATTTGAAGTATCATTATGGAGTAGTAATACTACAACAATGATTAAAGCTACTCAATTTATAAAACAACAATTATCTCAAATTGGAGTAACCGTAAATGTTGAAAATATGGAAATCGGTACATTAGATCAACAAGTAACAGGTTATGCAAAAGGAACACCGGGAGACCAGGTAGGAGTGGAGATGTATGTAATAGGATGGTCTCCGTCTACAGGAGACGCCGACTGGGGTCTTAGACCATTGGCATCATCAGAGTCAATACCGCCGGTATCTTACAATATAGCGTATTATAGCAGTCCCGTATTTGACGCAGCAATTCAAGCAGCATTAGAAACCGCAGACCCTGAAAAAAGAGCAGAACAATATGCAATTGCACAAAAACAAGTATGGGAAGATGCTCCTATGATATTCACAGTAGTAGATGATAATACTTTTGCATATAGAAATACAGTAGACGGTATAGCAATACTACCTGACGGCTCATTAGATCTTTCTCAAGGTAAAGTAGTAAAATAATTTAAAGATGCTGATTAATAAGATATTGGTATAATTTGAATAATTTTATACCAATATTTTTATATTAATAACAATGTTACGGCAGATGAAAATCTGTTAGGTTTTATTGTGAATATATCAGCGTCTAAACAAGTTATATAAATTTATGATAAGATATATAAAAGTATATACGGAGGTGAAAACAGATGCTACGTTATGTTATTAAAAGACTTTTAGCTGTTATTCCAACTCTTATATTAATTTCTATTTTTGTTTTCATGTTTGTAAGATTTATTCCCGGTGATCCCGCAAGAAGGGTTGCTGGACCTGATGCAACATTAGAAGACGTTGAGATGATTAGAGAGTCACTTGGTTTAAATAAACCTGTTCTTGACCAATATAAAGACTATATGCTGGGTTTATTAAAAGGGGATATGGGAACATCTTTAAAAACAAAAAGACCGGTAACATATGAAATTGGTTTAAGATATTCAAATACAGTCAGATTAACTATTTCAAGTCTTGCATGGTCGGTGGTATTTGGAATAATAATAGGTGTTTTTTCGGGAAAGAACAGATCGAAATGGCAGGACTATTTCGGTATGACATTTGCAGTTTCAGGTATATCATTGCCCTCATTCTGGTTAGGTCTTATGTTGATACAAATATTTGCAGTTAACCTAAAGTTGTTTCCTACTGTAGGAGCAGATGGATTAAGAAGTTTAGTACTTCCGTCAATAACTTTAGGTGCCAGTGTTGCCGCAATAATTGCAAGATTTACAAGATCATCAATCATAGAAATTATGAAAAATGATTATATAAGAACTGCTCATGCTAAGGGATTGACGGAAAGAAAGATTATTTGGAAACATGTTTTCAGAAATTCAATGATACCGGTTGTTACAGTAATAGGATTACAATTTGGATTTTTATTGGGAGGCTCAGTTGTAACCGAATCGGTATTTGCTTTTCCGGGATTGGGAAGCTTATTGATAGATTCGGTTAATTATAGAGATTATCCTATGATACAATCTTTAATACTAATATTCTCATTACACTTCGTATTGATAAATTTATTGGTAGATTTATTATATGCGGCATTAAATCCGGAAATTAAACTACAATAGAAAGGGGGAAAAACTGTGGCAAAAGAAAAAGAACTTGAAGAAAAAGAAGAAATAAGAACTCCTTTTAAAGAGTTTTTAATGAAATTTAAAAAACAAAAAACAGCAATTGCAGCATTGGCATTTTTAATGCTTCTTGTGGTTTTTTCAATTATCGGAGAAATGATTGTTCCATACGGAGTGGACGAATATGACTATTCAAGTGTATTGCAATCTCCCTCTCAAAACCATTTGTTCGGTACGGATGAGTTCGGAAGAGATATCTTCAGCAGAGTAATTTTAGGAGCGAGAATATCATTGGCCGTTGGTTTATCCTCTGTAACGGTAGGAGCTGTTGTAGGTACAATTTTAGGTTTAATAAGCGGTTACTACGGTGGATTTATTGACAGTGTTATAATGAGAATATGTGATACATTGTTTGCATTCCCCGGTACAATATTGGCAATAGGAATTATGGCTATATTAGGACCTGGTATATTTAATGTTGTTATTGCGGTTGCAATATTTTCCGCACCGTCCTTTGCGCGTATAGTGAGAAGCAGTACCTTATCTCAGAAAGAATCCGTATATGTACAGGCTGCAAAGAGCTTAGGAGCCAGTGATGGAAGAATTTTGTTTAAACATATACTTCCCGGTGCCATGTCAGAAATAATAGTTTATTATACAATGAACATAGGTTCATCAATATTGACGGCATCAAGTTTAAGCTTTTTAGGAATGGGTGCACAGGCACCAAGCCCTGAGTGGGGTCTTCAATTAAGCACAGGCAGAGCATATGTAGGATTAAATTGGCATATGACATTCTTCCCGGGTCTTGCAATATTTTTGACGGTACTGTCATTTAATTTACTTGGTGATGGGTTAAGAGATGCATTAGACCCTAAATTGACACAGTAAGAAAGGAGTGATAATATGCAAGAAAAAGAATCTGATATATTATTGGATATAAAAAATCTTCATACCTATTTCTTTACTGATAATGGAGTTGTTAAATCTGTAGACGGAGTTGATATAACTCTTAAAAAAGGTTCAACCCTTGGCATAGTCGGTGAATCAGGAAGTGGTAAGAGTGTTACTGCTTTATCTGTAATGAATTTATTGACAGGTACTAAAGGGAAAATAGTAGAAGGAAACATACATTTAGATGGTAAAGATATAGTAAATATATCTGAAGAAGAGAAAAGAAAGCTTCGTGGCGGGGATATTGCAATGATATTCCAGGAGCCTATGACTTCATTAAACCCTGTTCTTAAAATAGGAGATCAAATTTCTGAAGCTATAATAGAACATTTTAAAACAAGCAAAAAAGAAGCATTAGATAAAACAATAGAAATTCTCAAAAAAATAAGCATACCAAGAGCTGAAAAAATTGTAAATGAATATCCGTTCCAGCTTTCGGGGGGAATGAGACAAAGAATTATGATTGCAATGGCTTTAGTTTGCAATCCTAAGGTTCTTATAGCAGATGAACCTACAACAGCTTTGGATGTTACAATACAAGCTCAAATTCTTGAGCTGATGAATGAACTAAAAAAAATAGTGGGTACATCAGTATTGTTTATTACTCATGACCTTGGTGTAATTGCGGAAATCTGCGATGAAGTAGTTGTAATGTACTGTGGTCGCGTAGTTGAAAGCGGAGATGTATTATCAATATTTAAAAAACCGAGACATCCGTATACGGAAGGATTGTTAAAATCAATTCCTAAATTAGGAGAACATGTGGAAATTTTAGAATCAATACCCGGCAATGTTCCAAATCCTAAATATATGCCTAAAGGCTGTAAGTTTGAACCAAGATGTTCCAAATCATTTGATAAATGCAGAGAAGAGGAACCTCCATTTTTCACATATTCAAATGGACAAAAAAGCCGCTGCTGGCTGTGTAAAAAGGAATACGGAGGTGAAGTATAATGTCGAAAGTGTTACTTCGTACCGAAAATTTAAAGAAATATTATCCTACTAAATCAGGAGTTCTTGGAACTAAAACAGAATATGTTAAATCTGTTGACGGCGTATCCTTTGAGGTTAAAGAAGGTGAAGTTTTCGGTATAGTCGGTGAATCAGGATGCGGTAAATCGACTTTAGGTAAGCTTATATGCAATTTAATTGATAAAACTGATGGAGTAATTACCATTAAAGATAAAAATTTATCTAAGCTTTCTAAAAAAGAAATGCGAGACGTCAGAAAAGATATTCAAATGGTATTTCAAGATCCTTATGCGTCATTAAACCCAAGAATGTCTGTTCGTGACATTATAGCCGAGCCTTTAATTATTCACAATCTTGCTCATGGCAAGGAAGAAATAGATAAAAGGGTTATAGAGCTTCTCCGGCACGTTGGATTAGACGGATACCATGCTCAAAGATACCCCCATGAGTTCAGTGGGGGACAAAGACAGAGAATTGGTATAGCAAGGGCTTTAGCGGTTAAACCAAAGCTTATAATAGCGGATGAACCTGTTTCGGCATTAGATGTTTCTATACAATCTCAGGTGTTAAATTTAATGAATGAACTTAAAAATAAATTAAATTTAACTTATGTATTTATAGCGCATGACTTAAGTGTTGTAGAGCATATAAGCGACAGAATAGGCGTTATGTATTTAGGTAATTTTGTTGAAGTTGCCGACAAATATGAAATGTATAAAAATCCTCTGCACCCATATACTCAAGCGCTTCTCTCAGCTATTCCAATACCTGATCCGACAATAAAAAAAGAAAGAATAATTCTTGAAGGAAGTATTCCAAGTGCTTTAAATCCTCCTTCGGGATGTAAGTTCCACACAAGATGCAGACATGCAATGGATATTTGTAAAGTGGAAGAACCAATTAAAAAACAAATAAGTGACAGTCATTACGTGTTCTGCCACCTTTATAATGATAAATAAAAGGGAGTATAATCAGATGGTTGATATAAATTTAATCAGAGATATAACCAATGCCTTTGGTCCTTCAGGATTTGAAGATGATGTTGTTAAAATAATTATGGAATATTCAAAAGATTTTCATGTAGAAAATGACTGTATGAATAATGTTTTTTCCAGATTAAAAACCAATACAGGCAAAAAACCTATTATAATGTTAGATGCTCACTCAGACGAAGTAGGATTTATAATTCAACACATAAATAGCAAAGGGCTTCTAAGTATATTAAATTTAGGCGGTTGGGTCGGAAGTAACATACCTGCCCATACTGTAAAAATTAAAAATATTAAAGGTGAAATAATTACAGGAATAACTGTTTCTAAACCGCCTCATTTTATGACAGATGAAGAAAAGGCGAAGGATAGAATTGCTATGGATTCTGTTTTAATTGATGTTGGAGCAACCAGCAGAGAAGAAGTTACAGAATTATTCGGTATTCATGTAGGAGACCCTGTAATGCCTGACGTTACTTTCCAATACAATGAAAAGAATGGTACCCTATTAGGTAAGGCTTTTGACAACAGACTTGGCTGTGTATGTATTATTGAAACAATGAAAAAGTTATTAGGTGAAAATTTAGCGGTTGACGTTGTCGGCGGTTTCGCCTCCCAAGAAGAAGTTGGAATGAGAGGAGCTCAGGTTACGAGCCAAGTGGTGAAGCCGGACTTAGCAATTGTATTTGAAGGTTCGCCTGCCGATGACATTTATTTTGATGAATTTGAAGCTCAATGTGCTATGAAAAAAGGTACTCAAATAAGACATATGGACCAAAGCTATGTCAGCAGCCCTGAGTTTATAAAATATGCAAAATCTTTAGCAGATAAAAATAATATTAAGTACCAAAGCGCAGTAAGAAGAAGAGGCAGCACCAATGCAGGAAAGATTCATATATCTCATAAAGCGGTTCCGGTGTTAGTATTGGGAATTCCATCAAGATTTGTTCATACCCATTATAATTTCTGTGCATTGGAAGATGTTAATTCAACAGTTGATTTAGCAGCAGAAGTTATCAAGAATTTTAACGAAAATAATTTAAATAAAATTTTTAAACGTTAAGGAAGTGTTATAATGAAAATCTTTATAAGTGCGGATATTGAAGGCATAGCAGGGGTTACTTTACCGGCAGAAACTCATAGTGACGAAAAAGTATATCAAAAATTTGCCGACCAAATGACACTTGAGGTTTTAGCAGCTGCAGAAGGAGCGGTAAAAGCCGGAGCTACAGAAATAGTAATTAAAGACGGTCATGGCAGTGCAACTAATATTGATGTATTAAAAATGCCTGAATGTGTAACTTTAATAAGAGGAAAAAGCGGTCATCCGTATAATATGATGTATGGAATTGATGACACTTTTGACGGAGTGATGTTCGTAGGGTATCATTCGGCAGCGGGAACTGATACAAGCCCTTTAGCACACACTAATACGGGAAACCCAAGCTATATAAAAATAAACGGTCAAGCAGCAAGTGAATTTATGATTAACTCATATATTGCAGCCATGCACAATGTTCCTGTCCTATTTATTTCGGGTGATAAGGGAATTTGTGAAGAAGCAAAAAAACTTGTTCCCAATATTACAACCGTAGAAACAAAAATTGGGGTTGGCGGCTCTACAATAAATCTGTCACCGGATAAAGTATTAAAATTAATAAAACAAAATGCAGAGGAAGCATTAAAAAAAGATATATCTCAAAATTTAATAAAGCTGCCTGAAACATTTGAAGATGAAATAAGATTCAAGCAGCATATAAATGCATATAAAATGTCATTTTATCCGGGCATGAAGGCAATTGACAACCACACCGTAAAAATGACTACAAATAATTTTATGGATATTGTTACAGCACATATGTTTGTGTTGTATTAATACAACAAGGTTAATATAATAGGAATCTTAGACAACAACATCAATTTTATGATTGAGCTGTTGTCTAAGATTCCTATCTCTTTATAAATCAATCTTTTTTTGACTTAATATCTCCCGCTGTCATATATGCATGGTCGTTTGTTTGCTGCTTTTATTCTGCTGCAATTTCAGTCCATCTGTCGGTGTATAATTCTAAAAACTCTTTCGGGTCTCTCAACATTTCCATTTTTGCGATATCTTCCTGCGGAATGTTAAATGCAGGATTGTTCAATAATTCTTCATCTACTTCTTTTATAGCCTCCGTGTGTACCGTTGAATACCAAACTTCCTCTATATTTTTTAAGGTTGCTTCCTTCGAACAAAGAAAGTCAATGAATTTTTCAGCTAAAGGCTGATTTTTTGTTGTTGAAGGAACAAACATTGCGTCGATCCAAATATTGCTGCCCTCTTTCGGAATAACGAAGTCTAAGTTTTCATTTTCAGCCATTGCCGCTACTGCTTCCCCGGACCATACCAATGCCATATCGGCTTCCTCATTAACCATTATATCAGGTGCTCCGTCGGTAATATATGCCATTACCAAAGGCTTTTGCTTAAGCAATAATTCCTTGGCTTCATCCAATTCCTTTTCATTTACGGTATTCATTGAATATCCCAAAAGTTTAAGAGCAGCACCGAAGGAATCCCTCTGGGAATCCATCATGATGATTTTCTTGCTGTAATTTTCATCCCAAAGCATTGCCCAGCTGTCCGAAGAAGCATCTACAGTATTCTTGTTATACAATATTCCCAATGTACCCCAGAAATACGGCACTGCATATTCGTTATCGGGGTCATAGGGCTGGTTTTTAAAATCTTCACCGATGAATTTATAATTTGGGATATTGTCAAAATTTAATTTATTGACCATTCCTTCGCTAATCATACGCTCAATCATATATTCGCTTGAAATAATCAAATCATAATTTGAAGCACCCGCTTTTGCTTTAATGTACATTTCCTCGGGAGTTGCATAAGTATCATACTTTATTGTAACATTGTTAGCCTCTTGAAATTCTTTCAATAAATCTTTGTCGATATAAATATCATAGTTCAATACGTTCAAAGTTTCTTTCTGTTCAGAACCGCAACCTGCAACAGCAGTTAAAACCATGGCTAAAACTGCCGCAATTAAAAATATCTTTTTCAATCCTTATACCTCTCTTTTCAATTTCTTTTTTTCAACACCATTTGATCTTTTATTTATTAATATCATTAAAAGTAATACAACAGCCAGCATTATTGTGGACAATGCATTAATTGTAGGACGTACACCCCTTCTTGCCATTGAGTAAATTACTATGGAAAGATTTGTCACACCCTCACCCTTTGTAAAGTAGCTGATGATGAAATCATCAATTGACAATGTAAATGCCATTAAAAATCCTGTTACTATACCGGGCTTTATTTCCGGAATTATTACCTTTCTGAGTGCGTACATAGGTGTTGCGCCCAAATCCATAGCAGCCTCGGTCATGTGTGCGTCAAGCTGCTTTAACTTTGGAAGTATTGACAATATTACATATGGAGTATTAAACACTATATGAGATAATAGCATCGTATTAAATCCAAAGTCCAAGTTAAATGAAATATACAAAATCATCAGCGATATACCTGTAACAATATCAGGATTTACAACTGGAAGATAATTGACATTCAATATTATTGCTTTTGATTTTCCCTTCATACTGTTTATGCCTATTGCCGCAATTGTGCCTAATATTGTTGATATAATGGCAGCAATAACGGCTATTGATATTGTGTAATAAAATGCAGAGCGTATATCGTGGTCATGAAAAAGCTCAATGTACCACTTCAATGAAAATCCCGTCCAGTTGCCTCTTGATTTTGATTCATTAAAGGAAAAAACAGCAAGAACTATAATGGGAGCATACAGAAATATGAATATTATACCCATGTATATTTTAGATAAATATTTTTTTACCATAATCTTGCCCCTCCTTCCTTGTCAATATCGAACTTATTCATAATTGACATGGATAAAAGTATTATAAGCATCATCACTATGGATATGGCTGATCCGAAATTCCAGTCCCCATTTAATATGAACAGCTTTTCAACCAAATTTCCTATCATCATATTTTTATTTCCTCCCAAAAGCTGAGGAATAATAAATGTGCTGACGGCAGGCATGAAAACCATTATGATGCCTGAAATAACGCCCGGCATACTGAGAGGAAGAATAACCTTTCTAAAAACGGTTTTTTTATTTGCACCTAAATCATCGGCTGCTTCCAAAAGACCCTTATCCATTTTGCTCAATGCGGTATAAATGGGAAGTATCATAAACGGAAGGAAGTTATAAACCATACCCATTACGGTTGCGCCTCTTGTGTACAGCATATTCACTTTAGGAAGACCTAAAAAGCTAAAAAAGTTATTGAGTATTCCGTTGTTTCCGAGTATGGTCATCCAAGCGTAGGTTCGTAGGAGCATATTCATCCACATAGGAAGGATGCACAGAAACAGCAATGTGCTTCTCCTTGATATATGTGTATTTGAAATTATAAATGCCGCAGGATAACCAAGTACGAGACATATTGCCGTTGAAACCGCAGCTAAGTAAATGGAGTCCCACAGAATATTCAAATACATCGGATTAAAGAATTTTTTGAAATTTTCAAATGTAAAATGAATTGTTGTAAGCCCGTTTGATTCCTTTGTTGTAATACTGTATAAAAGCACCAAAAACGACGGCAAAGCAATAAACAAAAATATCCACACCACATAGGGGTAAGCAAAATATTTTGTCCTGTTCTTCAAAGCTATTCCCCCTTTTCCATAATATGAATATCATCAGGAGTTAATGTCAGTCCGACGGTCGTACCGACAGGTGCCATGTCTGTTGAATGAACCAAAAATTCATAGTCATTTGAAACAATGTCCATTTCATAATGAACACCCTTAAATGTAACCGACTTTACAATACCCGTAAGTTTTCCTTCACCTGAAGGGGTTAAGTCTAAGTCTTCGGGGCGGATAACCACATCTACACCCTCTCCTCTTCCGAAGCCTGAATCGAGACATTCAAATTTCTTGCCTAAAAACTCAACCAAGTAATCATCAATCATGACACCATCCAATATATTGCTTTCACCTATAAAATCAGCAACGAATGCATTTTCGGGCTCATTGTATATATCGATGGGGCTTCCCATTTGCTGGATTATTCCGTCATTCATAACTACTATTGTATCGGACATCGTAAGAGCTTCTTCCTGATCATGAGTTACATAAATAAATGTAATTCCCAACTGTTGCTGCATGGCCTTCAGTTCATGCTGCATTTCTTTTCTAAGCTTCAAGTCCAAAGCGCCCAAGGGTTCATCCAGCAAAAGCACCTTCGGCTCGTTCACCAAAGCCCTTGCTATGGCAATACGCTGCTGCTGACCGCCGCTTAGCTGATCTATTCTTCTCTTTCCGTAATTTTTAAGATTGAAAAGCTCCAACATTTTTTCAACCTTGCCGGTAATTAAGCGTTCATCCATCTTTTTTATTCTAAGACCAAATGCAATGTTTTCATAAACATTTAAATGAGGAAACAAAGCATATTTTTGAAATACAGTGTTTAGCTGCCTTTTAAAGGGCGGAACATCATTTATTAAATGCCCGTCGAAATAAACATCACCTTCATCGGGAGTTTCAAATCCTCCAATGATTCTGAGGGTGGTTGTTTTGCCGCAGCCGCTTGGTCCCAGTAAAGTTACGAATTCATTTTTTTTAACAGATAAATTAATATCGTCAAGAACAATTTCCCCGTCGAATTTTTTGGTTATATTGTTCAGTTGTATAATTGCATTGTCCATTTTTACCTCCTGATCAGAAATTTGGGGGAGTGCTTACCCATAGTACCCGAGCCGGGTTTTTGCTTGCATTTTCTATATAATGAGTTTTATTTGCCTTAATATAAAAGGATTCACCTTTCTTAACCTTATAAATCTGATTGCCGTAATTAAGAAGTATGGAACCGCTTAACACATAACCGAATTCTTCCCCTTCATGGGGCTCGTCGGTCTTTATTTTGCTGTGGTTTCCAAGTTCCACCAAAATGGGTTCCATCTTATTCTTTTGAGCATTTGGTACAATCCAGTTTATAATATAATTATCATCCGATTCCTTTACAAAAACATCTTCCTGTTTAAACACTATTTTACTGTCAACAGCTTCATTGAAAAAACTTCCCAAATCAGTACCCAAACATTCTAAAATGTCCGTCAGAGTTGCTATGGAAGGAGAGGTCAAATCTCTTTCCAGCTGTGAAATATACCCCTTTGTCAATTCGCACCTGTCTGCCAATTCTTGTTGAGTGAGGGAATTTGCAACTCTTATTCTTTTTAAATTTTCTCCGATTTTCATATGCGCCTCACATATTTTATTAAACTCTAAGTTTAAAGTTACTAAACTTTTAAACAGCTTTTATTATACATAGGGATACCCCTCCTGTCAACAAAAATTTTATGCACGCTTTTAACGCCTGAGCACGCCGGGGGCACGCTGGGGACGGACCTTTGAGTTCCAACCTGGGCTCATGGTCATTTCAATGTCCGTCCATAAAATTCACGTCTCTAAAATTCAGGTACGTCCATAAGAATTTCAAGGTCCGTCCCTGGGATTCCGTCCCCGGAATTCCTACAATTCCATTGACACATTATGGTGTCTGATATATATTATTAATTAATAAATGAAGGCAGGTGAATCATGGCTAAGGTAAAATCAAAATTTGTTTGCCAGGACTGCGGTTACGAAACAGCCAAATGGCTTGGGAAATGTCCTTCCTGCGGTGAATGGAACACATTTGTCGAGGAGTTTGAAACAAAGGGCAGCGACTCAAAAAGCCAAAGGGGCATCAGCAAGGGCAAGATAGAAAAAATTAATAGTATTACATCTACTAAAAAAGAAAGAATTTCAACAGGCAGCCTGGAAATGGACAGGGTATTGGGAGGAGGAATAATTAAAAGCTCCCTTATACTTGTGGGCGGAGATCCCGGCATAGGCAAGTCAACCCTTTTGCTTCAGGTTGCAGATCATGCGGCAAAGCAAAAATTAAAGGTGCTGTATGTTTCGGGAGAAGAATCAACGGAGCAGATTAAAATCAGGGCTGACAGGTTGGGTATAGGAGAGGGAGAGCTTTACGTTCTTGCCGAAACAAATATTGATATAATTAAGGAGTTTGTTGAAAAAGAAGAGCCGGACCTGCTTGTTCTTGATTCGATCCAGACCATATATTCGCCGGATGTAGTATCTGCACCGGGAAGTGTTACTCAGGTAAGAGAAGTGACATCAATGGTAATGCGCATGACTAAAATAAGAAATATGGCATCCTTCATAGTAGGACACGTTACAAAGTCGGGAGCAATTGCAGGACCCAGAGTATTGGAGCACATGGTTGATACGGTGCTTTACTTTGAAGGGGAGAGGCATTTTTCATATAGAATATTAAGAGCGGTTAAAAATCGTTTTGGCTCTACCAATGAAATCGGTATTTTCGAAATGCGGGACAGGGGACTTATAGAAGTGGAAAATCCCTCGGAGGTATTTTTAAAGGGAAGACCTGTCGATGCATACGGTACCGTAGTTACGTCAGCCATGGAAGGAACGAGGCCTGTTTTAATAGAAATACAAGCATTGGTTACATATTCACCGGCAGGATTTGCAAACAGGGTAACAACGGGCATTGATAAAAACAGAGCAGCAATGCTGATTGCGGTGTTGGAAAAGAAGGCAGGGCTTTCAATCCAAAGTTCAGATACATTTATTAATGTAACGGGAGGGCTGCAAATTAAAGAGCCAGCAAGCGACTTGGCAATACTGTGCGCCTTGGCATCAAGCTTTAAGGAAATTCCTGTTGACTTTAAAACCGTCCTGATTGGGGAAGTTGGGCTTACGGGAGAAATTAGAGGAGTTAACTCAATCGAAAAAAGACTTTTGGAAGCTCAAAAAATGGGATTTGAAAGAGCTGTCATAGCAGAAGCCAATGCCGAAGTTTCAAAAGAAATAAAGAATATGGAAATAATTACTGCAAATAATATAAGACAGGTAATGGACATCCTATTCTGAGGAATTCTGGGGACGGACCTTAAAATTCCCACAAAAAATTATCATGTGTTAATTTGCCGCGGCAGACACCGAGGTTGTCATTGCTACGTGGAAATTCTGATTAAGTAAAGGCTCCTTAGGTGTTAAGGTGTGAAAAAATAGTAAAATGTACAATTATGGAGGAAAAAGTGTTAAATTTTTTAAGAAAAGAAGGAATAAGCGAAAATCTTATTGATGAAGTAGATAAATTCAGGAAATTTTATAAGGTAGAATCAAAATTGGAATATAGAATTCCTTCACCAAAATACAAGTATTATGGCAATGATGTTTGGGAGGAAGCAATTACGGCACTTCTTTGCGGAGAGAACCTTCTGCTGGTGGGTTCAAAAGCTACAGGGAAAAATGTTTTGGCGGAGAATTTGTCGGCAGTGTTCGGCAGACCTAAATGGGATATTTCATTTCATGTAAATACCGATTCTTCTTCATTAATAGGAACAGATACATTTGAAAACGGTCAGGTAGTATTCAGAAACGGCCCTATCTATGAATGTGCGAAATGGGGCGGCTTCGGTGTGCTGGATGAAATCAATATGGCTAAAAATGATTCAGTGGCAGTCTTGCATGCTACATTAGACTACAGAAGAATAATAGACGTACCCGGATATGACAAAATTACAATAGATGATGCAAGCCGCTTCATTGCAACCATGAATTACGGTTATGCGGGCACAAGGGAGTTAAACGAAGCACTGACTTCACGCTTTATGGTGATAAATATGCCCAATATTTCAGCAGATAATCTAAGAAAATTATTGCAAATAGAATATCCTGATTTAAAAGAAGGTTATGTCGAACAATTTGCAGGACTTTTTAAGGATTTGCAGTTGAAAAGCGAGAATTCGGAAATTTCAACTAAGTCCGTTGACTTAAGAGGACTCCTTTCTTCTGTTAATTTAATGAATAAGGGACTGTCTCCGATTAAAGCATTACAGATGGGAATTGCAAATAAATCATTTGATGACTTTGAGAGAACACTTGTGGAAGATGTTATACGTCTTCGAATATCGGACAGCATGGAAAGAAATGAAATTTTTAAGGATTGATTATGCATAACTTAACAGAAGATAATAAAAGGGCTCTTAATATCATTTGGAATGCATCGGATGATTATTCAATAAACCCGGAATTCAAGGCTTATGATGAAAACGGGGAAGCAGACCTTTATTGGAATTATATGATCGGAGCTGTTCACAAATATTATGATTATCCTCTCCTCAGTAGTTTCTTCAAATATCTGAAAACGGACAGCGGACATGAGTTTTATGAAAAACTGTTCTGGATAGGCTTGGAGAATTGTACGTTTAATAAAGGTAAAAATGACAGACCCGTTCTATTCAGCCTTCGAAGAAATTATGCAAAAAAGGTTCTAAAAGGCGAAGCAGAACCTTTGGAAGATAATCTGCTAAATGTAATAAGAAATGCTCATTTCGGAAGAGCTCTTGGAAAGGAACCTGAAATATCAGGCAATGCTCTTAATATTTTAAATGCTCTTGAATTTGACGACACACTTAGTACGGAAGAAATAATACTAAGAATGAATCAAATTATCAAGACATATTTTAGATTTAACTACGGTCAATATGAAGTTGATATTAAGAGTGCAAAGAAAAACAAATCAGGAAAAGATCTTGAAAAACATACTGAATATGGCGATGAAAAGCTTAACGATTCAGAAATGAAAACCATGAATGATTTGTATTTGGATTCTGCAGAAACATCAAGAGAAATTTACTTCGAAGAATTAAAGCAAAAAATCAAAAAGCATGTTCGCAAAATTGCGGTAGAAAAAAGGGATGATTCGGAAAGACAGTTTATACGTAAATATTTCGGTGCTTCCATTATTTCCGAGCAAAAAACCTATTCAATAGAGCACAGCTTATGCGTCGGAAACCACAAAAATTGTCATCTCCATTTTACCAGAGGAGAGTTTGATACGGAATTTGGAGATGATGTTAATGCGGCATATTATAATAAAGCATTAATGGAACAAAGAGAAATCAATTCGGCTCACTTCAGCTCAAATTATATTAAATACAAAAACAGTATCTTGAAGCTTACCAATAAAATAAGAAACACAATGCTGGCTTATTTTGAATCGTATACAGGCAAGTCTGAAGCAGGAAAGCTGAATGCGCCAAAAATCTGGAGAAATATATATGTAAATGACAACAGAATATTTACGAAGGAATACAACAATGACATAGGAAATATTTCCGTGGATATTTTGCTTGATGCGTCGGCATCTCAGCATGAAAGGCAGGAAACAATTGCAGCTGAAGGTTATATAATTGCCGAAAGCTTCACTCAATGTCAAATTCCTGTCAGGGTTTACTCATTCAGCAGTTTAAGAAACTATACGGTTATTAATCTTTATCGTGATTATGACGAACCGGATAATAATGACAAAATATTCAATTATAAAACCACAGGCTGCAATCGCGACGGATTAGCCATCCGCACGGCATTGTACATGATGGAAGGCAGCAGTTTCCACAATAAAATCCTCATAATTCTTTCCGACTGCAAGCCGAACGATACTCAGAGTATTCCTGACACTGGAATTAAGCAGGAACAAACCAAGTATGCGGGAGCTACCGGTATAATCGATACAGCCTTTGAAGTGAAAAAAGGCATAAATAACGGAAATTCAGTTTTATGTGTTTTCACCGGCGAAGACGAAGATGTAAAAACAGCAAAAAAAATATACGGACACAATTTTGCCCGTATTTACTATCCAGAAAGATTCGCGGAAATAGTAGGAGTGCTAATGCAAAATCAACTCAAGAACCTCTGATTGGACAGTGGTTATGCCCCGATCAAATCTTTTTAAGTTTTTTTCTGAAAAATGGCTGTACATTATAGAAGCCTTTAATTCTAACCTATCAAAGTGACAAAGCGGGACACTAAGGTATGTCCTTAATGTCCCACTAATATGTGTTGGTTTCTTTTCTCGAAAAAGTCTTTTGCGACTTGAGGAAACAGTGCGTAGGATAAAACGTCTTGCTCGGACTCAGCCAAGTATCCTATTTCTTGCCTCAGCTTGTCATAGCCGTCGCCTAAAAGGTCAGCCGGACGGACTGTTATTACTTCTTCATCCCCGATAATAATCTTTCTTATTTCATCCGATATGGGGGAAGCCGGTCTGCCGTACATTCCTCTTACATAATTTTTTATTTCTGTAGGTATTATCTTGTACCTTCCTCCCGAAATTACGTTGAAAACAGCTTGTGCTCCTATCATTTGGCTCATTGGAGTAACCAGAGGAGGATATCCTAAGTCCTTTCTTATTCTTGGAACTTCCGTCAATACTTCTTCAAATTTGTCGTCAGCATTAAGCGACTTCATTTGAATCAGCATGTTTGAAAGCATGCCTCCGGGTATTTGGTACAGAAGTGTTTTTGGCTCGGTCATAAGCACCTTTATGTTGAATGTTCCATCCTCTTCATATTTTTTCATAACAGTTTTAAAATACTCGGCAGTATTATTTAAGCTTTTTATATTCAGTTTAGGATCTCTTTCAGTGTCTTTAAGTGTTAATGCAAGAGATTCTGTTGCGGGCTGCGAAGTTCCTGAAGATAAAGGAGATATAGCAGTATCCACAATATCAATTCCTGCTTCTATTGCTTTCAAAACGGACATTTCCCCAACTCCGCTGGTGCAGTGCGTATGAAACTCCAATGGAAGATCTGTGACTTCTTTTATGGATTTAACTAAGTAATAAGCATCATAAGGCAATAATATTCCGGACATATCCTTTATACAGATTGAATCAGCTCCGGCATTTTCAAAATCCTTTATTAATTTTAAATAGTGCTCTTTTGTATGTACCGGACTTGTTGAATAAGATATGGCACACTGGCAGTGGGCTCCTTCCGATTTAATTACATCTATGGAGCTTTTTAAATTTCTTATGTCATTAAGTGCATCAAATACCCTGACAATGTCAATTCCTTCATATAGTGCATTTTTTAAAAATCTTTCAACTATATCATCGGGATAATTTTTATACCCCAATAAATTTTGACCCCTTGAAAGCATTTGAAGCTTGGTATTTTTAACATTTGCTCTTATTTTTCTCAGTCTTTCCCAAGGGTCTTCGTTTAAATATCTTAGGCAGGTATCAAATGTCGCCCCTCCCCATACTTCCATGGCATAATATCCTGCATTGTCCATATCTGAAAGAATGGGCAATATTTCTTCGGTTGTAAGTCTTGTTGCTATTAACGATTGGTGACCGTCTCTAAGTGATGTTTCGGTTATTTTTAGTTTTCTCATTTTTCCTCCTCATAGTCTGAGCTGTATAATTTTGTTTGCTCCTTGTGTAGCACAAAATTGGCGCTTGTTACGGATGACCTACCAACCGTTTTTCTCCATATGGCTGGGAAAACTGGGTTAGGGCATCTTCTTTATATTTAATGTAAAATTCGTTTTTACTTTATAATAATCGCATATTTTAAGCATCGGGCATATTATATTAAGTTTTATATTATTCTTTTCCTTGATATGATTAATATACGTATGATATAATATCATATGAAAGCAGTATTGTATATAATAATTCGAAAATAAAATAGTTTGATATCGAAAGTATTATTATCATACTTAATCCGACAAGGTTTCAGTGTATTGGACATCAATATTCAATTAACTGCCTGTGGGGATTGTCATTTTTATAATATATATACAATAACATGCGAATGTGTATTTGTACATAATTTAAATAATCATTAATGCAATAATTCATACAATAAAGCAGCTGTTTTTGAAATTAACTTAATAAAATAAGGCGGTGTAAAATGGATCAGACAGATATGAAAATTATCAGTATATTGCAACATGACGGAAGAATTTCAATGAAAGAATTGGGAAAAGTTGTATCATTAAGTCCTCCTGCTGTAGCAGAAAGAGTTAAGAGATTGGAAGATATAGGTGTTATTGTGCAATACAGGGCTGTAATCAATAATGAAAAAGTAGGCAAGCCAATATGTGTTTTAATCAATGCATCAATAAAACCTGAAAAACAGGACGTCTTCCTTCAATTTGCCGACAATGCGGACGAAATAGTTGAATGCCACCATGTTACAGGACCCCATAGCATGATTATGAAAGCATACTTAAGGGAAATGACCCATTTGGAAGAATTAGTGGGGAAAATTCAGTTTTATGGAAACACCGAAACATTTATTATAATGTCAAGCCCGATAGAAGGTAAAGAGATTTAAAGATGCCCTAAAGTGTAAGTTACTGTTTGGTCTTGATATATAAATAAACAGATGCAGACAATATCAATACTCCGCCCGCAACTGACAGTAAATCGGGTATTTCTTTTAAAAACAAGAAACCAAGCATCGATGAAAAAATGATATTAGAGTAATCATAAATAGAGATATCCGATGCAGGGCATCCGGTGTATGCAAAGGTAAGGGCAATTTGCCCCAAAGCCGCAAATATACCAAGGAGAGCAAGAAGAATTAATTCATTAATTTCGGGCGTAACAAAATCAAAAAAGAAAAAGGGAACGCAGCTTAAAGAAGAAAAAAATGAAAAATAAAATACGGTGGTATAAACACTTTCTTTCTCTGTCATTCCTATGAACAAATAGGCTGCTCCGGAAAGAATGGCGGAAATAAAGCCCGCAGCGGCAGGTATGACAGATGAATCAAATTTTGGTTTTATTACTAAAAGTGCACCGATTACAGATACTGCCGATACTATTAATTTCGTTTTATTTATTTTTTCTTTATGAAAATAATGTGCCAATATTATCACAAAAACAGGAGACAGCTTATTGAGTATGGCAGCATCAGCTGCCAACATTTGTGTTGTGGCATAAAAGAAAAGTATTAAACCTGTGAAACCGAATAAATAACGGTAAAAAAGGTATTTTCGGTTTTCTTTTGCTCCAAAAAAAGAAAGCCGGTTTTTCTTAATTATAAAATAAGAGATTAATAGACTTATAAAGTTTCTGAAAAATACTTTTTCCATTAAAGGTATCTGAGGCAATAATTTAACTATTATTTGCATCGATGAGAATGTAAATGCAGAAAAAAGCATTAAAATTACGGATTTATTTTTGAGGGTCATATTGTACTCCATTTCATCCATTTAATTTAATATGCGCAAATATGAAAGTATTATTAATAGAAATTGGGTTAGGTCATAAAGGGCATCTGCAAAAATTTACATAGAATAATTTTGAAACTATGATATAATGATAAGGTTACATAGCAGAATTTTAAATTGACAAGAAGTTAAAGAGGTGTACCAAATGTTAAGAATTCAACAGGTTAAGCTATCTATAGATCATACCGAAGAAGATTTATTTATAAAAGCAGCAGAGGCATTAAAAATAAAAAAAGAAGAAATCAAAGAACTTTCTGTCTTCAGAAAGTCAATAGACGCAAGAAAAAAGGATGAAATTCTTTTTATTTATGCTTTGGATGTTGATACATACAAGGAAGTTAAAGTTTCCAAAAGAAATACAAATGTTACAGTTGTGGAGCCGTTTATATATGAAGTTGAAGCAACAGGAGAAAAACCTTTAAATAACAGACCCGTTATAGTAGGAAGTGGTCCTGCGGGGCTATTTTGTGCTTTGCTTCTTGCAGAAAAGGGCTATAGGCCTATAGTTCTTGAAAGAGGCAAGAAGGTAAAGGAAAGAGTTAAGGATATAGAAAAATTCTGGAAGGATGGAACCTTAAATTCAAGCTCAAATATACAGTTCGGAGAAGGAGGAGCCGGAACATTTTCTGACGGTAAGCTTAATACATTAATCAAGGACAGGTCAAAAAGGGGAAAAAAAGTATTGGAAGAATTTGTGGAAGCAGGTGCTCCTTCAGAAATAACGTATATTAATAAACCGCATATAGGAACGGATTTACTTAGAAATGTTCTTGTAAATATAAGAAAAAAAATAATTGCCTTGGGCGGAACATTCAGATTCGAAGAATGTTTGACTGATATTAAAATAAAAGATAA